>Ga0180436_10000052_pt1 | contig 119685 bp, 76 predicted proteins | sample SS_ome_2_FD_132434 | JGI IMG/M metagenome (GOLD analysis project Ga0180436, IMG submission 132434) | Hypersaline lake sediment archaeal communities from the Salton Sea, California, USA - SS_3_S_2 metaG | ecosystem: Environmental > Aquatic > Non-marine Saline and Alkaline > Hypersaline >...
CTTTGCTTCCCTTACGGAAAACCCAAAGCCGGCCGTCGTCGATCTTGACCAGGTAGCCCGGCTTGCTGGCGAGATACTCATCCAGCGTTTCGGTGTCGGGGGCCTTGAGAGTCATACCGTTCGGCCCGGCGCCGATGCGAGTGACATGCTTGGCCAACTCGCCGCCGCCCTGGAACGCTTCGAGCTCTTTGCTTCCTTTACGGAAGGCCCAAAGCCGCCCGTCCCTGACGGTGGTCGCGAATCCCGCCCGATCAAACTCGCTGCTCAATTCGGGGACAGCGGTTTTCGCGGGACTTGCGCTAACGGGCCGAGGCGTCTCCACCACCGGCGTCGAAGCGATCGCCGGGTCCTTGACGGGCGTTGTTAGAGCCGTCTCGACCGCGGGCTTCGCCAGGGCCGCGGGTCTGGGCGCCTCAACGGATTTCGCCGCCATCCGACGTTCGTATTCATCGCAGCCGAACACCTCTCTGAGCGTGCAGCATCCCGACATCGGGATGATGATCGACAAAGTCAGTGCGGCCAACGCGAGTGTTCTCAAGTTCATCTTGCAGTCTCCATGCTTACCAGGGTGATTCCTGTGTTTCCAGCGGTCGGATCATCCGAATCGACCGGTGATGTAATCTTCAGTTTCCTTCAGGTGCGGCCTTTCAAAAATGTCGACCGTGGGTCCGTATTCAACGAGCTGTCCAAGATACATGAACGCCGTGTAATCGCTGGTTCGGGACGCCTGCTGCATATTGTGCGTCACAATAAGGACCGAGTATTCGCCCTTAAGTTCGTGGATCAGGTCCTCGATTTTGCCCGTGGCGATCGGGTCGAGCGCCGAACACGGTTCGTCCATCAGCAGCACTTCCGGATCGGACGCTATCGCACGGGCGATGCAGAGGCGCTGCTGCTGTCCGCCGGAGAAGCCCAGTCCGCTGTCGTGCAGACGGTCCTTGACCTCGTCCCACAGAGCCGCTCCGCGAAGGGCTTTCTCGCACACCTCCTCCAGGAGGCGTTTGTTTCGCTCCCCGTCAATCCGCAGCGGGTAGACGACGTTTTCAAAAATGCTCATCGGAAACGGATTAGGCTTCTGGAAGACCATTCCCATTCGCTTGCGAAGTTCGATAACGTCGACCGTGCGATCGTAGATCGAATCTCCGTTCAGTCGCATATCGCCTTCAATACTGACGGTGTCGATCAGATCGTTGAGGCGATTGACCGATCGCAGCAGGGTGCTCTTGCCGCATCCGCTGGGGCCGACCAGTGCAGTGACCTTGCCCCGCGGAACCGACATGCGGATATCGTGCAGCGCCTGCTTGGGTCCGTACCAGAGGTTGAACCGGTCAACGTCCAATACGACATCCTCAGACAACAGGGCGTCGTGCGTTTCGGCCTCGAAACTCGCCCCGTCGGCGATAGCCTGGAGTCGGCTGGGCTGATCGGCGTCGAGGGCCTCGTCGGCGATTATCACTCCCCCGGCGGCGTTATCGGTTCTGTCCTCTGCTAAGCTCTGCATCATTAATGTCCTCATCAGAACTGGTTGGAGACGAACCTCTTGCGGAGCTTGCCGCGCAACCAGACTGCAGTCAGATTCATCACCGCGATCATCAGGATCAGCAGCAGTGTAGTGGTGTAGACCATTGGTTTGGCCGCTTCGCTGTTTTGGCTCTGGAATCCCAAGTCGTAAATATGGAATCCCAGATGCATGAAGCTCCGATCTGTTCCGAAAGGCCAACTGGCCGCTATAGGCAGTTCGGGAGCGAGCTTAACCGCTCCGACGAGCATCAATGGAGCGACCTCGCCGGCGCCGCGAGCCATCGCCAGGATGGCGCCGGTCATAATTCCGGGCATGGCGCGGGGCAGAACTATCCGCCTGATGGTCTGCCACTTGCTTCCTCCGCAGGCGTAGGAGCCTTCACGCACGGAGTTGGGAACCGCGGCAAGGGCTTCTTCAGTGGCGACGATCACCACAGGCAGCGTCAACAGCGCCAGCGTCATCGAGGCCCAGATCATCGCGCCTTTGCCGAACGTCGGATTCGGCAGATTGGCGCGGTAGAACCCCTGGAAGTAAGGGCTCTTCATAACCAAGAGCACAACGGCTCCGACCGCCGAGACCCACAAGACGGTCACTATCCAACCGAGCAGTTTCTTGCCTGTCGACCGGGAGAGGGTGTTTCGCGGCAGGAGGAAACCCAAACAGACGGCCAAGAAAACCAGCCCGCCGAACACCGCCAACCCCATGAGCCAATCGCCTTTGGACCATGCTGAAGAAGGTCCGCCGTCCAGGAAACTCCCGACACCGTAGCAGAAGAAACCGAGTCCAAACACGCCAAAGACTATGCTTGGCACGCCGGCGAGGTTGTTGATCGCTATGCGAACTATGCTGATTATCGGCCCGGCCTTGGCGTATTCGCGAAGGTACAGAGCCGCCAACACTCCGAACGGAACGACGGCGACCGACATCAGCATCGTCAACATCGCGGTGCCGAAAATCGCGGGGAAGACCCCGCCTTCGCTGTTGGCCTCGCGCGGAACATCGGTAAGGAACTCCCACCAGCGGGATCCGTAAACGGCGGCTTTGGCGCCGAAATCGAGTTGGTTGGCCCGATAGGCTCGGACAATATCCTCCAGCGCGACGGTCTTGTCCTGACCGTCGGCAGTCTTCATGACCATATGATGCCGCGCGTTGAGTTCATTGAGCTTGCCGATCTCTTTGCCGATTCGCTCAAACTCACTCTTCGCCCATTTGTCTGTCTCTTCGAATTCGGCGACCGCCGTGCGATACTCCTTCGAGTCGGCGCCGTAGTCAAGTTCGGCCTCCCGGACCGCCAGGCGAGCCTCCTCACGCCTGTGATTGACACGCCCCATATCGTCCTGTTCAAGGCTTTGACGTTTTCCCCGGCGATCTGTAACTTCCTGATGCCGAGCTCTGAATCGCGTCCACGAGCCCTCGGGAGTATTTTCGACGGCCTTGCCGTTCGAATGGAAGGAGATCGGCCTCCCGTAGAATCGCCCCCATGTCCGCCGCTCCAGAATCACCGCCCACTCGGGCTGCGATTCGGCTGCGACTTCAAAGTCGCTGACCCATACGAAATGCTCGTTGGTCAGTTCGTAGTTGCCTATTCGGACAAGCCTTCGCCGAACCGATACGCTCTTTCGATCAACCGCCTCGGCGAATTCCGGCTTGAACTTGCCCCGAATCGCCGGATGGAGGGCGGTGTAGGCCTCTCTCGTCAGCTCGTAGTTCTCGGCCCTGGTGACTTCGCCCTGGATAAGCCGTCCGTCATGGGTCTCGATCAGGACCACCGACGTCGGCCAAAACGTCCCGACACCTTGATACAGAACAAGCCCCAGCAGTCCGACGATCATAATGATGCAGATCCACAACGCCCCGCCGGTGAGCCAGACCATGGGCTCGCCTCTGGCCAGAAGCGACGAAGCCTGGCTGCGCGAACGTTTGCGCAGCACGACGCTTCGACTGGCGGACACCGCTTTGTCTTCCGCGGTCACGGTTGTCATAGCTGGTAAGCCCTCTTGCGAAACCGCAGCCGCACTATCTCAGCGATGGTGTTGATTACGAAAGTCATGGCGAAAAGGACCAGCGCCGCCAGGAACAAAGTTCGGTAATGAGTCCCGTCCTTCGGGGCTTCGGGAAGTTCAACGGCGATATTCGCCGCCAGCGTCCGGATGCCGTTGAATATGTTCCATTCCATAACGGCGGTGTTCCCTCCGGCCATCAGCACGATCATGGTCTCGCCGACGGCCCGGCCCAGACCTATCATCACCGCCGAGAAAAGACCGCTCATTGCGGTTGGGACAATTATCCTGATCGCTGTTTGCCAGGGAGTGGCTCCGGCTCCGAGCGAACCGGCCCGCAGATGTTCAGGCACTGTCGACAAGGCGTCTTCGGCGATGGTGTATATGATTGGGATTATCGCAAAACCCATTATGAATCCGACGATAAGAGCGTTTCTCTGGACGTAGGTGCCCAGGAACGAGGCGCCTCCTCGCGGATCCCATGCATAGGTGTTGAGAGCCCACGAGACCGCCCCGGCCAGCGAAATCGCCGCCAGCGTGGACAACAGGAACCTGAGCAGATCGACAAGAGCAGTCCCCGTACGGCCGAGGTGTCCCAGTCGACCGCGAACAACAGGGCTGATCCACAAGGCGTTGGCGGCGCCGACGGAGATTGCGGTCAGCGGGAGGGTGAACAGCAGCCATCCGCCCGAGCCGGAGCCTATCTGGCCGTCCAGCCACATCTTGATGTCGCCAGCGAACAGGAAGCTCTCCACCGTCGGACCAAGCCGCATCGCCAGCCATGCGCCCAACACGATGCTCGCCCCGACGCACGGCAGGCGCCAACGGCTCAAGAGGATCGCCGTTCGGGCCGGAAGCAACTGCCAGAATCTGGCGCCCAGAAGCAGCGCAAACGGAATGCAGAAGATCGCCGTCAGCACAGACGGGATTGCGTCTTCGACCATCGGCGCGATCACCAGAGCCGCCAGGAAGCCCAGGACAACGCTCGGCAGGGAGGCCATCAGTTCGATCGTCGGCTTCACGCGGGCGTGGATCTTGGGATCGAGGAATTCGCTGCTGTATATCGCCGCCAACATCGCAATCGGAAGGCCAAACATGAGGGAATACAAGGTGGCTTTGAGGGTCCCGAAGATCAGCGGAACCAGGCCGAGTTTCGGTTCGAATGCGTCGTCTCCTCCGGAGGACTGCCATACGTGAGCCGCTTCCGCGGCGCCCTCGTACCAAACCGGAGCAAACAGCGCCGCAACGCCGGCTTCGGGATGCTTGACGTCGATTTCCCAGGTTCGCAGCTTGCCGCCGGACAGGGCGTATATCGCATCCTCCTTAGGGGCGATCGCGGCGGCGGCTATGCGATGATTCGCCCCGGCGGAAACATCGGCCAGTTTCCGCCCGCTGGTGACGTGGAACAGCCTGAGGTCTCCGTCGGCGTATCCGATCAGCGCCAACCGGGTCCGAAGCGACGAAGCGATGGAAGTCACCGCCGAACCCCGACCGGCAAGCCGGTGAGCCCGCACCAGCCGCCACTGGTCCGAATTGCCCTCTGATTGGCTGTCTCTAATCCGGAACCAGCAGCCGACCTCGCCGGCCGAATCGCCAACCAGAAGCGTGGAGCAACCCAACAGCCACTTCAGAGACGTGATCGAACGATCCGGTTCGGGAAGAAGATCGAGCGTTTCAGCTTCCCGAGGATTGTCAAGATCGCGCGTATCGTAGCGAACGACCCGTCCGTTGTTCCAGACGATGTATACGCAATCCCCGCCGCCGGACAGCATCAGGTGGTCGGGCCTTCCGAGACCATCGGGGGATTTCACGGTGAATTCGCCGCCGGACAACTCAATAGTGACCTCGCCGGTCATGAGATTCTCAAACTTTCGGGCGGACTTGACGAAGACTCGTCCGGTCTTGTCCATCGCGGCGAAGATGACGTCGTTTGAGCGGACTGTGCGGTCGACCTTGACAATCGCCGACTGGCTGCTAACGACGACCGGCTTGTCCAGCTCGACCTTTAGACGATGAATTCTGTGCCCGCTTGGACTGGCGGTTATCAGCCCGCCGCCCGGCCCGGCGGCTATCTCGCGCCGAGAAATGCCGCGAGCGCCGCTCGGAACGTCGGCATCGGGCATCAGATCGGCTGTGAATTCGATTCGACCAAGGCTGACCGCACCATCGGCGTATCCCAGAATCAGCTTGTCCTGGTCAACTGAAACGGACCACCCGGTAAGGTCCTTGCCTTGTGCGAGATCGCGGCGGCTGAGAACTTCTCCGGTATCCAGCCGGAATACGTCGAGCTTCCCGTCCGGCAGGACACTGAGCCCGGTAGTCCGGTATTCGTCGGACAGTACCGCCTGGGCTCTTTGCCCCGCGGGCGTCGAAACCTGCGGACCGGCGTTCACGTCAGGCGATTCGAACAGGGGAAGCGCCACGTAGACCAGGAAGACGCAGACGGTGCAGACCGTCACAATAGTTCCAACGCCCCCGACAGATATCAGTTTGCGTGCGACCAAGTCGGCCGATCTGACCGAGAATCGCGTGGTCTTCGTGCGGCGGTATCCGGTGAACCCTTGTTTGCTTTTTGCGGTCATGTCATCAGTCGCGGGGTCAACCGGACCGCTCACTGAGCTCAGGAGCGGCCCGGTGTCCTACGGTAGTTGGATAGATAATGCTACTTCTCAACGACCGCCGGTTTGACGAGTTTCAGCCCGACGGACTTCAACGCCTTGTCGGCGATCTTGGCGGTGATCGGGAAGTAACCGTCCTTGATGACATCCCTCTGGCCTTCGCTGCTGAACGCACACTTGAGGAACTCGGCTCGCAGCGGCTCGAGCCGGCTTCCGGGCTTGTAGTTGACGTACAGATACAGGAAGCGGGCCAGCGGGTATTGGCCCGTGTAGGCGTTTTCGGCGACGGCCTCGATCATCTTGCTCTTGGAGTCGCGGGCAAGCGGCACGGCGCGGACGTCGGCGGTCTTGTATCCGATGCCGCTGTATCCGATTCCGTACTTGTCGCTTGCAACGCCCTGAATGACCGAACTGCTGCCGGGCTGCTCCTTGACCGAATCCTTGTAGTCGCCCTTGAACAGTGCGTGTTTCTTGAAGTATCCGTACGTGCCCGAGGCACTGTTTCGTCCGTAGAGGCTGATGGGCTTGTTGGCCCACTCGCCTGCCAGACCAACATCGCCCCACGTGCGGGCGTCTTTTGTCGCGCCGCCCTTGCGGGTCTTGGAAAAAACGGCGTCAATCTGCTGCAGCGTAAGGCCCTTGATCGGGTTGTCCTTGTGAACGTAGACCGCCAGCATGTCGATCGAGGTAGGAAGAGCCGTGGGTTTGTATCCGAACTTCTTCTCGAACGCATCGACTTCCGTGTCCTTCATCCTGCGGCTCATCGGTCCGAAAGTCGATGTCCCGGCGATCAGGGCCGGGGGCGCCGTGGAAGAACCCTTGCCTTCGATCTCGATGCGAAGTGCAGGGTACATTTTTTTGTAACTTTCGGCCCAAAGCGTCATCAGGTTGTTCATCGTGTCGGATCCGACACTCTTTATGCTGCCCGATACGCCGGTGGTCTGCTTGTAGGACGGGAGGTCCTTATCGACCTGAAGCCCCGTCGATTTTGAAGCCGCATCCGCCACCAGAGCCATCGCCACGATCAAACCAACGCCCACGATCAGCGTTACAATTGTCCGTCGAAACATCTTCATCTTGAGTCTCCTTGGTCTTTCTCGAGTCCGTTAATGTTACCGTCCTTCTCCGACGTTCTTCCCTGGTGATCTCCGGATCGACTCCGCAGCGAGTCTGGCAGGCGTCGCCGACCGACCGGCGAACCCGCTATTTAAGGTATGCGGCGTAAAACTCCCTGGAACCCCGCAGATCGATGCTGACGCTGTTCATTGGCGGCGTCGGCGCCGCAGCCGACCCGGGCTGGACCGCCCCGGTCGGATCAAAATCCGCATCGAGCCTATCGACGTCAAAATCGCCGATTCTAGGGGCGGACACTAATGCGACCGTCGCGGCGACGACAACAACAACAGCCACCAGCACATCTGTAAACGTGAATCCTGAATGTGTTCTTCCGCATTCGTTCATTGTTTCGCTCTCCATTCCGTCGCTTTCTTCTCTTGTTCTCATTTCAAGAGCATATTATTGGATCATTGTCGAGATAAGATGAAGACGGCGCAAATTTCATCTTTATTATTCTCCGGCCCGCCATCCGAGCCTGGCGACGAGACACTCCCGAAGTATTCGATCACACTCGAAACTTGACTCAGAATCATCCTGCATCAGGGCGAACCCTCGACGGGGCTAGCTGGAGCTTGACGTCACACAACGGCGAAATCGCCAAGAGAGACCCCCGATAAACAGGTCGCACCAACCGTGAAATCGACAACAGGGATGTGGCCAGTTAGAGTTCGGCCGGCTTGCACAGATTGCTCTTTGATTTCGCAGACCGACCGCACTTGCGGCAGTAGTACTTCGCGCCGGCGATGAGCTTCTCGAACTTCTCTTCATCGGCGGCGATATCGTCGCTTTTCCATTTGCACAGGCTTTTTTTGTCCGACGCCATCTTGAATCCGTCTCCGCGGGGGCAGGTAATTCGAACGTCTGTTTCTACAGTATAGCGCCCGACACGGGACGTTCGTCGTCACTAGCAGTTTCGGCCGCCGGACGTGCGGCGATTCATCACCCGGGCCCATCAAACCTGTTTTCATAACGCCTGAATCCCGCGGACAATTTTTTGGGATTCCCTGCGATTCGCCGGCCGCCGGGTACGTTTGAACTTTTAGTTGAATTGCCTCCCACAGGAGCGGTAGACTCTCTCGTTCCTAATCGGCTACACAAACAGGAGCACCCCGATGAGTTCCAGGATGATGCGTTTCGCCGTGTGCGTGAGTCTCGTATTCGTTTCGGTATCGGCCTGCCCGGGCGCCGAGAAGCCCGCCGAAGGCTGGCCCCAGTGGCACGGAGTCAATCGCGACGGGAAGTCGCTGGACACCGGACTGCTGAAGAGCTGGCCCAAGGAAGGACCCAAGCTGCTGTGGAAAGCGACGAACATGGGACAGGGATACTCGACTGTATCTCTCGGCGGCGGACTGATCTACACCACCGGCCGCAAGGAAAAGAGCAATCCCGGCAATCCGCCTTCGGAAGAGGGAATCGTCGACAAGCGTCCGGGCAGACGCCTGTTCATGATGGGAATCGACATGAACGGGAAGGTCAAGTGGGACAGGGACATCGGCGAAGCCTTCTACGGGCACCACGTCTACACCGGCTCGCGCGCCACGCCGACTTACGACGACGGAGATCTGTACCTGATAACCGGACTCGGCCTGCTGGGATGCTACGACGCAAAGACCGGCGACGCGAAGTGGACCCGGGACATCCAGAAGGATTTCAAGCCGATCAAGATCAGGTGGGCGTTCAGCGAGTCGATACTGATCGTCGGCGACCTGCTGATAGTGACGCCGGGCGCCGCGGACTGCTTCATGGCCGCCCTGGACAAGAAGACCGGAAAGACCGTCTGGAAGTCCGGCGGATTCGGAGGGGCGCACTACTGCTCGCCGATCTACGCCGAGTACAAGGGCGTTCCGATGATAATAAACGGCGGCGGCGACGGAATCGTCGGCGTACACGCAAAGACCGGGAAGATACTCTGGGCCAACAACTTCGCCAAGGGCAACATGGCCAACGTGCCGACCCCCTCGTTCCAGGACGGATACGTCTTCTGGTCAGTGGGGTACGGCAAGGGCTCGATCTGCCTGAAACTGTCGGTGATCGGCAAGAGGGTCAAAGCCAAAGTCGCCTGGAAGTCCATGGACATCCGAACCCAGTACGGCGGATGGGTCATCCACGACGGGCATATCTACGGAAACAACATGTACGAGTGGTCCTGCGTCGAACTGAAGACCGGAAAGACGATCTGGAAAGGCGTCGGCGTCAAGAAAGGCTCGATAGCATTCGCCGACGGCATGTTGTACTTTCACGGCATTGAGAAGGGGCAGGTCGCACTGGCCGAGGCCACGACAAAAGGCCTGAAACTCGTAGGCGACTTCAACGTAGACGGAAGAGGAACCAGCCGAGCACACCCGGTAATCACCGGCGGCAGAATGTACATCCGATACGACGACAACCTCTACTGCTTCGACGTAAAAGCCAAATAAACGCCTATTTCCCGGCTACAGGCAGCGGTCGGAAGTCCGGATCGTTCTTCCACTTGAGGTTCTTCTTGCCTTCGTGCGTTCCGTAATACGGTGCGTTGGCGTCGATCCAGGTTACGATCCTGATGAACTCCTCGCGGGTGAGCTTCGACTTGCAGGGGTCCTTCATGATCCTCTTGGTCAGTATGCTCTGGTGCGAGCCGAACGTCATCGGCGGCTCGGCCGGTACGTTGGCGCTTCCGAATCCGCCTTCGAGATAGCTGACGAGCCTCTTTTTCTTCTTGACCAGTGTTTCATAAGAGACGTTGAACATACTGGTCCGCACGCCGGTGAGGTTCACGTCGCCCTTGGGTTTGTCGGCTCCGTGGCAACCGAGGCAGCGCTTGTTGAGGATCGGCTGGATGTCGGCTTCGTAGTGAACGGTTCGCGGGCCGGTGTCGCCGGGCTGGGGAGCAGGGTCAACGACAGGCAACTTCATCGCCAGCGGACGGGTGGTCTTCAGGCCGGGCGCATTGCGGCGGAACTCGTGGCAGCCGATGCAGGAGCGGGACTCGCCGGGGCGGAGGTTGATGAACGTCCGCATGCGGTGAATCTCCATGTAGTTTTCATCCAGCGCCTGGAAGAATACGTTTCTGTTGGCCGGCACGCGGAAGAACGCCGATCCGTCTTCGTGGATCTTGACGATGCCGTAGATCTTCTTGATCGACACGTCTCCCCCGCCGCTGACGGCCGAGGCCTCCATGCCCGCCCCGTCGCCCTGCTGACCGGCCCGCACAGCGTCGCGCCAGGAGAGGTTCATCGCCGCCATTACGCGAAGGTATTTGACTCTCCCTCGCTTGATCCCGGGCAGGCCGCGGTAGACGTCCTGCAGGAACATCGTAGCCAGACCCTTCGACTTCGTGTAAGCGGTGTGCACGGCGTTGGTGTCGTCGACCGGGGTGATGTTGACCGGCGCCTTGCGGGGGCGCAGCGGCACGGGCTGGTGACTGGCGATCGCCGGGTCGCGGTACAGTTCGGCGCGGTTGCCGTAGTTGTCCAGCACGTAAATGGCGTGTCCGTTTCCGGTCCCGTGCGAACTGCCCGGCCCGTGAGAGACCATGAAGAACTTCTCGGAAAACGGATACGGCTCGGCGTATCCGCCCTTGTTGCGTGTCCTGGGATACAGGCCCGGATACTCGATCTCGGGGGTCAGGTTCGTCATCGCGTCGGCGGTGCGCCTGTGCTTGCGGGCGTCGATCACGATCATCGGACCGGCCAGCCCGCCGTGGTGCCCGATCCCGATCGCGGCGATCTTGCTGCTTCCGGGTATGCTGCATGCGTTGATCATCGCTCCGGGGCAAACGACTGTGTTCTTGTACAGGTGATCGCTTCCGCTGCCGTCGGGGCGGACCGTCCAGAGGGTCTGGACGTTTCCGAAGCCCTTGTCGACGTACTCCCATCGCGTGTATGCGATCCGGCCGTCGTGCAGGAGGATCGGCGACAGTTCGTTGACCTGGGCGCCGGAAATGCAACGCATGTTCTTGCCGTCGGCGTCCATAACGTGCAGTGTCGTCGACGTCTGCGGAGCGCATAGCACCGATCGGCGGCTGCGCGATGAGGCGAACATGATCCTGCCGTCAGGCAGGTAGATCGGGTCCATGTCGTTGTACCCGTCACGATCGTATTTGCCCCCGTAAGGCTCATTTTCCATGATCGGATCGAACGTCAGTTGGCGAACGGGGGCGCCCTTGACCCTGAGTCCGGTCTTGGGATCGATCCGGATCTCGTATATTCGATACTGCTGTGCGTCTTCTTTGGCCTTCGTGTAGTTGAACACGACCTTGGTCGCGTCGAACGACAGGTCGAACCGTCCGAACACCCCGCCGGTGAGTTCCGGGACCAGCTCGTGGACCTTACCGTCGGCCCGCACCGGCGACAGAACGCAGATATTGCCCCCCCCGCCGGACCATGCCCGGTGCCCGGTGTAGACGCTGGCGTGGCGGGTGAATCTCTTGACGAATATCAGCTTGTCGAAATTCAGCGACGGATGGTCCAGCATCACGCGCTTGCGGAACGCCTTCCACTTTCCGTCCAGAGCCTGCCACTGCTCGGGCCCGCCTTTGGCCTCGAGGGCTTTCTGCTCGGACTGCAACGCCTCCAACTGCTTCAGGTGCGCCGGGCCGTTGGGGTAGTCGTCTCCCAGGGTCTTGATCTTGTCGAGGATCGTCAGACGCAGAGTCTCGGGGACAATGCTGTCGGCCGGAAGGAAATGACGCCGGTTCATCGGCGGTATTCTCTCCAGGTCCAGCTTACGCTTGATCGACGACTTCCAGCCCTTGGGCGTCTTGGCCTCCGTCGTCAGGCGTATCTCGATCAAGTTCGCCGGCTCGCCATTCCGCGTGAACTTCAACTTGCGCCTGCCGGCCTGGATCTTGAACTCGCACGAATCCTCCCACTGCGCTCCGTGCAGGCGCCAAGTGCGCTTGGGCAGTCCTTCATGCACGAACGGGTGGCGATCCTTGTACGGCGGCGCATTGTCGGTCATCTCGGCGCAGCAGGTCCCGACCTTCTTGCCGTCGATCATCACGTCCAGCGGATAGACCCCCGCCGAAGCGTAGCGCACGCGAAGCTTCCACAAGCCGGTGGCCGGGACGTCCAGATCAAACTCGACCTCAAACGGCGCCTTGCCCGAGCCGGCCATCATCAGACCCGGCGGCTGGTCGCGGTAATCGCCGTATCGTCCGGGATTGACGACGACTTTGGCGTTGCCCCTGTCGTACTGCCAGCATTGAAGCCTGATCGATCCGGCCCCGGCCTGACTCAGCGGAAGGGAGAGAACACACGCGTTGGTCAACAGCGTGACGATCAACCGACAACACAGCCGTGAAAGGGGCGATTGGGACTTCATATGGAATCTCCTTTGTTGCAGGAACATCAATACTCTTCCATAACGTCTAATGTTATTATAAGTACAATGCCTTTTTGAGAGAATAATTTTTCTGGTTCTGCAATTCCTGTCGGGCGCGAGCGTATGTAGAATCAGATTCTAACCCAGGAGCAGCATCATGACAAAGTCCAACTGCGCGGTATTTTTCATTCTATGCATCGTATCGGCCGTCGCCCGAGCCGAGGGACACGATTTCTACAAGCATCACAGGTATCCGTCCAAGCTCGTGCCCGGGGTCGGACTGGACAAGATCGACCAGGAAGGCGGTCCCTCGGCCGTCGGGTACAAACGACGCACCGTTCAGTGGTGGCCCCGCAAGGGACAGGACATCGTCGACATCCCCGCCGGCGCCCCGCTGCGCACTTGGACCCGCAACAAGGGACAGATCGACGCCGAAGCGTTCGCCGGGGTCTGCCGCACCTGGACCGCCGCGGATCCGGAGAAGTTCGAGGCCCACCTGATAGCGTTCAGGAGCTTCGGCACGTCCACGTACATGTCCGACGACCCGACGAGCGTCCACATACCGCAAGCCGTCCTGCGAATGGAAGACGGGAGGGTCAGGGCGATAGTCAACTACAAGCCGTTCAGCCGCATGGTCAGCGACGAAGACCACACGTTCATCCACAAGACCTGGGAGAAGGCCTTCCCCAAACTCTACGCCAAAGTCACCCAAGGCGATCTGCCTCAGACGTCCAAACTCAAGCTCAAGCGCCTGGAGGGAGTCAATCCGAAATTCAACGCGATCCCGCAGCCGGCGAATTCGAAGTATCCGCTTTACGCCGAGGCGCCGGACACCATAGAGATCGAGAGCCCGCACTTCTACACCGTGGCGCACCCCAAGGCCTGGGGCCGGCCGGGCGGATGGTGCAACTCGAATATCGAATACCGAAACCGATACCGGCAGCACATCCTGGAGTTCCTCGAGAATTTCTGGACGTACATGGAGGCCTCCGGCTCCTCGATGCCCTACTGGCGCCGAAGCGGGGAGAACCATAAATATCAAATCCACATATGGCGATCCCGATGCGCGGGCGGATGGGGGCACTGCGGGATCGGGGACTGCAACACCGTGGCCTTCGGACACGAGTTCTTCCACGGACAACCGATGGGCGGATACCCCGGCGGGGAAACCACCTGCAACGCCGGGCAGCACTACACGATCCCGGCTGAACTGCAGATGTTCAACGGGAACTTCCGTTACCCGTGGCGAAACGCCAACTACATGCAATACCAGTCGTCGCTGCCGCTGTTCGCACTGGCCGACAATCCCAACTGGGCGTCGGGAGCGGTTGTGCTCGGCTGCCTGGCCAGCCGCGACGACCACACCTGGTATCACACCATCGCCAGGCTCGGACAGAAGAAAGGCCTCTGGAAAAACGGCGTCAGGGGAGTCGGCGACTTCTTCGGCGAATACGCCGCTCGAATGGTCACCTGCGACTTCGTAGAGCAGTTCTCACTCAGGAGCAAATACGGAATGCCCGAGTGCGGCTACCTCCATCCCGTTTACGGACAGAAGAACCGATGGCGGATATCCAACGCCGAGGCGCCGAGATGGGGCGGATTCAACATCATCCGCCTGAACGTCGACGAGGGCGCCGAAGAGATCACCGTAGACTTCGCCGGCGATCACGATCCGAAGCTCCATTCGGACTGGCGGGCGTGCATTGTGGCCGTCGACGGCGCCGGCAAGGCTCGCTACAGCCCGATGTGGAACAAGGGCAAGATGAGCTTCAAGCTCAAGACTACCGACACGCACGTGTGGCTGAGCGTCTCGGCGTGCCCCAGCGCGTTTCCTGTCAATAAGGACGACGATCGCGGACACAGCTTCCCGTCGCTGTTCCTGACCAATCACCAGGCGCCGAGGTATCCGTGGGAGGCGTCTTTCGAAGGATGCAGACCCGGCACGCCGAACCGGATGCAGGGCGACATCGAGAACTTCGACGAGCTGTTCGGCCGATGCGACTCGGGCAACACTTACCTCAACTACGCAGTCAAGCACGAGATCCCGATCCCGCTTTCGCACAAGCACGGGAAGCTCGCACAGGCCAAGCTCAAGGAGATGATTCCGCGCCTCAAGGCGTCGGCCGACGCGCTGGAGGCCAAGGTCCAGGCCGGCAAGCTCAACAAGGGATACTTCTGGTCCAAGCGGAACATGATGCACATCGACATGGCCAGGCGCATGAAGCTACTGCAGGAAAACGCCCAAGGCAAGCCGCATCCCAACGGCGGCGGATTCGTATCCGATAACGCGAAAGTCGCCGCGACGGCTTACGTCGGACCCGGCGCGATGGTCTTCGACGGAGCCACCGTCAAGGACAACGCCTGCGTCAAGGATTTCGCCGTCGTCTTCGGGCCGAAAACCGTCATCGCCGGCAACGCCAAGATCAGCGGAAGGGCCTGGGTCACCGGCGATTTGAAGGTGACCGGAAACGCGCGAATCGGCGAAGGCGCCGCGGTTACGACGGTGCTGCGAACGCCGCGAACGCCGTCAGTCCGCTACGAAGGCAAGGCCGAAATCACAGGCAGCGCCGTGATCAAGGGCGACTGCTACCTGCACCTGTGCCGCGCCGACGACATTGTGCTGACCGGCGGGATTGTGCTGGACTACGAAGCGGCTGTCGAGGCCCGCGCCGGCGGGGTCTACTCCCACGGGCGATTCTATCGCTGGGGCGATCGGAGAGTGTCGGCGTTCAGCACCGGCGCCGCCGATGAAGGGGCGATCTTCGCAAACTACCAGTTCAACCAGCCCAAAACTGCTGTGCTGGAGGATTACTACGTCAACAACAACGGCACGCTGCACGGAGCCCCGAAATTCGTCAGCGAAGGCGCCCGAAAGTCGTTCGCGTTCAACGGGGCGAACCAATACGCAATCGCGCCGCCCGGCGTGGCGGACTTCGGCGAGTTGACTGTCGACATGGCGATCAACCGCTCCGGCGGCGGAAGACTTTTCGATTTCGGAACCGGCGATGATGAGTGCTTCCATCTTGCGATCGCCGGCGACGGGAAACTGACCCTGACGGCCAGACACGCCGGCAAGAGCCTCTCGCTAAGCAGTTCGCAGAACGTCCCGGCCGGTGAGTGGGCTGCGGTGCGAGTGGAGATGGACGGCAAGAACGCCGCTATCTTCATCGACGGCAAGCCCGCGGCCAAGAAGGCTTTCGCCTTCAGCCCGCGCGATGTGTTCATAGGCGATCGGGCCGAGGGCAACTTCATCGCATGCGGGCGCGGCGGCAAGGAGTTCTACAAAGGCAGGATCGATCACTTCCGCATCTACCGCAGGGTAAACGCCGACTTCGAAGCGATCGGACCGCCTCCGTCGGCGCTTACGCAGGAGCCGGACTGGTCTCCCGAAGATCAGAAGCTCCACGACGACTGGGCCGCGAGGCGAATGGCCGCCGAAGGCCAACTGGCCGCAGGCAAGTACGGGCAAATGCAGGGCGAAATCAAGAAACTCGAGAGACAGAGATCCGAACTCTACAAGGTCAAGTCCGCAAAGCTCAAGGACATCGAGGCCAAAGCCAAACAGGCCTCCGACGCCAAGAGGGACCTAGATCGCAAGATGCACGACGAGTACAACAACCTCCCCCAGCGGACCAGGGCCGAAAAGGATATCCGGGAGCTTCGCATAAAGATCGACACGATCAGGCGCGAAATCAGGGAAAGAGATCAGTGCGAAAAGATCCGCAAGGAGATCAAGACCCGCGAAACCAGGCGCAGGGAGATCGAGGACCGGATCCGACGCAGCCCGGAGATCAAGGCGATCGAAGCCAAACGTGACGCAGCCGCCAAGGCGCGCCGGGAAGCCGAAACCGCAATAGCCCAACTTCCGGAGATCAGGAAGCTCAAAGACCAGGCCGACAAGGAGAAAGACGGCAAGAAACGCAGGGTGCTGCAGGACAAGCTCCGGAATCTGACCGAGTCAAAGAAGCGGTCCGATCCCAAGTGGCAAAAGGCCGGCAGGATGCAGAAGGAATTTGACAACGCATCCCGCACGCTGCTGCGAAAGAAGATCGACTCGGACCCCGAGCGGAAGAAGAACGAATCGCAAATCAGGAAGCTGCATCAGGATCTGCGCGACACGACGGCGAAGCTTGAAAAGTCGCATCCGAAGCTCAGCGGGTTGGATAAGACCGCGCGCGACAAGCAGGAGGCGCTGAACGCCAAGAGGAAACAGATCGAAGAGCGTCACCGTTCATCCCAGGCCTACAAGGACGCGGAAACCAGGCGCGTTGCGGCCGACAAAGCGGTCAGAGAGGTTCGCGACGCCGATCGAAAACGCATTGAACAGAGCGGTGAATTCACCGGCCTGGCCGACCGGATCGCCAGGCTGCGCGCCGAGGCCGCCGCCGTGCGGGACGCCGCCTTGAAGGCCGCGGGGCTATACGGATCCAACCCCTATCCCGGCCAGCGTGCCGCCGACGCCCAGGCCGAGCGGAAAAAGTTCGTCCATCACACCACAGCCGACTGGTCCCACGACGTCCTCGGCGACAACAGAGGCGGCGAAGCGACCGCCCCGGCCAAGATGATCCGATGGCTGAAGGACGTCAGAGGGTTCTAGCGCCAAACACATGCGAGTCCGCGGTATGGGACTCGCCTGGTAGTTGTAATCCGCGCGGTCTTACCACCTGTGAGTCAGTTGCCCCGGAACAGCGGAACCGGAGCCAGGCGCATCAGCGATCCGTTGCCGGCGGTGCGAGGACCGGTCGATCCGCAGTGCGCCTGGCCGGTCTTCTCGAATCGCGACAGCGCCGCGCGCACCGTATTGCCGATGTCGAAGCATCGCCCGGTGCTGCTGTAATGACCCTGCCGCCACCAGCGAACGTACCGCGCGAGTTGATCGACCGGATCGCTCGACCAGGCTGTCGGCCAGCGCCAAGGCCATCGAGGTGTCGTCGGTCCACTGACCGGCCCGGAGCCCGAACGGACCGCCGCCAGTGATGTCGCTGATCGGCTCAAATGATCCGGGGCGCCTGAACTCAAGCGCCGTCCCCAGCGCATCGCCTGCCGCCATTCCCAACACGGCGCCTTGATATCGTTGCAGTTGGATCATGACTCCACTACTCGGTCAGTCTTCGGGTCTCTCGCCGCCGGGGGCCATCTTCACCAGCCTGGGATCGAATCTGGCGATCGGCTCTACGAGATCCTCCTGGGCCCGCATCACTTGTTCGATGTCCTTGTACGCCATGGGCGCTTCGTCCAGTCCGGCGGAAATCAGCTCGACATGGTTCTGTTTGAGGAACTTTTTCACGTCCGACCAGGTGAAGGCGGCCTTGGCGGCTTTTCGGCTCATTCGCCGCCCGGCGCCGTGGGACGCAGAGTTCAGCGACTCGGGGCAGCCCTTGCCGCGCACGACGTAACACGGGGCGGCCATCGAACCGGGGATCAGTCCCAGCACGCCTTTTTCGGCCGGCGTGGCGCCCTTGCGGTGCACGACCACCTCGCGCCCGCCGTGGATCTCCCTCCAGGCGAAGTTGTGGTGGTTCTCGATGTCCGCCAGCACCCTGGCGCCGACGTTCCGGACCACGTAGCGATGGATCAGCTCGTGGTTGGCCGCGGCGTACCGGCCCATCAGCTCCATAGCCGCCCAGTACTCTTTGCCCGGCCCGCTGTCGAGATCGAACCACGCCAGGCGCCGCAGGTCGCGCGGGAGTTCGGGATGAAGCTCCATCGCCAGCTTGCTGTAGTGCTGGGCGATCATTCCGCCAACGCCGCGAGAGCCGCTGTGGCTCAGGAGCGCCAGATACTCACCGGCGTCCAGACCCAGTTCGTCCCGATCGAGCGTCAGCACGCCGAATTCGACGAAGTGGTTTCCGCTGCCGCTGGTGGCCAGTTGCCGCCAGGCCTTATCCTTGTTCTTACGCGTTATCGGCGAGACCGACCAGTCTTCGTCGAGCACGTCGTGCCGGCGGCGATGCTGTGAGCGGAATCCTCCGCCCACGCCGAAGCAGGTCTCGCGATGCAGCGCGTTTTTCAGGCGATCGGTCCGCCCGGTCAGGGCCGAGACCTCCATGTCCAGCACGCTCATCTTCATGCGGCAGGCTATGTCCATTCCGACGGCGAACGGGATCACGGCGTTGTCCGTCGCCAGCACGCCGCCGATCGGCAGGCCGTAGCCCATGTGGGCGTCGGGCATAAGCGCACCGCAAACCGCCACAGGCAGCCGGCTGGCCGCTTCAAGCTGCTCAACCGCGTTGTCGTCCAGATCGCGGCCCCACTGTCGCCAGGGGGCCGGCTCGTGCCGCTCGAAGCTCGCCGCGCCGGGTGCGCTTATGTCGTGGAAATCGTCGGAAGTCTCAACCCTGGTCTCGATCTGGTCGGGATCCGCGCCGGTGGTCCGCGGGTCAGAATCGGCGCTGCTGTTGGTTCTGTCGTCGGCTTTCATGTGGCTCCCGCCTGTCCTGCCTGATGCGTCAGACAATTATTATACCGGCATATTGTCAGGCGCGAAGATATTATCGGCGCCTTGTTCACCGAACCTTATCGGCGGATAATGCCCCCGCGAGCAGCTCGCGCGAGGAAGGAAAAGGACACTCTATGGCCAGATCCGACAGAACGTTCATCGGCGGCGGAAACCCTCGGGCTACTCACGACGAGCCGGCGCCGCGGTTAACCTGGCGGTCGAAGCGCATATGGCCTCGATGAGACTCGAACCGAGTGCCATGGAGACCAATACGTCGACGGCCCGCATCCGGTGCGCCGTTATTTGACATCCTTTTCGGGTCCCAGGACCATGCGGAATCCCAGGATGGCGTAGAAACCAACATCCGTATGAAATGCGTATCGTCCGGCCGACCGCAGGAACGGGCCTATGCTCGAGTAGCTGTCGGCCCGCGCTATAACGCCGGGAGGCGCGTGAGGGGCCGGTCCGTTGAAGCAGCCGCCGCGGGCCACGCGCTTCTTGCCTTTTGAAGGGCCGATCGGATCGGTTGCATCGCCTTTGGGATAAGGTCCGTACCGGTCCAGGCACCATTCGTAGACGTTTCCGTGCATGTCGTACAGGCCCCAGGCGTTGGGCTTCTTGCTTCCGACGTCTATCGGCTTGCCTTCGCCGACGTTGGCGAAACTCTTGATGTACCTGGGGTTCTTGAGCTGCTCGGCGGTTTTGCCCTCGCTGCCGACGTTGTACGGACCTTTGGTCCCGGCCCGGCAGGCGTACTCCCACTCGGCCTCGGTCGGCAGGCGATATGCGTATCCTTTCGGCAGGCGTCCGGCCTTGCGCTCCAGTTCAGTGATCTTGGCGCAGAACTTCATCGCCTTTTCCCAAGTGACGCATTCCATGGGGTGCTGGAGATTCAACTTTCCGCCTTTGTAGACGTAACGAGCCTTTCTGGCCCGGTAGAAAAACGCCGTCCCCGCGTGGATCGGGCCGCGGGCGTACGTCCAGCCTGCGTGGTCGAAGTCAGGCAGCATGATGTCGTAGTACTGCTTCTGGGTTACCTCGAAGGCGCCCATGTAGAAAGGCTTGCTGATGGTGACCTTGTGTTGGGTTTCGTCGGCGCGTCGGAACGGTTCGCCGGCGGGACTTCCCATGGTGAAAGTCCCGGCGGGGATCAATTTCATCTTCATTGCGATCTTGGGCACGGTGTGCTCCCGGGCGGTGAGCGCCTTGACCGAACCGCCCGGAGTCTTGTCGGTCTCGGCTCCGATCGAGGCCGACAGCAGCATTACCGTTCCCAGCGTCAGTATTCGTAGTTTCATGTTTCCGTTCCTGTTGTCGGTAATTGTAGATCTGTCAACTCCGCGGCGGATTACTTGTTAATCTCTTTTCCGATCACCGGATTTCCGCGAATCCTCTTCAGCCACTTCCGCAGCAACGGGAGATCCTTGATCGAACCGTCGATCTCCTGCTTCAGCCGCCAGTCCCAGTCGCATCGCGCGGACCAGTAGCCTTCTTCCCGGGCGCTTATACGCCAATTGAGCGACCCGAAGTTCTCGTGGCAGACTTTTCCGCCGATGTCCTTTGCGATCTTATCCCGCAGGTACCTTCTGTACGGGTAGTTGTAATGTCCGCTGAATGCTATCCACCCCAGCGACGTAAGCCAGTCGTACTCGGGCTTATACTGGTCTGTCTTTCGCTTTCCGGCCTCCTTCGAACCGCTCGATTCGATCTCTCTCAACAGTTCCCCCCGTCGCCTGCCCATCTGTTCGTAGAAGGCGTATTGAGGCTTGAACCTGGCGTCTATTTTCGCGTTGCGTCGTTCTTCGACGCCTTCGAACTTCTTGCTATTGGTTTCTATGAACTCCCTGGTCGGACGCCGCGAGGCGTGTCGGCGCGGTTCGGGCGCCTTGGCGAAATCATCGTAGACCGCGTAGTAGACGCGAAGATAGTCGATGCTTCCCTTGAAGAAACGCTCTGCGTTTCTGGCCGCTGCGACGAAGTCCCGTTTTTCAACGCCGGGCGGGTATACGTCCGCCGGTCGGAAACTCGAGGCTTGCTCGGCGGCTTTGCGGTCGTCGATCCACAGCGCGATGCCTTTTCCGTCTATTTCGACTCTGCACCTGGCCCATTTTCCGACCGGCAGCGGCGCGTCGGCGATGATGCGTTGCGTTTCGCCCTGCAGGGTGATCGCCAGTTCGGCTTTGCCTGAGGCTCCCGAGCCGGTCAGTATGAAACGGTTGTCCCTGGACGTTCCGAAGTCGAAGACCGCCTGGTCGACGCCGCCTGCGTGCTTCAGGGCGACGTCCACGGTGATTTGGCCCAGATCCGCCAGGCCCGGAGCCGCTTCGGCGTATTGGGTCTTGCCGTCGAAGGCGAATCCCCGCCGGTCTCCTTCGACGAAGAACTTGGGTTTCCCGTAAAGATGCCCGTTGAGGTTCAGCCCGTAGAAGAACCCTCCGGACCTCCCGTTGTCGCGGTATCTGAACCAGTCTTCGAAGACCTCGGACTCGTCGCGGTCCATGGAGTAGTTGGCCCAGAGCTTCTCGCCGTCGTCTTTGTCCTGGTACGGGCGAAGCGGGACTTCATTGGGCGTTATAGTATCTTCGTCCGAGATGATCGGGTGGACGACTCGCGTGAACCCTCCGATCCGGACGTCGCCGGAAACGCAGGCCTGTCCGCTGACTTTGGCTCGCCCGGAAACCACGGTCTTGGGTCCCTTCACCACCGCGTAGTCTTCTATTGCCGCCCGATCGAGCACTTTTGCGCCGTAGAGCACCATGGCGTCCGGCGCCACGTACGCCGTCGAGGCGACCTGGCACGAGGCGCTGACCCATCCTCCGCCGTTGGGATGGCGCCGGCCTTTGGTCCCGTCGATCATCCAGTTTACGCAGTCGTCCAGGAACGCCAGATGCGGTCTGAATCTTCGCAGGTAGCGCCAGTGTTTGGTGTCGATCATGTCTTCGGCGACGGCCCGTTCGGCGGCCTGCTTTACCTGGTCGACCTCTTTGCGCATGGGTGCGACGGCCTTCGCCAGCACGGCCGCGTGAGGACTGTCGCCCGGTTCGGGGATCATGCAGACCCCGCCGGAGAACCTGTCTCGCCATCCGCCCATGTACGCCAGGCCGTAGTCTTCAACGTCGCTGGGCAGGTTGTGGGGCGTGCCGGGTCGGCAGGCGGTCAGCGTTACTTCATACGGATAGCGGAAGGCGTGCCGCCCGTTGACCATCGACCGAAAACGCCCTTTCGGCAGGGCGATCGGAGTCGCCGCCGCTGTCAGCCAGAACCGCTTGTCGGTCGGCTCGATCGCCATCTCCATGAGTCCCTTGTTCCACAGGTTCGAGTAGCGGACCCTGCCGTCGGCTCCGGCGACGACAATGCACGCACGCCAGTCGCCGTAAGTCGCAGGATCGTGGAATCCGCGGAAGTCGACGGCGATCTTCCTGGCGCCTTTTTCCGGGATCAGGCGGATTATGTTGGCTCCGAACGCTTCGGGAGCCTGTTCCCACGGTATGCGATAGACTCCCGCCTTGCGGTCGACGGCTTCGAGATGATTGCGTTTGACGGAGATGTAGTCGCGACGGAGGATCTCCTGTATTTCGCAGTCGAATTCGGCCTGCCGAGCGGCGAATTCGCCCATCATGTCGCCGGCGCCGCGAATGCCGTTTTCAAACAGTCCTCTTTGCTCGCCGATCCGCGCGAGGGTATGGAATACCGACGCCTCGTTCGCTCCGACCGGCATGGTCATCGCCATAGCGTATCCCCAGTTGGGATCCTGGCCCATGACGGCGTAGAACAGCCCCGTTCCGTAGCTTCCGTGAAAGCAACTGCGCCATGGACGCTTTGCGTTGTTGTAGTAGGTTTGGCTGGCGGGGTCTACGACAGCCGAACATGCGTCCGAAAGCGTCTCTCCGCCGCCTCCGTCGACCTTTACCTGCAGTGCGATTCCGTGTCCCCATTCGTGAGCCAGCGTAAGGGCCCAGGGGCCTCCGCCGGCGTACTTGATTCCGCACCCTCCGTACCCGCCGCCGGCGTAACCGCCCAGCCACCTGTTTCCGTCCCTGTAGGTTCCGCAGACGGTGATCGCATACTTGCGGCGCGTCTTGCGGTCCCAGTAGGGCATCAGCGCACCGGCGTACTCGTAGTAGGCCCACATGTCTTCGGCGAAGGCGACTGAACCCAGGCGGTACAGGAGGGCCTTTTCCGGTTCGTCGCGATTGACCCAGGGGCTGTACTGTTCATTGGGGGCGTGCTGCGAACCTGAGACCCATACAAAATGATCGCTTTCGACGCGCATGGTTCCGGGCCGGCCCGGTTTGGCGTTATTGGGCCAGGACTTGTCAAGCCCCTTGTCAACGGGATACTCCTCCCCGGACAAGCTCTTGCGGAGTTTCTCGATCTCCCTGAGATACAGTTCGAGAATAAACTTCTCGTCGGCCTCGACGAAGGTCCCCCGTGCGAAACAGCGCTTGTCGCCGTTGTTCATCAGCAGCACGACCGCCGGGCAGTAGAACCCGCCGGGCTCGAACGGATTACCGTAACGATTGCCAATCCCCCTGAACCCGACCAGGCGGGCGGTGAACCGGCGAGGGATTCCGTATCGCGTTCGTTTGGTCAGGGTCTCGACTCCGAGCACCAGATGCTTGCCCAGGGCCTCGGGGTCCAGCTTCTTTTCGCGGAGAGTCCAGGTGCGCTGAATCATCGCGTCTTTGACCTCGATGATGTCGACGCCTTTTCGAGGCCACCAGTCCACGACGCGGCGCCGGTAGCCCGCGGCGCGGGGTCCGCCGGCCTGGTCGACCTTGTAGATGTCGACCCCCGGCGCATTGCCGGGTCCGGGGTATCTCACGCCGGCGAAGTAGTTGTATTCCTCGGCGGCCAGAGAGGCCGACACGACGAGCAGAGTAAGACACAGCACGCATTTGGGCTTTATCATGAAAGTGCTCCTGTTTGCTTGACCCTTATGTTATACACTCAAGCGCCAAGCCGGTTCCAGAACAAGAAAAGCCCTTTTTGCGACACATGCGGAGAATTACAATAATAATTGTTAATACTCGACATCGTAGCGGATCGATTACGTTTGTCTTCTAACAGGGTTTGCTATCAGTCTCAAAGGACAATCAATATGCACAAGATCGGTATCGTCGTAATCGCCGCTTCCTGTTGTCTTCTCGGATCTCTCATCGCCGCCGACAAGCCCAAGTCCGCGACGCCTGGCGACTCGAAGCCCCCCGCCTGGGCGAAAGTGTCGAAAGAGCAGCTCGCCGAGGCGAAGAAACTGGGCCTCCCGGTCGCATTCGAGAACTCGGTGGGCATGAAGTTCGTTCTGGTCCCTTCGGGCCAGTTCATGATGGGAAGCGCCGAGAACGAGGTCGGCAGATACCCGGTCGAAGGCCCCCGGCACAAGGTGAAGATCGCAAAGGCGTTCTACGTGGCGATCCACCAGACCACGCAGGGGCAGTGGACGTCGGTGATGAAGACCAGGCCGTGGAAGGACAAGGCCGGCGCCAAGGACGATCCCGCCAACGTCGTCAACTGGGTCAACTGGAACGACGCAACGAGCTTCATCACGGCCCTCGGCAAGAAAGAGGACAAGCCCTACCGGATGCTGTCGGAGGCCGAGTGGGAGTATTCCTGCCGAGCCGGAAGCACCACGCGGTATTTCTACGGCGACGATCTTAAGCTCGAGAAGCTCGGCGACTACGGGTGGTGGGGCAAGACCGGATGGTGGGACCGCAAGGACAAATACGTGCGTCCGCCCGGCCTGAAGAAGCCCAACGCCTGGGGTCTGTACGACATGATCGGCGGCGTTTGGGAGATGTGCATGGATGTCATGCACAAGGACTACCAGGGCGCCCCTACAGACGGCAGCGCCTGGATGACCGGGGCGCCGAGCGACAAGGAGCCCAGTCACCCGCTGCGCGGCGGCGGGTCCCACAGCGACCACAGGCGAGTGCGATCGGCCAGCCGACACAGCTATCGTCAGTCGCACAAGAGTCATTACGTGGGATTTCGCGCCGCCTGTTCGATTCCCGCCAGATCGAAGTAGCAATCCGGACGGGGCCGGGCGAGGAGAGCCGAAGAAATTCTCCTTGCGGTTCCGATATGATCCTATAATGTAACTTGGCATCAGATAAGAGCGGTTAACCTGCTGTTTGAGGATACTCACGATGAAAACCCAATCGAACTCGTCGGGCCTTTTTCTATTGGCGGCGCTGGCTGCTTGGAGTTTCGCATTCGCTTCCACCGGCGCCGAGGCCGGATCGATAGTGATCCCCGCCTGGTCGTTTGCTCGCGGAAACGTGCGTATAGACGCCGATCCGGGCAAGCTTGCCGACGCCGGACCGATAGTAGTCGGCGGCGAAAAGCAGCCCTGGGGCTGGACCGTCGAATACGACGTTGAGATCCCCGTCGACGGGCAGTACGTCATGAGCATTTGCTACGCGTCGACTGAGGCCCGTCCGCTGGAGATGTTTTTCGACGCCCGGAACGAGGCCAAGGCCTGCCTCGGCGTTACATTCGCCCCGGCCTCTTCGAAGCAGGCCGGCAGGCTCAGCGCCGCGTCCAGCGCCGGTCGCTGGGAAAGGCTCGCCAGGAAACACGGTCCGGTGATCCTGAAGACGACCAGGGGAATTAAGACCATAAAGCTCATCCGTCGCGGACCGCTGCCGAATCTGGTCGCCCTGCGCCTGGAGACCGACCAGGCGTTTCCGGAGACCTGGAGCCCGCCGAAATATAAGGTTTGCAATATCGAGAGCGTACCGGCGGAGTTCCGCAAGGCCTTCGCGCAGCCCGGCGGCAATGTCGCCGATCTGAGAGCCCCGGTAAAGCTGCCGCCCAGGCGAGCGCCCAGACCAGCCGGCTCGATCACCATAAACGCATGCACGTTCGATCGCGGAAACGCCCTGATCTACGCCAGCCCCGACAAGTACGCCGACTTCGGCCCGCTGGCCGGAGGGGGACCCCAAGGCGCCGACAAGGTGTCCGTCGAATACGACATAACCGTTCCCGCGGACGGCGAGTACACGCTCAACATAAAATACTCGGCCGCAGAAGCGCGCCCGATGGACGTCTTACTGGATGGCGAGAACCTCGGCAAATGCTGTCTTGGCGTAACGATCGGGTCGGCCCCGTTCGAGAATCCGATCGTACCGACCTGGTCCAGCAGGTACTCCCGGTGGGATGAACCGATCAAGGTCTCGCTGACAAAGGGCGAACACACGCTGAAGCTTGCTCGCGGCGGGCCGCTGCCGAATCTTGCACAACTGCGGCTCGACACGTTTGACGAATTCCCCAAGGGCTGGAGTCCGCCGGCTCGCAAGGTGGACCTCAGCAGGGTCCCGCCGCGGTTCCGCAACGTCTTCCTGCCCCCCGGCGCGGTCAACACCGCAACGCTCCGGACGGCTGTCGCAGATACGATCCGCACGTTCGGTTCACGGTATCCCGGCGGTCGGCGGTATCTCAAGCAACTGACCGAACTGGCGGGCAAGCAGGACAAGGTCAACACCGAGGGAGGACCCGAACAGTTGCAGGAGATGCACGACGCGATGATCGATCTGCGCCGCGAGGCGATGCTGAGTCATCCGGCGATGGGGTTCGACAGGCTGCTGTTCCTCAAGCGCCCAGACACGAATCACTACGGGCACACCTATGCCGACCAGGGCGCTCGCGAAATGGGCGGCGCCATCTGCGTTCTTTCGCCCGTGAGCCCCGAAGGCAAGGTCACAAAGCTCGTGCCCGAACTCGAAGGCGGGCTGTTCGACCGGTTCGACCTGTCGTTTGACGCGAGGAAGATGATCTTCGCCTACAGGAAAGCGCCCGACGACGCATTCCGCCTGTACGAAATCAGGATCGATCCGGCGGCGGGAAAGATGGTCCCCGGCTCCCTCAAGCAGCTAACCTTCGCCACCGCCGCCGAGGCCGAGGGAAGGCGTTGCGACGTTATAGGCAACGGCCACCGTTTCTTCGACGACATGGACCCATGCTACCTGCCCAACGGGAAGATAATGTTCACTTCGACGCGGGCGATGCAGAACGTCTTCTGCTCCGCCGGTTCGGGCGTCTCGACCCTGTACGTCATGGACGCCGACGGCGGGAGCATCCGCCAGCTTTCCAAGAGCCCGGTCAACGAAACGTCTCCCACGATCCTCTCCGACGGGCGCGTGCTCTACACGCGATGGGAATACGTCGACAAGGGCCTGGGCAACGGCGCCGGCATCTGGGCGGTCCGTCCCGACGGAACCGGCACTGAACACATCTACAAGAACAACACCGTCTGGCCGGCGGGAATGGCCGGCGCCCGCGAGATCCCCAGCAGCCCGCGGATCGTGACTATCGGCGGCGGACACCACTACAACGCCGTCGGATCGGTCGTAATCGTCGACGCTCGACGCAACCGGCGCACAACCGAGGCGATGAACTGCATCACCCCCGCGGTAGGATACCCCCACTCGATGGGATACCCATCCAGCAGGCACGGCGTGTTCATGGACCCGTTCCCGTTTTCCGAGAAGTTCTTCCTGGTTTCCCACCAGCTCAGCAGGGCCGGACGATACGGGCTCTACGCCCTGGACGCCTGGGGCAATCGGACTCGACTCTACAGCGATCCGGAATTCCACTGCTACCAGCCGACGCCGCTTAGGCCGCGACTCAAGCCCGGACAGATAGCCGCGATGGAATCGCCCGGCGGGAATCCGCCGACCACCGGCACGATCTTCATACAGGACATCTACCAGGGGCTCACCGGCATCGAACGCGGACGGGTCAAATACGTGCGCGTCATGGGCGCCCTGGCCTGGCCCTGGACCGATCCCAACGGCGGCATGGGCAAAGACGTCCATCGCAAGAGGATATACGGCGTCGCCAAGGTCCACAAAGACGGCTCGGCGCTGTTCACCGCGCCGGCAAAGAAGAACATCTTCTTCCAGGCGCTCGATGAAGACTACATGGCTCTGCAGCACATGCCGACGTTCATCAACCTCATGCCCGGCGAAAACCGATCATGCATAGGCTGCCACGAGTTGCGAAGGAAGGCGCCGGGCCTGCGCACCCGCCCGACGGCGGTGACCCTCAAGCCCCAAGCCCTGGCGCCCCAACCCGGCGACACGGGCGTTCGCATGGTGCATTATGCAACCGACATCCAGCCGATCTGGAACAAAAACTGCGTATCGTGCCACAGCGGCGAGAAACCCAAGGGGCGACTCGATCTGAGCGATGCGCTTACCAGGAGCTTTAACCGCTCCTACGAAAACATTGTCGGCAAGGGTCTGGTCAACTACCGAGACACCAGATACGGACAGGCCGGCTTCCTGTCGGTCCCGCCGCTGACGCACGGGTCGCATCGCAGCAGCCTCGTCGGACAGATTCGCAAGACCCCCTGCAAAGCCGGGCTCACCCAGGCCGACTTTGTCAAGATCGTCACATGGATAGACTCGAACGCGCCGTATTACGGCACGCACAAAGGATACAGGGACCCGCGAGACAAGGACCGGCCCGATTTCCGCGTCGCCCCGCTGCAGCCGAAGGTGGCGATGAGCCGAAAGTAGACGTAAGCCCAGGAATGCAAACCAATAACGTTGCGGTATTGCTTCAAGGAGACTTGAGATGCACAGCTATTGTATGTCGTTGAATTCTCGACGGTTGATCTCCGCGGCTCTGGTCGCCGCTTGCCTCGTTGTTTCTCTCGCCGCATTCGGACCGGACCAGGCCCGGGCCGGATCGCTGGTGATCCCCGCCTGGACGTACGCTCGCGGCAATGTTCAGATCCACGCCGATCCGGGCCAGTACGCCGACGCCGGACCGGTTGTCGGCTCAGGCGAGGCCAAGCCCTGGGGCTGGGTTGTCGAATACGACGTCGATTTCCCCGTCGCCGGCGACTACACGCTGGAGATTCTCTACGCAGCCGACGAGGCCAGACCGGTCGAAGTGTTCTTCGGAGATCGGAACCTCGGCAAGTGCTGCGAAGGCGTCACATTCGCCGCGGCGCCCGTAGCCGGCGGCGGAGAACTCACCTCGAACAGCAGCGGCGCACGCTGGGCGGGACTGAAGAATCAGTGGGGCAGGCTGGTGTCTCTGAAGGTCCCGCAAAAGGGCGTCCGAACGATCAAGATCACCCGCGGCAAACCGTTTCCAAACTTCGTGAAGCTCCGTCTCAATACGCCCGAGGCGTTCCCGGATGACTGGAATCCGCCGAAGTTCCAGGCTCGCGACATCGAGAGTGTTCCCGCCGAGTTCCGCAAGACTCTGAAGCCTGACAGCGGCGTTGACGTCGCGGCGTTGCGGGCTCCGGTCAAGCCTGTGACGAAAGCCAGGGCGGCCGGGCAGTTCATGATCGACGCCTGGACGTTCGATCGGGGCGATGCGAAGATCTACGCCGATCCCGGGCAGTACGCCAACTTCGGTCCGCTGGTCGGCAGCGAATCGCACCAGGCCGCCGAAGGGGTCGTCGAATACGACATCGACTTCCCCGCCGACGCCGACTACTCGCTTTACATCAAATACGCGGCCGCCGAGGCCCGACCGCTCGACGTGTTCGTCGACGGCAAGCCGCTGGCCAAGGCGTGCCTGGGCGTCACCTTCGGGTCGGCCCCTTACGAGCATCCGATCCGGTTCTCGTGGGAATCCAGCAGCGCCGCCAAGATATGGGAGCACATAGTCGACAAGCGCGGCCGGGAGGTAAAGCTGTCGCTGACCCGGGGCAGGCATACGATCAAGTTCGCCCGCAAGGGTCCCCTGCCGCACCTGGTGCAGATGCGATTCGAGTCGTCCAGGCCTTTCGAAAAGGACTGGAAGCTCGCCGATCGCAAGGTCAGAAACCTCGACGCCGTTCCCCCCAGGCAGCGCACCGCGTTCCTGCCGCCCGACGCGGTGAACGCCGGAGCTCTCAGGCTGGCGATCTCCGACACGATCAAGACATACGGATCGAGATATCCCAACGGTCCGCAGTATCTCAGGAAGCTGTCGGATCTCGAGGCCAGACAGGGCGCCGCCCAAAACGCCGAGCCCGAGGTCCAGTGGGAGGTTTCCGACCAACTGGCGGCGTTGCGCCGCGAGGCGATGGCCGATCACCCGGAGTTGAAGTTCGACGAGCTCCTGTTCCTTAAGCGCACCTCCGGCGGATACGGACATACCTACACCGACCAGCACGCCAGCGGATCGGGCGGGAACATATGCCTTCTTTCCCCCGTCGGCCCCGGCGGGAAGGTCACCGAACTCGTGCCGGAACTCGCCGGCGGACTGTTCGACAGGTTCGACCTGTCGTGGGACGCCGCGAAAGTCGCCTTCGCCTACAAGCCCAATCCAAAGGGTGAAGGCAAAGGACACAAGGGCCAGGTCTTCCGCATCTACGAGATCCGGCTCGACCCGAAAACGGGGCTCGTGAAGCCCGGGTCGCTCAAGCAGCTCACCTTCAGCAACGAGGCCGAAGCCGCCGCGATCAAGTGCCACTCCTGGCAGGGACGCGGAGTCGATCGCGGTTACGACGACATGGACCCGTGCTACCTGCCCGACGGCAAGATCGTGTTCGCCTCGACGCGTTCCCAGCGGAACGTCTTCTGCGCAGGGTCTACGGTGACCACGCTGTACGTCATGGACCCCGACGGCAAGAACGTCCGCTGCATATCGGCCAGCCCGATCAACGAGACGGCCCCCTCAGTGCTTGACGACGGCCGGATCATCTACACGCGGTGGGAGTATGTCGACAAGGGCCTTGGCAACGGACAGGGCCTCTGGTCGATTCGGCCAGACGGAACGGGAAACGATCATGTGTTCAAGAACAACACCGTCCGACCGGCCGGCATGAGCAACGCACGCAGCATTCCCGACAGCCGAAAACTCATCACCGCCGGCGGAACGCACCACAACACCGCCGTCGGCCCGATTATCATGCTTGACACCCGCCTTGGCAGGCGAGGGACGAAGGCCATGGAAAGCCTGACCCCCGAGATCGGGTATCCGTGCATGGGCCATCCGATACACAAGTTCGGATTCTTCATGGACCCGTATCCGTTTTCCGAGAAGTTCTTCCTCGTCGCGCACAAGACCGGCGCCAAGCCGGTCCGCAAGACGGCGTCCGACGACAAGAAGAAGAAAAAGCACGGCCGGCCTCAATACGGAATCTACGTGCTGGACGCCTGGGGCAATCGGGCGGAAATCGTTTCGGATCCTGAACTGTCGTGTTTCGAGCCAATCCCGCTTCGCCCGCGCCGCAGGCCGCTGCAGCTCGCTCCTGTCGAGATAACCGCCGCAAAGGCCGACAAGACCGGCACGCTGTTCCTGCAGGACGTTTACCAGGGCATGACCGGGATCAAGCGAGGGCGGGTCAAGCACCTGCGCGTGATGGGCGTTCTGGAGTATCCCTGGGGGGCGCACGGCATGAACGTTGTCGGCAAGAACGTCGACGTGCACCGCAAGAAGGTCTACGGCGTTGTGGATGTTGAAGAAGACGGATCGGCGCTGTTCAAAGTGCCCGCCGAAGAGAACATCTTCTTCCATGCCCTGGACGAAAACTACATGAGTCTCCAGCAGATGCCGACACTGATAAATCTCATGCCCGGCGAGAGCAGATCGTGCATCGGGTGTCACGAACTTCGCAAAAACGCGCCGCACCTGAAGACCCGTCCCACGGCGATAACCCGCAAGCCCCAGACGCTCCGCCCCCAGCCGGGCGACAAGGGTCCCCGCATGGTCCACTACGCTTCGGACGTTCAGCCCGTGCTCGACAAACACTGCGTCGGCTGCCACGGCGAAAAGAATCCCAAAGGGCGCCTCGATCTGACCGGCCAGTTGACCGGAATGTGGAGCCGCTCCTACGAGACCATAATCGGACGCGGTCTGATCAACTACTCCGATTGCCGCTACGGCAGGGCCGGTTTCCGCGCCCTGCCTCCGCTGAGCCACGGCGCGCACCTCAGCAGCCTGGTCGGACGGATCCAAAAGGACCCCTGCAAGGGCAAACTCACCCAGGCAGAGTTTATCAAGATCACAACCTGGATCGACGCCAACGCCCCCTACTACGGCACCTACAGGGGAAAGAAGGAACTGAAGTACAAAGACGACCCGGAATTCCGTCTACCGCCGATAAACCAACTTTCAGCAAACACCCGAAAGTAAACGGCCCACGGCGTTTATTTGGCCTTTACGTCAAAGCAGAATAGATTGTCGTTGTAGCGGAGGTAGAGTTTTCCGCCGAAGACTACCGGGTGGGCCCAGCTTTGGTCCATTCCGGGCGTCGTTACCGTTCCCTTGATTTCCAGGCCCTTCGGCGAGCAGGTCGCCAGGGAGGCCTTGCCCTCCTTTTCGGAGTAGAGGTAGAGCATCCCGTCGGCCCAGCAGAGCGAACCCCTGCCGCCGGCTTTTTCGCCGTCGGTCTTCCAGATCGTCTTGCCGGTCTTCAGTTCGATGCAGGCGTAGCCGCCCCTGTTGTTTCCGTAGATGTATCCGTCATGGATCACAAATCCGCCGACCATGCAGTCCATGTCTTCGGTCCGCCAGAGTTCTTTGGCTGTCACTTTCTGTCCCGAGACCGACAGCTTCATGCAGATCCCGCCCTTGCCGTATCCGACGGCCCAGTAGACGTACCCGCCCTTTTCTACGAATCCCGGCGTGGGAACGCGACCGCGTGCGCCCTGGGCGAACGGCCTGGTCCACTGGATCCTGCCGGTCTTCGCGTGGATGCAGACCAGACCCATGTTCGCTCCGTTGATCAGCAGCGGAACGCCCTTGTAGACCACGTGGATCGGCGAGGTGTGGGCGGCGGCCGATACCTTCGGCGACTTCCAGACCGTCTTGCCGGTTTTCTTGTCGAGGGCGACCATGAAGGCGTCTTCGCCGCCGGGGGTCACGATCGCCTGATCGCCGACGATCAGCACCGATTCGCTGCGTCCGAAGGTGTGGCCCGGCGGCGTGATTCCGTTGAAGTCCTTGTGGATGTCGCGTATCCATATAGTCTTGCCGGTCTGCGCGTCGCAGCATATGACCACCCCGGCCCCTGTCTCCAGGTAGAGGTTCCCGCAGTCGTACGTCGGCGTCGAACGCGTGCCGGGATAGTAGCCGCGGTAGCATTTGGTCAGGTCCCGGCGCCACTTGACCTTGCCGTCCGGAGCGATCGCCGTGGCGTAGTAGCGGTCGCCCGGGAGTTTGTATACGTTCTTGGCCGCCGGCAGCGACGTAGGGTACCCCGCCGCTCGGCGCCCGGTCGTGTAGATCAGACCGCCGCCGATCGATACGCTGGAGAATCCCTGCCCGATCAGCGGGACTTTCCACAACAGCTTCGGGCCGCCTTTGGGCCAGCTCTTCAGCAGACCGGTGTCGGGCGACTTGCCGTCGCGGTTGGGACCGCGCCACTGGGACCATTGAGCCGGCGGGTCGGATTTGTCTGCCTTGGCGGCCGGGGCGAAGACCGGCAGGAGGCTGATCGACAGGATGACGGAGATAGTTTTCACAATTGTTGCAGTTCTCATGTTACGATTAACGGGCCGTGCGGAGTTTATTGCCCGGCGGCTGGAATAGGGTCTGGCGATACGCGTTAAACCCAAAAGTTCAAAAGCTGTCGATCCGCATCCGAATTACAGCGACTACGGAAATACCATGAAAAGCAAATTGATTCCGGCGACAGGGCTTGTGGGGCTGATCTGTTTGACCGCGGCGGCGGATTACGATTTCTATTCCGCCACCCGATACCCCGGAGCGAAACTCAAGCCCGGCGTCGAGGTCTGCAAGGTCAAGCAGAACGGGTCCGATCCGAAGGCCTACGAATCGCGCCAGGTCGACTGGTGGCCGCGAAAAGGCGTCGACGTAATCGACGTCAGGCCAGGGATGATCCTCCGCACCTGGAGTCCTGCGCGCTCGCAGATTCCCGTCGGCGACAAGCCGTTTGAGGCGCACCTGATCGGCTTCCGCGGGATGGGCAACACCATGAGCAGCAAATACCGCGGCGACGGCGGGCCGTGGGAGCCGGGAGTTGTCCTGCGGCTGGCCGACGGGCGCAAACGCTGCTTCGTGCGCGGCAGCTTCGACGGCGATGACAAGAAGTTCATCATGGACCTGTACGTCAAGGAGATGGCCCGCATATCCGCCGGACTCGACAAGACGCCGTACGTCAAGTCGCCGGGCCTGGACGCACGCTGGCCCAACAACGCCAAACCGGGCAAGCCGGGCACAATGCAGGTCGAGTCGCCGCATTTCATCTGGGTCTCCGGCAGCCAGGCCGGCAGCGAGGGCGACCCGTGGGTCAACGAAAAGGCGCCCGACAAGGCCCAGTGGTACCGAGACGGATCGGTCAAGTGCGCCGAATACTGGTGGGACCTGAACGAATACGCCGGCAACCTGATGCCGTACTGGGACAGGAAGACCAAATTCAAGCACGCGATAACCGTAGCGGGGACCAAGCGCGACGGACACCAGTTCATCGAGGGATACGCCGGCGGCGGATACGGAGCCTGCATCCTCAAAGGAGCCGGCGGAGGACCCTGGGCGCCGGGCCTGTGGCACGAATGGGGGCACGGAACCCTGCCCAACGGCGTTCCGCTCGGCGGCGGCGAGGCCCAGGCCGACATGCACCAGTGCATGGCCGACCCGAGCATGCTCAAGGGCAATCACCACATCAAGACGCCATGGCGGAACGTGTTCAACGGCGAGGGCGGATACGGATACACGATGTTCTACAACATCACCGGCGACGATCCGAACTGGGGATACGCATGGTTCACCTGCCTGCCCCACGGCGTCGACGAGTTCAGCATGCTCCACACCGTCGCCCGCGTCGGTCAGCAGCGAGGGCTGTTCGCAAACGGCATCCGCGGCCTCGGCGACATGGTCGGCGAATACGGAGCCCGTCTGGCGACTTTCGACTGCGAACTGGAGAATCTGTTCGTCGACCGCTACGGGACACCGGCCCAGAATCAGCTCGAACCGGTCGACAGCAAAGCCGGCGTTTACCGCGTTGCGATGGAACAAGCGCCCGAACCGTTCGGCGTGAACATCGTGGGCCTTACCGCCGGTAGGGGCGCCGCGGAGATCGCCGTCGATTTCACCGGAACGCACGACCCTGATTTCTACAGCGACTGGCGCGCGTGCATCATCGCCGTCGGGGCGGACGGCGCGCGACGCTACAGCCCGATGTGGAACAAGGGCGAGATGAAGATCAAGACTCGCGACGGCGACAAGGCGTATTGGCTGACCGTCGCCGCGACGCCGACGGCGCTGTTTACCGACAGGAGCCTGGCGAGAGTTCATTACAGCGGCCGGAACGCGCCGCGATACCCCTGGTCGGTCAAGCTGACCGGCGCGGCGCCGACAGCTCTATTCCCCCGCCGCAGCGAACCGGTCAAACGGCTCGGCGAGGAAACGCTTCACAAGCACGGGCTCTGGGCCAACTACGCGATGGACCGCCGCGAAAACACGCTGCTGGAGGATTGGTGCAGGTTCCCCAGCGGGGCCGACAGGCGATACGGAAAGCGCCTCGGCGTGAACCTCGACGGCTATCTGCATGGCCGACCGGAATTCGCCGTCGACGGAGCCCGCCGCGCGTTCCGCTTCGACGGGAAATCGCAGTACGGCGAACTCTGCCCGCGGGCGGCGGACCTCAAGGCGATCACCATTCAGGTCGCCGTAAAGCCCGAGGGTTCCGCCTCGCAGACGATCTTCGATTTCGGATCAGGCCCCGAACACCGCCTGGTTTTGAACACCGCCGCGGAGTTGCGCGCGACAGTCGGCGGCAAGACGGTCTTGTCGCTCAGCGGAGCCGAGGCGCTTGCCAAAGGCAACTGGGCGACGATCCGTGTCGAGATCGACGGGACGAAGGCGTCGCTATGGCTGGATGGGAAAAAGGTCGCCGAGAAGGCCTCGACGTTTCGACCGAGCGACGTATTCGCCGACGGCGGCGACAATCGCAGCTTCGTTGCAGCTTCGCGCGACGGATCGGGCCGGTTCAAGGGCATGATCGACAGTGTCGTGATCTATCACAAGGTCCACGAAGATTTCAGCAAGCTCCCCCCGCCGACCCGCGATGCGCCCCGGCGCCCGACGGTTGAAGTGGTCAAGGCCCTCGCCGAGGCGCGCGGGAACGTCGACGAGCTTAACCGCAAGATCTCCGAGATGAGCAGGAAGCTCAACGAGCCTTACAACAAGTACAGGACCGAGCAGGGCGCTCGGGAGAAGGAGCTGGCCGGGCGATCTGCCCCGCTCGCGGCGGCCGAGGCCAAACTCAAGGCGATCGAGGCCAGGATGTCCAAGAGAAGAAACGATCTCAGCTCGGCGTTCGATAAGCTGCCCGAATCGGTCAGGACCAGGTCGCAAATAGACGCTCTCCGCAAGCAGTCGTCCGAAATTCGCTCGAAGCTCCATACGCTTCTGCGAGAGCGCATCAAGACCGACAAGGAGCTTACGACGCTGAGCGCACAGCGCAAGGACGCCGAGGAAAAGCGCCGCACGCTGGACAGGAAGCTCCGCACGGCCTTCGAAAAACGCCCTGATGTTATCGCCGAGCGAAAGAAGATCGACGCACTGCGGAAGCTCAAGGACAAAGCCGCCGGCAAGAAACTCTCCGATCTGGATCGCGCCCTTAACCAACGGTGGAGCAGTTACCGCGAGCAAAACGCCGAGTACGCCGCGTTGTCGAAGCTGCCGCGCGAGCTTCACGACAAATACCGCAAACGCGAGCGGGCGTTGTCCCAGGAGTTGAACAAGGCCAATCCCGCGCTGGTCCAAAGGCAGCGATCGCTCGACAAGAAGGCCGGCGAGGCCGAACGCATGCTCCGCGACAAGCGCGGGGCGTACGTGTCGAAGGGAACATCCGCGATGGTCCTCCAGGTCGCCGCGGCCAAGACCGAACTGTCCCAGGCCCGCCGCAAGGCTATGGCGCCGTACACGCCGGAAAAGCTCTGGATGGACAGCTTCGCCTACCAGGTCTACCGCGGCTACTACAACACCAACTACAGCCGCTACATCAGCGAGCACGCAAGGACCCAACTCGGCGGCGCCACTCAGCGAGAGAACATCGGCCTGGCCGAGCAACTGCAGAAATCCGAGACCGAAGGCGGCGGCTGGAGCACAACCATAGACTGGGACTGGCGAATGAAGCAGGAAGTCTCAGGCGAGATCAAGGACCTGCCGCTTTTGCGGAAATGGATCCTCCGGGCTCGCGGACCCATAGTCACGAAGAAGCCTGCCTCCACCGGGCAACACTAGCGCCGAGCCGCCCCAAGAGGCGATTTCACCAGTACGAACGCTGCAAACAGGCGGCCGCTTGTGGCGATCTCCAACACCTTGCCGTCGTAGACGCCGCTCCGGTACGGCTTGCCGTAGAAGCTGCGCGGGTCAAACAGACGGTACTTGTCGCCTCGGGTCAGGAAGCCCTTCAACTGCTTCGAATCCAGACGCACATCGTCGCCGGTCCAACTGTAGATCGCGATGTTCGCCCGGTTGGAGTCGTATTTGTTGACTCGCAGGAAGATTCGCGGCGGCGTTCGAGCCGGGATCTTCGCGTTGCTCGGCAGGATCGTATTGCCGGAACGAACCGCCTTCTTGTACCGCACAATGCTCAGGCCGCCGCCGACTATGTAATTGCCGCGCACCACGCAGTCTTCGTTATGCGGGGCGTTGTAGCCGATCTGCATCGAGACCTTGTGCAGCATGTTGTCGGTAACGCGGATCCCCTTGCTCGGCCGACCGCCGCCGACGAGGAACCTCGCCGCCGAATACGCGATATTACCGGTGATAAGATAGTTGTCCACCCAGGCGCGCTTCGAGCCGTAGGCGTGCATGGTCTGCCCGTACCCGCCGGTCATGATGCAGTCGGAGATCGTCTTGAGCCCTTCGGCGTTCTGGGTATAGATCGCATGACCATGGCCGCGGTCAGGCCCTTTCCACCCGTTATCATAAATAATGCAGCCGTAAATCTCGCTGTCAGTCGATCCCTTCCACCAGCTAACGCCCTGGGCGTTGTCATGGATCACCAGATTAATGAACTTGCACCCTTTGCCGGCATAAACGTTCAGCCCACCCCACGGCCTCGCATAACTCTTCGGATGCGATCCGGGCTCCTCGAGCACCCGCGAAGGACCGCCGGGCAAATTCTCCGAGACAACAATCTCCAGATCGCGAATCCAGAGATAGTCAGAAGGCGCCTTAACAGAAAGCCCGCCGTCGATAGTAACCCGCCTGCCCCGGGCCGCCCGAACGACGATGGGCTTACCCTTCGCCCCAGCGAGCTTGACCTCAAACCCGACCGACCCAAGCTTGCGATTCGGATATTTGTACGTGCCGCCGGCGATCCAAACAGTATCGCCGGGGAGAATCTCTTTCCGCCCGCCAAGAGCAGAAGCAAGATCCCAAGGCCGCTCAACACTGCCGTCACCATCAGCCTTACCGCCAACAGAAACAAACCGATCACCCGCCCAACCAGGCGAAGCGAGACACACCACCACCAAACAGACAAGAGTAGTTCTCTTGACTTTGCCTATTGCCGTTCGCCGTCGCCAATTGCCCATTGCCAACTCCCAATTGCCATGCCGTTACAAAGGTATCTGTTTCCGAAGCATCTGACAATGACCCGCTGGCCGGAAGATCCCACTCGCCGACGAGCCCGCCAGAGGAGGGTGACCTGAACGTAGCCCAGGGCGATTCCGACCCGCCCGGCGAAGTCCGAAGGACGAAGCAGGGAGGATGAGCCCTGGGAGTCAAATCTCCAATATCCCCGGAGCCCTCCGAACGGAGGGTGACTGATAACCCCGCTGAGTCCGAATCCCATGTGTCAATCACCCTCCGTTCGGAGGGCTCCTTGCATTTTCCAACCCTATTCCCAGGGCTTGCTCCCAACAGGTCGCCGCACCCTGGGCTACGTTCAGCCCACCCGCCTCCGGCGGGCTCGACGGCAGAACCCATGCGCCAAGAAACGTGACAAGACTACTGGATGCGTGGTAGTATCATGCCATGCCGACGCAAAGGCGAAACTGGACACGCGACGAACTGATCGTCGCATTCAATCTCTACTGCCGGATGCCGTTCGGACAGATCCGCCACCAGAATCCGGTTATCGTCCGGTTGGCCGAGAGTATCGGCCGCACCGCAAGCGCACTGTCTATGAAGATGGGCAACTTCGCCCGTCTGGACCCCGCTCATCAGCGCCGTAATGTCGGTGGGCTTTCGCACGGCGGCAAGATGGACGGTGAGGTCTGGAACGAATTCCACGCAAACTGGGAGGCATTGGCGTTGGAGAGCCAACTGGCTTTGCAGCGATTGGGCGTCGGTGCGGCCGCCGATGATGAGCCCGAGGCGCCCGCAGTTCCAAGCGACAAACCCAGCGAAGCCACGCGTAAGGTCAAGGTGCGATTAGTGCAGAGGTTTTTCCGCGAAAGCGTATTGTCGAGTTACGATTTCGCCTGCACGATCTGCGACCTCCGCCTGAAGAAGATGCTAAACGCCAGCCACATCATTCCCTGGTCGATCGACACATCCAGACGCGCCGACCCGCGCAACGGCCTATCGTTATGTGCATTTCACGACAGAGCCTTCGACCGCGGCCTGATAACGATAGACGAGCGTCTCAAAGTGAACGTCTCCGAGCAGGCAAGGATCGCCGACCCGCCGCAGTTCCACAACGTAGGCCTGATCGAAATAGAAAACCGCCCAATAAAACTACCAGAAAGATTCCACCCCGACGCCGAAGCATTGGCATACCACAGAGAAAACATCTTCCTCGACGCCGGGTAGTAATCGTAGACGCGGCGTCTCGCCGCGTTAATCCTGTCTGCCGGAGGCAGATGACGCGGCCGGAGCCCGCGTCTACGAACAGCGCCAAGCAGTATCAGGTATTGTCATACTGCCTCTCAACCGCGTCGATGATCTCCAGGTAAATCGAAAGCGTTTTGTGAGCTTCCTCAGCCGTATAGTGCGCCCTAATTAGACGGAAGACACGCATCCGCTGACAGAAGCAAGGACGCTTGATTGAGTTGCCCACAAATAGTGCACAATTGACAGTTAGACCCCAGCATATTGTGGCCTTGACTTTGGAAAACCCATATGTTAGTGGTATGTGCGGGTATTTTGCCCTGTTGGTAAAAAAAATGCGATTCGGAACACTTTTCAGAGTAAAGAGTTACAATTAATCACAACATTTGGGTTCTTTTTAGCTTGTTGACTACCACATATTGTAGGTAAGATTCTAACCATGAAGATGGTCTTATTGTGTATTTCTGAAACCGAAACATTCTTTGAATCAGTAGCGGAAGGGAGCAAACTCATGGATGAACAGGCGGTCAGACAGGAAATGGAATTACGCTTGGATCTGGCTCGATTGTTTCGAAGTGCCAGGGCTGGGTCCAAATACGCTAAGAATCTGAGTGCCGCCGCTAGAGCGGCGAAGATAACGCCTAGCTATTTACATCGCATTGAGGGCGCAGAGACACTTGCGTCTGCGGATTGCTATGTAGGCCTCTGTGAGTTATACAGCATAGAAACGGCCCCCATACTGCATAAGCTCGGCCGAATAGATAGCCACTTAGAAGCCCGGGTGGTGGATTGTATCGAGACTCACTATGAATTGCTCGATTTTGTGCTCTCCTTAACAGCTGAACAAGTCTCTGTTGTTCAGGGAGCATTAGAAGGAGTACCTTGTTATGGAAGACAAGAAACCAACACAGCAAGAAACACAACGGAATTTGCCCAGTCTTGACTCACTGATCGCCAAACGGATCAGAATGGGGCTGGAGCGATATGCCTTGAGGTACGACCCCGAGGCACCTGCAGATAGCGGGGTCAATCAGTTGTCTCTGCCGTTTGATGGCGTTGCTCGAGCACTTTCGGGGGCTATCTTCCCGGTAAATGCATGTGAAGTACTCCGGGAGTTCTTCCCAGACGGTGGCATTAGGCACATGCCTGGCTTGCTGAAATCTCCTGATGGGAATCTAGTTCTGGCACAGCCAACTTGGCTTGAAAATGCTCTGGGCCGAATACCAATTATCTGCGTAAGGGCTGAGCATCTTGACGACAAGGAACATCTCGATCCAATTGGCCGCTTTGGTGTTCTCAGAGAGGTCGCGCGCTTGCTGATGCTTTGGGCCTGCGACAAAGGCATGACAAAGTCTTTCAATCCCACGGAGGTAACTGAGGAGGTTCAGGGAGGAGAGTTTCTGGATCCAGCCTTCTTCCAGGACCCTCTAAACAGGTGGGCTATGGAACTGGGATGTCCCCCGGCTGAATTGTCACAATTACTGCGGGAAGAATGGGGGCACACGCCAGTAACATATGCAGACATATTGAAGCAAAGGCCTATGCTGGAAGGTGAAGATAATCTCTGTGATATCGTCTTTATGGAAATGAGATATAGAGGCAAAGGCCTGGATGATATTTTTGGCTTCACCCGTAGCGCTATCATAGGATGGTGCAGGTTTCTCAAACTGACCACATGGCATGAAGGAGGTAGCAATGGCTAGATACCCCCCGCAAAAAAGCGACCGCTGATTCCCGAAGCAGCAACTTCGAGATCAGCGGTCTGCAACATGCCTGGCGGCAGAGCCACCAAATGCTGTAATACTTCATTTGTAGGGTTCTGTCGCTGGCATGTCAACATCGGACCAACGGGCCAAACGCATATATCGCGATAAGGCTCATTCCCAACAGACTTTATAGGAAATACGTATTATGACAATTACAAATTCCAAGCGCATTACAATATTGCAGCACCCTTTTGCAGGGCCCTACACCAATACTGCTTCCCTCAAAGACCGAGCCGGCATATACGCAATCTGTGACCATCGACTAGACGGCAAGTGGTACATACTGGACGTCGGAGAATCCACACGGGTGAAGACCCGCGTGGAGAATCATGATCGAGCAGCTTGCTGGCGACGTAATCGTCGAGGAACTCTTGGTGTAGCCGTTCTATATACGCCCGGGTGGTCCGCCGACCAACGCCGAGCCCTGGAATCGCGAATCCGAGATTACTTCGATCCTGTATGCGGAAAGCGGTAGTCGAGAACAGATCCAGACAAAAAACCAAGTGGAACAATCGCCGCATGAGCGGCAAGGATGATTGGAGTATGGATTATTCAGACGGCAAACAAGATATAGAATATGGTCCCGACAAAGAGGCTATAGGATTGGGGCTACTTGTTCTCCAGAAGCACTGAGAGCACATTACTTGCTGAACAGAGTAATCCATAATGCCCCATGGTCACATGGGATATTACACACAAACATGACAACCTGTAGATATAAGCAAGGAAGACTATTATGGCTAGATACTATGTGAACGATAACGCACAGGCGAATGGTGACCACGAAGTCCACAAAGACGGATGTGCGTGGTTATCTCTAGTGGTTCATAAGACATACTTGGGTGAATTCAGCAGTTGCCACGGGGCTGTTGCCAAGGCAAAACGAAACCACTACGCAAAGTCTGACGGATGTATTCACTGCTGTCCAGACTGCCACACCTCCTGATCGCTGATAGGACGGACTCAAGGAAGATATCGATCTGTTCTTTGCCGCTTGATCCTTGGCAGCAGTTGGGCACATGTACGGCCGACGACCAGCGGAGTTGTGATCAGTTGTCAGTTACTTCTGGCGTCGGCGTCCGATAGTTGTAGCGATGTCCAAATATCTTCCTGGATGTCGAATAGTCGCCGCTAGGCCCGGCAGGGCCGGAATATGGTAGCCCCGTCCGTAGGGCGGGGTAACCCGACGACCACGATTCCCCGAGCCCCGAAGGGGCGAAAGAGGGCTGATCACTACAATAGTGATGTAGCGAGATTGGCCTTCTTTCGCCCCTGCCGGGGCTCGGAACAATATACATGATGATATAACCCCGCCCTTACGGGACGCGGCTACCATATGTCGGCCCTGCCGGGCCTGACCCACTCCGATCTCCGGCCGGAAGACGTCCGCCTCCGTCGGACTTAACAACTAAACTGCCGTCTAAGCGCGTCGATGATCTCCTGATAATACATGTACGCCTTGTAGGCTTCATTGTCGGTGGCGTCTTCTTTGATCAGCCGATCAATATCCACCGGCCCGCCGAACAAGTAACTCCGCTCATAAGACCAAGCGGCCTGTTCCTCGTACAGCAAATCAAGTATCTGCCCGACGAACGAGTGGGGCAGAGTTAATGTGATCAGTTCATTCATACTGGTGGTTCTGTGTCCATTCGGGTTCGTTTCTTAGTATTGCCGTTCCACTACGTCGATAATTCCCTGATAGAAATCAACCATCTTTCCGGCTTCCGTCGCGGTGGAATCCGCCTTGATTAATCGATCAATATCAAGCGGGCCGCCGAGGAGATAACTCTGCGTGTAGCCCCACGCATCTTGTTCCATGCGTAAGACGTCTAGTATCTGTCCGACGAATGAGTGAGGCATTTTCAGTGTTACGATTTCATCCATGACGCCATATTCTCGGGCGCCTAAGACAATTGGTCCACGGACAATGAGTCACACGGGAAAGGAAAATGATGAGTGCGGAATGATGAATGATGAATACGGCTACTGCATGCGGCGAGAACCGTCTCGGTGGATCAACTTTTCGGCGGTCCCTTCCCGCCCTTTTCCGCAACAACCAGCCAGTCCCAGGGGAATGGGGCTTTTAGCCAGCGGGGTGGGGATTCGAATTCTGTTGACCAGGGGTACTCCAGTTTCAATATTCGGCGGACTTGGTGGCTGTGCATGCCGAGCATGGCGGTTAGTTCTTCCTGGAGGTAGTGTTTGGTGAGAGTTCCGCCTGTGTATAGGATGCCTTGTCTCAGCCGGCCGGCGCCGGGTACTTTTCCGAGGTCGTGTGCGGCCCGCAACGCTTCGGCGGGCGACATGCCTTCCCGCAAGTGCCATTCGACCAGGCGGTGGTCCGTCAGCAGCGCTGATTCGAGCGAGGGGACAACCAGGACCAGGCGCCCGCCGGTGCGGAGCTGATCGCTTACGTTCTGGATGAACGCCAGCCGTTTGGCCAGGGACGGCGTCATCAGCGAATTAACGCAAAGAGTGACGTCCGCCCTGGGGAGATCGGCGCCGGGTTTTGACAGGTCCACTGACGCATAGTCCACATTGTCGAGTTTTCGACAGGACTCCTTAGCGCGGTCGAGGCACTCGCCGGCCAGATCGACGGCGAAGACCCTTTCGAACCGCTCAGACAGCATGGGAAGGAAATGCCCGATCCCGCATCCGAGGTCCGAAACGGTTTTCTCAGGCGAGCCGAGTTCATCCATCTGGTCCTGGATCAAATTGCGCCGATCGTGGCCGAGCACATCGAACACTTGCGACTCATAAGTCCCCGCAAGACTGTTCCAGTACTTCTTGTTCATGGCGCCGAGTACCGTAGGAGGCTAATTGCTCTGTCCCACGTCACATGCATTGTCGATACTCGATGGGCTGGCGGCAAGGGGAAAAGGGTTAGAGTACCGGCGAGCAGGTCATGCTTATGCTTCTCTTGTCGAACGGCTTTCCAGGCCCTTTTGTCTCGACACAGAGACACAGAGGCTCAGAGCACGGCAATAGCATTGATAGCGGCAAAGGGACCATAAGCAACAGAGAGACATAGAACGACAGGTTGTTCCAGGCCCGACGGGCCGGTGCGATAGTGGCCGGGGCCGGGAGGCCCCGGAACCCGGTTCTATTAGTATTGAGCCCGAAAAGGGCGGCAGAACAGACGCTTCAGTGCGTCAAAAGTGTTCCATTTCCGCCGCCCTTTTCGGGCTCCAAAGCTTTTGGACATGCATACCGGGGCCTGCCGGCCCGGCCACTATCGCACCGGCCCTTCGGGCCTGAACCAGGCTCTTGGGCGAATCTCCGAAAGACTGGCAGGAAGCCGCATGGCATGTGAGTGTTCTACGCTCATCTCGGCGGCTCAGCTTCCGCCTGGGTTTTTCATCTGCTGTCCTGCTCTGTCAGCGATGCTCGCTTACATACTCATGCCGTCTTCAACGTCCGGTTCGGCGTTTGGGTCTACTTCGCGGCCGTCGCGCCAGATCAGCTTCCTGGTCTTCTTGTCCCACTTTCTGTCGCGATCGGGGATGCGATGCTTGCCGTGGCAGTCTGTGCATACTTCCTTGTCCGGGGCGGCTCCGGCGTACCAGGGCTTGTGGGATATTACTTTCTTGAGCTTCTTTTCGGAGTGGCAGCCGCTCTTGCCGCAGGACATGTTGATCTGCTCCCTGGTGTACATTATGTCCGGGGCGGTGTCGCAGGATTCGTCGTCGACGTGGGGCTGGGATTTGCCGTGGCATGCGACGCATCCGACACCGACGGCCGCGTGGCGGACTATGAGCGGCTCCTTGATTCTCTGCAAGTACATGTGGCAATCGTAGCAGTAGGAGTTGTCGGCCTTCTCGTAGAAGTCCTTTTCGGGCGTGGGCGGGGCCTCGGAATGCATGTAGCGATGGCACGTTATGCATGCGTGCGTGCGTGTTTCGGTTTCCGCCAGTGCGGCGGTGTGGACCGCCTCGACGGCGGGAGTCGACGACTTCGCGATGAGGTTGTTGTGGCAGTGGGTGCAGCGCTGGTTGGGCATGGTGTCGCGGACGAGTTTTCGCGATTTGGCCTGGTCGTACTGGCCGAAGAAATGGACCCACCCGTGGGCCGAACCCTTGGAGATCTTGCCCCAGAGGTGCTCGCACGTGTCTTCGCGCGGGGCCAGGTGGCACTTGATGCAGTCGACCTTGACTCCGCTGGCGTTTGCGAAGTGCGAAGATTTGGACCAGCGATCAAACACCGGCTGCATTTCGTGGCACATGGTGCACGATTCGGGCTTCCCGAACGGCTCGGACGCCTCCAGGGCCAGCAACGTGCATGCGGCAAGGAAGCAGGCCAGGAACAGCAGAGAACCGAGGAACTTGCCGAAACGTCCGCGTTTGGGGGCCGGGGCGCTGGTTTGTGCGTTGTCGGCTGGTGCGTCGGGCATTATGTAACTCCATTAACGGCTAACGGCTCTTGCCACAGAGGACACAGAGAGCGCAAAGAACGGCTACGACTGTGTTACGGCTAACGGCGACGGCGCTGAACCAAGACCTTAGTCGAGGACACAAAGGTCGGCAAACGACTCAACGGCTCAACGACTCAACGGCTGCGGCGTCGCGACTGGGTCGCGGTGAGGCGGGCCTCGTCCGCTGGGTCTTCGAAAAATGCGACAACGGGCGCCGTTTGGGTGGGAATTTTAACCGGTAATACAAAAGCAGGCAACGACTATCAGAAGTTAGCCGTTGCCTGCTTGTTTTTAAGTCTTAGTTGTCAGTCGCGGTTGTTGTCGCGGCCGTCAGTCGTTAGCCGTCTGCCAACCTGCCGGCAGGCAGGTTCCCAATTCCCAATTGCCAGGGTTTATACGTACTCCCACTTCTTGAGCCATTGGTATTCGGGCGGCAGGTTCGCCAGGGTCTCGGCTCCGAGTTTCTTGATTTCTGCGGTTTCCTTGGCGGTCAGGGCCTTCTTGAGCTCTGTTATCGCCAGAGCCATGTTGTCGACCTCCGCGGGGCACGCCAGTCCGGGGATCGGTGCGGTGATCGCCGGGTTGGACAGTATGTATCGAATGGTCAGGCGAGCGCGTGCGGCCTTCTCTTGGGGGGTCTTGATGCCCTTGAACAGCGAGTTGCTGCCGAACGGCTTGATGCCGAAGGTGCCGATATCGTGCTTGCGGACGGCCGCGAACAGCGAATCCTTGGGCATCTCCTTGGTCTGGGCCGAATAGGGGAACAGGACGACCTGGAAGTGCTTGGGATACGTTTCAGCCAGGTGCTTGAGCCACTTTCGATTGTGCGACGACACGCCGGTGTGGCGGGCCTTGCCCTGCTTCTTGGCGATCTCGAAGGCCTTGATGAATTCGAGCTCGTCGGCCTCGGTGTGCCCGCGTCCGCTGTCGGCGACGAGGCGCCAGACGTCAGCATATTCGAGCTGTGCGGTCTTGAGACCTTCTTCAAACTTCTTGAGGATCGCGTCGGCCTTGCGGTACTTCTTGTTGCGCGGGCAGTGGGGCCACATCGCAAAGCCCATGTACATCTTGTCGCGTCTGCCCTTCAGAGCGGGTCCGTAGACCGAGATCTCGCCCTCGGTGCATGCGTCGACATAGTTAATGCCCTTTTCCATGCATCGCGTCAGCACGTCGTAGCGATTCTTGCAGAGGATCTTCTTGAGTTCGGGGTCCCGGGGGGGGCCGTACGGGGGGATCTTCTTGCCGGTGACTTCGGCGACGCGTTTCCAGTGTCCGCCGAGGCATACCGCCGAGACCCACAGCCCGGTGTTGCCCAGGCGTCGGTACGCCATCTCGGGGTTGTAGCTTCGCGTCTTTTTGATGTCGGCGGTGTCTGCGGCCTGGGCGATAAAGTTGCCGCCCAGGGCCACTGCGCCCGCGGCGACCGCACTGTTGCGGATGAATTCCCGTCTGTTAATTCCCTTGTCGACCATGGAGACACTCCTTGTTCTCTGGTTCCGCGCCGCGGTCGAACGCCGACGACGCCGGATATCGCTGTAAAGGTTCCTGTATTCTAGGACTCGCGCAACTCGTATGCAAGCAGTTTCGGCATGTATGGACGCAGAGGATTAGGCGTTTATTACATATCGTCCTAAACCGATCTGATGCGGCTCGGGCGATGCTTCACAGCCCCAGGGGCTGTGAACGTGCAATACCGCGGCGGATCGCCGGGGCCAGAGCGGCTCTGTTATCGTAAGTGACTGTCGCGCAGTATGTTAACACACATTACTCCGGGCCGGTTCGAGCAGGCTGACCTGCCCGGGGGCCTGTGAAGCTGTGAAGGTGCTGTGAATGTCCGCCGCCCGGGTCAGGGCAGGAGTTTCGGCGGCGTGCCGGCCTGGAAACTCTTGACTGTCGCCATCGCCTTCTGGCGAGTGGAGATGTCGGGGTGCATAGGCGGAGCGGTTACGCCCTTGGCGGCGATCAGCCGGGCGAGGTGGATCCGCGCGGTCTGGGCGTCGTTGATCGCATCGCCGAGGATCCGCATCGACTCCTGGGGCGAGTGAAAGCCCATCCCGTTGTTGGCGGCGACATAGTCCCAGCGGAACTGCGCGTGCCGGATCATCTTGCGGATCGGGGCCAGTTCGGCGTCGGCGGCCTTGGCCTCCATCGCCGCGGCTACGTCGAAGTGCGCGGCGACTATGGCGTCTTCGGCCTTGATGCGTGCGTTGGCGACCTTGGTCTGGATGCTCTCGACGCGCGACTTGAGTTCGGCCTCGGACCATCTGTGGCATACGGCGCAACTGTTTGCGATGTTCAGCAGCGGGCTCTGGACGTGATGATCGGTGTACTTCATCCCGCCTTCGGAGCGGTAAGGCATGTGGCAGTCCGAGCAGGAGACCTTGCGGAACGCGTGTACGCCGGTCTTGTACATCTCCCAGTCGGGGTGCTGGCATTTGACGACCGGGACCTTCGAGATCGGGTGAACGTAGTCCTTGACGCCGGCGGCGTCGTAGTATTCGATCATCGCCTCGACGGATGTGCCCTTGTTCCACGGGAAGGTCAGGTAGTCCTTCTTCCCGGCGGCCTTGTCGGTCTTGAAGTAGTACTCCACGTGGCACTGTGCGCAGACAAGCGATCGCATCTCCTGGTGGGTCGCCTTGTCGATGTCCCTGCCCATCGCGGTGAACGCCTCCCGAAGGGCCGGGCGCGTGATCCGCAGCTTCATGGTCTTAGGATCGTGGCAGTCCAGGCACCCGATCGGATGCTTCATGTCCTTCTTGAGCACGTGCCAGTTGGTCCGGTAGAACTTCCTGGCGCCGAGGTTGATCAGCTTGATCGGGTCGGTTTCGTTGGGATCGGCCTCTTTCCCGAATTCGCCCATCATCCGCGGCACGTCGGGGCTCTTGCAGGTCCAGCATGTGCCGGGGTAGTGGACGTCGGGATTGTCGACCGTCGGGTGCTTTACGCGCTTGGTCTTGTTGATGTCCTCGACGGCGTAAATGTGCCCTCTAGCCTGGAGGAAGTCCTTGGAGAATCCGTATCCGGCGAACAGGATCACCTGTCGCGGATCGTCGTCGAGATAGTCCCTGGGGAATCCGCCGCCGTACTTGGTCTTCGTATCGTCGATGTCCATACGCTTATAGGCGTCGTATTCGCGGGGATAGTCGGCGCCCCAGACGGCGTTGTCGGACTCGAACTGCCCGATATTCTGCGAAACGAGTATCGGCCGGGCGGCCTCCCACTTCCGCTCGTTGATCGAGGTCGCCAGCAGTCCCAATGCCGCGACGACGGCGGCGATCAGGATTACGATCAGTCCTCCGGCCCAGCCGGGGAGTTGTTTCGTTGGAGTGTTGTTGCTCATCGTGTTGTCCCTTCGGCCCGCCGGGGCGTTATTCTAAGCGGGCGCGGCGAGGCCGACAGTCCGTGGACCCGGCCGTGAACGTTGGAATGGCAGTCCCAGCATTTTCTCTCTTTGGGACCGGGAAGTCTTATCATGTCGAAATGGTTGGCGTGGCATCGCAGGCAGTTGGCCTGGACGACCGGCTGGGCGGCTTTCGAGAGCTTCAGCACCTGCGGTTCGGATCTCGCGGTGAAGACGTACGAGTGCTTCATGCCGTCTGCGGCCTTGAACGCAAGCTTGGCCACCGGGTTGCTGTGCGGTATGTGGCAGTCCACGCATACCGCGGCCCGTCCGTGGCTGCCGCGCTGCCAGGAGGCGTACGCATCGGTCATCACGTGGCAGTTCATGCACGTCTCGGGCGATTCGGAGAGGTACGACAGGGCGTTGCCCAGGTGAGCGGTTATCACTCCGGTCCCTAACGCCAGACCGAGCATAACGCAAATGACGATTCGCCAGCGGCGAGACAAGCCCGAAAGGGTTAGAACTGATTTTATTCCGGATCCGAGGCCCATTTGTCACCCAAAAATAATCTGCCAGTGATTTTATGCGCAGTCGGTAGGAATTGCAAATCGTTGGCCAAGAAACTATTCGCCGGGCGGATTTGGGTTTGTGCGCCTGCGGCGGTACAATGCCCGGATGTCGAGAAGATCCAAGAAAGTGATTGTGGCGATGAGCGGCGGGGTTGACTCAGCGGTCGCGGCGTCGAGATTGATCGACGCCGGGTGCGAAGTCATCGGCGTGTTCATGTGCCTGGGGACCGCCGGGCGAGCGGACACAGCGTCTCGCGGCTGCTGCTCTCCGACCGACGCGGCAGACGCTCGTCTTGTCGCCGACATGCTGGGCATCGAGCTGTTTGTGTTGGACTTGAGCGACGCCTTCGGTCCGCTGATCGCCGATTTCGCGGCCGAATACGCGGCCGGGCGCACGCCGAATCCCTGCATTCACTGCAACACGCTGATCAAGTTCGGGCGACTGCTGGATCGGGCCGATTCGCTCGGGGTCGACTGCATCGCCACCGGACACTACGCCCGGATGATCGAGACCGGCTCCGGCCCGGCGATCGCGCGGGCGGCGGCGGGCGGCAAGGATCAGTCATACGCCCTGTTCGGAATACCCCGCGGCGCCCTGGGGCGGATACTCCTTCCGGTCGGCGAAATCGCCGACAAGCAGTCCGTCCGCCAAATAGCGCAGGACCTGGGGCTGATCGTGCACGACAAGCCCGACAGCCAGGAGATCTGCTTCGCCCCCGACGACGACTATGCGGCGATACTGGAGTCGACGGCTCCGCGGGCGTTGACCCCCGGCGACATTATCGACAGCAGCGGAGCCGTGCTAGGCCGTCACGAGGGCTACGGACGCTTCACCATAGGCCAGCGGCGCGGTTTGCGCATCGCCGCCGGCGTTCCGATGTACGTGACGAAGATCGACCCGGTCTCCGCCGCCGTCACCATCGGTCCGCGCGACGAAGTGATGTCCCGAAATCTGACCGCCTCGCGCGCCAACTGGCACGCTGACGTGCCTGAGAGATTCTCCGCCACCGCCCAGATACGCTACAATCACTCCGGCCAGGCCGCCGAAGTCAAGCTGACCGGCGACAACACATTCGCCGTCGAATTCGCCGAACCAGTCAGCGCCATCACCCCCGGCCAGGCGGTCGTCCTATACGACGGCGATCACATGCTCGGCGGAGGGTGGATAGAAACGGCAAAACGGCAGTGATGAGTGCTGAGTGATGAATGATGAATGAACGGCAAACGGCGCAACACCTTAACGTCACGGAAGCCAAGCCGTCAGCCGTTGCCGTGGTCGTTGCCGTTCATTCATCACTCATCACTCATCACTGCCGTTCATCACTAATCATTGCCGTTGGACATTGCCCCGTTCGACGCTACAATATGGCGCATCATGATGATACGAACTAAAATTGTCGCCACGCTCGGTCCGGCGACCTGTGAAGCGGAGGCTATCGAGCGGTTGGCGATGGCGGGGGCGGACGTGTTCCGCATCAATTTCTCTCACGGCGACAACGATCAGCGCAAAGCGCTTCTGGACAACATCCGTTCGGTCGAGGCCGGGCTTGACAGACCGCTTGCGGTTATGGGCGACCTGTGCGGCCCGAAGATACGCGTGCGCAAAATCGACGGCGGATCGGTCCTTCTGGGACAGGGTCAGCGGATCGTTATCCAGCGCGACGACATACTCGGCACCGCCCAGCGGATATCGACAACGCTCGAGGAGCTTCCCCAGCAGGTAGCCGTGGGCCAGCCGCTGCTGCTGGACGACGGCAAGATACGCCTTGAAGTCGCCGAGATTCCAAGCGACGACGAGATCGTCTGCACGGTGACGCGCGGGGGCGTGCTGGCCGGCAGCAAGGGCGTGAATCTGCCCGGCACGCAACTGAAAATATCGGCGCTGACCGAAAAGGACCGCGCCGATGCGGCGTGGATAGCCGCCCAGGACTTCGATTACGTGGCGCTGTCTTTCGTGCAGGTCGCCGATGACGTGCACGAGCTGCGGCAGTTGCTCGACGCGTCGGACTGCGGGGCGAGGATAGTGGCCAAGATCGAGCGTCCCCAGGCGATCGAGAATATCGACGCAATAGTTGAAGCCGCCGACGCGGTCATGGTCGCCCGCGGCGATCTCGGCGTCGAAATGGATCTGCCGGCGGTTCCCGCCGCTCAGAAACGCATCGCACGTCTGTGCCAGGTCAGGGGCAAGCCGTGCATAATCGCCACGCAGATGCTCGAGTCGATGACGACCTCGCCTACGCCGACGCGTGCCGAGGTGTCCGACGTGGCCAACGCCGTGCTGGACCTCGCCGACGCGGTCATGCTCTCAGGCGAGACCGCCGTGGGCGATTATCCCGTCGCCGCGGTAAGGATGATGGACCGGATCGCCGCGGAAATGCAGTTGCACGATGAAGAGTCGCGCAACGCCGAGCCGGTGCGGATTCTTCGCGCTCCGCAGACTGTGGCGTCGCTTGCCAGGGCCGTTCAGACGATAACCGCCGCACAGCCGATCGCGGCGATCGCCGCATTCACCATAACCGGAGGCACCGCTCGCATACTGTCCAAGCAACGTCCGACGTGTCCGATCCTGGGCATCTCGCCCGATCCGGACGTCGTCAGGCGAATGTGCCTGTATTACGGCGTGCGGTCCACGCGGGCCGGGCTGGTCGAACACACCACCGACGTGTTGAAGCTGGCGGCCGAATTCGCCCTGGATCTGGGGCTCGCCGCCGCCGGCGACGACATCATCGTAGTTTCCGGCCGCCCGCTCGGAAAGACCGGCGCGACCAATACGCTGGTCGTACACACCATAGGATAGTCATGGCCGGCAAACCACCGTCAATCAACGCCGACTCGCCGAGTCGGACGGAAAACCCGTCGAATCAACTCCTCGGCGTGCTGGTGTTTTGCGCTCTTGTCCTGCTGACCCTCGCGACGATCGTAACCCAGGTGTTTTCGACGCTTCTGATAAACCGCGCCGCCCCGGTCGGCGAGTCGAACATCATGCACACGCTCCAGACGATCTGCCCGGCGCTGGTGGTGGGGGGACTGATCTGCGGCGTTTTCGCCGGCGGAGCGATGCTGTTGATGGCCTGGCGAAGCGCCCTGGTCGGTTATTCGGGTTCGGCGAAGTCTCTGGGCCTTGGCGGACTGACGGCCTGGGGATCGTTGAACCCGCTGGTCGTCGGAGTGCTGGTCGGTCTGGACCCCGAACGAATGCCCCAGTCCGGAGATCCCTCGGCCCAATGGGCGATGATATTCCTTACTGTATCATGGGCGTCCTGGGCGATCGCCGGACTGCAGGCTCGAGCGCGCCGGATCGCCGAAGGACCCTGGGCGATCGGAGCCGGGAGATTCGACAACTGCATGGCGAAGATCAGCCTCAATCGCGTCATCGCGTGCGCACCGGCCCTGGTCATCGCCACGGGCCTGGCGGGAATGCTCGTAAGCGCAGTCGAAACGCAGTTCCACACAATCGGACTGGCCGAACGGATATCGAGCTTCGAAGGAAGATATCACACCGCCCAGGTCGAATGGGTCACCGACGTCGATGTCCTTCCGATCGCCGATTACTGGCGGGTGAGCCTGTCGGCGGCCTGGCTTGTCGGAGCCGCTCACGGACTCAGCTTCGCGATCGCCGGACTGGCGGTGTTCGCGGCGTTCAAGTTCCTGCGAAAACGTCTGACCAGTCCCGGACTGGGCGCCAACCTGATAGGGCTCGCCGGCGGAGCCTACCTGCTGGCGTACGCCCGACACGGTCTGGCGTGGGTCTTCGAGGATGAAATAGTAGCACTAGGCCTGTTTAATCTGGCCAATTGCGGGATCGCGATTTTCGGGATCATTTACGGATCGCTGGTGGCGTGGAACATCCTCGAACTGTGCAGCCGCGACGATCGGCCGCAAAACGGACGAGACATGATGCGAACGATTCTCCTGTCGGGGATACTGTTGGGCATCGGTCCGATGACGCGCCTGATCAAACGCCGCCGCGAGCCCGGACCCCGATCGCGCCTCGGCGACATTCCGGCGATTTTCCTGGCCTGCGCTGTTTCCGCGGCGATAGTGACGATCCTGTTTATAGCGAGTTTCCCCGAGACCGAGGATCACACCACGCGGGTGGCGATATTCCTGGCGCTTATGATAACGCTTGTCTCGGCTTACGTCATGTGCCTGCTGATTCCGCCGCGCAGCCGTTTGTGGTATGTGCGGCTCGGCGTGATTGTCGTTCTGTCGGTTCTGGCAGCCGGGTCGATGATCTCGGCCATGTCGCCGACGAAGGATCACTCGACGATCCGAAACATGATGTACGAGCATTCGGCGGTCTCAAAGAACAATCTGGAATGCTGGCGCAGGATTTACGGCAGCGGGTGGGAAATGCCCGCGCCGAAGCCGCCGGTCGAAACACCCCCCGACGAGCCGCTGGATTCTCCGATACTCGACGGTTTCAGAAAAGACAAGCCGCTGGTGATATTCATTATCTGGGACGCCTGCCGTCCGGACCACATGAGCTTCTACGGCTACGACAGGAAGACCACGCCAAGACTCGATGCGATGTCAGATCGTCTGATCCGGTTCGACAAGGCGTTTTCGCAGGCGACGGCGACCAGTTGCTCGCTGCGGCACGTGTTCACCGGAAAGTACTCCTCGCGGTACATGCTCAAGAAGACCGGAATCGGACCGTTCTTCACCAACGAAATGCTCGCCGGCGGGTATCACACGATGCACTTGAATGTCATCGGTTCGGACTTCAACGGGATATCCGAAGTCGCCTTCCTTCGCGACATGCCCGACGATTTGCGGATGCGGGTCGCCGTCAGCCAGACCGGCGAGCGTCTGAAGGACACTCTCAACCAAGGCGACCTGAAGCGATGGATAGCCCAAACCGAGAAGATGCGCGCCGACGCCGGCGGAGTCGCCCCGGACCGCAGAGTCATCTGCTACGGCGAGCAGGACGCCAACGACAAGGTCGACGTGCTGCTGAAGCACCTCGACGACAACGAGGCGTCCGGCACGTTCGCCTTCATACACATGACCGAGACGCACGGCCCGTGGAAGCGTCAGCCCGGCGCGCCGGACAATTGGGGCCACACCATCGAGGATCTCTACGATTCGTCGGTGCTCTATTGCGATCGGGCGACGGGGCGGATATTCGACGGCCTGGAGGCGCGCGGTCTGAGCGATAAGACGATCGTGATTATCGCCGCCGATCACGGCACGGGCCTCGGCGATCACGGCAAGTACGGCGGATTCCACCCTTACTACGAACAGATTCGCATACCGCTGATAATGCGCATACCCGGCGTGAAGGCCCGGACGGTGAAATCGCTGGTCGGATTGTTCGACATAGCGCCTATGATGGTGAACCTGGCGGCCCCCGAACTGCTGAAGGCCCGGAACTACGACGCGATGGACCTCTGGCCGGTCATACTCGACGGCGAACGGACCTCCCCTCGCGTGATATTCGGCCTGAACTCGTTTGAGGACTGCTACTACCGGGTGGGAACTGATTCGCTGCACTACATCTGGCGAAGGGCCAGAGGATACGACGACTTGTTCAACTACGAACGAGACCCCGGTGAACGGACCAGGAAACTCCTGGAGGACACCGACACCGTAAACAGGCTCCGCGCCGAGATGTCGTGGTTCCTGTCCAAGGGCGAAGGCAGGTACCTCGACCCGCTTCACTACAGAGTCGAAGACCCGCCCGACAGACACTGATGCGGCAGTGATGAATGATGAATGACGGTTATTCAGGGAATGCGATCATGGATATGCTGATTTCGATATTGAACTGGCTTCTGCCGCTGGGCTACCTGGCGCTGGCGATCGATTACGGCGCCACGTTCATCCTGCGCAACAGGACGCACGTGCGCAATCCCGGGGTTATGGCGGCCATCGCGTTTCACGTGCTGTTCCTGGCGCTGTGGTCCGTGCGATTCAAGGGCCTGCCGCTGGTCAGCAACTACGAGATACTGTCGGTCGTGGCGCTGTCCTCGGCGATTGTCTACTGGGCGATCGAACTGGTCACGCGAGATCGGCGGGCGGGAGTGTTCGTGTTCATGCTGATATTCCTGATGCAGTACACCTCGTCGAACTGGCTGTCGGTGATGATAGCCGGCGCGGGCGATTCGATCTCGCACGTACAGTACGGATGGGGACGCCTGCATGTGCTCCCGGCGGTGATCGCGTACACCGCGATGGCTATGGCGGCGATATACGCGACGCTCTACCTGATCGGTCGGCGAAACCTCAAACACCATAACTTCGGCCTGCTGTTCGACCGACTGCCGCCGCTGGACCTGCTGGGGCGAATGAGCTTCCAGTCGCTGCTTGTCGGATTCGCTTTCATGACCGCGACAATGATAACCGGCGGGGCGCTGTTTCACCGTTCCGTCGAAGCGGCGACGCCGATGGATCCGAAACTCCTGGCCAAGATCATCATCGGTTCGGGAGCCTGGATAATATGCGCCGTCGACGTGTTCGGAAAATATGCCCTGAAATGGTCAATCTCGACAGTCGCGCGAATCGCACTGGCGGGATTTGCAATAATCGCCGCACTGTTCGTAACCAGCGCGGCGCTTTCCTGAGCCCCGATCTCCTTTTCCCAACCGTGTAACCCATGAAACTGTCGGTAATAGGAATCAGTCATCGCACGGCGCCTGTCGAGGCGCGCGAGAAGTATGCGCTTACCGGCGACCTGTCGCTGCAGTTCCTGCGCGCCGCACACCTGGAAAATGCGTTCGAAGAAGCGATGATCCTGGACACCTGCAACCGAACGGAACTGTACTTCGCCGAAACCGGGCGCGAAGACTGCATGGAGAACTTCCTGGCCCACGTCAGAAAGCTCAAGGGGCTCGATGAGGATGTCGACAGATCGCTGTTCTACCGGCACGACGGACCGGCCGCGGTCGAGCATCTGTTCAGCGTGGCGGCGGCTCTTGATTCGCAGATTGTCGGAGAACACCAGATACTCGGGCAACTCAAAGACGCCTACCGCCTGGCCTCCGAAGAACGCACCGCAAGATTCCTCCTCAACAAGCTTATGCACCGCGCGTTCCGTGTCGGCAAGCGCGCCCGGAACGAAACCCAACTCGGTCGAGGCTCGGTGAGCGTAGCCAGCGCCGCGGTCGATCTGGCGTCGCAGATATTCTCGGACATGTCCGACAAGGCGGTGCTGCTTGTCGGAGCCGGACAGACCGCCGAGACCGCCGCCAAGGGCCTGATCTCCGCCGGCGTCAGACGGGTGATCGTGGCCAATCGCACGCTGGCGCGGGCCGAGGAGCTTATCGATCGGCTGGCGGGAATGCAGCGCGACGATTCCGACGACGATCGGCCCGTGCGATGCCCCGGTCTGCTCAGACATTCGGATCGATCCGAAACCGACGCCTCGGGAAGCGGTCGACAGGGTCCCAACGCCCGGGCGATCGGGCTGGACGGAATCGCCGGCGTGATCGACCAGGTCGACATGGTGATCTGCTCGACGGGGTCCGAGGAGCCGGTATTGACGGTGCAGGAGCTGGGACCGCGGCTTTCGCATCGAGGCAGGCTGCTGTGCATCGTTGACATAGCCGTCCCGCGCGACGTTGATCCCAGGCTCGGCGAGTCGCCCAACGTGTTCCTGCACAACCTCAACGATCTCGACAGCGTCGTCCAGCGCAATATCGCACGCCGTAGACAGGAGATCCCCCGCGCAAAGGCGATAGTCCAGTTCGAGGCCGAGAAGTTCGCCAACTGGTACGATTCGCTGCAGGCGGCCTCCACGATAACGCTGCTGGGCAAGCGATTCGAACTGCTGCGCGAAGCCGAGATTCAGCGCTACGGCGGCAAGTTCAGCGACTCCGACGCCGATCAGCTCCGGCGATTCACCGAGAGCCTGTGCAAGAAGATACTGCATCGCCCGATCTCGTTCCTGCGGGATCTGTCCCGGGACGCTCCGGTGAGCGATCAACTGCTGGCGGTCGACACTATCCGAAAGATGTACGAACTCGACGAACTTGACGAGGATCTGGAGAGCGACGAATGAATGACGGATGCGTGTATCTTGTGGGCGCCGGACCGGGCGACCCGGGGCTGATGACAGTTCGCGGAAGGGACCTGCTCAGGCGCGCCGACGCGGTGGTCTACGACAACCTCGCCGCACGGCGACTGCTGGACGAAGCGCCCGACGACGCGGAGATGATCTACGTGGGCAAGCAGGCCTCGGCCCACACCATGAAGCAGCCGGACATCAACCAACTGCTGGTCAAACTCGGATCGGAGGGAAAGCAGGTTGTCCGCCTCAAGGGCGGAGATCCGTTTGTCTTCGGGCGAGGCGGCGAAGAGGCCCTGGCGCTGGTCGAAGCCGGCGTGCCGTTCGAAGTCGTTCCCGGGATAACCGCCGGCATCGCCGCCCCGGCGTACGCCGGGATACCCGTGACGCATCGAAACGTCACCAGCTCCATGGCCCTGATAACCGGGCACGAGACCCCCGACAAGGAGGAATCCGATCTGGACTACGAGTCGCTTGCGAACTGGCCGGGTACGCTGGGATTCTACATGGGCGTGAAGAACCTGCCCAAGATCGCGGCCTCGCTGATCGCGCACGGCAAGGACCCGTCCACGCCGGCGGCCCTGGTGCGATGGGGCACAACCGCGCGCCAGGAGACGGTAACCGGAACTCTGGAGAACATCGCCGAAGTTGCGACAGCCGCGGGGATAAAGCCGCCGGCGCTGATCGTTGTCGGACACGTCGTGGCGCTGCGGGAGAAGATCAGTTGGTTCGAGAACCGCCCGCTGTTCGGAAAGCGGATCGTCGTCACGCGAGCGAGGCTTCAGGCCTCCAGAGTCACCGCCCGACTCGAATCGCTCGGGGCCGAGGTCGTCGAACTGCCGGCAATCAAGATCGAGCCGCCGGAGGATCTCGCGCCGCTGGACCAGGCGGTCAGCGGGATATCATCGTACGACTGGGTCATCTTCACCAGCGCAAACGGCGTGGATGCGTTTTTCGGGGCGCTGTCCCGCGCGGGCCTGGACGCCCGGGCGCTGGCCGGCGTCAAGGCGTGCGTTATCGGGCCCGGCACCGCGAGGAAACTGGAGCATTACGGGCTTCGCAAGGACGCTCAGCCCAAGGCCTACAAGGCCTCCGAGATCACCGGCACGCTTTCAGCGCTCGAAGATCTGAGCGGCAAGAAGATACTCTGCCCCCGCGCCGACATCGCGCCGAAGGAGCTGATAACCGATCTGGAATCCCGCGGCGCCCGCGCTGTGGACATAGCCGCGTACAGAACAGTGGGCGCAACGCCCGAACCCGAAGCGCTGGACGAACTGTTCGCAGACGGCGGCCCGGACTGGATCACCTTCACCAGTTCGTCCACGGTGACCAACTTCGTAAACGCCGTAGGGCTCGACAGGTTGAAAGCCTCGAGCGCCTCGCTGGCGAGCATAGGCCCGGTGACTTCGGAGACAATCCGCGGATTCGGGCTCGAGCCGGCTGTGGAGGCCGATCCGCACACCATTGACGGGCTCGTCGAAGCATTGCTGGCGGCCCGGAACCTGTGAGAAGCGCGAAAATGGAACACAAACACGGACATCCTCACGCACACGCTCATGCGGCCGGAAATGACAAGCGGCATCTTCCGCGCCTGATCGCCTGGGAAGTCACTCGATCGTGCATGTTGGCGTGCAAGCATTGCCGGGCGGCCGCGAGGCCCGAACCGTACAGCGGCGAACTGTCGACCGAGGAATGCTGCGCCCTGCTGGACAACATCGCTTCGTTCGCCAAGCCGATTATCATACTCACCGGCGGCGAGCCGATGCTGCGCGACGATATTTACGATATCGCCGCGCACGGAACTTCGCTCGGGCTGCCGGTGGTCATGGCTCCCTGCGGGATGCTCGTTGACGATGACGCCGTGGCGAAAATGAAGGCCGCCGGAATCCGCTGCATCTCGATCTCGATCGACGGGGCGACAGCCGAAAGCCACGACGCCTTCCGCGTGGTCCCCGGAGCCTTCGACGGAGCGATGAAGGGCATCGAAGCCGCTAGGCGCAGCGGGCTCGATTTCCAGATCAACACAACCGTCACCCAACACAACCTGGGCCAGCTCGAAGACATAATGAACCTGGCGATCGACCTGGGCGCTTCGCTCTTCAATCCGTTCCTGCTTGTGCCGACCGGTCGCGGCAAGGACCTTGCCGACCAGGAGCTTTCGCCCCGGCAGTACGAAGACGCCCTGCATTGGCTGGCCGAGCAGCAGGCGGCCCAGCGGATTCCGATCCGCGTGACCTGCGCTCCGCACTACCAGCGCATTGTCCGCCAGAAAGGCGTTAACACCGGCCCGCGGCAGGTCAAGGGCTGCATGGGCGGACAGAGCTTCGCGTTCATCTCGCACCTGGGCAAAGTCCAGATCTGCGGATTCCTCGAGGATGAATGCGGCGACGTACGGGCCGAGGGCCTGAACTTTCAGAAGATCTGGGAGACTTCGCCGATCTTCCTGAAGATGCGTGATGTCGATTCGTATCACGGCCGGTGCGGATACTGCGAGTACAGAAAAGTCTGCGGCGGATGCCGCGCTCGAGCCCACGCGCTCAGCGGCGACTATCTCGGCGAAGAGCCGTTCTGCACGCACCAGCCGAAGAAGACTCCCGTGCTCGACGAGCAGGACAAGGCGCTGATGTCGGTGATCCAGTCGAACTTCCCCGTCGACCGCCGTCCGTTCGAACGGCTCGGAGCCTATCTGGACGCCGATCCGGAGGACATCGAGCGCCGCATCAGGAAACTGCGCGACGAAGGCGTGATCCGGCGCCTCGGCGCGGTGTTCGACTCGAAGAAGCTGGGATACGTCTCCACGCTCGCCGCCGCCCGGATCGATGCCGACAAAATCGACGATGCAGCGGCGGAAGTCAGCAAACTGCCCGGCGTGACGCACAATTACCGTCGCGAGAACGCCTATAATCTCTGGTTCACGCTCACCTGCCCGTCTCAGGAGAAACTCCAGCAGACGCTCGAAGATCTCCGCGAGAAACTCGGCACGCGCGAGATCCGCTCGATGCCGGCGCTGAAGGTCTTCAAGATAAGCGTGAACTTCAAGTTCGCAGACGCGTCCGAGGCGGTGAAGGCGGCCGCCGGCCATGCGCGGGCGTTCACCGCCCCGCACGAGGCTCCGTCCGACCCGCTGAGCGACGAACAAAAACAGCTCGTCCGCCTGCTGCAGGAATCGCTGAGCGATTCGCACAAACCGTTCGACGAAATCGCCGATCAACTCGGCTGGTCCGTCGGAAGGGTCCTCGAGCAGATCGAAGACTGGCTGGCCTCAGGGGTGATCAGGCGCCTGGGAGCCGTCGTTCGGCATCAGCGGCTCGGTTTCCGGGCCAACGGGATGGCCGTGCTCGACGTGCCGGCTGACCGGGAGGACCAGGTCGGGGCCGCCCTGGCCAGGCGACCGGAGATCTCGCACTGCTACTGCCGCCCGCGGCTGCCGGATTTCCCCTACGGCCTGTTCGCGATGACCCACGGTCGGGACGAGCAGGAGGTCCGCGATCTTGTGGCGTCTCTGGCGGCGGAACTGGAGATCGAAAACTTCGACGTACTGTTCTCAACTACCGAGTACAAGAAGGTTTCGATGAAGTATTTTCTGGAATAGGGAATCCCCACGGGCACGCCAGTGATCGACGAAGGCTATATAAAATTCAACTCCCACCTGCACCAGACGCCTCCGCCTTCGGAGTGGGTCGTCGAGGAGGTCAACCTGTGGCGTGATCGGATGTACGCCCTGGGCTACATCGGAGCCTACCAGGGCGATATCGGATACGGAAACATCTCGATCAAGTCGGATCTGCTGGACGACGAGTTCATAGTGACCGGTTCGGGCACCGGAAACCTGCCGATCCTCTTCGCCAATCACTTCACGCGGGTCAGCAGCTACTCCATCGACGACAACTCGGTGGTCTGCGAGGGCCGCATCGACGCATCGTCGGAATCGATGACTCATGCCGCGGTCTACGCCTGCGCTCCCGATGCGCGGGCGGTGATACACATCCACTCTCGCCCGCACTGGGAGGCGCTGCTGGGCGAGATCCCCACAACCAGCGGCAAAGCCGCCTACGGAACGCCCGAGATGGCCCGGGAGATCAAGCGCCTGTTCGATGAAACAAACTTCCGCGAGATAAGGGTCATGGCGATGGCCGGACACGATGAAGGGATACTCTCGTACGGCGCCAGCCTCGACGATGCGGGCCGGCGCTTGCTTGACGTGCTTGACCGAAGGTATCCTTAAGGGGTGCTGCAATTATCGAAAGGTGAAATCATGCCCAGGAAGATTCGGTCAATACTTTTCGTGTCGATTACGCTTGTCACCGCGGCCCTGATCGCCCAGGAGGAAAAGGCGCCCAAAGATCCCAAGGTCGTCATGCTCGGTATGATGCGGCGGGCCGACGCGTTTGAGAAGGCCCGAAAGTTCGACCAGGCCGCCGCCGAATACGCCAAGATCGTCGAACTGTCGAAGAAAGCCTACGGCCCGGAGTCGCACGAGACCGCCGCGTTCACAAACAACCTTGCGGCTCTTTACGCCAATATCGGCAAGTTCGACAAGGCCGAACCGCTCTATCTCAAGAGCATCGAGATTGACAAAAAGGCGATCGGCAAGAACGCCCCCGGACTGGCCGACACGATCTGCAGTCTGGCCAGGATGTATCGCTCGGCCGGCAGGAATGACAAGGCCCTGCCGCTCTACCATCGCGCGGCGATCATATACCGCGGGAAACTCGGCGCCAAGCACCCCAAAGTCGCCAGCGTGACCGATAACATCGGGGTCATCCACTACGAGCAGCGCAAGTACCTCGACGCGGAACGAGCGTTCGTCGAGGCCGCGGCGATACTTGCGGTCAATCCGGGCAAGGCCCATCCGGCCTACGCGACGGTGCGGCTGCATCACGCGGCGGTAATGCAGGCCTCCGGGCGCAATGAGGAGGCCGAGAAACTGTATATCGAGGGCCTGGAGATACTCGAATCCAAGCTCAAGGCCGACAGTTGGGAGCTCAGCCGAGCCCTCAGCGGGCTGGCGAACATATACCGCAAGTCGAAGAAGCTCGAAAAGGCGATCGGACTCTATCAGAAGATCATCAAAATTTCCGAGAAGCGCCTCGGCAAGGACCATCTGCTGGTCGCCGACGAGACGGGGAATCTCGGGGCGGTCTACTACGAACTGGGCGATGCGGAAAAAGCCGCCGCGTGCTACGAAAAGAGCATCAGGATCATCAAGGCCAGGAAAGGCCCAACCCACCCTCTGACGGCCACGATGATGAGCAACCTCGCGACGGTTTACTGGGAGGGCAGGAAGCTCAAAGAGGCCGAAGCCCTGTTCCTGAAATGCCTGGCGATAGATGAAAAGACTTACGGAAAGGATCACCTGCAGGTCTCGGCGACTCTGGACAGCCTGTCGCAGCTTTACATGACGATGGAGAAATACGACACCGCCAAGATTCACCGCGACAGAAGCAGAAAGATCAAACAGGCCGCACGCGAAAAGGAGGATCAGTAGGAGATTCGCCCGGCCGACCAGCGCTTGAGACCCGGATCTGACGAACCAGGCGGCGGGAATCGGCCGATAATCATGGGATCATCCTTGCACAACATGAAATACGGTTTATGCATAATTGGGTAAATCTCTCTGTCGCCGTCCGACTATTTGCTATCAGATTTTGACTGGAGGCCCAATAGTGACGATATTACAGGGATACTGTTCTTGGAGGTTGGGTTTCTTGTTTTTGAAAGGCCGCGATTGTGTCTAAGATTACGAATGCGTGTAACGGTTTTCTAAGTTTGATGAAGGGCCTTCTGCTGCTTATAGTGCTGGCGGCCATATTAGGAGGCTGCTGGATATTTTACTCCAGCCACCTGAACAGGCTGGCTCTGGAGAACAAGGTCGTTGAGTATGAGTCTCAGTTGAACGAGGCCAATACCAAGATTGCCGACAAGGACAGGGAGATCGGCGCCCTGACCCTCGACAACGAGAGGAAGAAGGCCGCCCTGAAGCTTATGAAGCTTGACACCCGGCGGGCAAAGTTCCATGTCACCGGAACAGGGGAAGACAACGGGCGGGTCTTTCATAACCTGCAGTTCACCGAATTCAGCAAGGATCAAGTTCCAATTGGAACGCCCCGCGACGTGATTATTTACGGGGACCAGGCGTACATAGACTGCTGGGTCGTCAAGTTTGATGACGATTATGTGGAAAACGCCGACCTGGCGCGCGGGACAGCGCTTTTCGTCTTCAAGAGCATTTTTGGAAACGATGAGGCGCCAAGTTCCGGAACGACTCTGGACCACGCCGGCACTGTCCCTGAGATTTATCAGTCAGAGTCCATGCTGGCCAACCTGGCCGGCGAAATCTTCGTTGATTTCTGGCAGATAGCGCACGACCCGGAAAAAGCCCGGGAACTTGGCATTCGAGCCGTTCACGGGCAGGCGGTGTCCATGAAACTGAGGCAAGGCTTTGACTACTGGGTCACCATAAGGAACGCCGGCGGCATTTCCATCAAAGCCGTTCAGCAGTGAGAAGGTATTGATCCTCTCGGCGGTCGGCGCTAACGCAGGCCGAATACGCGCCCGAAGTCGCGCCCCTGGGGTATCGCTTTGGCGCCGGGCATGTCTATTCTGGGCAGGGCGTCGAGTCCGGCTTTGGCTTCCTTTAGAATCGCCAACAGCTTGACGTACCTGGGGTCCTTCTTGCCGGGGAAATACGCATTCTTGTCGTCGGCCCGCCCCCCGGCGGATTTCGCCAGGTTCTCCAGCATCACAAGGCTGTTTTCCGGATGCGTGAGGTTTATCATTCCGCGATCGCCCATGAGGTTCGATCCGCCGAGATATATCTTTCGTATCCTCCCGCCGCTGGCGCCGGCCAGTTCGTTGTACCGCTTGACCCAACCCAGTTGCTCGGTAAGGAGATGCCCATCCTGCTGGGGCGAAAATACGCCGCCTTTGCCCGGCAGCGTGCGTGCGTAGGCGTCTCGACCGCCGATGGTGTGCGGGCGGGTCATCTCCCAGGTGCTGTAATACGGCGCGTTGGCGTCGATCCAGGCGTAGATGCACCTGCGCGACGCATCGTCGACGTTGACCTTCTGCTCGCCGTGGTTCGATTCGAGCAGCTTGGTGATATTGCTCGTCCACGAACCGGTGGCCAGCGCGGGGAACACGCCGTTGGGACCCTTGTTGATGTAGTAGTACGTCACCTGCCCCCCGCGGGTCAGCGCCTCGAAGCTCATCGAGAAGAAACGCGTCTTGTCGCCGGTAAGGTCCACGCCCTTGGCGGCCTTGGCGCCGGTGTGGCACTTGATGCAGTACTTGTCGAGGATCGGCTGGATCTGCTTTACGTAATCCACCGGCCCGGAGCCCCAGGGCGGCGGTGTCAGGTCGTCCGGCGGGCTCTTCATTCGGCTCATGCGCTCGGCTCCGAGCTTCGGCGGAGCCAGGCGGTCTTCGTGGCAGCCTATGCAGGCGGCGGTCTCGCCGGTGGTGATCTGCGTGACCGAACCCATTCGCTGGATCTCCTTGCCGTTTGCATCCAGCGCGATGAAATACAGCTCGGTGTTGGACGGTGCCTTGAAGTACGCCGAACCGTTTTCGTCGACCGGGACGGTTCCGTGGTTGAGTTTGACATAGTACGAACCGGCGCCGATCAGCGGGTAGTGATCGAAGTAGCGGAAGCCCTCGGTGTTGTACTTCTTGGGGCTTTGCGACATGATCCGCAGCCGCTTGACCATCCCGCGCCTGACGCCCTTTTCCAGCAGGCCCTGGTGGACGTCCTGGACGAGGAACGTGCCGAAACCCGGCTCCTGCGGGCAGTCGCCGGGTATCGCCTGGGGCTTGTCGCGCGGCGCCAGCGGCACGGGACTGAAGCACGCCGGGGCGAATCGGGCGTTTGGCTGCTTCTTCTTGGCGGCGTAGACCAGGGCGATCTCACCGGTTTCGTGATCCAGCACCCACAGTGCGTGGCGGCGGTGCGACAGTCCGGCGTACGAGACTATCGAGTATCTGCTGGAAAACGGATACGGATCGGCGAATGCGTTTCCGTATCCGCCGTCGGCCCCGGACCCGCCCACACCTGACTTGCGCCATTCCTTACCGCTGGCGATCTCCTTGCGGAGCGGCGTCACGTGGGTGAGCTTCCGCATGCTCTCGAGCGTTTCGAGCCCCTTGCGGCGATCGACTATCGCCAGGTCGCCCATCGGTTGGCGGTGGTGCCCGGTCCAAACGACGATGGCGGTCTTGGCGCCTGGAATCTCGCGTGCGCCGCAGACTATGTTCGGCACGCGGAACGTGTTTCCATGGTAGAGTTTGAGCTGGCGTCCGTTGGGGTTGATCGTCCAGAGCCCGCCCCATCCGAAGATGTTCTTGTCCTGGTACTCCCATCGGGTGCAGAGTATCGAACCGTCGGCCAGCACCGACGGGGTCGTGGTGCAGAGGGTCGTCCAGTCGATGCGGCGCATGTCCGATCCGTCGGGCTTGACAACGTACAGAGCGCACGCCAGGAAGTTCTGGCAGAGCGAATACGATTTCACGCGGGACGATGAGAAGATTATCCGTCCGTCGGGGTAATAGACCGGGCCGAAATCGTGGTAGGCCCCGCGCGTCAGTTGGCGGAGTCCTGTCCCGTCGGCGGCGATCTCCCAAATGTGAAACGGTTCGTCGAGCCTGGTCTTATGCGCAAACACCAGCCGCTTGCCGTCGTATGACGGGTTGATGCTGTAGATGAACCCTTCGTCGGTCTTGAAGATCGTTTTCGCGCCGGCGTCCGGTCTTGACGGATCGTAAATGCAGATCTCCGAGCCCTTGCTCGTCCGCCGGGAGAACATGATCGACTGCATGCCGTTGAGCCCGTAGTTTTCCCGTCGAACGAAAGCAATCGGCGGACAAGCGGCTATCATCTTCGCGGCGGTCTCAGCATCTGCGGGATCGCCGTCAGCCAGCTCCAGCACGACGTCGTCGAACCAGACCCGCCCCGCCGCCGGCCGTCGGTCGCCCAGTACGCAGTCGATCCGAAGATCGAGTTTCTTAGCGCCCCGCCTGGGGCCGGACCGGAACACGACGTTTACGCGCGTCCAATTGGTTGTGCCTTCGATCGTTTCAGTCGCGACGCCGTTCCGGATCTTGATGCGCGCTCCGGCGCCGGTGACGTCTTGCGTCTTGATCCAGCCCGACAGGCGGTAGTAGGCGTTTCGCGTTATCTCGGTTTCGGCGGTCCAGGCGGCGATAGCGCCCTTGTCGGACCGCACCGAAACGCACCGTTGGCCGTCGGGGCCGGAAGCTTCTGCGCCGAACCGCACGTCGTCGCCGGAGTCCAGGACCTCGAATTTCCACCCGTCCGAGCCGGCGCCCGCCGGCTTCTCGAACGAATGATTCGCGATGAAGTTCCCATCACGCTCCGCCGCTCCCGCGGGCTCTGAAACCGGCACGACAAGCGACAGCGAAACGACGAACGCGGATAATATGCGCCAAAGGGTGCTCATCCCGAACATGATACCATAGTCGCGTCGATCGCTGCAACGACTCGGGGACGTTACAGATACAGATCCCGCTGATCGCTGGAGCGTATCTGCTCCAGGCGGTTCAGGAGATCGGCTTTTTGCGGCGAGTCGGGGATCTTGTCGAGTTCGGTTTGCACCAGTGCGAGCCCGGCTTTGCGCGTCTTAGGCGTGGCGTAGTCGACGAGATACTCCATGAGCGTCGTCAGCGCGTTGGGCGTGCAGAAGCGTTTGATGAACCCGGGTATCGCGAACTCCATGAAGTGTTCGCCGGTGCGTCCCAGACGGTAGCAGGCGGTGCAGAAGCTCGGGACGTAACCGTCGGTCACCAGTTCGTGCATCACTCCGTCGAGGCTGCGCACGTCGCCGAGTTCGAACTGTTCGCGATCGGCGGCCTGCGCCTCGCCGCCGTCTTCGGCGTATCCGCCCAGTTCGATCCGGCTGCCGGCGTCGATCTGCGATACGCCGAACTCCATAACCTTGCGGCGTATCTCGGCGTTTTCGCGAGCGGTCAGGATCAGACCGGTGTACGGAACCGCCAGGCGCAGTATCGCCACGAGCTTCACGAAGTCCTTGTCGTCGACCAGCGGGAAGTCGCCCAGCGAGATCCCCTGGGCCGGCTGGAGTCGGGGGAAGCTTATCGTGTGGGGTCCCACTCCGTAACGCGAGTGCAGGGCCACCGCGTGGGAGACCAGCCCGAGCACTTCGTAGCGCCAGTCGTACAGTCCGAACAGCGCTCCGATGCCGACGTCGTCGCACTCGGCCTCCATCGCCCGGTTCAGCGAATCGAGGCGCCACATGAAGTCGCTCTTGTGCGTGCCGGACGGATGGACCCTTGCGAAGGTTTCGTGATGGTAGGTCTCCTGGAAGACCTGGTAGGTTCCGATTCCCGCTTCCTTCATGATCCTGTAACCGTCATGATCCAGCGGGGCGGCGTTGATGTTGACGCGGCGGATCTCGCCGTGGCCGGAGGTTGTCGAGTAGACCTGCCTGACGGTGTCGGCCATGAACTGCGCGTCGTATTGCGGATGCTCGCCGAAGACCAGTATCAGCCTCTTGTGCCCCCGGTCCTCCAGTGCGGTCACTTCGGCGGTGATGTCGTCGGCGCACAGCGTTCGCCTGACGGCGTCCTTGTTGCTGCGTCGAAACGCGCAGTACATGCAGTCGTTTACGCACTCGTTTCCGATGTAAAGCGGGGCGAACAGGACGATCCGGTTACCGTAGACGTTGCGTTTCAGCGTGCGTGCGGCGTCGAATATCTCCTCGACCAGTTCAGGTTCGCCGCATCGCAGCAGGGCGGCGGTCTCGGCCAGGTCCAGCGGCTCCTTGGCCAGCGACTTGGCGATTATGTCGCGGATCTCCCGGGCGTCCGGCGTCGGGCCGGCAAGCAGACCGTCAATGCGGTCTTCGTCGATGAAGTCGACGGCTCCGTCGCTTAACTGTGATGACATTATCGGACACATGTTGCGTCTCCGGATTCTTGCGCGTGTCGCGCGGTGTAGTTTGGTGAAGCCCCCGAACCGTCGCCCACTGTGCGTCCCAGCGATTCGATCCGCCCTCTCATGCACGCGCGGCACTGCTTGGCGGTCTCCTGAATGCACGCCTTGGCGGGATAAATCTCGTACATGGGGCGGTACTTCTGCGGCGTGAGGTTCGGCATGACGACGTTCGCGCCGCGCGACAGGCCCAACTCGCGCCCTTCGGCGAGGTTCAAGGTCGCAAGAGCCGAGGTCGACGGGATGTTCGCCCTCGGGCAGACCAGCCGAGCCAGGGCCATGACCCGGTAGGTCAGCTCCTCGCTGGCGGGTGTCTGATCGTTCGGATCCGGCTGCGCCGCACCCAGAGGCGTGTCGGGGTGCGGGATGAACGGGCCAAGCCCGATCATGTCGAGATTCAGCCGGGCGAACGTCTCGACGTCTCGCGCCAGGTCGTCGTAAGTCTGGCCCGGGATGCCGACCATCACGCCGGAGCCGACCTCGTATCCCAATTGGCCCATCCACAGCAGCATCGCCTGTCGATCGCTGGCCCGATTCGGCAGCGGAGGGTGAATCCGCTCGAACAGGCGCCGGTTGGACGTCTCGAATCGCAGCAGGTACCTGTCGGCGCCCGCCGATCGCCACAGGCGCAGCTCGTCGTCGCTCCGCTCGCCAAGCGACAGCGTCACCGCCAGCGGAGTCGTCGATTTGATCTCGGAGACCAGGTCGGCGATGAACTGGCCCGACCATCCGGGATCTTCTCCGGCCTGGATAACAACAGTGCCGTATCCGTATTCGACAGCTTCGGATACGCAGCCAAGTATCTCATCGCGGGTCATGCGGTACCGCTCGATGTCCTTTCTCGATGCGTTGAGCCCGCAGTATCCGCACTGGCGGATGCAGTAGTTTCCGATCTCTATCAGCCCGCGCAGGTGGACCTGGTCTCCGACGTTCTGTTTGCGCACGTCGTCGGCCCGGGTCCAGAGTTCCTCCAGGACCTGAGGATCATTTTCCCTCAGCCATCGAATTATCTCTTTATGCTCCATCTCTTTCAGGGTGTTCGCGACGTTTGCCCCAGCCGGCTCGCGGTTGAATGCCACTCATTTCATTCTAGGCTTCCAGGGTCCGGCGTTGCGTGTTTGACTGCACGAAATATGCAACTTTTTCCATCGAGGTCGTCAGGTCAACGTGCTCGACGTACACGTTATCGGGCACGCGTAGGCGGCTGGGAGCGAAATTCAGTATCCCGGTCACGCCGGCGAAGACCAGCCTGTCGCCTGTTTCCTGCGCCGCTTCGGCCGGTACGGTGATAACACCGAGGCGCACGCCGAATTCGGCGACTTTTTCGGACAGCTCGGCGATGTCCCAGCAAGGCCGGCCGCACACCTCGGCGCCGATCTTGCTCGGATCGTTGTCGAACGCAGCCAGGAGCTTCAGCATCGGGCGGCGCGACGCGAAATACGATATTATCGCACGCCCGAGATTACCGGCTCCGACTATAACGCCGCTCGTTCCGCCGGGATTGCCGAGAAAACCGCTAATGCTGTCGGCCAGGTCCGCCACGTCGTATCCGCTTGCGGTGCTGCCGGAGTACCCGATCGACATCAGATCGCGCCGTACCTGCGGAGCCGTTCCGCCTGCAAGCAAGGCCAGTTCGCGGGAATAAATGTTCCGGCGATTTTCCTCCATCAGGCCGTTCAGCAGGCGCCGGTACAGGCTCAGGCGCCCAATTGTCTTCTCGGATACCAACAATCGAATCTCCAGACTGCTTGAAACACCATGTCCGTCATGCGGGCCAAAGACCGCGTCAAGATGTTTGACCACAGTTCTTTACACGTCGACTAACCCTTGCCGACCGGTATCGACTCAGGCATTGTCCGGGGGCGCCGGGTCGGCTGTGAACTTTTTCACAGGTATCATCGTATACACCGTTTCGGCAAAAGTCAACTCACCCGCAGGCGCCATTTGAGGCCGGAGGGTATTTCGCCAGAGAGAAAAACCGCCGGCAAGTGCGGACCCCGGACGCTAATCGGGGAGATTTGGCGCAGCGGGGACGTCGACAAGCCGCAGATTGCCGCCGCCGTCGGCGAGACTTGACCTGATCGGCTCAAACTAAAACCCACAGTGTTGATTTGACGGTGTAAGATGTAGTGCCGGTTTGATATTATCACGCTTCCGACAAACTCAGAACAGAAACATGCCCGAGTATCGAACAGAAACCGATTCGCTGGGATCGCTCGAGATTCCCGCCGATGCGCTGTATGGGATCCACACGCAGCGTGCGGTTGAGAATTTTCCTCTCGCCGGTCGGACCGTCCGGGCAGAACTGGTGCGCGCCTACGGAGCGGTCAAGCTTGCCTGCGCGCAGACGAATCACCATCTCGGCATGTGGGACAATGCGACATTCGGAGCTGTCGAAACCGCCTGTCGGGAGATGCTCGACGGCCGGCTCGATCGGCACGTGATAGTCGACGCGCTTCAGGGCGGAGCCGGGACATCAACGAACATGAATGTAAACGAAGTGCTCGCCAATCGCGCACTTCAGATACTCGGCAGGTCGCCCGGCGACTACGAGACGATCAGCCCGCTGGACGACATCAACGCACACCAGTCCACAAACGACACTTACCCCACCGCCCTGAAAGTCGCCGCGATGGGCATGCTGGCCGGGCTCGAGCTGAAAGTCGTAGCCCTGCTCGAAGAGTTCCAGCGCCAGGAGAAGGCCTGCGCCGAGATTGTAAAAGTCGCACGCACGCAGTACCAGGACGCGGTGCTGATAACGCTGGGTCGCGAGATGGGCGCATACGCCGAGGCGTTCGGGCGGGATCGCTGGCGGATATACAAGTGCAACGAGCGCCTGCGCGTGGTGAATCTCGGCGGGACGGCTGTCGGGACCGGGCTCGGGGCGCCGAGACAGTTCATCTTCCAGGCGATCGAGAACCTCAGGGCGATTACTTCGCTGGGGCTGGCGAGGGCTGAGAATCTCGTTGAGGCCACGCAGAACACCGACGTGTTCGTCGAGGTAAGCGGGATATTGAAAGCCCTGGCGTCGAATCTGCTGAAAGTCTCCGGCGATCTGCGGCTGATGTCGTCGGGACCCGCGGCGGGTCTGGGCGAGATTTCGCTTCCGGCCAGGCAGGCCGGTTCGTCGATCATGCCGGGAAAGGTCAATCCCGTTATCCCCGAAGCGGTAATCCAGGCCGCCATGGTCGTCATGGCCAACGATCAGACGATCGCACAGGCCTGCAGCGCCGGCTCGCTGGAGCTGAACGCGTTTCTTCCGCTGATCGCCGATTCGCTCCTGGGCAGCCTCGGTCTTCTTACCGCCGCATGCGACATATTCCGAAGCCGCTGCGTGGAGGGCCTGGAGCCCAACGCCGAGATCTGCACCGCGCACGTCGACGGCGCCACCGCCGCCATAACCGCGCTGGTCGAGACGATCGGATACGAACCGGCCGGATGCGTCGCCGGTCAGGCCCGGGAAACCGGAAAGTCGATCAGGCAAACCGCGATAGACATGGACCTTCTCACCGGCGAGCAGTTTGACGATCTGGTCTCCCCGCAGCGAGTAATGCGGCTGGGCTCGGATCCGAAGATCAACTCCGCCGATAACCAACCTGAAGACGAGGGGCCGCAAGAGTGAGCCAACCGCAGAAAACGCCAAAAGGATTTCGACTTCACATAGGCCTGTTCGGGCGGCGGAACGTTGGAAAAAGTTCGCTGCTGAACGCCATGACCCGCCAGGACGTTTCGATAGTCTCCGACACCGCGGGGACTACGACCGATCCGGTCGAAAAGCCGATGGAGCTTCTTCCGATCGGGCCGGTGCTGTTCATCGACACCGCCGGCATCGACGACGCCGGCGCGCTTGGCGAGATGCGGGTCGAGCGGACCAGGCGAGTATTCGACCGCACCGACGTAGGCGTGATCGTCGCCGCCGAAGGTCAGTGGGGCGAGTTCGAGGCCGGGATTCTCGACCAGCTCAAGCAGCGTCAGATCCCGGCGATCGCCGTTTTCAACAAGATCGACCTGGCCGAACCGTCGGCGGAGATCGTTTCCGAACTGACCGACGCCGGCATTCCGATCGTTCGCAGCGCCGCGGTGGAGGCCCGCGGGGTCGGGGAGTTGCGCGAGGCGCTGATCGCCCAGGCCCCCGAGGAGTTCATAAACGCACCTGCAATTCTCGGCGACTTGATGCCGGCCGGCGAACTTGCCGTTCTCGTCGTCCCGATCGACCTGGAGGCGCCCAAGGGCAGGCTGATCCTCCCGCAGGTCCAGTCGATCCGAGACGTGCTGGACTGCGATTCGTACTGCATGATCGTAAAGGAGCGCGAGCTTCGCGATGCGCTGGACCGCTTGAAGCGTCCTCCTGCGATCGTCGTAACCGACTCGCAGGCGTTCCTGAAAGTCGCCGCCGACACGCCGCCGGAAATACCGATGACGTCGTTTTCGATCCTGTTCGCCCGCTGCAAGGGCGACCTGAGCGAGTTCGTTCGCGGCGCCAGGGCGATTGACAAGCTCAAGTCAGGCGATCGGGTGCTGATCGCCGAGGCGTGCAGCCACCATCCGATCGGCGAAGATATCGGTCGGGTGAAGATACCGCGATGGCTCGAGCAGTACGTCGGCGGAAAACTGCAGTTCGACACCGTACAGGGGCACGATTTCCCCGAGAATCTCGGCGACTACAGCCTGGTGGTCCATTGCGGCGCGTGCATGTGGAATCGTCGCGAAATGCTGACCCGCACGCTGCGCGCCCGGGCCGCTGGAGTGCCCATAACCAACTACGGGGTCGCCATCGCGTATTCACTGGGCATATTCGCCCGGGCTCTCAGCCCGTTTCCCGCTTGCAGCCCCGAAGTTGTGCTGTAATATGGTGACTGCAACGGCAGGAGTGAGAATATGACATCACGAACAGCAACGCTGGGAACACTGATCCTTCTATTGGCTTTTGTGCCGACAAGTATCGGCGTGGCGCCTTCGGCGTCCGACGTCAAACTGCTGAGCGACAAGGACTACACCGTCCCGGGCGTCGAGATGAAGATGAAGCTGATCCCCGCGGGCGCGTTTACGATGGGCAGCCCGGCGGGTGAACTCTGCCGCCGCGCCGATGAACTGCAGCACAAAGTCACGATCTCCAAGCCGTTTTACATGGGCGCCTGCGAAGTAACCCAGCGCGAGTTCTACAAGCTGATGGTCCCGCCGGGCTACGACTACGAGGCCTGGCGTTTCAAACGCGGCCCGATCCACGACGGGATGGCGTTCTGCTGGCGATATCCCAGAGGCGGCGGACTGATCAACGGATCCGGAGCCACCGGCGGCGAGCTGACCGACCGGAACCCGATGGAGTGCGTCACCTGGGCCCGAGCCGGGGAGTTCTGCGGCAAGCTCACCGAGATCGAGCGCAAAGCCGGACGCCTGCCCAGGGGATACGTCTACCGCCTGCCGACCGAGGCCGAGTGGGAATACGCCTGCCGCGCCGGTTCGAAAACGCCGTACAACGTCGAGTGCGACCCCGGCGATCTGAACTCGATCAGGGAATTCGCTCACGTTGCGACGTTCAGCTTCACGTCGTTCGGAACGCGGAAAGTCGGCGAGCGGAAACCGAACGCCTGGGGCCTGTACGACATGCACGGAAATGTCTACGAATGGTGCCTGGACTGGTACGGCCCGTACGACAAGTCGGCGGCGAAAGATCCCACAGGACCGGCGAAGGGAACCGAAAAGGTGGTGCGCGGCGGATGCTTCGCCGGCGTACACAAAGGCGACAAGAAGCGGCACGACAAAAAGGACCTCGACCAGCAGGTCAACCCGTTCCTCCGCTCGGCGGCGAGATACAGCATCCCGCCGCAAATATCATCCTACGCCATCCTGGGATTCCGCGTAGTGCTCGGCCCGGAATTGGACGTCAAGTAACCCGCAGGAAGACGGCGCAGTAAACACCAACGCTTCGCACTCCCGTTTAATATCGGTCGACGGAACGTCGACCTTCGTCCCGACCCAGGCGGGAGGTCGTTGTCGTTACTTCCTGCTCGTCACCGACAGCGAAACACTGGGCAGCGGTCTGAAGTCCGGATCGTCTTTCCACTTGAGGTTCTTCTTGCCGCTGTGCGTCCCGTAGTACGGGGCGTTGGCGTCGATCCAGGTCACGATCCTGATAAACTCGTTGCGAGTCAGGTTCGCCTTGCACGGCGCCTTGCCGATCCGCTCGATCAGCTTGCTGCGATGCGAGCCGAACGCCAGCGGCGGAGTGTTGCGCACGTTCGAGGCTCCGTATCCGCCGTTGAGGTGCCTGATCAGCCGCTTGTCGATCAGGTTCACATATGAGCGGCTCCACAGCTTGGTGAGCTCTCCCGACAGGTCCAGATCGCCTTTGGGTTTCTCGCCGCTGTGGCAGCCTATGCAACGGCGATTCCAGATCGTCTGCACGTCGCGTGGGTAGTGGACCATTCGCGGTCCTCTGTCGCCGGGCTGGGGATAGAGTTCTTCGGCCGGCAGCGCCGCGGCCTTGGGGCGAACGCTCAGGTTCGGGGCTTTCCTCCGCAGTTCGTGGCACCCTATGCAGGATCGCTTCTCGCCCGGCATCAGGTTGACGAACGTCCGCATGCGCTGCAGCTCCATGTAGTTCTCGTCGAGCGCCTGGAAGAAGAGATTCTTGTTGGGCGGCGCGGTGAAAAGGGCCGATCCGTCGTCGTGGACCGTCGCCAGTCCGTAGATCTTCTTGAGGTGCACGTCGCTCTTGCGGCCGACGGCAGAGGCCTGGAGACCCGCACCGTCGCCCTGCCTGCCCGAGCGGTATCCGGCGTCCCAGGATATCCCGATCGCCTCCATGACGCGCACGTATTTCACCCGACCGCGCTCGATCCCGTCCATGCCCTCGTAGACATCCTGCATGAACAGCGTGGCGGCCTGCTGCTCGCCGGACTCCACGCCCTCGAGCGATGCGATTCGCGGCGGCTTGCGGCGCGGGCGCAGCGGGATCGGCTGGAAACAGGAGATGTCCGGATCGCGATACAACTCGGCCCGGTTGCCCCAGGCGTCGAGCATGTAAATCCCGTAGCCCTTGGGAGCCGACAGAGTCGAGCTGGGATTGTGCGAGACCAGGAAGAGCTTGTCCGAAAGCGGATACGGCTCCTTAAAGAAACTCCTGGCGTCCCGCGATGAGAACATGCTGGGATACCCGATCTCCGGGGTTATGTTGGTCATTGCCGACCCTGTGCGGCGGTCGGCGCGATTGTCTATGATCACCACCGGGCCGACGGACATGGTGCAGTGCGGCGCCCCGACCGCCACGATCAACTCGCTGTTCGGGATGCTGCGGGCGTCGACCAGGCCGGCGGGCAGGACGGTGTCGTTCTTGTACACGTGCGTCGAGTGGCTTCCGTCGGGGCGCATCGACCAGAGGCTCTGAACGTTGCCGAAGCCCTTGTCGACGTACTCCCAGCGCATGTAGATGATGCGCCCGTCGCTCATCACGCAGGGGTTCAGCTCGGTCAGCGGACTGCGCGACAGATTGCGGATGTTCTTGCCGTCGGCGTCCATGATGTAAAGCGACGTGGCCGATATCGGAAAGCAGAAGACCGATCGCTGCGACCGGGTCGATGAGAAGATGATCCTCCCGTCGGGCAGGTAGCACGGTTCGACGTCGTCGTATCCCAGCCCGTGGCAACTGCCGGCGTAGCGTTTGATCGTGTCGGCCTCGTCGGGACCTTCGAACGTCAGTTGCCGCAGGCCCGAACCTTCAACTCCGATCTCGTATATGCGGTACGGATCGTTGAGGCTCTTCTTGTAGGCGAAGACGACCTTCTTCGCGTCGAACGAGACATCGAACCGTCCGAACAGACCCCCTTCGAGCTGCGGCGCCAGGGTCCGGACCTTGCCGCTCGGGACTGCCGGGCTGAGGATGCAAATGTTGCCTCCCATCTTCCGGCTGCCGTCGGCGAAGTCGCTGTATATATGGCTCGAACCGTAGGTCAGGCGTTTGACGAAAATGAGCTTGTCGAAGTTCAGCAGCGGACTGTCGGACATGACCCTGCGCTTGAACGAGGTCAGTATGTCGTGGATCTCCTGGAGCTGCTCCGGGCCGCGGTCCTGAACGGCGTTGCATCTGACCTCCAGATCCGCCAATTGCTTCAAGTGCTGCGGCCCGTCGGGATAGCGAGGACCGAAGGTCTTGATCTTGTCGGCGATCGCCGATCTCAAGTTGGCGAAGTTGACCGGCCGGCGCGTCACGATCCGGATTTTCCTGGGCGCCGCCTCAGCGATTGGTGAAACGACCAACGCGGCGATCGTGCACACAACCGCCAACGGCGCCGACAACAACAGACGAGTTTGTGTCTTCATTTCCAGTCAGCCCTTACGAAATGCGTAAGCTCGCGATTCTACTTCTTGCCGCTCATCGCCATATTGCCGTACAGCGGCGGCGGGCGGAAGTCGGGTTGGTCCTTGTCCCTGATGTCGCGCTTGCCGCGATAGGTGCCGTAGAACGGGCAGTTGGCGTCCATCCAGGTGACTATTCTTATGAACTCCTCGCGCGAGAGTTTTCCCTTGCAGGGAGCCTTCTGCATTCTTGCGACCATTCTGCTGAGGTGAGACCCGTAGCTCAGCGGCGGCTGCGGCACGTATTGAGATCTTCCGAACCCGCAGTTTCTCACGCTTACCAGACCCTTGCCGACGATCTGCTCGTAGGACATGCACCAGTCGCTGGTCGGCTCGCCGGTGAGATTCAAACGCCCCTTGGGCTTGTCGCCGCTGTGGCATTTAACGCAATGCTTGTCGAGCGCGGGCTGGACGTCCGTGGCGTAGTGGACCATGTACGGGCCTTTGGTTCCCGGTTGAGGCATGATCGACTGGATCGGGTGGGCGGTGGCCATCGGACGGCTGCGCGTGGCGCGCGGAGCCAGCTTGCGGTGCTCGTGGCAGCCGATGCAGGATCGCTTCTCGCCGGGCCGCATGTTGATGAACGTAGGCATGTGCTGGAGCTGCATGTAGTTTTCATCCAGCGCCTGGAAAAAGATGTTCTGCTCGGCGGGGACCTTGAAGTGGGCCGATCCGTCTTGGTGGACCTTCACCACGCCGTAGACCCTCTTGCGATGCACCGCGCCGGGCAGCCCGATGCGGAATATGCCGTTTTCGGTCCAGGGCCAGGGCAGCACGCCCATGACGCGGATGTACTTGACCCTTCCCTTCTTGATGCCGGTCATCCCGTCGTACACGTCCTGGACGAACATCGTGCAGGACTTGTCGGCCTTTGTCTCGGCCAGATCCACCGGCGTCACGTTGACCGGCATGTTGCGCGGGCCGAGCGGGATCGGCTCGAAGCACGAGATCTCCGCGTCGCCGTAGAGCTTGGCGCGGTTGCCCCATGCGTCCAGGACATACAGGCCGTACTTGGGGCGATCCTTCCTGTCCCTGGGGCCGGGCATGTGGGAGGTCAGGAAGAGTTTCTCAGAGAACGGGTAAGGCGTCAGGAAATAGCCCATGTGCCTGGTCGCCTGGTACATGCACGGATAGGCGATCTCCGGAGTGATCGTGGTCATCGCCTCGGTCGTCCGCCGCGTGATGCGATTGTCGATCAGGATGACCGGTCCGCCCTCCCGGCCGCAATGCGGATTCGACACCGTCACGATCCGCCGGCTGTTGGGAATGCTCCTCGGATGGATCATCCCCGAAGGGCGCATCGTCGAGTTCTTGTAAACGTGGTCCACGCCGCTTCCGTCGGGACGGACGGACCAGAGGGCCTGACCGTTGCCGAGGCCCTTGTCGAGATACTCCCATCGCGTGTAGACGATCCGCCCGTCGTCCATAACCGAGGGTCCCATTTCAGTGAGCGGGCCCTGCGAGACGCAGCGTATGTTCTTGCCGTCTGCATCCATGATGTGCAGGCTGCTGACAGTCGTAGTGAAGCAAAAGACATTGCGCTGCGAACGGGCGGACATGAAGGCGATATTGCCGTTGGGCAGGTAGACCGGATCGGTGTCGTGGAATCCCTGGCGCACCACTCCGCGTCCGCCTCCGCCGGCGTGGATGTCGAAGTGCCTCTTGATGGCGGCAAATTCGCTTTCCTCGTCAAACGTAAGCTGCTTCAGGCTGCCGGGAACCGTCGTGCCGGTCCTGGGGTCCAGGCGGATCTCGTAAATGCGGAACGGATTGTGATCGCCGCGGGGAGACTTCTTGGCCTTGGGGTCTTTCGGCGCGGGGGTCTTCTTGTAGCAGAAGACCACCTTCGTTGCGTCGTACGACAGGTCGAACCGACCGAACAGACCGCCGTCGAGCTGGGGAACGAGGCTGGTGACTTTGCCGTCGGGGCGCACCGGCGAGAGCATGCAGAGGCTGCCGCCCATCTTCGAATTGTGCTGATCCTCGTAGATGTGCCCGTTGAACCGATGGCGCTTGATGAACAGCAGTTTGTCGAATTTGAGCAGAGGATGGGCCAGAAGCGCGTCGCTGCGCAGCTTGCCAAGAGCCTCATCGGTCCTGCTCGGAGTCTCTGGCGCGGCGCCGGCTTCGCCGGCCCAGACTCTCGAACCCTTGACGCCCCTGCCGACTTCGGCGAGAGTGATCGTGCTCCGTTTGCTTTCGAAAGCCGCCAGGCGTTTGAGGAACTCCTTTCCGCCGGGATACTTGTCGCCGTATTGCCTGACGGTGTCTTCGATCGCCAGTTTCAATGCGTCTATGTTGACCGCGCCCGGCGGGAGGAACACGCTGCGATCGGTTACCGGGACTTTTGCGATGTGCCGCATCGGCCTGTCGGGCTGCTTCCAGCCCTTTTCGAAAGCGACCGACGAATCGAGCCGCAGTGTCGCGAGGTTCGGGAAGGCGCCGTTGCGCGTGAGCTTCAGGGTGTGTTTGCCCTTGGTAACCGACATTGTCACAAGATCGTCAGTGCACCAGATCGCCTCCCAGCTTTCGCCCGTCGTAACCACCGGGCGCACCCTGGGCGGTGACAGGAACGTGACGCTGTTGCAGGTCCGTCCGAAATGCTTGCCGTCGAGGAAGACCTCCAGGGGCCTTGCCTCGGGAGAGGCGAATTTCAGGTTCAGCGTGTAGTCGCCGTCGACGGGGAAGTCTATGTCGTATTCCACCGTCGTCCGCCCGTCCGATCCGTCCGCCGAGCCGATCAGCGGACCGGCGTTGGCGTATTTGTCAGGGCTTGCGTAGATGACGACATTGCCGCGATCGAACGTACAGGCGGGGATATTCAGCTTGCCCGCGCTCCGCGGCCGCGGGGCGGGCTTGACCGCTTTGCGCATATCGGCGACGCTCATCCGATCGGGATTCTTCAGCAGGCCTCGGAATTTCGCCGGGACGCTCTCAATGTCGCGTGCCTTGTACCTCGGCGGCGCCCAGTCGGCGGGGAACTCCTTGTCCGTCTCGAGCCGCAGCGTAATAATGTTCGGCAGCGGTCGGCGGCTGGCGAGAATTATCGTATGCACCCCGGCCTTGGCTTTTCCGTTTCTCTTCGGCGCCATCGAATCCGGTCCGCCGAAACGATTGCGCAGCAACTCCCACCTCGCGGCGCTGCTCTTGCCGGTCGGAGGTCCGGGATTGCCCGGCGAACCCTTGCTCAGGGTGATCCCGTTGCAGAACTTGTTGCCGGTGTCGCGAGTATCGAAGAACACTTCGACCGGTCGGGATTCGGTCGACGCGTACTTTATGGAGAGGTAATACAGCCCCTCCACCGGCAAGTTGACGTCGTACCGCAGCGTCCAGCCCCAGGGCTTGCGCTCGCCGCCGGTTACGACAGGTCCGGCGTCGGCGACACCCGCCGGATCGGCGAGAATCCTGCCGTTGCCCCGATCGAACGCCCAGGCGGGAATTACGATCGTTCCGGCGTCGACCCGGGGCGGAGCGAGAGTCGCACAACTGACAGCGAAAAGGATCAGTACATGGCGCAGTTTGACCGTCATCATCGTAAGTCTCCGTCATAGAAGATATCGGCGGCTATGTCATGATGTTGAACGACATTATAGGCGCATGTAATGCACGCAAGTAGTTTTTTTGCGCGGATCCTTCCGGCTGTTCTACAGTTCGATCGCCAGGGGCGATTCGGCCAGTATGTCCGCCAGCGGATCGTCTTGTTCATCCGACGTCGTGTCGTCGCTTGCCGCAACGCGCTCCAGCGCCGCGATCTCAGACAATCCGAACGACACCGGCTGCGGATCCGACACGCCGCTTTCGGGCAACTCAGGAGCCGCGAACGCTTCGATTGCAGGGGTCTGCCGAGTCGTCGCGCCGGCGTTCGGAGCCGCCGAAGGGGCAGCCGCGGGCTCGGGAGCCGCAGGGGGCGCCGGCGGATCGGCCAGGGTGCTGCCGTTTCTCGATCGCATGATAGCAAAGTCAATCAGGTTGACTCGATCGTCGTGATTGAGGTCGGACGCCAGGCCGCTTCCGCGCGATCCGAATTCGGTGGAGAACGCTTCGGCGTCGTCTGAGTCAACGCGCCGGTCGCCGTCGATGTCGCCGACGAGATTGCCGAAGCAGAACACGTCGTCCGCGGCGAGGTCGATCCCGCCGTCGGCTCTTACCGTCACTTCCAGCCACTTGTCGACAATCGCTCCGTCGGCCCAGATCAGGGTCACGCGATCGGACCCTCCGACGCCGTCGCCCGGACGAACGGTGATGCTCGTCGGGGCCGGACCGGTCGTCCACTCGGCTCTGTCGGTGTCATTTCCGACCATGAACGCGAAATCGCCGACAACCGGATCGTAGGTCAGATTCTCGATGTCGATCATGATCCCGTTTACACCGCGCCCGTAGCTGGTGACATTGGCCTCGCCGACCGCCGAGCCGGGAAGCAGAGCCTGCTTGCCGTCGTCGATTGCGTTGTCGTCGTCAATACCGGGCGACGGATTGTTGTTGTCGGCCGCCGAGTTGTTGTAGAACAGGCGCCGTCCGACGATAGCCGCATTCTGCGCCGGCGTCATCGTCCACTGCTCGACCGCGTCGCCGTCCAGTGCGTAGTCCAGGAGATTCTTGATCTCCGAACCGGCGGCGGTGAGCGTCAGGGTGTAAACGCCTTCCGATCCGGTAAGCGAACCGAGATCGCCCAGCGTCCAGGTGATGTTGTCGGCGCTGGTCAGCGTCTGGGCGCCGGTCAGCAGATTCGCCCCGCCGTCCAGAACGAGCGCCAGATCGTCTGTGTCGAGACCCGTGACTTCTTCGCTGAAGACAATGTCGATCTCGTCGATCGCCGAGGCGTGAGGGTCGGGGCTTACGTCCGTGATGTCGGCCGTCGGAGCACTAGTGTCGATGACCCACGTTTCGGACGCGTCGCCCGCAAGCGCGTTGCCGGCAAGATCCTGCACGCCGGATCCGTCGGCGGTCAACTGCAACTGGTAAACGCCTTCAGTTCCGGTGGCGGCGATCTCTTCGAGCCTGGTCCCGGCAAGTCCGTAGCCCTTGGATCCGTTGGAGGTCCCGCTACCCACCCCGGGCGTCGGCCCGACGTACTGCTCTGATGTTATCGTAAACGCGCCGTCGTCGCCGGGATCGATATCGGTCCACCCGGCCACGAATCCCTGATTCGCTGCGCTGTTGTGGCCGACCCAGATCGCGACTTGGTTGGCGTTGAGCCCGTCGGTTACCACTCCCACGCCGCTGCTGTGATCTGCGTTGAAGCCGTCGGCCCCAACGAGCGTTACGAGCGTCCAGCGATCGGTGTAATTGGCTTCGCCCCGAATCGCCGTACCGTGGAAGTTGTAGGTAACGGCTCCTCCGGCGTCCAGACCGGAGAAGGCGTGGGTATAGTGATCTTCGCCGCTGATCTCCAGACTCGCGCTGCCGGCGCCGCTGAAGTCGACATATCCGTTGAAGACGGCGTGCGCATCGGTTCCTGACGTCGGCTGCGAGCTGGCGCTGGCGTAGTGAACCCCACTTTGCGACAACGAAAGCGTCACGCCCGTTCCCAGTCCTGTGTCAATATCCTTCAACTCGCCGGACACCGTCGCATGGGTTGCGTAAGACGTGGCGTTTGTGTGAGTAGTTGCGCCGGCAACGTGATCGTTGAACGCGATGAACCCGCCGGCTCCCCCGGCCTGTCCGGTAAGACCGGAAAGACCGCTCAGCGTCCAGGTCACGCTGTCGGTGGTCGTGAGCGTCTCGCTTCCGGTCAGCAGATTCTCCCCGCCGTCCCGCGTCAGGACCAGATCGTCCACGTCCAGACCGGTGACCGGTTCGTCGAACACGATTTCCATGCTCGCCACCGCCGCATCGCGCGGATCGGGAGTCACGTCGACTATGTCGACCGTCGGGGCCTGCAAATCGACGACCCAGACGTCCGAGGCGTCGGCTTCCAGAGCTTCAGACAGCAGGTTCTCGATTCCCGACCCGACCGCGGTCAGCGTAAGGGTGTAGGCGCCCGCCGCGGCGGTGATCGGAGCCAGTCCGCCCAGCGTCCAGGAGATGTTGTCGCCGGTTGTCAGACTCTGGGTCCCGGTCAGCAGATCAGCCCCGCCGTCCAAAGAAAGCGTCAGGTCGCCGATGTCGAATCCGGTGACCTCTTCGCTGAACACGATCTGAACTTCATCCACGGCGTCTGTGCGGGGGTCCGGGGTCACGTCGATAATGTCGGAGACAAATGCCTGTAGAATCACCAGCGAAACATCGTCGAAGAACACATCGGTCATCTCGTCCCCGGCGGTGGCCTTGTTGTTGTATGCGCCGATTGTGAGCGTATGCACGCCGGCGGTCACCGGAATATCGAACGAAGCCTGCAGCCAGCCGGTGTCGTTTGCGTCGGCTCCGGTTATGTGAACGAGACTGTTGTTTTGAGCGGTTCCGTATCTCACGCCGTCGACGGCGAGTACGGCCTGTGCAAACTCATCGGGTTCGTATCCCGGCGCCATCACCAGGCGATATCGAAGCGAGACAGTCGCGGTGGTCTCCGCGGGAACTACGAAATCCCTCGACCAGCCGCCGGACATGGCGCTGCCTGCATCGCCGGGGCCTAGATGGACGTTCAGGCCGCCGCCGCTGAATCCGCCCGCCGGCGCGTGGGAGCCGTCGGCCCTTGAGGGGTTGTTCGTGCTGAATGTGTCGTCGGCGTATGCAAACCCGTCTGTCCCGGCGTCGAACGTCCAGGCGTCGGAATAAACGAACTCCATGCTCTCGCCCGGTATGACCTGCGAGCCGGTCGCGTCGACGATATTCTGAACGTCCAGCGTGTAATCGACTCCTTCACCAAGCGCGCCGGTAAGCGTAAGAACGACCCTGTCGGGCGAACCGGCGTCCCACTGGGCCGAACTGATCGCCACCGATCCGCCGCCGAAGGTGATGTCGTAGTTGGCGGCGAGTACGGCCCCGGCCTGCATCACCGGTTCGCCGAACACCGCTACGACCTGCGTCGGGCTCGATGCGATCACCGACACCAGTCCCGGGGGCGGGCTGATCGGATCTGCGGCGCCCGAGTCGCCCTCGATCCCGTCGCCGTTAACCGCCGCGACACTGTAAACGTAAGTTTGCGACTGATCGGCGGTCGTGTCGGAGTACAGCAGGGTCGCAGCATCGGCGGTCGTTCCGATGACCGCTCCGTCGCGACGGACAACGTAATGGTGGATTCCGGTCTCGGCGTCGAACGCGGCGGTCCACGCCACGTCGAGCTGACTGCTGCCGACGGCCGAGGCGATGACCGAACCGGGCGTGCTCGGCGGGGTCAGATCGTTGTTGCTGACGAACGGCGAGAGTCTGATGCCGGGGATCGGACCCTCAAACTCGCCCCCGGTCCTCTCCCATGCGACCGAAAGGTTGTCTCCGCCGCCGCCTTCTATGTGGATCGCCTCGATGTAGTACTTCTGTCCGGCGACCAGGGGGATTTCAACCGATTGCTGGGAGGGGTTGTTGAACCATTGGCGGGAGCCGGTCCAGCCGGTGACTTCGGCGATCTTGACCGCGTTTGCGGGGCTTTCGTCTGTCGACAGGAACAGTTGGCTCTGATCGTCGCTGGCGATCCAGAACGTGTAGTTGCCGGTATCCAGCGGGTGGACGTAACCGCGTATCCGCGAGCCGTAGCCGTCGTTCCAGTCGATCGGCGCTTCGAAGCTCGTCAGCAGATCGAAACCGGTGGGGTTGTCGGGGTAGTTGGGGCTGTTGAGCAGACCGGCCAGTCCGCCGCCGATTCCGTTCCAGTACTCCCACAGAATGATTCCGTCGCCGACGGGCGAATAGACCAGTTGAATCTGCGTGCCGGGCGCTATCGCATCGCCCAGGAGGTCTTCGACGTTGCTGACCGACAGCGTGTAGGTCTGCCCGTCGACCAGCGGCTCTGAGATCACCAACTGCACTGTCCGCGAGTCCGGCGCCAGAGTCGCCGACGCCACGGTCAGCCCGCCGTCGAGGAGGTAGTTGCCGACCGTCTCGGCGGTGGTCCGATCCAGTTCCGCGCTGAACAGCAGATCTACGTGCGTGTTGTCAACGACGTCGGTGTCCAGTATTCGCACGGCCTGCACGACTGAGATGCTGACAGTCGCGGGGAATCCGTAGTCCTGGCTGTCGTAGGCGCGGTAGGTAAAGCTGTCGGGGCCTTCGTATCCCGGCGTGGGAGTGTACTCGAACGATCCGTCGGCGTTCAGCGTCAGCGAGCCGTGATCGACGTCGTCGACCAGGTCGGCGGTGATCGCCGCGGGACCCGGATCGGGATCGAAGTCGTTAAGCAGCACGCCGCTTGCCGGGACGGTGAGCGTGCGATTGATTATGGCTTCGTAGCTGTCGTTGACCGCCAGCGGGCGCGGATCGACTATCGACATGATCTCGGGCTGGGAAAGCGCCTCGCTGTAGATCCGCACGTCGTCGATCAGTCCGGACCAGGATCCGCCGCCGTCTTGCGGTCCGCGGCCCAGCAGGAGCAGTTGCGTGTCCCGCAGAGTTCCGGACACCGCCGAGGACACCCATCCGGGAGTCTGAAGGAATCCGTCAAAGTAGATCTCGATGTCCTGACCCGAAGCCCACGTCATCGCCACGTGGACCCACTCGGTGGTCTCCGCGTTGGGAATGGACTCCCAATGCTGGTTGCCGCCGGTGGTCCGAACGCCCGTTCGATAACCGTTGGACTGGTTGGCCTGGTTCTGGAGTTGGGCGTCGTGGCGGAAACCGTATTCGTCGCCGGTGTTGGGCCATCGCAGGGAGTATATGCCCATATCGCCGCCGAGCGTGTCGGCCTTTATCCATGCGGTGAAGGTGAAGCCGTCCAGTCCGTTGATATAGTTCTCCGCATCATCGTCAAACAGGTAGTCGTTAGAAGATCCGTTGAACTCGAAGGCGCCGCCGCGATGTCCCGAACCGGTCCATTGCGCTCCTTCAACCGTCATGTCGCGATTATTGTCGGTCAGATCGTGGGAGACCTGTCCGTTGTCGACGTCGAATGTCCACCACGCCAGCAGATCGGCGTCAAGCCCGCCGTAGACGAACTGCATCTCGGCGCCCGACTCGATCGTCTGTCCGAGATCGTCCTGAACGTTCTCCACTGAGACCGAGTAAATGACGTTGGCTCCGAGCGGCTGGCCGAGAGTCAGCGTGACCTCGGAGTGATTGGCCGGGTTCCAGACCGCCGAAACGACGCTGATCGGAATATCGCCGAACTCCTCGACGCTGTAGTTGCCCAGGACCTCGGCGGAGGCTTGCGTAACATCCTTGCCGAACGTGACCAACAACTCCGTAGCGCTAACAGCCGTTGCGCCCGCGATGCTCGCAAGCGGCTGGACTGACGGCGCCGCGGCGGTCGGGCCTTCGAACTTGTCGCCATTGACGGCGGCGACCGAATATGCGTAGTTCTGGGTCTGGATGCGGGATACATCCGTGAACGTCAGGGTCGACGACGTGCCGATCTCGATTCCGTCGCGGTATATCACATAGTACGACACGCCCGATTCGGCGTCGCCGGCGGCGTCCCAGGAGACCTCGACCCTGGTGCTGCTTATCGGCGCCGCCGAGACGCCAGTCGGAGCGACCGGAGGAGTGGTGTCGACAGCCGCCACGCGATACGGCGAAAGATATGCGCCGTCGATCGGACCCTGCCAGGCGCCGCCGTCGAGCTTCCACGCAACCGAGAGATGATCTGTGCCGTTTCGCTCCTTTTGGATCGCTTCGATGTAATACGTCAGACCGGCCGACAGGTAGATCGGGGCTGACTGCTGATTCGACTGGGCGGTCCAGTTCCTCAAGCCCGTTGATCCGGCGACGTAGGCTATCTTCGTGATGTTGGCCGGGTCGGCGTCAGTCGACAGGTGCAGCTCGCTGTAGTCGTCGCTGGCGATGGAGAATTCGTACATGCCCGAGACCGTCGGGTGGAAGTACCCGCGTATGCGCGTTCCGTAGTCGTCGGACCAGTTGGCCGGGGCCTCGAACACCGCGGGGTACGTGCGGCGATAGGGGTTGTTCGGATAGTTGCCGTTGTTGGTCAGATCGGTGATGTACGAACCGCCGATGCCGGTCCAGTATTCCCGCAGGATGCTCCCCTCGGCCAGGCGGTGCTCGAACTCGACCTGCTGGCCGATCGGCATGAGCAGACCGGAAGCCGTCGCAATACCGGAAACGGTGACCGTGTAGCTCTGTCCGATCGTAAAGGCCGGAACTGTCAACTCCACGGTGTCCGGAGCTGTGAGAACGGCCTGCGAAACCGCCCCGCCGCTGAAGGCGTAATTGCCTGCATCTTCAGCCGACGCCTCAACCAGCGCCTCGGTGAAGATCAGCCTGACAGTAGTCGGGCCGGGTATCTCGACCAGCTCGGGGCCGGGAATCGTGATGTCGATCGGAGCCGAAAGCGCGCCTTCGAACTGATCCCGGTTAACCGCCGAGACCTGATATGAATACGGGGTAAGACCGGTGACTTCAGGATCGCTGAAGCTCTCGGTCGCCGAAGTTCCTATCACTGCGCCGTCGCGGTATATCACGTAGTGATCCACGCTGCTGTCGGGATCCGAAGCGGCGGTCCAGCTCAGATCTATCTGAGTCGCCGGGGTCAGAGCGACCTGCGCGACGAGTCCGCCGACGACTGTCGGAGGACTCGGATCGATCATCAGATTGACCGAACCGGGCGTTCCCATGTGCGAGCCGGCGGCCCAACTGGCCGGATCGTTTCCGTACAGCTCGTCCGGACCGGGCCTGAGGCGGACAAGCGACGATCCGGCCCCGTCGCCCTCGATCGGCCAGGGCGCGACGTCATTGTAGTCGGCGCGGTCTATGCGGTAGAACGGCAGGAAATAACCTCCGGCGACGCCCTCGGGCGCCCCGGCCCGCATCAGCTTGACCGAATCGCCGTCGTTGGACAGGGCGCCGGTGAATTCGCCGAGCACGACCCCGGACGGGGCGGTGTAGCGGAAGTTGAACGCGTCGCGGTTGCGAACGATCACCCTGTACTGGCCCGGGCCGATCGTCGCAGGAGCATTGGATTCATGCCAGGAGTCCAGAACGGGCGATGAGACGACTTCGGTGTGCGATCCGCTCACAAACTTCAACTCCGCGGCGACAGTCCAGTTGTCGGGATTGCTCGTCCCGCGTGCAAGGACGACCTGTCCTGAACCGTCGAATGCATAGCTGCCCAGCGAAACCCACCCCGAGGGGTCCATGTAGAACGGAGCGTCCGGATCGGGCTGGAACTGATCGACAATCAACGGCGCCGTCGCGCCGCCGTCATAGCTGATCACATAGGCGGCCCGTCCGTCGAGATTGCGCTCCAGGCCGAGACCGTCGAGCATGTTCCAGCGCACCATGACTTCGTAGGTGTCGGCGGGCAGAGTTGCAGTCCAGGTCGCCGTGGCGCCCGGCTCGCGGGTGCGCCATTCGGCGTGGGCCGGGTCGGCGTCCGAATCGATCCACCCTGGCGAGAAACCTATGCCGTCGCTGAGATAGTAGTCCTCCAGATCGTACGTCGTCGTCGCCGATCTGTTGTAGATCTCGATGAACTCGAAGTCGTTTTCGTTTGTGAACCCCGCGTCGATCTCCGCCTGAGTCGGATCGAACGGGTGATACATGATCTCGTTTATCACAAGATCCTCGAAGTAAGGAAGCGAATTCGGTCCGCCGAAGGTCAGAGCCTCCATCAGCGTGAAATCGGTTTCGCCGGTGGATTTGACGTGCAGTCCGAACGAGACATTCCGCGGCGATGCGCCGAAGTCGACGTGCTGCCTGTAGCCGCCGGCCTGGCCGGACCAGTTAGATGAAAGATACAGGTCGTCGCCGTGCTCGCTGAGCAGGAATGCCCCGCCGAAGTGGGTGTCGGCGTAGAAGGTCGCATATCCGCCGGCGGGGACCGGCGCCGTCGCCGGGATCGTCCAGGCCGACAGGTCATTGGACGAGTCGCTGAGGAACCAGCCGCTTATGTCGACAGCCGAACCTGATGCGTTGTAGAGTTCTATCGTGTCCGAATGCGGCCAGTCGCTGTGAGCCAGGACCTCGCTTATGACGATCGAGCCGGGATCTACAAGAACGTCGTCGTAGCCGGGAGACCCGCCCGGAGCGGCGCTGGCGCGCCACCCGATCTTCTGGTCCCACAGTTCGCTCGCGCCCTGCGGATCGCGGATCGTAAGTGAAAAACCATCGCCGTCGGTGTGATCGTACCACCCGTCGTTGAAGCCGAAGTCGTGGATGACTCCGCCGACCGGCGAGTCAAGCTGCAGTCGCTCGCCGGCGTTGCTCAGCGTGGTGCTGTCGAACGGACCTGCAACCGTACCGCTGAAGCCGCTGTAGCGGTGCTGGAAGGCGGCGGGGTTGGCCGCCACGATAACGTACTCCCCCGGTCCGACCGACACGTCGCCGAACGTATATCTCACTCCGTTGGTCATGCGCAGCCCGGCCAGCGGAAGCGTCTCGGTAGCCGAGATGTTCTTGATCTCGATGTACTCGAAATCGTCATTGTCGGCGAATCCGGCGTCGATCTCGCCCTGCGTGGGCGGAGCCGGATTGTACATGATCTCGGTAATCCGCATGTCCGGCGCCAGATCGATGTAGTAAGTCGCCTCGTTCAGCGCGCTCCACTGGCCGGAAACGGAATCGTAGACGCGCGCCTTTACGTGTTGCCCTTCATTGAGAACAATCGCGCCGGAATACAGATCGCCGGCGTCGGGGGCTCCCCCGCCGTAGGGTCGCGGGTCGCTGCCGTCGGTTGTCAGGTATATGCTACCCGCCGGCGCGGTGATCGTCAGAGAGTCGCCGAGCCCGACCGTACCGCCGTGCTGGTATGATCCGTTGATGTTGAACGACGGGGCCTCGGTGTCGGGATAGAGATCGGCGTTCTTGAGGTTCTGGAGGAGAATGCCGGGACGCTGGGGCATGTACGTGTCGAGGATGTAGTCCTTCCAGCCTTCCCAGTGCGCGTGGGTGTACGGAGTTGCTGACGCCTGGTCGCCCCATCGCGCCGATTCGGTCATGATCGCCAGTTCGACGGTGTTGGCCAGCTCTTCGTACCTCGCCCTCGACGCCTCAGGGGTCGCCGCCCCGTCGTTGAACAGCCATCGGTGGGCGTGATCGGCGAAGCGCATCTTGAACTCGGCGTTCTGCCTGATCGCGGCCCACACCTCGCCGGGGGTGTTGCCGTTGTTGACGCCGAGATTGTTCGTGGTGAGCCCGGACCAGATGATGATGGCGCCTTCGGAGTCCCAGTTGTAGAACTTGAAGCCCGAGTCGTTCGGGGGACGATGGCCCGCGGCGTACCAGTTGTGGCTGGGCCAGTCGCCCGTACCGCCCCAGAAGTTGGCGAACATGTAGGCTATGAAGTTGTCCACGTCGAGCATGTCGTGGTACGCCGGATTGTCCGAGCCGTCGGGATTGTTGCCCTGTATCTTCTCGTATTCGACGTTGTCGACGAGCCCGACCCGCACCTGGTTGATCATCTCGCTCCAGGTCGCGGTGTTGCTTTCGCCGGTGGGTTGTCCGTCGTGGATGGAGTCCCAATCCTCCTTCTCGCCGCCGAAATAGTCGGCCGAGAACGACACGTCGGGCCGCTCGACCGGATTGTACAACCCCCAGTACAGCCCGTTGATGTACAGGTGGACGAACGTTCCGTGCGAGCCCGGCTCGCCGAGAGCCAACTGGGTCCGGCGCATGTATTCGTCGACGATGTACTGGGTCTTGTCCCGGCCCCAGTTGTTCCAGCCGTCGTTGGAGCCGCCGCGAAGAATCAGCGTGTCGAAACTCGTCACGGCCCCGTCGACGCCGAACACGTCGTAGTCCAGCTTGGTCGGGCCGTAGTCGGCCTTGAAGAACAGGCGGAACGACTTCTTCCGCGTCAGGCCCATCCCGCGGAACGCTCCGCCGTAGATGCGGATTCCCGCGTCGACCTGGAATCCGGTCGTACCGTCGGTGTTGATCCACTCGAGGCTCGTCGGGCGCTCCCAGGCCACGCCCTGGGCGCCGGAATTGCTGTATATTCCGCTGGAGCCGAACATGTCGTCATTGTTCATGACGATCGACATCGAAGGGATCGACTGCATCGCTTCGATCAAGAGATCCTGGTAGAGCGGGTCCTCGACAACGTCGGGGTCCATTTCGTAATCGGCGGCGGTCCCGTTCCAACTGGTCGGGAAACCGTCCGGATCGGTCGGCTGGGTCAGAACGTCGTTGAGGAAGATGTACGTGTGCGTGTCGACGTTGGTCGGCGCGTGGGCGGCCTTGTAGGCTATCGCCCGGACGACGGAAGTCGTGCTGATCGTGATCGGATCGGCGTAGAGAGTTCCGTTGGAGCTGCTGGGATCCGAACCGTCGGTGGTGTAGTAGATCTCGGCTCCGACGGTGTCGCTGGTTATCTCCAGGTCGAACGGCTCGTCGTAGAATCCGCGATCGTACGAGAACTCGGTATCCTCGACGTAGAGCCAGTATTCCGACGTGTTGGCCTCACCGGGCGTTCCAATCGCCAGGAAATGCTCGCCCAGCCCGCTTGTGACGATCTCGACCAGTTCCGGCAGAATCAGGAAATCCCCGTCGCCGACGGCGTAGTTCAGTCCGTGTATCGCCAGGACGTTATCGCCGACAACCAGTTGATCGATGTAGCCGGTGAGATTGACATTCTCCCAGAGCATCGCCTCGGCGTCGGTGCGCTCGGCGGTCGCCGCGGAGTCCCACGCCTGAGTGACCGGCGCGTTGCCCTGGGCGACCTTCACGCCGTTGAGATAGGCGACGTAACCGTCATCGTATTTCGTTCGAAGCGTCAGCGACGAGATGGCGCCGGGCAGCACGTCGGCGGTCGAAAGCGTAAACGGGATCCGCACAAACATCGAGGCGTTGGTCCCCTTCATCTGATCCTGGACGTCGGTTGCGATCAACTCGGGGAAGCCGGCGGTTCCCCCCCCGCCCCCAATCGGAATGCTCACGACAGCCAGTCCGCCGTTTGCGGTGTCGCCGACGAGGCGGAATTCGTTGACGTCGAATCCGCCGTAGGCGCCCTGCGCGGCGAACAGTTCGCCGGACGAGCCGCCGCCGCCCTCGAACTGAACGAGACGAATGTCGTACACCCCGGGAGCGGTGATGTTGAACGTGGCCAGCGTGTCCTGGGCGCCCCGCAAACCCGGAAACTCCATGTAGAAACTGTCGGTTCCGTTATCCAGTTCCAGCGAGAATCCGTCGTCGCTGTTGACGCCGAACGTCCAGGCGCCCGCGGTCGGGATGTCGACAAATCCTGTGGCCTCTATGACGAAATTATTCTGATCTCCGCCGAGGAAACCGGGATAGTCGGTCTGGTCGGCCGTATAATGCCCGGCTCCTCCGGAGTTCAGGAAATCTATGAAAGGAACGGTCTCAGAGTGACTCCACGACTGCATGCCCGGCGTAGAGAGCACCTGCAGCGCGGTAGCCAGGCCGCCGATGGCCGTGGTGGACCGGTAGTTCGTCAGTGCAAAGCCCGGAACCGTGTCGGAGAACCCGATGCCGGTCTCGCCGTCGGACCACGCGGTGTCATCAAACCCAATGGAAATCCAGTCTCCCGGATCCGAGTCGGGGATGCTGTACCTGGCCGAATCGCCCTCGACGACGTATCCGGTAGTCTCAACATTCTGCGCCAGGCCGTACGAGATATCGGTCGTCTGTTCGGGATACTCGTCGTATTCGTGCACGACCGTACCGGTGTTGTCCAGCAGACCGAGATACTCGCCCGAGCCGCTGAGCTTGAAATTGGTGTGCATGTAGCCGGCCGGGTCCAGATACGGATCCGCCGGAGAAGCCACTGTCTCACGGCCGTTCGAGGCGAAAAGCACCAGGTATCCGCCCGGCCCGATCGAGGCCCCCTCCGGGAAGGTCCAGGTATCGGAGCTGTCTTCGAGGCTCCAGTCGGTCAGGTCGACCGGTGCGGAGCCGGGATTGTGGATTTCGAGCCAGTCTGAGTACTGCCCGTCCCCGTCGGCCAGCACCGAATCGTTAATCGCCAGGAACTCGGAGATTACCGGTGATCCGCTGAGAAGCAGACGCGGCTCGAGAGCTTCAAGCGCAGGCGCAGGGATATGGTGGGGTTCAGATCTACTCATATTAAGAAGTCGCCTCTCTAGTGCGGAAGAAGAATTCCGAGCGCCTGGTGCGGGACAACTCCGCCTACGGCGCCTATGGAAAGCACTAACGTAAATCATACCACAAAATTGCAGCCTGCCAAGGGGGTTTCTGACGCACATAAGTTGTCAAGACCCCTGCGAATAACGCACTTTGGCGAACGTTCTGCATTCAGTACGACAGGAATGGAGACATGCTATGAAGAACGCGACATATATTGTGTTTGCCGCGGCCCTGGTCTTGAGCTCCGCGGCTCTTGCCGAGAAACCGACGGCTCCCAAGGGGAGCATAGTCGCCAAACACGGCCGGCTCCGCGTCGCCGGCAATCGCATTGTCGACAGGAACGGCAAGCCGCTCGCGCTGCACGGCATGTCGCTTTTCTGGAGCCAGTGGATGCCGCAATTCTACAACGCAGACGCCGTGAAATGGCTGCGGGACGATTGGGGCTGCACCGTCGTTCGGGCGGCTATGGCGATCGAGCACGGCGGATACCTGAAGAACCCCAAACGCGAAAAGGAAAGAGTGCTCACCGTGGTCCGGGCCGCGATCGACCTGGGGATCTACGTGATAGTCGACTGGCACGATCACAACGCACACAGGCATACCGCTCAGGCCAAGGCGTTCTTCGCGGAACTCGCCGAAAAGTACGCCGAATATCCCAACGTGCTCTACGAAACCTGGAACGAGCCGCTCAACAAGCATGACTGGTCCAAGGTCATCAAGCCGTATCACCAGGCGGTGATTCCCGCGATCAGAAAACACGCCCCCGACAGCCTGATCCTCTGCGGCACGCAGACCTGGTCGCAGGACGTCGACAAAGCCGCACGCGACCCGCTGAAGTTCAAGAACATCGCCTATGTGCTCCACTTCTACGCGGCCACGCACAAGCAGAACCTGCGGAACAAGGCCGCCGCCGCCCTGAAAGCGGGCGCAGCCTTGATGGTCACCGAATGGGGAACAAGCCAGGCCAACGGCTCGGGCAAGCTTGACTACGCCGAGACGCAGAAGTGGCTGGAGTTCATGGACCGCCACAAGCTGACCTGGTGCAACTGGTCAATCGCCGACAAGCGCGAAACGTCGGCCGCCCTGCAGCCGCGAGCAAGCGGCAAGGGACGCTGGACTGCGAAGAACCTGAGCCGCTCGGGAACGCTGCTGCGAAAGGAAATCCGCAAGAGAGCAGTTCGGACACGCCGCAACTAAGCGGTCTTTAGGTTAGTATTTTGGAGATTGGACGCCGGATCCGGGTCGACCGCCAAGAAGGCCGAAGCAGGCAATGCAGTGGCATTGTCGATGCAGGCCGACGCAGGCAGGCGACCCGGAGACCAGTCCAATCCCAAGAGACTCACCTGAGACCGCTTAGCCCGATCACTCTATGTGCAAATCGAATATGCCAAACCAAACGGACATGACGAAACTCGCGACAAGCGACAGGAAGCTGAGGAGGAAGCCCCAGGCGCGAATTACTCCTCTGGAGCCTTTTTCGGGGACAAGCCATCCGAGCCCTACGAGGAAAGCCGCCGCGACAACGACTATCGCCACCAGCGGAAGCTGAACCCAGAGCACTTCGGCGTCCGTCGTAACCGCGGTCCCGTCCGGCATCAGGTCTATGCGTTCAAACGAATGAGCCGTGGCCCGCTGGACGACCAGAACCGCCAACAGCAGACCGCCCCACAGCGCCAGCCACCAATACCGCCGCCGCGGGCCGAACAGTTTCGGACGACCCTGAGGCGCGTAAACTCTGTCCTGTTCATGTGATTCGGTCACGATGATTATTCTACGAATTGTGCGTCCCGGTTGGATGAGATTCTTTGCATTTCTGCGGACCTTGCGGCGGGGTGGACTATTGGTCGGGGTTGGTCTATAGTATCGCGCTATGGATAAATTCGTGATACGCGGCGGCGAGAGGTTGACAGGTTCGGTTCGGATCAGCGGGTCGAAGAACGCGGCGCTGCCCCTTCTGGCCGCCAGTCTCCTGACCGAGGGGCCCAGCACATTCACCGACATGCCCGACCTGGCCGACATTCAGTTCATGTCGATGCTGACCGAGAGCCTGGGAGCCGAAATCTCCCGCGACGAGCAGGGGAAGATGCACGTCTGCGTAACTGACGAGTCGAATATCCAGGCCGATTACGAGATCGTACGCAAAATGCGCGCCAGCATCTGCGTACTGGGACCGCTGCTGGCCAAGCGCAAGAAGGCGCGCGTATCTATGCCGGGCGGATGCTCGTTCGGCCTGCGGCCCGTCGATCTGCACGTGCGAGGCCTGCGGGCTCTCGGCGCCAGGATCGAGCTGGATGAAGGGTACATCGTCGCCAGCGCCGATCAGCTTCGCGGGGCCGAGATCTTTCTGGGCGGTCCGTTCGGGTCGACGGTTCTGGGCACCGCCAACGTGATGATGGCCGCGGCACTGGCCGAAGGGCGGACCGTGATAGAATCAGCCGCCTGCGAACCGGAAATCGAAGATCTGGCGAATTACCTTATCGCCGCCGGTGCGAATATAAGCGGAGCCGGCACGCCCAGGGTCACGATCGAAGGAGTCGAAAAACTCACCGGAACCGAGCATCGGGTGATACCCGATAGAATCGAGGCCGGCACGTTCATGGTCGCCGCGGCGATCACAAACGGCGACGTGACGCTGGAGAACGTGGATCTCAGCCACATGCTCGCAGTCGTCGACAAGCTGCGCGAGATCGGAGTGATAGTGACCGCCGACGGCGCGAACGCGCGGATATCATCGTCGCGGAATCTCGAACCGGCGGACGTTACGACACAGCCGTACCCCGGATTCCCTACCGACGTTCAGGCCCAACTGATCGCCCTGCTTTGCCTGTCGGACGGAAACAGCGTGATAACCGAGAAGATCTATCCCGAGCGTTTCATGCACGTGGCCGAGCTGCTGCGAATGGGCGCCGACATCCGCAAGGAAGGCCCGACCGCTATCGTTACAGGCGTAAAGGAGCTGATCGGAGCGCCGGTGATGGCCAGCGATCTGCGGGCCTCGGCGGCGCTGATTCTCGCCGGACTCGTCGCCCGCGGCGAGACTACGGTAAAGCGCATTTATCACGTCGATCGAGGCTACGAACGGATCGAAGACAAGCTCCGCCAACTTGGCGCCGACATCCGACGCATGAAGGAATAATCCACCTGCACACCTCGATCCGACATTTCTCTTCCTCCAAAACGCGTTAATTGCAATTCATGTGCTCAAGCCGTCCGACTCCAACGTCGATATAGACGTTGGAGCATTACATCGGAGACTAATGATGGGCGGTTATAAGTACAGATGTCCGAATCCCAGGTGCCGCAAGGTCCTGGCGATACCCAGGGACATGCAGGGCAAGGAAGTCCGCTGCGCAGGCTGCGGCGAGCTGTTCGTCGCGCCGGTCAGGTTCGACCTGGCCGAAACGCTGGGGCGAGCTACTCGCGGGCTGCTGAGCCAAATCTACTGATCGGCATCACATGCGTTTCCTGACCCACAGATGTCCGAACCGCCGCTGCCGCAGAAACGTGCGGATGCCGCGCCGCGCAAGATGGACCGAGACCAAATGCCCTCATTGCGGCAAGGAATTCGCCGCCCCGCCGACTTCACCGCGGCGCCGGGCGCCGCTATCGCCTGTCGCCCAACAGGCGAAGCAGGAGCAGGAATAGGTTGATGAAGTCCAGGTACAGGTGCAGCGCGCCGATGACGGCGGCCTTTTGAGCCGTCGCGGTGCCGGGCTGGATCTGCATAGCCATTCGCTTGATCTTCTGCATGTCGTAGGCGGTCAGGCCCACGAAGATCACCACGCCGAGATACGTCAGGCCCCAGTGCAGAGCTTCGCTGGCGACGAACATGTTGACAATCGAAGCTATCAGGAATCCGATGAGACCCATCACGCACAAGCTGCCGATGCCGCTGAGATCTCTCTTGGTCACGGCGCCAAAAACGCACATGACGCCGAAAACGCCCGAGCAAACGAAGAAGGTGCTCGTCACCGACGCGGCGGTGTAGATCAGCATGATCGCTGAAATCGTCAGGCCGTTGAGCGCCGAGTATATCACCAGCATCACCGACGCCGTCGTCGCCGACATCCTGTTGATTCCCGCCACCAGGGCGATGACGAGAACGACTTCGGCGATCATCAGTCCGATGAAGACGCCGGGTGTGGCGAAGACCAGATTTCTCATCGCCTCGACCCGCACGGTGAGCATCGCCGCCAGCGCCGTAAGCGCAAGAGCACCGGTCATCCATCCGAAAACGGCGGTGACAAAAGAGTTCGTCCTGGCCTGGACAGCCGCATATGCGTCGTATTGAGTTCCCTGGTCGTACTGAGTCTGCATGATGTTTCTCCCTTCAAAGCGCCGCGCTCGGCGAATCTCACCAACCCTGCCCGGACTGATCGCACCGACCTCCAGACCAGTTCGACGGGTCGCGGAAGTACTCCTTGATCTGCATCGCGGCGACTACGCCGTCGGCGGTCGCCGTCGCCAACTGCATCGCCGCCATTCTGCGGCAATCGCCGGCTGCGAATACGCCCGGCATGGAGGTCTTCATCGTGACCGGATCGGCCTTGATGTAGCCGCTTTCGTTTATTTCAAGTATGTCCTTCAGCCATCCGGTGTTCGGAGTCATGCCGACGAACACGAACACGCCGTCGACCTTGAGTTCTTCGACGGCGTCGGTCTCGACGTTGCGGATCTTGACGTGATCGATCTCCTGTCCGTCGTCGGCGGCGACTATCTCCACCGGCACGTAAGGCAGCTTGATGTCGATATTGTGCTCGTCGGCCGCGGCGTAAAGCTCCTCGACGAGAACCTTCTCGGCGCGGAATTCCGTTCGGCGGTGGATCATCGTGACCTTGTCGCAGAAGCGTGAGGCCAGGTAGACCGTATCTTCGGCCGCCGTATTCCCGCCGCCGATGGCCAGCACGTGCTTTCCGCGGTAAAACGCCCCGTCGCACGTGGCGCAGTAGCTGACCTTCGTTGCCTGGCGCATCTGGTCCTCGCCGGGCACTCCCAGGTTGCGGTAGTCGCTGCCGGGCGACACGATGACCGATCTGGCGACGTAGGTGTCTTCGCCGTTGTTAACGCCGATTTCCAGCATCCCGTCGTCGCGGCGCACGATCGAGTCGGCGGCTTTTCCGACGGCGGTCTCGGCCCCGAAATTCGCCACTTGCGTCTTCATCTCCTCGACGAGTTCGAAGCCCGTGATCTTCTGGTAGCCCGGATAGTTCTCGACGTTTTCGGTCAGCATTATCTGCCCGCCGGGCAATCCGTTTTTCTCGAGGATCAGCGTGCTGTATCTGTCTCTGGCGGTGTACAGCGCCCCGGCCAGACCGGCCGGTCCGCCGCCGATTATGATTACGTCGTACTGTTGATCTGATTGTGACATTGCAGGTTCTCTCTATGTATTGGCGGCTCGGAACCGGCTTGGTCACCGTCCCATAGCCCGTATGATTTTCCCGGCGTCGGGGAATCGTCTGGCGACGGATTTCTCCGATGCGGCTTCCATGACCAGTCCGTCGCTGGTCTTCATTACAAGCAGGTTTCCGGACGAATCGACCCACATGTCGACCGCCTGGGCCTCTGCGGTCAGTTGATCGGTCACCCGCACGGCGCTGGTCTTGCGTCCGCCCAGCTCAATATCGTCCGAGCCGATCACAGTGAACGTCCGCAGGTTGAAAGTTCCCTTGCGGCCATTGTAAGTCGCAAACGCATATGCCCCGGAGTTCTCAAGGTCTGCGATTCGTCTCAGCAGCCAGGCCATCCCGCGCGGCAGGTAGTTGTCGGCGGGAGCGGCCTGCGGTTTCTGTGCGACCTTCCTGTCGCCGACGGTTATCTCGCAGTCGACCCGGGCTCCGTTCTTGGCCCCGACCTCGGTCATGCGCACGTTCTGCGAAGCCGATTTGACCGCGGCGGTCTCTCTCCATCTTTCGATCGACCGGTCGGCGCTTGCGAACATGTTGCGGTGCAGCTTCATCGTCTTGGAGTCGAACGTCATCATCACCCAGCTCTCGATCCGGCAGCCGGACTTGCCGGAGACCGCCGCGATCGACTCCCTGGTGAGCATGAACCCGATGGCCTTGTCGTCGCGCCGGTAGAGATACCACTGATCGCTCTTGTTCAGGGCGCTTTTCAGCTTGGCGTCGGTAATGGACTCAAGCAGCGACGCTCCACTGGCCAGGGCGGCTTTTCTTCGGGCCTTGGCGACTTTCGGATCGGTGATCTTCAGCGTCTTGAGCACCGCTGAGGCGATGTCGTCGAGCCGATCCCTGTCCGAGTCGGGTCCGGAGATTCGCACTTCCAGGAACTTCGTGCCGCCCAGCGGAATCCATACGCGCCGCTGCCAGAACCGGATCTTCCCTGTCGTCTGGCCTCGCATGTTCACCGCTTTGGTCCCCGCGGCGTCTATCAGGCGCGGGGAGGCGGCCTTGAATCCGTCGGTCGCCGCCAGGCGTGCGACCAGCGATCTTCCCAAGGCAAGCAGATCGTCGCCGGGCTTGAATGTTTCGACCGTCCGGCTGTAGAGGCTCAGGCGCCAGAGGATCGGGGCGCTTGGGCTTTTCCTCATCGTCCAACTGACCAGGCGATTGGCCGACGTGATGCGCGAGCAGGTCGTGCCGACCGGCGGTCTGATCTCGAATCCGCGGACCGGATCAATATATGGAGAGGCGAGCTTGACTTCGCCCTGTGCGGGGCCGGAGGTCCAGATGACCGGGGCCAGCATCGCCGCGGCGACGATCACAGATTTTCTCATTGCACGGGTTCTCCTTTTCCCATCGCCGATTATACAGTCCGCACACCGAATGTGCGAAACGCATGTCGGACTCGCTCCCCGCGCCGGCGGCTGGGTCCCTACACGATATCGGCGTCGTCGACCTCTTCTCCGTCCCCGTCGGCTGCGGTGCGGTCAAGAAAACCTTCGAGCTTCCGAGACCTAACCGGGTGCTGGAGCTTCTTGATAGCCTTGGCTTCGACCTGCCGGACACGCTCTCGGGTGACTTTGAATATGCGTCCGACCTCTTCGAGCGTGTAGGTGTATCCGTCGCCGATGCCGTATCGCAGCTTGATGATCTCCCTTTCGCGATACGTCAGCGTCTTGAGCACTTCCTCGATGCGGTCCTTGAGCATCTCGGTGCCCGCCGAGACGATCGGGCTTTCGGCCGATTCGTCTTCGATGAAGTCGCCGAAGTAGCTGTCTTCCGATTCGCCGACCGGACGATCGAGACTGATCGGATGACGCGAAATCTTGAGCACTCGCCTGGCCTCGGCCACGCTCATCGCCGCCTCGGCGGCGATCTCCTCGATCGTGGGCTCGCGACCCACTTCCTGGACGAGCCGCTTGGAGATGTTCCGCAACTTGCTCATCGTCTCGATCATGTGGACCGGGATTCGTATTGTCCTGGCGTGGTCGGCTATCGCACGCGTGATCGCCTGCCTGATCCACCAGGTCGCGTAGGTCGAGAATTTGTACCCGCGCCGGTATTCGTACTTGTCGACCGCCCGCATCAGACCGGTGTTGCCTTCCTGGATGATGTCCAGGAACGACAGCCCGCGGTTTCGGTACTTCTTTGCGATCGAGACAACCAGGCGCAGGTTTCCGCCCGATAGGTCCCGCTTGGCTTTTTCGTAATCGTTGAAGACTTTCTGGATGCCCTTTACCCGCTTGCGAAGCATTTCGGGATCGTCCTGGATCAGGTCGACCAGCCCGTCGAGCTCCTCCTGCATCACTTCCTGGTCTTCCATCGGCACGTCGCGCGCGTCGGCGGTTCGCTGCTCGCGCTCGATTTCCTTCATCTTGTCGGAAATGTGCTGGAGCTTCTTCATCAGCGGCCCGATGCGGGAGGTCCTCAGCGACAGCTCCTCCAGCAGCGTCGCGGCGCGGCGGCGGCGGCGCCACAGCGTGCGAACGGCCTTGTTGCGTCTGGTGGTCGACGCATTGGATCTCAGAACTTTCCAGTCCGCGGTGTTGCGTTCTATGATCTGGCCAACGGTCGCCAGATTCGCCGGCATTCGGGCCATTATCGTCTCTTTCGAGAGATTCTCGGCTGTCGAGATCCGCATCGTCCTGTCAAACGGAAGATCGCCGGCGTGCACTTGCGTAAGGATCTCGGTGGCCTGCTGGTTGCAGTAATCGCTTTCCAACACCCTGCGCCTGAAGTGTTTGCGCGCAGTTTCGATCTTCTTGGCCAGAGAAATCTCCTCCGATCGCTTCAGCAGAGGGATTTCGCCCATTTGGGTGAGGTACATTCGGACCGGATCGTCAATTCTGCGTTCGACTTCCAACTCGGCGGCCTTCTTGGCGCCGGCTGCGGGCGCCTGATCCTCACGCTGCCCATCAGACGCAAACTCCTCCCGCTGCTTGACTTCCGCTTCATCAAGCAGTTCTATGCCCAACTCGTCAAGACTCATCAGTAATGAATCGAGACCGTCTGGGGAAACCGCCTCGTCAGGCAGCTCGGCGTTCATCTCCTCGTAGGTGACGTAACCGCGCTGCTTGCCCTTGGCGACAAGCTTTCTTATGCTTGCGTTAGCAATAAGGTTTTCGGACATCCGCATGTACTCCTGCCGTATCACCAGAATTAGGGATACAATCGTTGAAAGTTTATGTGATTATACCCCTGAAAGTCAACGATGTTCGCAGGTTTCGGGCCAAATGTGGGTCTGGGGGAGATCCGGGGCCTCCGGATCGGCTTTGCCGGACCTGAAAACTCTTTAACTCAGGTTAGCGCAAACCTTTGAAAAAGATCGCCGTATTAAGTAGATTACCTTGTCTGTTCCAATCAGGCGGAATATCAGCAAAGTGAGATGAGTGATCAAAAGACATCACCGAGGGCCGGGCGAGTTCTGATCGCCACCGCATCAGTCGGGGCCGGGCACAACGCCGCGGCCCGGGCGATCGCCGCGGGGCTCGAATCGCTGCCAAACGCGCCTCAGGTCGAAGTGCTCGACGTGCTTGACCTCGCGCCATGGTCGTTTCGCGCCTATTACGCCAGGGGATTCGCCATAGCCGTGACGCGTTTTCCGATGTTTTACGGAATAGGATATTGGCTGAGCAATCACCCCCAGGGTCCGAAGCTCGGGCTGATGGAGCGCCGGCGACTGTGGCACGAGCGCCGGGCGATGAAGAGATTCCGCCGTCACATGCGGGAGTTGAAGACCGACCTGGTCGTTCACACGCATTTTCTGGCGCCTCCGATTCTGTCGCATATGTCGAAGCAGGGCCTGTTTGACGCCACGCAGTTTGTGGCGGTCACGGATCACGATCCGCATCGTTTCTGGTTCGCCGGCGACATCAAGCGGTGGTTCCTTCCATCAGAGACCGGCCTGGAGAAACTCGTCGGTTGGGGAGTGGATCGCGACGCTATTACAGTAAGCGGGATGCCGATCCACCCGAAATGGCGCAAAGCCCCGGATCGTGCCAGGGTTCTGGCCGACTGGCGATTGCCGGCGGACAAGAAGGTCGTCCTGCTCAGTGGGGGTACGGACTTCACCTGCGGCCCGGTGGTCAAGACCGCTCGCGGGATCCTGGAGCTGTGCCCGGAAGTTTCGCTGGTCGTGCTCGGCGGGCGCAACAAGAAACTCCTGGGACGTTTGGGACAACTGGCCGGCAAAATCGACGGCCTGTTCCCGGTTTCGTTCACCGACAAGATCGACGAACTGGTCAGCGTAAGCGCCCTGATGGTCACAAAACCTGGCGGGATCACCACCGCCGAGTGCATCGCCGCGGGGACGCCGATGATTCTGCCGAAGCCGGTGCCGGGGCAGGAGGCCGACAACGCCGGATACTTCCGGAAAAACGGAGCGGCGATTGTCACCAGGCGATACGGCGACGTGCCGGTCGAAGTGCGCAAACTGCTGGACAACCCCGAAGACCTGACACGCCTGGCCGAAAACGCCCGCAAACTCCAACGCGGCGGAACGGAAACCGTTGTCAAGGCGATCGCCGAGGAACTGGGGCTCTGAACTATTTTTCCGACGCCGACTTGTCGCCCGATTTGACAGTTGGTTTCTTGGACACCGGCGGGATTTTCCGGATCTTCACCTTGATCCTCGATCCGACGCTGAACCCTCCGACAAGAGTCGATCCGTCGCTTCGCACATATCTAATAAGGCGCCCCGCGGGCTTGGGCGGAATCGACCATCGGCCCGCCTCGTCGCCCGGCGGCAGTGTCCGCTTCAAAAGCGAGGTCGGCAACCAGAACACCGGGTTGCGCCTTCCTATGTCAACGAAGACCTTGTCGAACGTCCCGTCGTGGACCGCGGCGACGAACGCGTTGAAGTCCTTGAATTTCCTGCCGGTGCACCAGGCCCTCGCCAGGCAGCTTGTCAGAGTCAGCACTTTGATTCGATCGTACAGTTCGGCCGACGGGTTATCCTTCAGTTTCGTCCACCACCTGGAGTAGCAGATTTCAAACGCCTGGGTGTTGGAGCCGAATCTCCTGCCGAAGGCCGCTGACGATGAGCGCCCTTTCGACAGATCGCGAATGTACTGCGACAGCGCCTCTTGATACTTGCCCCTGTCGGCGTGGACCAGGAAGTGGACCATGGACCATGCCTGCAGGTAGTTCCTCGAACGAAGCTCGCTGTTCCATTCCTTGCGGCTCATATCGAGCATCTTGTTCAGCGGCATGAGTTTCCCGTCTTCGATCATCTCCTTGAGCGCAGACAGGCGCCCTTTCGAGATCAGGCCGACGACGAGGTTGTCTCCGGTCCACACTCCGTATCCGAAGTACTCGGCCAGTCCTTCGTTCAGCCAGACCGGCAGTCTGCCCCGAATGACCCTGTGGGCGAACTGGTGGAATCCTTCGTGCTGCACAACTCGCCAGCTTCCGCCGGGACGCGGGGCGGTGGCGGCCAGTGCGTGGCCGGTATACACTCCCGCACTGCCCCTGACGGCTCCGGGATGTCGATTGTATCCCTCTCGATCCTTGTAGAGATACAGCGGGAACCGTGCTGTTATCCGCCCGGCGAAACTGCGGGTGCGATTGCGGTACTCCTCGGCCATCGCGGTGATTCGCACGACGGCCTGGCGGGTCATGTCCCTGTCAAGATCGGTGTGCAGAATATAGTACTTGGTTTCGTATTTCCTGAGCGCCGCTCCGGCATCGGCGCGCGAGGGAGCGCCGGCGACGGCCAGGGCGAGCGTTATCCATGTAAACCAAGAGCGCCGAGTAAGTAGTGTTCGCAGGATCATAAGCGGCTTTCAGTCAGGCGGGTGTCCCAAAACCAACGGATGGCATTATAACAGAACCGGCGGGACCGATTGAAGATGAATTTACGGCTTGCGTGGCGACTCAAGCCCTGATACTACTATGGCCAATAAGCATGGAGGCTTAGACATGAAATCGATTCACATTATTGCAGAATCACTTCCGGCGGCCTGGGAGCAGGCCGTAACAGCCTGCTGGGCCCAGGGCGAGAGCTTTCCAACCGAGTACGATCACGAAGGCGACCCCAACAGCCGCGACGTCTCGGTCCTCATCCACGTTACAAAGCCGTTCGAAGAACCGCGAATACACCGCGCGTTCCCCGGCGGGCTCGACGATCTGGAAAAGTACCGCAGCGAAGTCCTGTTCGGCGTGCACAATCACTGGGTCGACCCGGCGGCGGGCAAGTGGGAGTACACCTACCACGAGCGCATGTTCGAATACGAGGCGCCTTCGATCGGAGTGTTTGACCAGATACGCGCCGTGGTCGACAAGCTCAAGGAAGTGCCCTACACGCGCCGGGCCCAGGCGGTGACCTGGCAGGTCTGGAACGACATGACGATCGACGATCCGTCATGCCTGCAGCGACTGTGGTTCCGCATAGCCGACGGCCAACTGCACATGAACGTCCACATGCGCAGCAACGACGCATTCAAAGCCGCCTTCATGAACATGTACGCGTTCACCGAACTGCAGCGCGTGATGGCCGCCGAAATAGGCGTCGAACCGGGCCAGTACATGCACATCGCCGACTCGTTCCACATTTACGGGAGCTACTTCGCCGATTTCGAAGGTTTCTTAAAGTGCATCGAAGGCAGGGCCCCCGAAGACCGCGTCTACAACACCGACGAATGCCTGCCGTTCTTCCTGCAGGGCTGCGACACCCTCCTGGGCGAAGAAGACATGCCCGCGGACAAAAAGGCGCTGGTCGAGAAACGAAAAAGCGAACTGATGAGCTCCTGACGCCGGGGCAATAGGCGGCGGGGATTCTACAGCGACCGATAGACGTCCCTACGATGACGGACGTAGTGAATCAGAACTTGCCTTGCATCGGAATCTACTGCGTACACAACCCGATAGTCCCCCACACGCACGCGATACAAATGCTTTCCGCCGGCCAGCTTGACCGACCCTCGCCCAAGAGGCTCGGCGCCCAACTGGTCAACCCGCGTCATAATCCGCGCTGCAGCATCAGCGGGCAGGCGGCGCAGATCCTTCTCGACCGACGGCTTGAAAATTACGTCATAGGGCTCCATCTGCGTTCAGGCGCCGCCTCATCTCGTCGATGGTTATAGGGGTTTCGTCGCGGCGTTCAGCGACCACCGCCAGATCGTGCAGGTCGGCAAGGAGTTTCTCGTATTGCTCGAACGGCAAGATAACTCCGGTTTTCTTACCGTTGTCGTCGATCACGTATTGTTCGCCGCTGGACTTCATTTCGACACCTTCGTGCTGGGTTTCACAAGCACCCATTATACCATACCTATCGGCGAAAGCAGAAGAAATCCAATAGTGAGCACGCTTCTACGGGCAAAGGCAGGGCGCTGGTGGAGAAACGAAAAAGCGAACTGATGAGCTCCTGACGCCGGGGCTTGGACTACTCGGGCGCCAGGGCGCGCCATTCGTTTTCGGTCAGGGGGTGGATGAAGTAGTCGTCTATTACGCTCCCGGCGACCACCGGGGCCGCAAGTTCGCGGACTTCCGGCTCGGAGCCGGGTCCGCAGAGGACGATCAACCTGGCGTCGGTCTGGAGCTTTCGCGCCGCTCTGCACAGACCGGGCAGACCGGTGTACGAAGCGGCGATGATTACGCTGGACCAGCCGCCGGAGCCCAGGGCCTCCAGGGCCTCATACGGATCGTCAAACGCCGCCAATTCGTCGGAGCCAAGACGATCGGAGAATTCGTCGGCGACTCTGCGCCGTGCAAGAACCAGCATTCGGCCGGCGTCGGACACTAGTCGTCCTCCAGCAGGGCCGTCAGTTCCTCACGCGTAAGAAGCTCGTCAGGACTATCGCCCGGTGAGGGAATCGGGTCAGTTCGCGGAGTCTCGATCGCCCGATCGTCCTGCGGGTCCTGCACGGCGACGGGAGTCTTCGTCCGCGGAGTCTCGACCCTGTCGATCGGAGTCTTGGCGACCCACCTGGACATCGTAGGAAGATCCGCCGCATCGGCTGAAGCGGCCCGCGGGACAACTGTCGCCGGCGCACCGGCAAGCGGCTGCGACTCGGGGCAATCCAGCAGCACATCAAGGTGTCCGAGAACCGCCAGCCTCACGCCGCTGAGGTCCGAGGTCGCAACGCCGAGCGGAATGGCTCCGACAGCCAGCACTTCGACATCCCCCCGCCGCGCCATCTCGATCAGCGGCAGATCGCCGGGGGTAAGGCATCGCAGATCGACAATCAGCGCCGCGGGAGCGTCTTCGATCAGCTCGGCGGCCGCTTCGTATGGACTCGTCACGCGCAGACAACAGCGCGACGCATCCGATCCGCCCTCCAGCGCACCTCGGGCGAACGCGGCGTCACGAGATAAGATTATTATCTTTCTCCCCCGGCGAGATTTACCATTATCGCCCATATGCACCGACCCTCTGACTCCTGCGGCATTGTATCGAGGTCTGCAAATTCAGTCAATGAGTTTTGTCAAGCCGCATGCGGGCTGTTATGATTGGCGCCATGAACGACTACACCGATCAAACCGGAAACATTCCGCCCGAGGCTGGCAACGTCAACCTCTGGGCTCCGTGGCGGATCGAGTATATCCAGTCGCTGTCCGACGACGACGACGGATGCTTCCTGTGCCGCTACCGCGACGACAAACGGTCGAAGGACGCCGAGAACCTGCTGCTGTGGCGAGGTAAGAACTGCTTTGCGGTGATGAACCGCTTCCCCTACACCGGCGGGCACATGCTCGTGGCCCCGCTGGAGCATGTCGCCGGTCTCGAGGATCTATCGGGGGCCGTCATGTGCGAAATGATGGAGATGGTTCGCGATCTGCAGGTCGCCCTCAAGAGGGCGATCGGGGCTCACGGATTCAACGTCGGAATGAACATCGGGCGCTGCGCCGGGGCCGGCCTGCCGGGACACCTGCACCTGCACGTCGTTCCGCGATGGAATGGAGACACGAACTTCATGTCCGTCCTGGGCGACATGAGAGTCATACCCCAGGCCCTCAGCCAGCTCCACCGGCAGTTGCGGAACGTCTCGAGCGAACTGGAGCTTCCGAAGCTCTCATGACCGATCAACCCGCATCATGGGCGGTGACCGAAGCGGACGGCGCGGCGCGCAAGTACCCCGAAACGGCTCACGGGTATCGAACCTGCTTCCAGCGCGATCGCGATCGCGTCGTCCACTGCACGGCGTTTCGGCGCCTGGATTTCAAGACGCAGGTGTTCGTGCCGCACGAGCACGATCATTTCCGCACGCGAATGACCCACACGCTCGAAGTGGCCCTGATCGCACGCACGCTCGGACGCGCCCTGGGGCTCAATGAGGATCTGATCGAAGCGGTCGCCCTGGCCCACGATCTGGGACACTCCCCGTTCGGACACGGCGGCGAGACGGTGCTCAACAGGCTGATGAAGGATCACGGCGGCTTCGAACACAATCGCCAGTCGCTGCGGGTGGTCGATTATCTCGAGCATCCGTATCCGAATTTCCGCGGCCTGAACCTGACAAACGTGGTCCGCGAATGCATCGCCAGGCACGAAACGGCGTACGACACTCCGGCGTGCGGGGACTTCGCAGACGACCTGCGGGCCCCGCTGGCCGGACAGGTCGTCGACGCCGCGGACGAAATCGCATACACGTCGGCGGACCTCGAAGACTCGCTGGTCTCCCAGTGCATCTCAACCGATCAACTGGGCGATCTGGAGCTGTGGCGCCAAGCCCGGGCCGCGGCGCAAAATCAGTATCCCAACGCACGGTCGATTCACGTTCGGATAAGAGCGTGCAAGAACGTCCTGGAGATCATGGCCTCGGACCTGCTGGCCGCAACCCGCGGGCGAATCGCGGATCTGGGCGCCAATCCGACCGCAGACGCGATCCGGCGAGCCGGGAGCAAGTGCGCCGGATTCAGCGAATCCCTGGCGCCGGCGGTCCGGGCTCTGCAGAAGTTCCTGATGGACAACGTTTACACCGCCGGCCCCAACGCCGAGCGCAACGCCGAATCGCAGCGGATAATCAGCGACCTGTTCCGGCTGTACCTGTCCGACGAATCTCTGCTGCCGGATCGGTACCGCAACCGCATCGACGAACAAGGCGCCCACCGCGTCGTGTGCGACTTCATCGCCGGCATGACCGATCGCTACTGCACCGCCCGGCACGCCGAGCTGATCAGTTCTTGAGGACCGGGAAGACGGTTATCCGCAGCTTCGCCGCCCCGTACGGTATCAGCGTGAGATCCTCGAGCTTCTCGGAACTGCTGACCGGGCTCTTGGGCGGCAGGCCGGCTCGGTTGGGCTGCTTGAGCTTTCGCTGGGGCGTCTGGGCGTCGTGATTGGTGAGTTTCCATTCAGGCAACCGGCGGCCTTTCACTGTTATCTTCACCGGCGCCATGGTCGAATCGAAGACGTAGTCCTTGATCCCGATCTTCTCGAACTTCAACGATTTCTCGAGATCGTTGGGGTCCAACTGCAGCGCGTAGTTCCACGGCGTGGTCGGATAGATCGCCCAGTCCGCACACTGCGCGGTCTTGGCCTTGAAATCGGGCCAGTCCTTGACCTTCCGCCAGTCTTCACCAATCTTCAGTGCGTAAACCAGTGGTCCGCGCTGGATGGCCACAGCGTTGTTTCGCCGCTTGTCCAAACGGGCCTTCATCGGCAGGGTTACTTTCACATTATCGCCGTCTTTCCAGGTCCGAGCGATCTTGAAGTACTGACCGGCCTTCGGCGAGGCGGTCCTGCCGTCGGGCATTGCGACTTTCGCCGAAGCGCACCACCCGGGTATGCGAACGTAAAGCGGGAACTCGGTCGGGGCCTCGGTCTTGACCGTGAACGTGATGTTCTCGTCGAACGGGTATTCGGTCGTTTCGACAACCGTGACCTTCTTGTCGCCGGCGACGATCGAGGTGACTTCCGACGGAGCGTAGACAACGGCTACGAGGCCTCCGTCGGGCGACGCCATCCATGTGTTGGCCGCAAACTTGGGCCAACCCTGCGGCAGGTTTGTCGTGCAGCAGGGGAAGTGCGAATACGGGCCGAAGAGGAACGTAAGATCCTTCTTTTCACACGCGACCTGGTTGACTCTCTGGAAGTATTGATGGGTCCACTGCTTCGGTCCGACAGTCGCCGGCCAGGCGTTGTACGTGATTTTCTCGAGCCGGTCGGCCAGGCGCCAGTCACCGGTGACCGACAACAGCAGTTCGATCGAGAACATCTCGTCAATCACGAGGCACAGTTCGCATCCCTTGTCCGGTCCGCGACCCGAGAGGCACTCTTCGGCGGTGAAGATCCCTACAGGCGTTCCGTGGTGCTTGTCGAGATTCTCGAAGCATTTGGTGATCGCGTCGAGATCGTACTTGTCCTTGGTCACCAGGTAGGACATGCCCGGGGTCTTGACGCCCATGGCGGTGTTCACGCCGTGCTGGTGGTGTCCCCAACCCTTGGCGGCATGCTCCATGCCCTTGAATGTCGTGAAGCTCTCCGACCAGTTTCGCCCTTTTGCCCGCATCGCCTTGACCAGATCGATCAGCGTTTCGTCGCTGTTCCTGTCGTACAGCCACATCGCCACGTAGGCCATGTCGCCCCATCGGTTGAAGGCCCATGAAGGCTTCAGGCCGCCGCGGTCCATCGGGTGGAGACCGTCGTTGTCGACAACCAGTTGGCTCTTGACGCTCAACTGGCTCCCTGCGTCGGAGATCAGATAAAACGTGTACCATCCGTTTTCGCGAATAGCGATCCTGCCGGTGAAGCGAATGGCGAAGTTGTCGGGTTTGGCGCCCTTCTTGTTCTTCTTGTAGATCGGCGTGATGTCGAAGTTCTTGGCCGATCCGCTGTCGACGACCTCCAGGGTGTCGAAGTCGGGCAACTTGCTCCAACTGCCTTCGTAGTACTCGTACTGCAGGTCCTTGAGCGATGCGTCGGGGATTCGCTGCCGCTCGATGTCGGGGCCTTCCCAGAGCACTTCGAGCCCTTCGCCGCCGCCCTTTTCAAAATATGTCACGGTGATCTCGTGATCGCTGTTTTCCAGCAGCGTCTTGCCGTTGACCGGGTTCATCCGCTTTGCGTAAGCTTTGAAGAAGTTCTCCAGTATCGGTATTACTCGTTTATCGCCGGTAACCTCGAAGTGCTGCACGAGCGCCTTGAGCATAGGCGTGGGATACCACATGCCCCAGGGCCTGTTGCACACTTCGGCCGGCGGTCCGATCCATCCGTCTTTGTGCGGATTGGTCAGCGTCCAGTCGATCCACTTGGCGGCTTTTTTCTTCAGGCGGTCGTCGTCAAGCAGATGGGCCAGCGGAACGAGCCCGTCGAGGTAGTACGGCGCCCACTGGTATGAGTGGAATTTAGGAGCCTTCTGGCCCAGCCAACCGTTGGCCGTCAGCAGGTGGTAGAATTCGTCCATGTGCCCGGTGATGCCGTCGGCCTGGATCCGCAGCTCCCTCTTGAGCCAGCCGCCGGGCTTGACCCCGCCCAGCGGAATCATCGCAAACTTGCCCGGCAGGAGAGGCTCTTTGTGGAAGATCGGTTTCGTTTGCCCCTGGGCTTGCGTCCTTGTCGCCGTCAAGCTCAAGGTCACCGCGACCGCTGCGAGCGCCAACACGTAAATCTTGAATCTGGTCATCATCTGCGACTCCTCTGCAACGAGACCGACGGGGGGCCTCACGTTCATACTGAGACGACCCGAGACTAATGCGGATCTCGGGTCGTCGTGGTGGTTCACATACGTTTGGAATCAGTCGTCCTTCGATTCGGACTCATCCGAACTTTCCGGCTCGTCGTCCTGGTCGTCTTCGGACGGTTCGTCAGCCGGTTGGTCATCGCTCTTGGCGGGAACTTCTTCACCGTCGGCCTGGGGCTCCTGGTCTGAGAGAGCCTCAGCCACTTCGCCGGCCAGCTCCTCTTCAGACTCTTCAACGTACACGTCGTCGAGGTCCGTCGCGTCGACCTTTCTGCGAAGGAGGTAGTATATGACGGTCGTCGAAGACGCCAGGTAGCTCAATCCGAATGCGGCGACCACGCCGATAACCAGGTACACCCAGATCGCGATCAGGCCGGCCGACAGCGGTTCGAGCCCGTTCAGGGCGTCCCACGAGATCGCCGGATGGAAATCGCTGAACGTGGGCGCCGGCCAGAGCTTGTCCATGTAGTCGGCGTTGGCCGCCAGATCGCCGCCGCCGCCGAATACGCCGCCCTTTACGAACCAGTGGGTCGCCGCCAGTGCGATAAACGCGAACAGCCTGACGAACAGATAGCAGATCGTTCCGTACACCAGCGCTATCAGGCCGTACAGACCCGTCCGCCACGGACGGGCGAAAACATACGAGAAGCTGCGGCTGATGGCGTCGAACGCGTCGGAGCCTTCGACGGCGATAGTCGGATACATCAGCCCGCACCCGCCGCCGAGCCCGATCGACAGGAATGATATCAGCAGCCCGAGCACTATTGCGATCAGGAACAGCACGCCCATGATCCACGACAGCCATCCGCCGACGTTCCCGAACAGAAGCCCGCCCAGGAACAGCAGGAAGCCCAGCGTGAAGATTATGATCAGCGGAATCAGCGGAGCGGTGAAGAAGCTCAGGAACTTGCCCGACGAGAACCGCAGGGCCTGGACCATCGATATCTTCTCCTCGCGCGCCGCGTGCAGGGCCGCGATGCGGTGCATGGCGCCGCCGAACAGGGCCCAGGCTCCCAGCGAGAACGTCAGGAAGATCAGCGCGAACAGCCAGTGTTCGCACAGCAGCCAGACCAGTCCCTGGCAGGCCATCAGCATCCAGAACAGGAAACCGGCCGGATCGTCGGCCTCGGCTCGGCGAATGTTGGGTATCGCCGCGGCCGGACGGGCGCCGACCAGCGAGGGAATCGCCTTGGAGTTGATGATGTCTTCGTAATCGTCCAGACCGGTGGTGAAGTTCCCGTAGCGAACCGCACGCAGCGCGTTGGCCAGGCACTGGTTCTCGTAGGCCAGGAAACTCTCGAACACCAGCTTGCCCCTGATCCGCTCGACTTCGTTGGCGAAGGTCGCCGCAATCCTAACCGACGCTCTTCCGGCGTGATCGTATCCCTCCTCGAGAGCCTCGGTGCGCTTGTCTTTGGCTTCATCGGTGATCGCCGCATCGCCAATCGCCTTCTCGGCGTCCTCGTAGGCGCTGTCCAGGACCGCGGCGATCTTGTCGCGAATCTTGTCGACCTCGTCGCCGGCGTCGCCCAGGAGTCCGCCCCAGTCGTCCTCCTTTTCGTCTATCTCCCTCTGCTCGGCGATCTTGGCCGGATCGTAGGTTTCCTTCTCGGCCTCGTTGTACTTGGTTATTCTGGCTCGAATCGCCGTGCTGAGATCCGAACCCAGTCCGGGATCGGCGGCGAAGCTGGTCAGATCGTGCCGCTCCTGTCTGTACTTGTACTTGAGTCGAAGCGCCGCGGCTGTCTTGCCGTCAGTCCATTTCTCCATCGCCTGCTCGTAGGCCGGAGACGAACTGCACACGTACGCCACGATGTCGTTGTCCGGCACGCGTTGTCCGCAGAAGCCCCACACGCCGTCAAGCACCCTTCCGGCAAGATAAATCGACACCACCGCCGCGAGACCAAGAAGGATCTTGCTGGGGTGGATCGCAATCCTGAAGCTCTTGAAGATGTGGGAGAAACTGAATACCGCCATCCAGTTGATGCTGTCGATCTGATTCTTGCCGTTACTCATGATCTGTCCCTTTAAGCGGCGTCTGTTGTGCGCATAGACTTACCTTGGCCTTTGTCGAGATTATACGGCGCGGGTCAAGTGCTGCAACACTTTTTCCAAACATCGTTCAACAAAGGGCGCCGACCGATTGAGCCCGCAAACCCAGCGATACAAAGCACGTATTCGGCAGTCGCCCTGTCCCGCAGGTGAGCAATCGCACGCCGCGGGGTATGGCGGACCCCCGACGCAGGCGGCGTCTTGGCTTCAGGACGTCCGGCTGCATTCGCCGATCGACTGCAGGATGCGGGAATCAGGCGGTCCGGCAACGCCGTCTCGTGCCGCGGACCAAGGCCTGAGCGGGACGAAGATCCGACCGGCGGCAAGACTCCGCCGGCGTGGGAGCTGGGAGCCGCCGCCGCATCGATGTCCGACAGGAACTCGAGCAACCGCCAGGCGACACACACGCCGACAGGTTCACAGCAGCTTCACAGTTTCACGGGTGTGAAGCTGAATCATGATAAGTGGCGCCACTTTTCCGCACCAGTAGTACGGCGGAACAGAGATGGGCGTAAACGATTCACACACAGAATCTTAGGGCGGTAGCGATTCGGGAGTTCCGGAAGTCAGCACGGTCATTGCCGCAATTGCGCCTTGGAATCGGAGGTTCACAGCCCCGCAACCTGTGCAACGGCCTCGTTGAAAAACCGACTATCTTCTTGACATATACTGACATATGCGTAGAATGATTGCCAGCATACACGAAGGTGGGCTATACCCCGCCGGAAGGATGGAGGTTTTGAGGTTGTCTCGACTACGCTCTAACAATCCGGGACTGCGTGTGCTGATCGTCGCGGCGACGATCTGCGGCGCCTGCGGTGCGGCCGCAGCGGATATCGAGCCGAGCGTCTGCACCCCGACCGGAGCCGGAGCGTTCGGGATGCTCCCGGTCGAACACCAGCCCCCCCCCCGCCAGCCCGCAGTATTACGCACCAAGCGGACTTTGACCGGAACTGCCGGCCTGCCGTCGACTTGACGGGCTTCCCGCTATTCGTCGGCCTGGGCCAGTCAGACACCACCGGTCGCCTCGCGCCGGATGACGCGCAGGACCCGGAGGCCAAGACAGTGCGCGAACTGCCCGCCGGTCCGGGCGGAGTGACGCTGTTTTTCGTCGGCATGGGATGCATCGGATCGGTCCAACTCGGCAAGTCGGCCCGGAGCCTGCAGTTGCAATCCATGCCTGAGTGGTTCCACACGGGCGCACCGATGCAGATCGGCGGCGCGACGCCATTTACCTTCGATCACCACATACCGGTCTTCCGCACATCGACCGAAACGAACGATGTACGGAAGTTCGCCCATCCTCCAAGGCATGACCTCCCATCACGCCATGAAGGTCAATTTGTCCCGGCCGTAGAAGCTCCGCGCGGCCCCCCGCACATTTCCTCCTGAATCGGACACGCCGCCAGAGCACGCGGTGACTCCGCCTGGCGCGGATAACGTCGTGCCCGGTTCTCTTTTTCGTAATGTGCGGTATCCCAGCACATGCGAAAGCGGATTTGTCACCCAGTTGCGATCGAAGTGCAATGACGCAATCCCCACGCAAAGCCGGAAGCCTCCGTCCGGTAAGCGACATAGAAAACAGAAAGAACACAGGAGTTTAACAATGAAAAAGCTTATTACGATTTGTGCAGCAGCAGCAATGATGTTGGCGACAAGCAGTACGACCCTGGCGGATATAGATCAGGATTTTTCAGCAAACGTAGATGGCTGGTTTACGGAAGGAAACAATGTCACCTGGAATGGCGCAGCGGCAGGAACTGCAACCATAACCCAGGGGGCGTACACGCGGTTTGGCGGTTACAGCAGTGTATTCCCGGCGGGCGGATTCACCACTTCCCTGGACATCTACCTGGATGTCGATGGAGGCTTTGCCAATGATAACCGATTTGACTTCACCGTGGCGATCAACAATTCCGCCGGCGATCACAGACGCGACTTTGCGTTCAACGGCGGCTTCTACGATGATAGTGATGTCACAGGTTCCGGTGATCGTTTTGTTTTCAGCGCCAGCAACACTACCGGACGCGGCAACAGCTATCCGAAGAATCCGGGGCGAGATCCGTTCAGCCTGGACACCACCGGCTGGTATTCCTTCCAGCACGCCTTCTATGACGATGGCGCAGGTATCCTGGCAGTCGACTTGAGCATCATCGATGCCGCAGACAACACGCTCCACACCTGGACGCTCAGCGACCCGCTTGATGCGATATCCGGCATAGGCGGAAACAGATACGGATGGTTCCCCAACATTGAACTTCCTTCACTGACAATCGACAACTCCACCCTTACGAGTGTCCAAGCCGCTCCGGTACCCGTACCCGGCGCATTCGTTCTGGGCGCGATGGGCCTGGGAATGGTCGGTTGGATGAAGCGTCGCAAGCAGAAAGCGTAATCGCGATCGCCTTATTGGCGGTTGTTTCTGTTATTCGTACAGGTTGAATCTAATCCGCGGGCGGGGCCGACAACGGTCCCGCCCGCGGTGCATTATGCGCACAACCTGCACCAGCGCCGGTATCGGCTTTTCGAATCGATCAGCTCTTGCGGAACGCGCGCCGGGGGCGCTTACCTGGACTATGATTTGGTTGAGTCGGTCTTTTTGGCGGTCTTGGTTTCGCTCTTGGTTTCGCTCTTTGCCTCGGACTTGCTCTCGGACTTTGTTTCCGACTTTTTGTCGTCGGCCTTGGCGGGTTTGTCTTTTTCGGCGGCCTTCTTGTACGATTCGCTGCGATAGTCGGTCTGGTAGAAGCCGCTGCCCTTGAATATCACCCCGGCTCCGATGCCGATCAGACGCTTGACCTTCAACTTGCCGCACTCGGGGCACTTGCGCACCGCGGCGGCCTTGATCGACTGAAAAAGCTCAAACTCGTGATCGCAAGCGTGGCATTTGTACTCGTATGTCGGCATTGGGCGCTCCTGTTATTCCTCGTCGGCGGCGTCTTCGGTCGGCGGCTCGGTTGACACTATAACCGAAGTCGGGCGGATGGTGCGACCCTTAAGCTTGTAGCCGCGCTGCAGCTCCTGCAGAACCGTCTGTGGCGGATGCTCGTCCGAAGGCTGCTGCATCAGGGCCGCGTGGGCCTCGGGGTCGAACGGCTGTCCGACGGCGTCTATGGTCTCGACGCCGAATCCGCCAAGGACCTCGAGGGCCTTGTCGTGGACAAGCTGCATTCCCGTGCGGAGCGGATCGTCGTCCGAACACTGACCGCCGGCGGCCTCGAGGGCGCGCTCCATGTCGTCCAGCACGCTCAACAGCCGCGTGATAAGCTGCGTGTTGGCGTAATCCCGCGCTTCGGTCATTTCGCGCTGCACGCGCTTCTGGTAGTTGGCGTAGTCGGCGGCGGTCCGCTGCAGGCGGGCCAGCAGATCGTCGCGTTCGGCCTGAAGGGCCCCGATGGGATCGACAACCCGCCTCGCGTCATCGTCGGCTTGCGGCGCCGCGTCGGCGATCGCGTCGGCCTTCGGCTCGGTCTCTTTGTCTTTCTTGCTCTTTCTTGTCATAGCTGGACCTGAGATTACGAGAAGTATTTCTTGAGCTTCTTAAGAAAACTCTTTCGCTGCGGGGTGACGGCGACTTGTTCGGTTTCAGCGTATTGTTTGAGCAGTTCGGTCTGCTCTTTCGACAGCTTCTTCGGCACTTCTATGAACACCTGCACGTGCTGATCGCCTCGTCGTCCGGATCTCAATGACGGCAGGCCGCGTCCCCTGAGCGTTATCACGTCTCCGTTCTGCGTGCCGGACGGAACGTCTATGTCCTCCGATCCCTTCAGCGTGGGAGCCTGTATGATCCCTCCCAGCGCCGCCTGGGAAAACGCGATCGGAACCTGGCAGACAAGATCGTTCCCGTTTCTCACCAGCAGCGGATGGGGTTTGACCCGCACGTAGCAGTGCAGATCGCCCCGCGCTGTTCCGTCGGGCCCGGGGCCGCCCTCGCCGCGCATGCGGATAACCTGTCCGTCGCTGACGCCGGCGGGCACTTGAATCGTCAGGATGCGTTTCTTCGGCGCCCGTCCGGACCCGCGGCACGCTGGGCACGGATCGGCGACTGTAGCTCCGCGACCGCTGCATCGGGGGCACGGAATCACACGCACCGACATTCCGAAAAAACCGCTTTCCTGCTGCTGGACCTGTCCGTAGCCGTTGCATGTTTCGCAGCGAACCGGCTTAGAGCCCCTTCGCGCTCCGCTTCCGGAGCATTCGCCGCACAGGTCGTTGCGCGTGAATTCGAGCGGCTCTTCAATACCGTCGGCGACCTGTTCGAGAGTCAGTTCGATCTCGACCTGCAGGTCTTCGCCGCGGGAGCTGTGGGCCCTGCGTCCGCCCATGCCGCCCATCTGGCCGAAAATGTCCTGGAACATCGAGAATATGTCGCCGAAGCCCATATTCCCGAAATCGTGGACGCCGGCTCCTTCGAGTCCGGCGTGGCCGTACTGATCGTAGCGGTTTCGCTTGACCGAATCGCTCAAGACCTCGTACGCCTCGGCAAGCTCCTTGAACTTCGCTTCGCCTTGGGCCTTGTCGCCCCGGAAGCTGTCGGGATGATACTTCAGGGCGCCCTTTCGGTAAGCGCGCTTGATCTCATCGCCGCTTGCACTCTGCGACACTCCCAACACTTCGTAGTAATCACGCTTCTCGGGCATGTTGTCCTATCGAGCGGCAACAAGTTTCAAAAAGCGCCGAGGGACGCTTCGGCAATCGCCAAAGCGTCCCTGTATCGGCGTTTCTTGTGCGGGCGCGTCCCACCGTCTTGCGGCGGGCCGGCGACCGGCGATCACGTCACTGCATTGGCGACGACGTTGTCCTCGTCCTTGGCGTCGAAATCGCTGACCATCAGGTTGGTCGTCAGCATAAGTCCGGCTACCGAGGCGGCGTTCTGCAGTGCGGTTCGCGCGACCTTGGCCGGGTCGATGATGCCGGCCTTGACCATGTCGACATATTCTCCGGTCGAGGCGTTGTACCCGGTCTGCTTTCCGCGTTCGAGGATCTCGGCGACAACAACACCGCCGTCTTCGCCGGTGTTGCCGACAATCTGTATCGTCGGGGAGGTCAGGGCCCGCGTGACAATATCGACGCCGATCTTCTCGTCGCCGCGCGCCTTGGCGCGAACGGCCTTTACGGCCTCGATTGCGTGGAGGAACACGACTCCGCCGCCGGGGACCACGCCTTCCTCCCATGCCGCGCGGGTGGCGTGTACCGCGTCGTCGATCAGGTCCTTGCGCTCCTTCATCTCGGCTTCAGTGGCGGCGCCGGCCTGGATGACGGCCACTCCGCCGGTCAGCTTGGCCAGACGCTCATTGAGCTTTTCGGTGTCGTAGTCGCTGGTGGACTTTTCGATCTGCTTGCGAATCGTCTCGCAGCGGGCCTTGATGTCCTTGGCCTTTCCGGCGCCTTCGATGATCGTGGTGTTGTCCTTGCTGACGACGATTCGCTTGGCCTGTCCGAGCATGTCCAACTCGATCTTGTCGAGCTTCACGCCGGTCTCTTCGCTGAGAACCGTTCCGCCGGTCAGGACCGCGATGTCGGCCAGGATGGCCTTGCGGCGGTCGCCGAACGCCGGGGCCTTGATCGCACATACGTTCAGGATTCCGCGCAGGCGGTTGATGACCAGGGCCGCGAGGGCTTCGCCTTCGATGTCTTCGGCGATGATGACCAGAGGCTTCGACGCGGTGGCCACCTTCTCCAGAAGCGGGACGATGTCGCGCACGTTGGAGATCTTGTTCTCGGTGATCAGGACGCATGCGTCCTCCATCACCGCCTCCATCGACGCCGGATCGGTCACGAAGTAAGGCGACAGGAAGCCCTTGTCGAACTGCATGCCTTCGACGACTTCCAGTTCGTTGACCAGCGACTTGCCCTCTTCCACGGTGATCACGCCCTTTTCGCCTACGCGATCGAACGCCTTTGCAATCAGGTCGCCGATGTCCTCGTTCCAGTTGGCCGACACGGTGGCGATCTTGCGCAGATCGTCGTTGCCCTTGACCTTCTTGGACTGGGACGCGATCGAATCGACCGCGGCGCCAACGGCGATATCCACGCCGCGCTTCAGGCCCATCGGGTGCGCGCCGGCGGTGACGTTCTTGAGCCCTTCGCTCATGATCGCTTCGGCGAGCACCACCGCGGTGGTGGTTCCGTCGCCGACGACGTCGTTGGTCTTCGAGGCGACCTGGTTGGCCATCTTGGCGCCCATGTTCTCGAACGGATTGGGCAGATCGATCTCCTTGGAGACCGTCACGCCGTCCTTGGTGACCTTGGGCGAGCCGAACGACTTCTGCAGCAGCACGTTGCGTCCGGTCGGTCCAAGAGTGACTTTGACGGCGGCCGCCAGTTTCGATACGCCGTCCAGCATAGCCAGGCGAGCGTCACTGTCGTAAAGCATTTGCTTTGCAGCCATTTCTATATTCCTTGGTAAAC
>Ga0180436_10000054_pt1 | contig 115926 bp, 113 predicted proteins | sample SS_ome_2_FD_132434 | JGI IMG/M metagenome (GOLD analysis project Ga0180436, IMG submission 132434) | Hypersaline lake sediment archaeal communities from the Salton Sea, California, USA - SS_3_S_2 metaG | ecosystem: Environmental > Aquatic > Non-marine Saline and Alkaline > Hypersaline >...
CTCCACGACGCGGGGATCCCCGTCGCCAAGGTCTACGGCTGGTGCGACGACCCGCGCGCCTACGTGATGGACCGCGTCGACGGCGTCGAGCATTTCCGGCAGGCGAGCGACGAAGAGCGCGACAGCGTGATGCGTCACTACATGGAGATCCTCGCGAAGATCCACGCCCTGCCCATCGACCGGTTCGTCGAGGCCGACCTGCTCCGCGCGGAGACGCCGGCCGAGTCCGGCTGGATCGGGATGCAGACCTACTGGGACGCCTACCGCGCGGCGAAGAAGCGCCCGGATCCGCTCCTCGAGTTCTGCTTCGCCTGGCTCCGTCGCAACCCGATCGGCGGCGAGGTGCGCGAGACTCCGATCGTCTGGGACTCCGGACAGCTCATGCACCGGAATGGCCGCGTCGAGGCGGTGATCGACCTCGAGCTCGCGCACGTAGGCGACCCGATGATGGACCTGGCCGGGTTCCGCATGCGGACGAGCGTGCTGAACTACGGTGATTTCGAGGCGCTCTACGATCACTACGCAGCCCACGGTGGCCAGACCGTCGACCGCCGCGCGATCCAGTACCACCACTTCTGCTTCACGCTCTCGAACCAGCTCGCCTTCCACGACGCGCTGGCGGAGCCGCCGCCCGGCTCGGACTACATGACGAACATGCAGTGGTGCGCGGAGACCAACATCTATGCGATGGAGGCCCTCGCCGAGATCCTCGGCCTCGAGCTCACGCCGCCGGAGATGCCGGAGGCACGGATCTCGACCGGCGCCGTCGCCCACGACCACCTGATCCAGTGGCTGCGCCACTTCGAGGCGCCGGACGAGTACACGCAGCACCAGTTCCGGATCTTCTTCCGCCTCGCGCGTCACCTGAAGCGAACCGACGAGATCGGCGCCGCCGTGGACGAGGCGAATCTCGACGAGCTCGAACCGATCCTGGGCTTCCGCCCGAAGACGTGGCAGGAGGGCGACGCCGCCCTCGAGCGTTTCGTCCAGGAGGACGACGGGTCCGCGGACGAGGCCCTCGTCCACCTTTTCCACGCGCGCACGTGGCGCTACCTCATGCTCTGCGGCCCCGAAGGCTCGGCCATCGCCCGCCACAACCGGATCCCGGACTTCCGGGTCGACGCATAGCGATCGCGTTTCGACCCCGCCGTCGGATCTCGCGCCATCCCCCTTCGCCGGAGAACCCATGCCGAAGATCGAATACCCGAGCTACGACCTGATCGAGGTCGACGTCGACGCGAACACCCACGTCGGCCAGCTGACGATGAACGTGCCGAAGAAGCTCAACGCGCTCGGCGTCGAGATCCTGCACGAGATGCTGGACGCGGTGAACCGGCTGAACGTCGATCGCGACGTGCGGGTCGTGATCCTCACGGGCGCGGGACGCGCGTTCTCGGCCGGGGCCGACCTCACGATGGGCGCGACCGGCATGGGCGTCGCCGACCATCTCCAGCAGGACCATCGCCCGGTCCTCGAGGCGATCCTCCGCGCGCCGAAGCCGTGGATCAGCGCGATCAACGGCGCCTGCGCCGGCGTCGGCAGCGCCTACGGCATGATCTGCGACCTGACCGTCATGGCCGAGGATGCGTACATCTACCAGGCCTTCGCGGGGATCGGCCTGATCCCGGACGGCGGCGCGACCTGGCTGCTCGCGAACGCCCTCGGGCGCAAGCGCGCCTACGAGATCATCGCGACCGGCGAGAAGGTCCCGGCCTCGAAATGCCTCGAGTGGGGGCTCTGCAACCGGGTCGTCCCGAGCGACGCGCTGCTCTCCGAGGCCCGGAGCTGGGCCGAGGAGCTCGCCCAGCGCGCGCCACTGTCCCTGCGCTACGCGAAGGCCTCACTCTATACCGCCACGAACAGCGACTACGCCGCGGCCTACGATCGCGAGGTCGAGCTCCAGTCGGTCGCCGGCAGCAGCAAGGACTCCCAGGAAGCCATCAAGGCGTTCCTCGAGAAGCGGAAGCCGACCTTCGAAGGCCGCTAGGCCGCCAGGCCGACCACCGGGAACGGGACGAGCGCACGCAAGAGGGCCGAAGGGGCCGGTACGGCCGTCCCCGTCCGAGAGGAATCGTCATGAACGGTGCCGAGAGTCTGCTCCGCTCCCTCGTCGCGAGCGGCGTCGAGGTCTGCTTCACGAACCCGGGCACGTCGGAGATGCACTTCGTCGCCGCGCTCGATCGCGTCCCGGGCATGCGCGCCGTCCTGGGTCTCCAGGAGAACGTGGTCACCGGCGCCGCGGACGGCTACGGACGCATGACCGACGGCCCGGCCTCCACGCTCCTCCATCTCGGCCCGGGCCTCGCCAACGGCCTCGCGAACCTGCACAACGCTCGCCGCGCCCACACGCCGATCGTGAACATCGTGGGCGACCACGCCGTCGACCACGCCCACCTCGACGCCCCGCTCACCTCGGACGTCGAAGCGGTCGCGGCGCCCTTCTCCCACTGGGTGCGAACCTCGAAGACCTCGCGGGCCGTCGGTCGCGACGCCGCGGAAGCCGTCGCGGCGGCGCGCGCCCATCCGGGCCGGATCGCTTCGCTGATCCTGCCGGCGGACGCGAGCTGGAACGAGCCCGGCGTCCCGGCGAAGGCGCTCCCGGTCGCGGCCCCGTCCATCGCGCCGGACGAGACGATCGCGGAGATCGCGACGCGCCTGCAGGAGAGCGAGCGCCCGGCGCTGCTCCTGGGCGGCAGGGCCCTGCGCGGCCGCGCCCTCGAGCTCGCGGCGGCGATCGGCCGAGAGACGGGCGCGCGCGTCGTCTCGGACACCTTCTACGGGCGGCTCGAGCGAGGCGGCGACCGCGCCGTCATCGAACGCCTGCCCTATTTCCCGGAGCAGGCCGCGGAGGCGATCGCCGACGTCACCGACCTGATCCTCGTCCATACGAAGGCGCCCGTCGGGTTCTTCGCCTATCCCGACAAGCCGAGCCGGCTGACGGCGCCGTCCACGCGGGTCTCGACCCTCGCGGAGCTCGAGGAAGACGCGGAGGCCGCCCTCGAGGCGCTGGCGGATCGACTCGGGATCGGGCCGCTCGAGCCCGGCGCGTTCCGATCGACGGACCCGCTCCCGGCGATGCCCGAGGGCGAGCTGAACCCGTTCACCCTCGCGCAGGCCGTCGCGGCGACGATGCCCGAGAACACCATCGTCGTGGACGAGGGCGCGACGGGCGGCTTCTTCGTTCTGCCGATCACCGCGAGCGCGCCAGCCCACGATTGGCTCGCCCTGACCGGAGGCGCGATCGGGTTCGGCATGCCGAGCGCGATCGGCGCGGCGGTCGCGTGCCCCGACCGGCCGGTGCTGAACCTGCAGGCCGACGGCTCCTCGATGTACACGATCCAGTCGCTGTGGACGCAGGCCCGTGAAGGGCTCGACGTGACGACGGTGATCCTCGCCAACCGCAGCTACGCGATCCTCGGTGCCGAGCTCGAGCGGACCGGCGCCGCGCCGAGCCGCGAAGCCGAGAAGCTCTTCGATCTGACGGGCCCGGAGCTCGACTTCGTGTCCCTGGCCAAGGGGATGGGTGTCCCGGCGCAGCGCGTGAGCGACGCAGGGGCGCTCGGGAAGGCGTTCGCGCGCGCCTACGCCGAGCCGGGGCCGAATCTGATCGAGGCGGTCCTCTAGGGGCTCGGAGACGATTCGCGCGGGACGGGACGCGTTCCGCTCCAGGCGGAACTGCTCAAGGCGTGCTGCCGGATTTCCGATCCGAACGGCAGGTGTTTCGAACATGAACTACATCGCGCCGAGCCTCGTCTTCCTGTTCTTCCTCGCCCCGGCCATCCGGCTGCTCGGCCTCGCCGCGCGCACGCGCCAGGCGCCCGAGCTCTGGTGCGGCCTGTATTTCCTCGGCGCCTCGTTCGGACTCTCGCTCCGCGTCTTCGGGGCGGGCATCCAGTTCGAGCACCCGGAATCGGCCCACCTCGCGAACGCGATCGGGCACGTCGGCCTGGCGGCAGGCACCGCCGCGATGGCGCTCTTCACTCAGCGCGTCTTCCACCCCGACAGCGTCGGAGCGAAGATCTTCGCCGGCTTCCTCGTCGTCGCGATCGCCGCGTCGACGATCTGGACCTTCGTCGGAGATCACGTGACGGCCGAGAGCTCCACCGCCGTGATCACCACCAACGCCTTCCGCATCTTCCCGACGGCCTGGGCCTTCCTCGAGTCGCTCCGCTACTGGCGATCGATGAAGAAGCGCGCCGCACTCGGACTCTCGGACCCGATCGTCACGAACCGCTTCCTGCTCTGGTCGATCTGGACCGCCGGGGCGTCGCTCATGCCCGCGATGGCGCTCACGCTCCGGCTCCTCGCCCTCGTCGTCCTCGGCGATCTCGAGAATCCGTCGGAAGCCCAGTCCGCCTACCAGCCCCAGGTCATGGCTCTCGTCCGGGCCACCTTCGTGGGGGTCGCCCCGGCCTCTGCCCTCGCCCTGATGCTCGCCTTCTTCCCCCCGAAGCCCTACCTGGCCCGCCTCCGCGCCCGCGCCGAAGGCGCCGGCACCGCCCGCCCCTGACCCGCGCTCCACCCGCAAGCCGCAAGGCCTGAGGCCTGAGACCTGAGGCCGTGCAGAGTGCGTCGATCTCGACGACCTCGCAGCGGAGCCGCCGCAGGCGTACTCCCGTACGTCGAGGACGGCGGAGCGAGAAGGCGTCGAGAGCAGCGTGCTATGCGCGGCCGCTCAGGGGGTAAACCAGATGGGGCTCGTGTAGGCCCTCTCCTGGTGAACCGTGCGCATCCCGGCGATCGGCTTGCCGTACTCCGCCGCATCGATCGCGTTCCAGCGCGGCGTCGGAACCTCGAGGACGCGCAGGTAGTAGAAGGCCAGCCGCTCCGGATCGAAGTCCGGATCGCGCCAGACCATCGCGACCTCAGCCACGCCGGCGACCGGATCCTCCGCGACGGTCACGTCGTAGACGCGCTCCTCGGCCCGGTCGTTCTCTCCGACCCAGCCCTTCACGATCTGGACGCGCTCGAGGTTCGCCCCCTCCGGATCCTTCGCGGCGAGGACGAGGAAGCTGGGCGCGACGTCGCGGGACCGCTCCGGCAGGTCGGACCCCATCGGCACGCCCTTCACGTAGCCTGCCCGGGCGGCCCGGCTCGATCGCGCGTCCACCTCGGCGAAGCGCCACCCGCCGAAGAAGCGCACGTTCATCCGCGGTCCCGTCGTCGCATAGACCTCGCCCCGGCGCATGGCATCGAAGATCGCCTCGCGCGAGTGCTCCGCCGCCCAGACCCCTGCGTAGCCCGCCGCGGCCTGCTCCCAGTTCATCGTGTCCGCGGCGTCCTCCGGAACGGCCCGGATGAACGCGCCGAGCATCCGGTCGCTGCCCGGCGGCATGTTCGCGGTCTTGCCCCAGAAGGCATCCTCGTCCGCGGTCGCCAGGGACGTATGCGCGTCGGTGCTCCCGATCATCGCGAAGCGGAAGGGGTTCACGCCGAGGGCCGTCTGGAGCAGGAGTCCGTTCTTGAGCGCCGCCCGGACGTAGCTTCCTTCGTGCATCGAGGGCTCGGTCTTCACCAGACCGAAGATGTTCGTCTCGTCCCAGGTCTCGTAGTCCGCGAACTCGTCGTCGGGAGAAAGGAAGGGGTGGGCCTCGCTGTCGCCCTTGATCTGGGTCACCTCGACGACGGGCTCGTAGCGCTGGCGCGCCTCGGCGTAGGCCTTCGAGAAGGGCTGTCCGCGCGAGTCCTCGATCGCGAACATGCGCCCGTTCGACAGATTCGAGTTGTGTGGAATCGCGAAGGCCTGGCCGCCGGTATCGCGTTCGTAGCGGGCGAGGAACGCCCAGAGGTCCTCGGGGTCCAGGCTGTGGACCGCGGAGAAGGGAAGAATCTGCTTCGTCTTGTCCGGGCCGTCGCGGAAGAGCACGTTGCGGTGGAGATTGTCGCCACCCGGCGTCGAGCCCCACTCGTAGCCGACGATCGAGACGAAGCGGCCCGGCTCGTTGTTGCGCTCGGCGATGTCGATCACGTCGTCCCAGACGAGCCGCTGGAGGCTCTCGTCCTCGACGAGCGGGTCGCCGTCGAGGGCCCGGTTGAGCGCCGTGATGTCCTCGGGACCGAAGATCGGGTTCTCGTCGATCAGCTTCTTGACCACGCGGGCAGTCTCGGTCTCGGCGACCGCCGGATGGCCCTCCCGGATCATCTTGAATACGCCCATGTACTCCGCATGATCCGAGACGACCAGGAAGTCGAGGGGGCGCGCGAGCTGCGCGACCTGCCCCGTGCCCATTTCGATCGCCTCTCCCTTCGCGAAGCGATAGGCGACGTCGGGCCCGAGCGTGAAGTTGTTGAAGAGGTTGGCGTCGAGGGAGTAGGCGCTGTGGACGTGCGTGTCGCCCCAGTAGAGCTCGGGCAGCGGCTCGTCCTGCGCGAGCGCGGGCGCTCCCGCAAGCAGAAGGAGCGCGGCGATCCAGGGTGCAGCGATGCGTTCGATACGTTTCATGTCCACCTCCGTCGCTCCTCGGCCGCGCACGACGCTCGGCGAAGCTCGTCAAGGCTAGGGGTACGCCGGCCCCGATGCCAAATCCTGCGCGAGCGTCCGAAGGACCACGCTCCTAGAATTCCCGCTTCGCCGCGGACGAGACGAGGGGATCCCATGACGATCGGAGAGGGCGTCAAGCTCGAGACGTTGATCAAGGAAGCGGAGGCCGAGATCGAGGTGGTCGACGCGGCAGGCCTGCAGGCCGAGATCGGATCCGACGACGTCGTCGTGATCGATCTGCGCGACGTCCGCGAGCTCCAGCGCGAGGGTCATCTGCCCGGCGCCGTCCACATGCCGCGCGGCATGCTCGAGTTCTGGATCGCGCCCGAGAGCCCCTACGCCCGGGCCGTCTTCCAGGAGGACAAGCGCTTCGTGTTCTACTGCGCGATGGGTTGGCGATCGGCGCTCGCCTGCCAGATCGCGACGCGGATGGGCCTCGAACGCGCCGCTCACCTCGACGGCGGCTTCGCGGCCTGGCAGAAGGCGGGCTTCGACGTCGTGCCGTACGAGAAGAAGCCAAAGAAGAAGGCGTAGCCACCGCCGGCTCGCCGACTGACCCGGAGGTCCGTCAGGCCCCGCCCGCTCTGATATTCTGCGCCGGCGAGAACGAACCCCGGCATCCTCCCGCGCCGGCAGGCCCCGCCGCCGGACGCCCCCACCTGCTTCCCGGAGAGACCCACCCATGCACGACCTCATCATCCGTGGCGGAACCGTCGTCGACGGCACCGGCGCCCCCGCACGCAAGGCCGACATCGCCATCGACGGCGACCGGGTCGTCGCCGTCGCCCCTGCGGGCGAGGACCTCGGCGAGGCCCGCCGCGAGCTCGATGCGGAAGGCCGCCTCGTCGCCCCCGGCTGGGTCGACATCCATACCCACTACGACGGACAGGCCACCTGGGATCCGCACCTGACGCCCAGCGGATGGAACGGCGTGACCACGGTCGTGATGGGCAATTGCGGCGTCGGCTTCGCGCCGGTCCGCCCGGGCCAGGAAGACTTCCTCATCCAGCTGATGGAAGGCGTGGAAGACATCCCCGGAACCGCGCTCCACGAGGGCATCGAGTGGAAGTGGGAGAGCTTCCCCGAGTACCTCGACGCCCTCGAGTCCATGCCCCGCTCCGTCGACATCGCAACCCAGATTCCCCACGGCGCCGTTCGCGCCTACGTGATGGGGGAGCGCGGCGCGAAGAACGAGAAGGCGGAGCCCGGCGAGATCGAGGAGATGTCGCGGCTCGTCAAGGAAGGCCTCGAAGCGGGCGCCCTGGGCTTCTCGACGTCCCGCACGATGCTCCACCGCGCCAAGGACGGCGAGGTCGTTCCCGGCACCTACGCCGAGGACGACGAGCTGATGGGGATCGGGCGCGCGCTCGGCGAGGTCGGCCACGGCGTCTTCGAGTGCGCGAGCGATCTCGCTCCGGAAGGCAAGGAGCTCGAGTGGATGAGCCGGCTCGGCAAGGAGACCGGCCGACCCGTCAGCTTCGCCTGCCTCCAGAACCCGCTGGACGCGGACCAGTTCAAACGACTGCTCGAAGCGGTCGACCGGGACGCCGCCGAGGGCGGACACCTGACGCCCCAGGTCGCTCAGCGCCCGGCCGGTCTGCTCTTCGGCTTCGACAGCTCGCTCCATCCGTTCCGGCTGAAGCCGGCGTTCCGGCCGCTTCTCGAGCTCTCGTCCGAGGAGCGACTCGCGGAACTCCGCAAGCCCGAGGTCCGCAAGACGATCCTCGAGCAGGACTCCGCCGCGGGGAACGTCCCGGGCATGAACGCGCTGGTCACCGGCGCCTTCGATCGCATGTATCCCCTCGGCACCCCGCCGGTCTACGAGCCGGGCCCCGAAGACTCGGTGGCGGCGAAGGCGGCTGCGGCGGGCGTGACGCCCGCGGAATTCGCCTACGACACGATGCTGGCCGGCGAGTTCATCTACATGCCGATCCTCGGGTACGCGAATGGCGACCTCGAGGACATCCGCACGATGATGCAGCACGAGAAGGCGGTCTTCAGTCTGTCGGACGGCGGCGCGCACTGCGCGCTCATCACCGACGCGAGCACGCCGACCTTCCTGCTGACCTACTGGGTCCGCGATCGCGAGAAGGGCGAGCGTTTCCCGGTCGAGTGGATCGTCCACCAGCAGACCCAGAAGACCGCACGCTTCTACGGTATGGAAGATCGCGGCACGATCGCGCCCGGCATGCTCGCCGACGTGAACGTGATCGACTTCGACGCGCTCCACATCCACGCGCCCGAGATGGTCGACGACCTGCCGGCGAACGGACAGCGCCTGATCCAGCAGATCGACGGCTACGTCTACACCGTGAAGAGCGGCGAGGTGACCTACGAGGGCGGCCAGCCGACCGGCGCCCTCCCCGGCCACCTCGTCCGCGGGCCGCAGGCGGCGCCTTCGGCGTAGGCCGCGCGCTCGCGCGAGACGACGAGAACGGCCGACAGAGGGCCGCCGTCCGAACGATCGGACGGCGGCCCTTCCGTTTCATGGGCCTAGCGCTTGTGCTCCGGACTGTGGAAGTCCGTCTTGCAGCCGGCATCCCAGGCGTCGGGCTGGTTTCCGTGGGCCGGGATGCCGCCCGCGTCCTTGAGCATGCGCGCGAGATGGAGGCAGTTCCAGACGAGGAAGGTCGTGTTCCGGTTGGTGAAATCGTTCTCCGGACCGCCCGACCCCTCGTCCATGTACGACGGACCAGGACCCGCCTCGCCCATCCATCCCGCGTCGGCCTGGGGCGGAACGGTGTACCCGATGTGGGAGAGCGAGAAGAGGAGGTTCATCGCGCAGTGCTTCACGCCGTCCTCGTTCCCCGTGATCAGACACGCACCGACCTTGCCGTAGTCGCGGTACTGGCCCTTGTCGTTGAACTGATGGGTGTACCCGTACATGCGTTCGAGCACGCGGTTGCAGACGGAGCTCTTCTCGCCGAGCCAGACCGACGTGCCCAGGATCAAGATGTCGCAGGCGTCGATCTTCGCCTGGATCTCCGGCCAGTCGTCGCGCTCGTAGCCGTCGCGTCCGGCGTAGTCCATCTCGAGGCCCGCCGGGATCTCGTAGTCGACCGGGCGTAGATAGTCGGTCTGAACGCCGTTCGCGTGAAAGATCCGCTCGGCGACCTTGATGAGCCCCTCCGTGTGGGAGAGGTTCGGGGAGCGGGTGAGCGTGCAGTTGAGGAAGAGGACCTTCAGGTCGTCGTAGCGCGCGGGGGGCGCCGTGCACTGATGGTCGGTGATCTTCGTGAGCTGGTCGGTCATTCGGTCCTCCGGCGCGCGCCGGGCGGGTTCGCTCGGCGGGGGAAATCCTCGTCGAAGATCACTCCGCGCGTGGTGACGATTCTATGGCGAACCGGCCTTCGCGCGCGCCGCCCACCGCCGGGCCCGGACGCGCACGAATCGGACGTCGTTCCGCGCTAGGCGGGACCCTAGCCGTGCCGAGCGAGCTGGATACCCTGCAGGCTCCCGGCGAACGCGCGAAGGAGGGCCGAAATGGGCGATTTCCTGACCTGGCAGGTGGGCGACGTGAAGATCACGCGGATCCAGGAGTCCGAGGAATCGGGCCTCGAGTGGGTCCTGAAGGATGCCGTCCCCGAGAACCTGAAGACGATCCCGTGGCTCGCACCCCACTTCGTCGACGCCGAATGGGAGGCGGCGTGGAGCATCCACGCCCTCGTGCTCGAGCTCGGATCCCGGCGGATCATCGTCGACACCTGCGTCGGAAACGACAAGAACCTGCCCGTGAAGTTCTGGAACAAGCTCCAGACCTCGTTCCTCGACGACTTCCACCGGGCCGGCTTCACCCGCGACTCGATCGACACCGTGCTCTGCACGCATCTCCACGTCGACCACGTGGGCTGGAACACTTGCCTCGAAGACGGCGTCTGGAGGCCGACGTTCCCGAACGCGCGCTACCTGGTCGCCCGGGACGAGTGGAACCACTGGCAGAGCGAGGACGACGACTTCACGAAGGTCGTCTTCGCCGAGAGCGTGGACCCGGTCCGGGAAGCCGGGCTGATCGACGTCGTCGACCAGGACGCGCGGATCTGCGAGGAGATCCGCCTCGAGCCCACGCCGGGGCATACACCGGGACACGTCTCGATCCACATCGAATCGAGGGGCGAGACGGCGGTGATCACCGGGGACATGACCCACCATCCCTGCCAGCTCGCCCATCCGGAGTGGGGCTCCGCCCCGGATGCCGACTTCCAGCAGGGCATCGAGACGCGCCGTACCTTCTACGAGCGCCATCTCGCCGCGGGCACCCTCGTGATCGGAACCCACTTCGCAACCCCGACCGCCGGTCGGATCGAACGCGACGGCGAGGCCTACAAGCTCGTCGTGTGAGGCAGTGGCCTAGCGCTTGCCCCGGATCAGCCTGCCCGGGCGCGCCCCGGTCGGCTCCCCGCGACGGAACGTGACCTCGCCCGCGCAGATCGTGGCCTCGAAGCCCTTCGCCCGCTGGACGATGCGGGACGCACCGGTCGGCAGGTCGTCGATGACCTCCGGCAGCTGGAGCTCGACCGCGTCGAGGTCGATCACGTTGAGGTCTCCGCGCTTGCCGACCTCGACGGTCCCCCGATCGCCGAGACCGTAGAGGTCCGCCGCTTCCTTCGACATCATCTTGACTGCCTCTTCGAGGCCGATCCTGGCGCCGCGGGAGCGGTCGCGAACCCAGTGCTGAAGCACGAACGCGGGCCAGCTCGCGTCGCAGATCATGCTGCAATGCGCCCCGCCGTCGCCGAGTCCGATCACCGAGATCTCGTCGCGCATCATCGTCTCGACGGCGTCGAGGTTCCCCTCGGCGTACCCCGTGAAGAAGACCGCGAGCACCCGGGTCTGGCCGTCCGTCGACTTCGCCGCCAGCTCCACCATCGTGTCGTAGAGCAGCTCCATCGGATCCACGCCCATCGCCTCCGCGCGCGCTCCGATCGAATCCACCACGTCCGGCTCGAAGACGACCCCGTCCTCCATGGCGAAGGTCGAATGGAGCGCGGGCCCGAGGATCAGCATGCTCGGGTTGTTCTCGCGGCTCGCCTCGAGGATCGCGCGGCGCCGTTCGGGCTCCCGCAACGCCGTGACGCGTTCGGCGTGAGGGAGCGACGCGACGGCCTGATAGGCCTCGGTGAAGGCGAAGGGGTTGAAGGTGTCGAGGGAGAGCATGAGCCCCGAGCCGCGGGAGAGGACCTGCGGCACGACCGTCGCGCCCGCGGCCTTCGCGTCGTGGCACTTCGCGATGACCTCCTTCCACTCGTCGGGATAGGGATGGTTCTGGGGCGCCGAGAAGGTCACCTTCGCTCCCGTCGCCAGGCTGATCTCGCGATAGAGGTCGACCTCCCGCGGAATCGCACCCGCCTCCTCGTTGCCTCCCCCCGCCGGCACCGCCTGCAGGATCTCGCCACCCCCGTCGACCACCGCCTGCGTCAGCACGCGAAGCTCCTCCGCCGGCGCGAAGGTCCCGGGCACCGGCTCGCCGTGGATGCTCGTGTGCCCCGGCAGTCGATTCGTCGAGAAGGCGAGCGCGCCCGCTTCCACGGCTTCCTTCACGATCGCCGCCATCTTCTCGAGGTCTTCCGCCGTCGCGGGCTCCTGATCCGCGCCACGCTGGCCCATGACGTAGACGCGGAGCGCGCCGTGGGGGATCTGGGTGGCGATGTCGATCGTCCGCGGCAGCTTCTCGAGCGCGTCGAGGTACTCGGGGAAGGTCTCCCAGTCCCAACGGATGCCTTCGTGGAGCGCGGTCCCCGGGATGTCCTCGACCCCCTCCATCAACTCGATCAGCCAGCGCCGCTCGTCCGCCTTCGCCGGGGCGAAGCCGACCCCGCAGTTCCCCATCACGACGGTCGTCACGCCATGCCAGGAAGACGGCGTGAGGACCGGATCCCAGGTCACCTGTCCGTCGTAGTGCGTATGCACGTCGACGAAGCCCGGGGTGACCAGCTTCCCCTCGGCCTCGATCGTCTCCCCTGCGTCGTTGGCAAGGCTTCCCGCCTCGGCGATCTCCGCGATCAGACCGTCGCGAACGAGGATGTCCGCAGGCCGCGCCGGGGCGCCGGTTCCGTCGACGAGATGGGCGTTCCGGATCAGAATCTGACTCATTTCAGTGTCACTCCGCGCAAGGCGTTGTCGCTCCACTTCTACGATATCGTCCCGGCGACGACCTTCGACCCCACGAGGAGCCCCCGTGTCCGACCCGAGACGAGCCGAAACGATGCGCGCCTTCCGCATGACGGAGTGGCAGGCCCCTCCGGAGCTGGTCGAGATCCCGGTCCCGGAGCCCGGTCCCGGCGAGGTCCGGATCAAGGTCGCCGGCAACGGTCTCTGCCAGAGCGACCTGCACATGCCGGAGCTCCCGCCGCAGATGGGCGAGATCCTCGGCTGGCAGATGCCCTTCACCCTCGGGCACGAGGTCGGCGGGTGGATCGACCGCCTCGGGCAGGGTGTCGAGGGCTACGAGGAAGGGCAGGCCGTCGCGCTCGTCTCGACCCGGAGCTGCGGCGGATGCCACGAGTGCGACGCGGGCTTCGACAATGCCTGCGACATGAATCAGCGCGGGCGCGGCTACGGCATGAACGGCGGGATCGCCGACTACCTGGTGATCGAATCGACGCGCCCGCTGATCCCGATCGAGAAGCTCGATCCGAAGCTCGCCGGGCCCCTGACCGATGCGGGCACGACGTCGTACCACGGCGTCCGTCGCGTGAAGGACAAGCTCGGCCCCGGCCGGACCGCCCTCGTGATCGGCGCGGGGGGCCTCGGCGGCTTCGCGATCCAGTACGTCAAGATCCTGACCGAGGCCCGGCTGATCGTCGTCGACGTCGCGAAGGACAAGCTCGCGCGGGCGAAGGAGCTCGGGGCCGACGAGGTCCTCGAGGGAACGCGGGAAGACCTCGCGGCGGAGATCATGAAGCTGACGGAAGGACGCGGCTGCGACGCCGTGCTCGACTTCGTCGGCAACGACGCCACGATCGCCAACAGCATCGGCGTCCTCGCCAAGCTCGGCACCTACGCCGTCGTCGGCGCCGAGCAGGGCAAGCTCGACATGCCGCTGATGGGCGCACTCGGGGGCAAGAACGCCTCGATCATCTCCTTCATCGGCGGCACCGACGCCGACACCCGCGCCGCCGTCGCCCTCGGCGACCAGGGCCTCCTCCGCAACGACGTCGAGCTCTTCGACCTCGAGGACGCCGCGACAGCCTTCGACCGCCTCTCCAAAGGCCAGATCACCGGCCGAGGCATCATCGTCCCGTAGCAGGGACGAACGTCCAGCTCGAAACGACACGGTCTTCGACCGACGAGACCACAGCCCAACCCCCCGCGACCCCGCAAGGCCGCGAAGAGTGCGTCGATTTCGACGACCTCGCAGCGGAGCGCCCGCAGGCGTACTCCCGTACGCCGAGGACCGCGCAGCGAGAAGGCGTCGAAAGCGGCGTGCTATCCGCGGCCGGGACTAAGGGGTAAACCAGATGGGGCTCGTGTAGGCCCGATCCTGCGTCACCATCGGCACCTCGTCCGACATCTCGACACCGAACTTCTTCGCGTCGTAGGCCGTCCAGCGCGGCTTCGGGATCTCGATGACCCGGACGTAGTAGAAGGCGCGCTCGTCCTCGTCGAAGTCGGGGTCCTTCCAGAAGGCGGTCAGGGCGCTCGCGCCGATCGTGTTCTTCCAGGTCGCGTTCGCGACGTCGACGGTCGAGCCCACCTTGGACTTCGCCCTGCCCTTCCGGTCGATCTCGCGGTCGCCGCCGAGCGCCACGTCGTACACCCGCTCGTGCTTCTCGCCCTTCTCGTCGAGCCAGCCCTTCACGATCTGGATCCGGTCGAGGTTCGCGCCTTCCGGGTCACGGAGGGCCGCCACCAGGAAGGTCGGTGCCTTGCGCCAGCCCTTGGCGGCGTCGCGGTCGGCCCGCGTCAGGTCACCGCCCATCGGCACGCCCTTGGCGTATCCGAGCGCCGCCAGGTCGGGCGTGTGCTGATCGCCGTCCTCGAAGCCGAAGCCGCCGAAGAAGCGTACGGTCATCCGCGGCCCCGTCGTCGCGTAGGTCTCCCGACGCCGCATCGCGTCGAAGATCGCCGCGCGCGTGTTCTCCTTCGCCCAAACCGCGGCGTAGCCGGAGGCGGCCATCTCCCACTCGTACCACTGGACCGCCTCCGTCTGGGCCGCGAAGTCCTCGAGGACGTCGTCGGCGGCGCCGCCGGACCCGGCGTTTCCGGCGTCCTCTTCGGGCGGCTGCGGAAAGAGTCCGACGCGCCATCGCTCGGGCGCGGCCTCGGTCCGCGTGGACTTGCCCCAGAAGTTGTCCTCACCCGCCGTCGCGAGGCCGGTGTGGGCGTCGGTGCTGCCGATCAGGCCGAACTTGAAGGGATTGACGCCGACGGCCTCCTCGACGACCAGTCCGTTCTTGAGCGCGGGCCGCGCGTACTCGAACTCGTAGTAGGCATCTTCGTGTCCGGCCCGACCGAGCGCGCCTCGATCCCAGGTCTCGTAGTCGGCGAACTCGTCGTTCGGCGATACGAAGGGATGGGTCTCGCTGTCTCCCTTGTACTGGGTGACCTCGACGAGCGGCTCCCGCCGCGCGCGTTCCTCGGCGTAGGCGCGGTCGATCGGCTCGCCCTGCGAATCCTGGAGCGCGAACATCAGTCCGCCGCTCACGTTCGAGTTGTGCGGAATCGCGAGCACGCGTCCGCCGGTCTTCTCCTCGTACGCCGCCATCCACGCCCAGAGCGATTCGGGGGTGGGATCCTTGATCGAGCTCGTCGGAACGACCTGGCCGGCGAGGCTCGCGTCGTCCGCGAGGATCACGTTGCGATGCAGGTTGTCGCCGTCGGGTGTCGAGGTCCATTCGTATCCGATGAAGGCCGTGAATCGGCCGGGCTCGTTCCAACGATCGGCGTTCGCGACGACGCGGCTCCAGTTCGTCTCCTCGACGGCGTCGCTCCGGATCGCATCGACGCCCTTGAGCAGCGCGAGCCCGAACTCGCCGAAGACCTTCAGGTGCTCGCCGTTCTTCCGCCACTTCGACCAGCGCCGGCCCGTCTCGGTCGCGAGCAGGACGGGATCGTCCCGGTCCAGCATGTTCATCACGCCGAGATACTCGGCATGGTCCGAGAGCAGCAGGAAATCGAGGGGGCGCTTCAGCCGGACGGGCTCGCCGTTGTGGGCGGTGACGGTCTCGCCGCGTGCGAATCGATAGACCTCGTCGGGACCGATCCGGCGATTGCCCATGTTGCCTGCGTCCGCAGACCACGACGAATGGACGTGGGTGTCGCCGAAGTAGACGTTACGCGGAAAATCCTCGCCGGCGTACGGCGAGTAGTCGTCAGCGGACACGGGGCTCGCGAGAAGCAGAGCCAGCGCGACGAAGACGGGGGCGCGGGACATCGGATTCCTCCCGCCCGGAACGGGCGTCGGACGATGTTAACGCCCCTCCGATCCGCTTCGCCGCTCGCGACGGCCTTCGTCGCCGCGCTGCGCGGAGATCAGAAGATCTCGTGCTCCTCGGTCAGGAACACGTGACAGTTCGGCAGATCGAGGAACTCCGCCTCGTCCGCGAGGAGCGCCTTCGCGCCCTCGATCGCCGCCTCGCTGCCGTCGCCCGCCATCGACTCGAGGTCGTCGAACCAGACCTCGGTCAGCCCGTCGAAGGGCGGAAGCGCGCCCCGGGATTCCTGGATCGGCGCGCTCAGCTCGTCCGGGAGCGAGTGGCTCTGGACGTAGCGCTTCATCGAAGGCAGCGCGGAGGCCTGGATCTTCCGAACCAGCGGACCGTGGACGTCCTTCCAGCGCACGAGGAACTCCTCGCGCGTGAGCTCCGGCTTGCGCCGGCAACAGAAGACGAGCTTGATCATCGATTCTCTCCTCGACGCGAGGTTCGTTCAGGCGTGGATGACGGCGCCGCCGTCGACGTGCAGGGTCTGCCCGGTCATGAAGGACGAATCCGGTCCGGCCAGGAAGACCGCGACGCGACCGATGTCGGTCTCGCAGTCGCCGAAGCGGTCGAGGGCGACGCCCTCGAGCGAGAACGCCGCGACCTCCGGGTTCTCTTCGCGGAAGCGCTTCGTCGCTTCGGTGTCCGCGGTCGGGCAGAGCACGTTCACGTGGATGCCGTCGCTGCCCCATTCCCTCGCTGCGACGCCGCTCATCGAGCGGAGCGCCTCCTTCGAGGCGCCGTAGATCATGAAGCCGGGCCGGCGCTCGGTCCCCGCCATCGAACAGAGATTGATGACGCGGCCGTCGCCGCTCGCCTTGAGGTGGGGGTGGCAGCGCTGCATGAACCAGAACGCGCCCCAGACCTCGACCCCGAGCTGGAGCTCGATCTGTTCGTCCGTGTGCTCGAGGAAGGTCCGGAACGCCGTGTCCGGCCGCGCCCCGGTCGCACAGTTCACGAGGATGTCGAGCCGACCGAACTCGGCGATCGTCCGATCGACCGTCGCTTCGACGTCCGACTTCTTGGTGACGTCGCACTCGACCCAGAGCGCCGAGGCCCCGAGCCCGCGGAGCTCCGCCTCGGTGGCGGGCCCCGTCTCGGTGTTCACCTCAGCCATCACGACCGTGGCGCCTTCCTTCGCGAATGCGAGCGAGATCCCCCGCCCGACGCCCCGGGCGCCTCCCGTCACGATCGCAACCTTTCCGTCGAGTACGCCCATCGCCGCTCCTTCTCGTGAAGCGCGTCAGCCGAGCTTCGCGATCACCTGATCGCGGAAACGTGCGAGCTCGTCGGGCAGCGCGCCGTCCAGCTCGCCCTTCGGCGGCAGCACGACGACCCGCTCCGCGCCGAGCTCCTGGCAGAACTCCGCCGTCTCGAGCGCGGTCTTCGCGTCGCTGGTGCTCGTGAGCGTCAGACGGACGGCGTCGCGAGGACGTCCCGCCGCCTCCGCCGATTCCATCACGATCGGCCAGAGTCGCTCGAGCTCTTCCCGGTTCGGGCCGCGCGTCGACCAGTGCGGGTAGAACTCGTCGCCGTAGATTCCGGCGCGCCGCGCCGCAGCTTCGCTGTGACCGCCGATCATGATCGGGACGCCGCCCGGCTGCGCCGGGCTCGGATTGCTGATCACGGCCTGGAAGTCGAAGTAGTCGCCCTTGTAGGAGGACACGTCGTTGTCCCAGAGCACGCGCAGGATCTCGAGCCACTCGTTCGCGCGTTTGCCGCGGTCGTTGAAGTTCTGCCCCAGGTCCTCGACTTCTTCCTTCACCCAGCCGACGCCGACCCCGAGCGTGATCCGCCCCTTCGAATACTGGTCGAGGGTCGCGACCTCCTTCGCGAGGATGATCGGGTGACGCTGGGGCAGGATCAACATCGACGTGCCGATGCGCAGTCGCTCGGTCGCCGAGGCGATCAGCATCATCAGGATCAGCGGATCCGGCATGTTCGAATCGGCCGGCAGCGGCGTCCGTCCCGTCGTCTTGTACGGATACGTGGAGTCGTACTCCGCGTGCATGACGGTGTGGTCGATCGTCCAGATCGACTCGAAGCCCATCTCCTCGACGAGCTTCGAGTAGCGGACGACGAAGTCGGGATCTCCGATCGGCCCCATCTGGGGCGGCGGAATGCGAATGCCGAATTTCATGCGTGTTGTCTCCACCGGCCGGCCGGCTCGTCGGTCGGCGTCAGAAGCCCGCGAGCCGCTCCGACGTGTCTTCGATGTCCGGGAACTCGAGGGCGAGCTCCGCCTCGAGCGCGTCTTCGAGGTCCAGCCCCTGCTGCGCGAGGGCGTAGAGCTTCTTCATGGCCGCGACGGCCGCGCGGGAGTTCGCCGCGATCGCCGAGGCCCGCTCCGCCACGAGCGCATCGAGCGCGGCCTCGTCCTCGACCGAGGCGTTCGCCACGCCGAGGGCGACGGCCTCCGGCCCGAGGAAGGTCCGGGCCGTGTACGAGAGCTCCTTCGCGCGCCGGACGCCGACGGCCTGGGCGAGAGTCTGGCTCATCCCCCAGGTCGGGCGGAGCCCGAACTTCGCGTGGGTGTCGCCGAACTTCGTGCCGTTCGTCGTGAAGACGAAGTCGCAGTGGAGCGCGATCTCGAGCGCCCCCGTGAAGCACGCGCCGTGGACCTTCGCGATCACCGGGACCGGCGAGTGCCGGATCGCCCGATACGCGTCTCGGGCGGGCTGGTCGAAGACGTCACCGATCTTTCCGCCCTTCGGGTCGATGCCCTGGAGCACCTTCAGATCGACGCCGGCGGAGAAGGCGCGACCCGCCCCTTCGAGGACGATCACCGCGACGTCGTCGCGATCGCCCGCCGCGGTGACCAGCGATTCGATGCCGGCGAGCATCTCGGGCCGGAAGGCGTTGAGCGCCTCCGGCCGGTTCAGCCGGATCGTCAGCACGCGATCGGCGTGCTCGACTTCCAGCATGTCGGTATCGACTTCGAAGGGCCCCGTCATTCCGCTTCGGTAGCAGAATGGGCCGGGGGCGTCATTCGGCGTCGGCGTCCCCCACCGAGGACGGATCGTCCGTCGGCGCGCGTCGCTGCGCCTGCTGCTCCACGAACTCGTCCGCGGCACGGCGGCGCGAGGCCAGGCGGTTCGCGTGGACCCGCTCCCAGGCCGCCGTGGCCTTCTTTCCGAGGGCATCGACCGCCGTCTCCGCGGTCGCGCCCGGCAGCTGGATCGGCCCGACTTCGACGCCCTCCTCCAGGCCGGGCATGCTCTTGCGCATCCCGGGCGTGTTCGTCGGTCCGGGAACGAAGGAGAGCACGTCGACGCCCTTCGGCTGCAGCTCGTACCAGAGACTCTCGCCGAGGACGAGGTTGAAGGCCTTGGTCGCCGCGTAGTTCGCGTAGCCGGGCGATCCCTGGAGCGCCGTGCCGGAGGCGATCAGGATCACACCCCCGCGGCCGCGATCGGCCATGCCGCGCCCGAAATGGTGGGTGAGCGCGGTGGCGGCCTGACAGTTGACGTCGACCGCGCGCTGGAGATCGTCGAGCTCCGCCTCGAGGAAGGGACCCTCGAGCCCGACCGCCGCGTTGCAGATCACGAGTCCGACCTCGAGTCCGACCCGGGTGACGATCGCGTCGACGCCGCCGAGGAAGTCGCGCCGCGCGAGGTCCGTGGGCACCGCCCAGGTCGAGACCTCGTAGGTCTCGGCGACCTCGCGCGCCGCCGCGTCGAGCGCCTCTTCCTGGACGTCGATCATCAGGACCGAGAGCCCGCGCGCCGCGACGGAGTTCGCGAAGGCGCGACCGATTCCCTGGGCCGCGCCCGTCACGAGGGCGACCGGGCCGTATCGCTCCCGGAAATCCCGCGCCTTCTTCGCTCCGACCTTGATCCGCTCGTCGCTCATCCGTCTCCCCTCCCTGCCGCGCGTTCCTGGGCGAGGCGTTCCGAACGTTCGATGATCTCGATGGCCGAGCGCTCGAGGACGACGCCGCCGTCGACCGGGAGGATCCGGGCCGTGACGTAGTCGGCCGCGGGGCTGCACAGATAGAGCGCCGCGAGCGCGATGTCCCGAGGCTCGCCGAGGCGCGCGCGCGGCGTCCAGGCCTCGAGCTTCTCGCCGATCCCCGGATTCCGGGCCAGCAGGTTCTCGCGCATGTTCTCCGTCGTTACGGCGCCGACGCGAATCGCGTTCACCCGGATCTCCGGCGCGAACTCCATCGCCATCATACGCGTCATCTGCTCGAGCGCCGCCTTCGCGCCGCCGTAGGGGATCGATCCGATGTTCGCAGCGCGCGAGAAGCCCGAGGAAACGTTCACCACCGCGCCGTCCCCGCGAGATCGCATGTGCGGCGCGACCGCGCGCGTGAGATAGAAGGGCGCGCGAAAGTTGAGCCCGATCGCCGCCTCGAAGTGCTCGTCCGCGCCGTACTTCGTCGGGACGTGACCACCACCCCCGGCGTTGTTGACGAGCAGGTCGATGCCCCCGAAGCGCTCGACCGTCGCAGCGACGACCCGATCGGCGGCGTCCGCGTCGGTCAGGTCACACGCGACCGCGAGCCCTTCTCCTCCGGTCTCCTCGATCGCCTCGACCGTCGCCTCGATCTGCGCCGCCGTCCGCGCCACGCACACGACCCGGGCGCCGACCTCGGCGAAGACCCGCGCCGTCTCAGCGCCGATCCCACGGCCGGCCCCGGTCACGATCGCGATGCGATCGTCGAGTCGGAAGGCATCGAGCACGCCGCCGGTCGATCCGCTCACTCTGCCTCCCGATCCGCGCTCGTCAGGCCGACGCGCTCTCCCCGTCTTGCGACGATCCGTCTTCTTCCGCATCCCACCCGAAACGCTCGAAGAGGACGCCGAGACGATCGCGGATCGCGTCTGCCTCGAGTCCGAACTCCTCGAGGCTGTACTCGTGATCCGTCGTGTGCTTCCGCTCGCGCTTGCCCTGCTTCGCGAGCTCCGCCCGGAACGCGTCGGTCATCTCGATCTCGAGCGTCCGGTAGATCTCCTCGATCGTGGCAGCCGGGTCCGACGTCAGGTCGCGGTAGTCGACGATCGCGCCCCGCGTCTCCGGATTCGCGTCGAGCGCCTCGATCGGGTGCATGTACGTGTGGAAGGACTGGTCGGTCAGGATCTCGAGCGTCTTCTTCTGCTGCGCCTCGTCCCACCCGAGGGCCTTCCAGCCGCCCCGCATCAGCTTGAGCAGGCTCGGGATGGTCTCGTGGGGATTGCGGACGTTGACGATGATCCGGCAGTCGGGGAACGCTTCGATCAGCGAAGCGACGCGCCCTGAGTACATGGGATTCTTCGCGAGGTGGATCTTGTCCGTTCCGTTCAGCAGGAGCTGGCGCTTGATCACCTCGCGGTAGAAGTCGTTGTAACGCCGCCGCTTCTCCGGCGACCACTCGTTCATCGAGTAGAAGTCGAGGTCGCCCATGTAGGGCATCTTGGTGATCCAGAAGCCCGACGCCATCGACCAGTAGAGCGAGATGTCGTCCTCTTCGAACATCGTGAGGCCCATCGCGTGGGCCCCCCGCATCCGCCCGTATCGCCACTCCTCCCACGCCGCGACCTGTCCGGCGAGGAGCCCGCGCCACTTCTCCCGGTCGATCTCCGCGACCCAGCGGATGAACTTCTTCTGGAGGAGAGAAGGGAAGTACATCTCGTAGAGCATGAGCGAGCTGAAGCGCCCGGAATCCTGACTGAGCAGCCGGTGGGTCAGCGTCGTCCCGCTCCGGGCGTGGCCGACCATGAAGATCGGCGCCTTCACCTCCAGCTTCCGGAGCTCGGGGAAGAGGAGCCAGTCGAGGGCGAAGCAGATCGCGTGGAACGTCGAAATGATCGGCGTCCCGACGAGCAGGACGGCGAGGTACCAGCGACGCGCCTTCGGAACCCTCTCGTTCCAGGCGAGCCGGATCATCTTGAAATAGTTCGAGAAATCGAAGAAGAAGAACATCGGGACCCCGACCATCGTAGGTACTCGATCCACCCTCGAGTGGCAATCGGATCGCCGGGCGGAGGCGAACCCGGACTCTCCGTCCGCGGGCTCCGGCCCCGTCTCCGGCTCCGCCCACTAGACTCTGCGCTCGCCGGAGTCGGAGCCCTCTCCGAAACCGCCCGGCACGGAGTCCATCGATGCAGGAACTGAACGGAAAAGTCGCCGTCGTGACGGGCGGCGCGAGCGGAATCGGACGGGCCATGGCCGACCGATTCGCGCAGGCGGGCATGAAGCTGGTCCTCGCGGACATCGAGGTCGAGCCGCTCGCAGCCACGGCGAAGGAGATTCGCGAGACGGGCGCCGAGGTGGTCGAATCCGTCACGGACGTGACGGACCTCACCGCCGTCGAGGCGCTCCTCGCCACGACCCTCGACGCGTTCGGTGCTGCCCACGTCGTCTGCAACAACGCCGGCGTCGCGACGGCAGGCCCGATCTGGGAGGCCTCGATCGCCGATTGGGAGTTCACCCTCGGCGTGAACCTCTGGGGCGTGATCCACGGCGTGAAGACCTTCGCGCCGGTCCTGCTCGAACAGAACGAAGGCCACTTCGTGAATACGGCCTCCATGGCCGGCCTCGTCTCGGGTCCCGGCATGGGCGTCTACAACGTCTCGAAGTTCGGCGTGGTCGCGCTGACCGAGACGCTCTTCGGGGACCTGCGCAACGCGGGCTCCGACGTCGGCGCGTCGGTGCTCTGCCCGGCGTTCGTCCAGTCGCGGATCTGGGACTCGGGGCGCAACCGTCCGGAGTCGCTGCGCGACGCGGACAAGGAGACGCTCGAGCAGTCGGAGCGCGGGCAGGTCCTGCGCGCGATCATCGAGAACGCGATGCCCGCGCCCCGGGTCGCCGACGCGGTCCACGACGCCATCCTGGCGAAGCAGCTCTACATCGTGACCCACGAATCGACCCGCGGTCCCGTCGAGCAGCGCACGCGCAACATCCTCGACGGGACGAACCCGGACGCGCCCCTGGGCGATCCCGAGCGCCTGAAGCGCTAGCCGCGCGGGAAGCGCCGTGTCCCCGAGCGCCTGAAGCGCTAGCCGCCCGGGAAGCGCCGTGTCCCCGATCGGGTCTATGCTCTCTGCATGACCTCGACGGCGCACGCCCACGGCTGCGACTACGACGTCTCGATCGTCGGCTACGGCCCGGTTGCGGCGACGACGGCGCTGCTGCTGGCGCGCCGGGGCCTTCGCGTCTCGATCCACGAACGCTCGATCGTCCCGCTCGAGCTGCCTCGGGCCGTCGGGCTCGACGGCGAGTCGAATCGACTCTTCCAGTCGATCGGGCTCGGCCGCGAGGTCGAGGCCCTGCTCCAGCCGCCGCGCGAGGGCGACGCCCTCTGGTTCACCGACTCGAAGCACGAGAAGCTCTTCGGCACCGACGTCGCTTCGCACGCGGGGCACAACGGCTGGCGGGACCTCGCCTTCTTCGATCAACCGGAGCTCGAGGCCTTCCTTCGGGCCGAGGTCGCGAAGGAGGAAGGGATCGACGTCTTCCTCGGCGAAGAAGCGGTCGGACTGAGCGACGACGGCGACCGGGTCTCGCTCGAGCTGCGCGACGTCGAGAAAGACGCGCGCCGAAGCGTGACGGCGCCCTACTTGATCGGCTGCGACGGCGCGTCCAGCTTCGTCCGCCGGACCCTGGGCATCCCGTGGACGAGCCTCGGCTACGACCAGGACTGGCTCGTGATCGACATCCTCGTCGACGACACGGCGCTCCTTCCCCTGCCGCTCATGCAGGTCTGTGATCCGGAACGGCTCACGACCTACGTCTGCGTGAAGGATCCGAATCGACGCTGGGAGTTCCAGCTCCGGCCCGGCGAGACGCGCGAAGAGATGGAGCGTCCGGAAGCGATCGATGCGCTCCTCGAGGGCTGGCTTCCGAAGGGCCGCTACTCGATCCGCCGCGCCGCGGTCTATCAGTTCCATGCGGCGACGGCGGAGCGCTGGCGAGCGGGGCGGATCCTGATCGCGGGAGACGCGGCACATCAGACGCCGCCCTTCCTGGGCCAGGGCCTGAACAGCGGCCTCCGCGACGCGTTCAATCTCGCATGGAAGCTCGCGCTCGTGCTCGAAGGCCGGTGCGAGGACGCGCTGCTCGACAGCTACTTCGACGAGCGCGATGCGCACGCACGGGTCCTCGTCGACGGCGCCTGCGACATCGGCAAGCTGATGGAAACCCTCGCCGCCCGGGAAGCGGGCCGACCCGAGCCCCACCCCGGCTGGAAGCCGTCCCTCGACATCGGCGACGGCCGCCTCGCCATCCCGATCGCGGGGGGCGTCCTCGAGGAGGCGCAGCGGGCCGAAGGCATCCCCATCGGCGAGCCGCTCCGCCAACCCCGGGTCCGCGATCGCGGAACCGAAGGAGAAGGAACCCTCCTCGACGAGCGGTTCGGCCCGGACTTCGCGCTCGTCGGAAGAACGGAGGCCGACCTCGCGCTCGACCCGGAAGCGAGCACGATCGCGGAGAAGATCGGCCTTCGATGCGTAGCCCTCGAAGGCCTCGAGGTCGTCGAGGGCGAATTCGATCGCGTCTTCGAGCGGGTGCCCGGGGTGCTGGTCCGCCCCGACCGCTACGTCTTCGGTGTCGTCGACGAAACGACCGACGCGAGCACCCTCGTGCGGACGCTGGCGGACGAGCTTCGCCTGTCGAACGGATCCCCCTAGAGGCCGAGCACCTTCCGCGTCGCCTCGCGGGTCTTGCGCGCCATCGAGGCAGGCCCTTCCTGCATCAGGCCGACGTTGAAGACCTCGGGCGCCCAGATCGGATCCGCGCCGATCTCGTCGAGGAGCGACAGCACGTTCGGCCAGTCGACCTCGCCGTCGCCCGGCAGGAGCCGGTTCGTCATCGACTCCATCATCTGGTCCTCGCCCGTGCCTGCGGCCGTCGTGTCGTCGAGCTGCACGCAGTGGATGCGATCACCGGGGATCTGTCGGAGCGTGTCCGGGTCGGGTCCACCGGGCTGCCGGAGCCAATGCCAGGTGTCGAAGACCAGGCCGATGTTGTCGCCGCCGGCCTCCTGGACGAGCTCCCAGGCGGCCTTGATGGTCGGCAGGCCGGTCCAGGGGAGCCACTCGATGCAGACCTTCATGCCGCGGTCGGCACCCATCTTTCCGAGGAGTGAAAGGCCCCGGGTGGCCGCGGCGAGATCCATCTCCGGCCCCATCACGACGCCGGCCACCGCCCGCGCGCCGTAGAAGCTCGCGACCTCGAAGGTCCCGCCGCACTGCTCGGCGATCGCGCCCTCGTCGCCGCCTTCCCAACCGATCAACGATTCGACGACGGGAACGGAGAGGCCGCGATCGTCGTGCCAGGCCTTCACTTCTTCCGGGCTCTTGCCGGCGCCCACCGCGGCGAGATGGTGGAAGGCCCAGAGCGAGACACCGCTCCAGCCGGCATCCGCCGTCGCGTCGACGATCGACTTCACCTGTTCGGCGGTCACGTCCATCGCGCCTCCGACGAGAGGGGCGTTGCAGAGGATCAGGTTCTCTTCGCGTACGGGGCTCATGGCATCTCCTGTCGTCGGGTCGGCGAGCGGACCGGGCGGCCGCGTCGGGCGATCGGGCCGGGCGCGCAGCTCCCGGATCCGGGCGCTCGATTCTAGCGACCGGATCCCGTTCCGCCTCGGAGACGCGGGGTCCGTCGCAGGCGCGCCGCGATGCCCCGACGCCACCGGGGAAACCGGTACCCTTCCGTCATGGCCTTCCCCCTCGACCGTCGAAGCTTCCTCCGCACCACGGGTGGCGCCCTCGGCGCCGCCACCCTCGGCCTCGCGGGCTGCGGCGAGCGCCGGCCCTACACCGACGTGGATCGCGCCCTGCTCGCGCAGCAGCGCGAGGAGGAAGCGAAGCGAACCGGAACGGGCCCCTTCGGTGTCCAGCGGTTCGCCGGCTACCGCGGGCTCTCCGAGCTCCCCTGGTACGAGCTCGACGCCGCCGGCGCCCTCCGCCTGGCCGACGACAGCGTGCCCTGGGCGATCGACTTCCACTGTCATCTCGGCATGTCGCTCTTCCTCGCGCCGACCCTCGACCTGTCGCGTCGAAGCCCGCGCGTCCGCCACCTGCTCGACTGCGACGCGACGGATCCCGGCTGCCCCCTCGACCTCGACGTCTACATCAACGGCAACTTCACCCCGGAGCAGGTCGACGCGCTGCCGACGATGACGCTCGCCCAGGGCTTCACCGGCAGCGACATCGTCGATACGCACACGATCCCGAACCTGCTCCGCGAGATGAACGCCGTGCACGTCTCGAACGCGGTGCTGCTGCCGATCGTGTTCGGACTCCCGATCGGCGACGACGTCGAGGAGCACTGGCGCGACGGGCTCGCGAAGACCGGTGCAGCGGACCGGCTCTGGCTCGGGACGTCGGTCCATCCCGGAGACTCGGACGCGGTCGAGCAGCTCGAGCGCGCCGCCGGCTACGGAGCGAAGGTCGTGAAGCTCCATCCGACGATGCAGGCCTTCCATCCCGATGAAGAGACCGCGATGGCGATCTACGAGGCGGCGGAGCGCTTGGGCCTCATCATCTTCTTCCACGGCGGCCGCGCCGGGGTCGAGCCGGAATCGAGGCAGGGCTTCGCGATGCCGCGGCACTACGAGGCGGCCGTCGCGAGCTTCCCGAAGCTGCCCTTCGTGATGGGCCACGGCGGCGCGCGCGACGCGAAGGGAATGCTCGAGCTCGCCACCCGATACGACAACGTCTGGCTCGGCATCCACGGGCAGGGCGTCACCTGGCTCGACGAGATGATGCGCCGGACCGGCGGCGAGCGGCTCCTCTTCGGCACCGACTGGCCCTGGTACCACCTGGCGGCGACCCAGGCGAAGATCCTGATCGTGACGCGCGACCCCGGGCGCGCCGAGATCCGCCATGCGATCCTCCGCGGCAACGCGGAGCGCCTGCTCGCCGGCTAGCCCCGTCCTTCCTGGAGTAGAGAACGTGTCCGACTCGTCCCCCGCCGTCCCGATCGACGGCCATTGCGATCCGCGTTTCTCCGTCGTACGCGAAGTCTTCGAGAAGAAGGTCGCCGAGAGCGAAGTGGGCGCCTCGATCGCCTTCGTGCTCGACGGAGAGCTCGTCGTCGACCTCTGGGGCGGATACACCGACAAGGCGAAGACCGAGCCCTGGGGTCGGGACACGATCGCGAACACCTACTCGACCACGAAGGGCATGACCGCCCTCGTCGCGCACCGCCTCGTCGAGCAGGGCCGGATCGATCTCGACGCGCCGGTCGCCGGGTACTGGCCCGAGTTCGCCGCGGCGGGCAAGCAGGACATCCCGGTCCGCTGGCTGCTCAGCCATCAGGCGGGGCTTCCGGCGGTCCGCGAGACACTCCCGCCCGAGATGCTCTACGACTTCGACGCGATGGCGGAGGCGCTCGCGAAGACGGAGCCCTGGTGGACGCCGGGCGAGAAGCACGGCTACCACCCCGTCACCTTCGGCTTCCTCGTCGGCGAAGTCGTCCGGCGCGTTTCCGGCAAGAGCGTCGGCACGCTCTTCCGCGAGGACGTCGCCGAGCCGCTCGGCGCCGACTTCCACATCGGCCTTCCCGCGAGCGAGCACGGCCGCGTCTCCGACATGATCGGCAGCCTCGCCCCGCCCCGGGAAGGCGGGAAGACCGAAAGCGGCAAGCCCGCGGTCCGACTCAAGAGGCCGCTGGCGGACTTCATGCGCGACATGTCCGATCCGACGACGATGGTCGGCGCCGCCTTCAACAACCCGCACGTCCGGCCCGGCGCGCACAACACGAAGGAATGGCGCGAGGCGGAGATCCCCGCGGCCAACGGCCACGGCAACGCCCGCGCCCTCGCCCGGATCTACGGGGCCCTGGCCCGCGGCGGGGAACTCGATGGCGTGCGTCTGCTCGAGCCCGAGTCGATCACCCGCGCGCGCACGGAGCAGGTCTCGGGTCCCGACGCGACGCTCGGCCAGATGCCCATGCGCTACGGCCTCGGCTACATGCTGCGGAGCGACTTCATGCCGTTCTCGCCGAGCGAGAACGCCTTCGGACATCCGGGGGCGGGCGGATCGATCGGAATCGCGGACCCGGATGCGAAGGTGGGCTTCGGCTTCGTGATGAACCGGATGAGTCAGGGCCTCATCGGCGGACCGACCGGGTTCGCCGTCCTGAAGGCCTTCTTCGAGGCGCTCTGAATCACGCCGAGGACGCCGTCGACCACGGTCGCCCCATCCACCACGAGGAACATCGCATGTCCGAGAGCAGCAACCCGAAGGATCGGCTCGCGAGCGGCCGAGCCTGGGCCGAGTTCTGTGATGCCTTGAAGGCCGCCGGGGACCTCGTCCTCGAGAACACGCCCGACGACGACTTCGATCGCGCCGAGGGCTACCGCCATCTCGCGCGGCTGACGTCCCACTTCCTCCGGGCCCAGCTCGACGAGTCGGATCCCGCGAAGGCGGTCGTCTCGACGACGAGCCCGAAGATCGGTCTCGACAACCCGGACTACGTCTACGCGCTGGCGCGACTCTCGCCGGAGTTCACCTACCGCTTGAGCGGGAGCCTGAACGACGTCGCGATGCTCGGAATCGGCGTCTTCTCCGGGGCGCTCGGGACGCCGAAGGGGCTCATCCGCGACGCCTACGTCACGACGAACGAGCTGGAAGTCGAGGACGGGCAGTTCGAGCTGCTCCTCTCCCGTGAGGAACACCCCGGCAACTGGCTCGCCCTCGGGCCCGAGACCAACGCTCTCCAGGTCCGGCAGACCGTCCTCCGAAGGCCCGAGCAGAAGCCGGCCAGCCTCGAGATCACCCGGATCGACGAAGGCGCGAAGCCCCTCCCCCTCGATCCCGACCAGCTCGTCGGGGTCCTCGATCGCGTCGGCGCGACGGTCCCGGCGATCGTCTCGCAGTTCCAGGTCTGGCGCGCCTCGTTCCAGGAACATCCCTTCGAGATCCGCGAGCTCGATCCAGAGCTCCTCGCGGCCGCCCAGGGCGACCCCAGCACGATCTACATGTACAGCTACTGGGAGCTCGCGGACGACGAGGTCTACGAGATCGTCCTCGAGCCACCGGCCCGGTTCGACTACTGGAACCTCCAGATCGGCAACCACTGGCTCGAGTCCTTCGACTATCTCTACTTCCCCACCCACGTGAATCACGAGACCGCCCACATCGACGACGACGGCAAGGTCCGGATCCACGTGGCCGCGAAGGATCCCGGGCGCCCCAACTGGCTCGATACGGCCGGGCACCGGCGCGGTGCGCTCGCTCTCCGCTGGGTCGGCGCGGACGTGCCGCCGCCGCTCCCCGAGACGCGAGTCGTGAAGGCCTGAGCGCGAACGCTCGCTTCCAGGGCGCTGCTACCGTCGCGCGATGGCAGAAGAGAACGCGCTCGATCAGGTCCACCCGTCCATCCGCCCGATGCTCCAGACCCTGGGCTTCGTCCGCTATGTCGAGCTCGACGAGGAGAAGCGTCGCGCCGTCGTCGAGTTCGAGGTCCGTCCCGACCACTGCCACTCGGGCGACGTCGCCCAGGGCGGCTTCGTGACGGGCTGGATCGACAACGCGATGGCGACGGCGGCGATGATCGGCGGCGAAGGCCGCGTCGCGATGTCCCTCGACGTGAAGGTTTCGTTCTTCCGCGCCGCGAATCCCGGACGCGTGTTCGCCGAGGGCTGGGTCGAGCACGGCGGCGGGCGCACGGTCTTCGCCGAAGGCCTGCTCCGTACGCCCGAGGGCGTGAAGATCGCGAAGGCGACGTCGACGATCGCGCTGCTCCCGCCGCGCAAGGCCTAGCGCGCCGGCCCGACGATCACGTCCTTCGGGCGTCCGGCGGCCGTCCCGGCTCAGATCTCCCCAGCGAGGAACGACAGCAGCAGCTCGTTCGTCCGCTCCGGCGCTTCTTCCGGAATGAAGTGGCCGCACTGCGCGCCGCGGGTCCGCAGGTCCGGGAAGTGATGGGCGAACGAGTCGGCATAGGGATTCCCGTTCGGGATGTAGTCGTCCGGCGGAAGCTTCCCCTCCTCGAAGGCCTGCGGCACGAGGAAGGGGCTGAACACGTACATCGTCGGCCCGTCGTAGGTCAGGTGCCAATCCTCCGGCGCGAAGACCATGAAGTTGTCGTTCCACTCGGGGTGTCCGAAGAGCAGGTTCTCGTGGTGCCACATGGCGGCGATCTGCTGGCTCGTCCGGAACTCGAAACGCTGACCGCCCGGCGCGTTCGCATCGGGCGTCGCCACGTGGAAGGGCAGGCAGTGGCGGTAGTACTCGATCGAGTGGAACCAGCTGTCGGGATCCGAGAACGCTTCGACGTAGTGGTCGACGTCTTTCGCGCTCCAGAACCGGGTCGGATCGAAGTCGTCGAGGGCGGCCGAGCCCTCCGACCCTTCGACGCCCGCCCAGGGCGACTCGGGCGGCCCGCCGTACTTGCCGCTCTCCCCCGCGAACACCGAGCGGATGAAGTCCGCGTGATGCTTCTCCCAGAAGCGCTCGGCGTCGGGCTCGGCCTTGAACCAGTAGCCGTGGATCCCCCAGGTGATCCAGACCGAGACGAGCGTATCGAGGAGCGCGAGTCGGCTGAAGCGGTCCGGGTACTTGAGGGCGGCGGCGCTCGCGATGATCCCGCCCCAATCGTGACCGACGAGGCGGGCGCGTTCGATCCCGAGAGCGTCCATGAAGTCGATCACGTCGCGGGCGAGGATCGACCGATCCAGGCGGATCCGCGGCTTGTCGGTCCCCCCGTAGCCGCGCGTGTCGGGGGCATAGCAGTGGAAGCGCTCGCCGAGGACCGGCAGCTGGTGGCGCCACATGTGCGAAGTCTGGGGGAACCCGTGGAGCAGGATCACCGGATCTTCGCCCTCGCGCGCCTCCCCGCACTCGAGCGTGTGGAAGGAGAGCGATCGGGACTGGACCTGGCGGGAGGAGATCGTCGGCGTGGGCATGGCGGGAGCCTACCCCCGACGCGATTCGTCTCGCTAGACTGGAACCGCCGCCACCCTACCCCCGGCGGCCCCAGGAGATCCCCCGCCATGGCCGAGAATCCGATGACCGAGAAGGAGTTCTCGCAGCTCCGCAAGTTCATCAAGCCTTTTTCGAAGCTGAACGTCTTCGTCTACAAGCTGACGGGCGGCCGCCTGATGGGCAAGTTCCAGGGCCGCCCGGTCGTGCTGATCGAGATGACCGGCGCCAAGAGCGGCAAGCAGGTCACGATCCCGCTCATGTACGTCCCGCACGAGAACGGCGTGATCATCGTCGGCTCCCAGGGCGGCGCGCCCAAGAGCCCCGTCTGGGTCAAGAACATCCAGAAGAACCCGCAGATCGTCGCGCAGTACAAGGGCAAGCGAATGAACCTCGTCGCCCGCCAGGTGAGCGACGAGGAGAAGGCACGGCTCTGGCCGATCTGCGTTCAGCACTATCACGAGTTCGACGACTACCAGAAGCGCACGGACCGGAACATCCCCGTCTTCGACTGCCAGCCCGCGGCGTAGCGCTCGCGCCACCCGACCGATCTCGTTGTCCGCCGACACCCGTTCGACCACCGGCCCCCGCTTCGTCATCGGTACCGGCCGCTGCGGCTCGACCATCCTGTCGAAGATGCTCGACGTCCATCCGGAGGTCTGCGTCCTCTCGGAGTTCCTGGTCGGGCTCGACGCCGTCCGGAAGTTCGGCGAGCGGGACGTGGACGGGGCGGAGCTGGCGGAGATCTGCGACTGCGGACTCCGCTCGACCGGCGAGTTCAAGAAGATCGTCGGCCACCTGAAGACGCCGGAGATCCAGTTCGACCTCGAGAACCCGCCGCCGGGGGTCTCGCCGTCGAGCTACCGCGACGGCGTCTACCCCGAGCTGATCCTGCTCCCCCTCGCGACCCTCTTCGACGATCCGACCGTCGCCTTCGACGAGCTCGTCGAGTTCGCCGCGAAGCAGCCGACGCGAAAGCTGAGCGAGCAGCTCCTCGCGCTCTTCGAGTGGACGACGCGGCGGGCCGGCAAGAAGGTCTGGGTCGAGCGGAGCGGTGGGACCCTCGCCCAGCTCCCGGAGCTGATCGAGCTCTTCCCCGACGCGCGCTTCCTGCATCTCCACCGAGATCCGCTCGACGTCGCGCGCTCCATGAAGAACCACAACCACATGCGGCTCTTCGCACTCAGCCACTACGGCCTGCGGACCGACGACGGACTGGCCTGGAGCGACCTCGACGAGAGCGATCTGAGCGACGACGGGCCGATGTCCCCGAAGCTCCAGGCGCTCTTCGAGCACGACGTCCCGATCGAGATCTTCCTGCGCGACTGGAACGAGATGGTGATCCGCGGCTTCGCCTCGGTGAAGCGGCTCGACGCGCGTCAGTACTCGGAGGTCTCCTTCGAGGACCTGCAGGCGGATCCCCGGCAAGTGCTCGGCGAGATCGTCGAGTTCTTCGACCTGCCGAGCGGTGACGCGTGGATGGACGACGCAATCGAACTCCTCACGCCCGGCAAGGCGGGCCGGGCGACGCCGACCCCCGAGGAATCGGACACGGTCCGGTCGCTCTGCCATGCGGCGCTGGTCCTGCTGGACCGAGAAGAGAGTCACCCCTCTTCCGGCAACCAGTTCGCCGACCGCTCCGGTTGACGCGCGCCCGCTACTGGAAGTAGACGTCGTCGAGCGGAAGGCGCGTATCGCACTTCCGCGACGCGAAGCGCCAGCCCGCAGGCGTCCGCCGAACCACGTCCTCGTAGATGACCGTCGACTTGACGTCGACCTCGCGCGGAATCTCGAGCGTCTCCCACGTATAGAGGAGCGTGCTCCGCACGCGGACCTCGTCCGCGGAGAGCGGCGCGAGCAGGATCGTCAGGTGGGAGTGGCGTACCTGGATGTCGGGCTGGCGGAGCGCGAGCCGCTCGTCGATCCACGCCTGGATCGCAGCGCCACCCTCCGCGACCCCGACCGGCGTCTCGAGCGTGGCGTCCTCCGTGAAGAGCGCGGCACACAGCTCGCCCCGGGCGGCGTCGATGCTGTGGCAGTAGCGCGCCAGCAGCTCGTGAATCGCGAGACGATCCCCTTCGTCGATCACGCTCGACTCCTCCGCGCCGCTCAGCTCGGATCCGCGCCGTACTTGCCGAGGTAGTGGTAGTCGAAGCGCGGCTCCTTCGGCTGATGCTCGTTCAGCTCGTAGATCCGCTCGTACTTCGTGTCGATGATCTGCCAGCGCCCGTCTTCCTTCACGTAGCGATCCCAGTAGATCGCCGTCCCGGTCGTGAACGCTTCGCGGCTCATGATCCACATGTTGTCGGTCAGGTACCAGACGCCCGTCGCCTCGGTCGGCGACAGCATCTCGATCTCCGGATGGTGCCCGTTGTGGTGCCCGACGGAGCGGTTGTGGAACGACGCCTGGATCGAGGCGAGATACTCGTCCTTGCCCTCGAGCTTCCACTCGTAGGTCCCGCCGATGAAGTGGACCTTCACGTCCTGATGGAAGAGCCCGGCGAGCTCCTCGAAGTTCCCGGTGTCGATGCAGCGGAAGTACGTGTGCTTCACGCGGCGAATCGCCTCCATGTCGAGCAGCATCTGCACGGCGTCGCGCAGCGCCTCCGGCGAGTCGTCGCGGAGCTCGAGAGGGAGGCCGGAGACGATTCCCATGCCCTCTCTGGTCAGAGTCGGCTTTCCGTTGTCGTTCGCCATCGTGCGTGCTCCTTCTTCTCTTCGAGCTGGGATTCCATTCCGTGAAGACTCGTCGGCTCGAGGCCGCCTTACCGGGGACTTCGAGCGTAGTCAGAAAACGGAACCTCCGCCGCCGGTCCGGCACCCTGGTCCGTCGGACCGATCCTTCTATGCTGACCGCGTGCGAAGCCGTCCCGGCCGCCACGAGCGGAGACACCCGTCATGACTCATCTCCACCTTCGTCCCTTCGGGCTCCCCGGGCTGATTCCCTGCCTGCTCGTGATGCTCGCCCTGTACGCCCGCCCCCTCCTGGCCGTCGAAATCACCCCCGGCCAGCTCTACGATGCAGGAACCTCGCTGACCGCGAGCAACGTCGGCGTCACCTTCAGCGTCCCGACCGGCTGGCGAGCGGGCCTGCCCGCGGGCTCGGAAGCCCTCGTCATGGAACGGATCGCGGGCGGCGCGATGATCCTCGTGATGGCCGAGGAAGTCTCGAAGTCGGAGATGCGGCAGGAGATGAGCCAGAACGTCGACCTCGGCGGCGGCGCCTTCCTTCAGCCCCTCGCCCCACCGAGCGAACGCGCCGACGGTGTCCTGACGGCCGACTACCAGCTGCTCGGCGGACAGGTCCCCGGCCAGGGCGCCGCCTACACGCGGATCGGGCGAACCGGCGTCGGCGTCGTCTTCTTCGCGATCGACACCGGTGCGGATCGCGGCGCGCGCGACCAGGCGCGCCGACTCGTCGACGGCGTTCGCTTCAGCGAGCCGGTCGCGCCGCCCCCCGCCACCGGCGAGGGCGCGGCGGCCTGGTCGGACTACATGCGCGGCCGCTACCTCGCCCGCTACTACACCGGCAGCGGCTACCACGAGAAGACCGAGCTCTGGCTCTGCAGCGACGGCACCTTCCACCGCTCGGGCGACGCAGGTGGCTTCGGCGGCGGCGCCAGCGGTGCGTGGGCCGGGAGCAGCGCCGGCCGCTGGACGGCCAGCGGCGCCCAACCGGCACAGGGCCGACTGCAGCTCCAGACCGACGAGGGCGTCGCGACCTACACCCTCACGCTCCAGGGCGGGAAGCTCTACCTCGACGACACGCAGTGGCTGCGAGGGGACAACGAGTTTTGCCGCTAGGCGGATGACTTCGACCCTGACGTCCTGGCTCTTCCCAACCGCTGCGTCCCTCTGGCTGGGCGCCTTCGCGGTGTTCTACCTGCGGATCGTCCCCGCGCTCCTCACCCACGATCCGAGCCAACCCTGGGGCGGCATCCGCATGCGCCTGCTGAGCGACCTCGCCGCCTACCGCCGACTCTGCGAGGTCGAAGCTCTGGTACCACCTGTGTGTCGGCTGTTGGACTTCCGGCGCGGGCTTTCTCCTTCTGGGGTTCGCGATCTCCTAGAGCATGACAGGCGGAGGCGACCCGATGAGTCGACGATCGATCGCGAAGTTCCTCCTGTCGGTGGCATTCGCTCTCGGACTCGCCTGTGCGTCCCCGGAGAGTCGGGGCGTCGAGGAGCCCGAGGTCGACCCGCGGTGGCCGATCGTCGAGGGCATCCCGCCGGAGGCAGCGTCCGTTGGGCGGATCTTCTATCCGCTCGCGAAGCGCTTCGGGAACTTCGAATACTCCTACGCCAGCCCGGCAGCCGGGGGCAAGGCGCTCCTGTTCGAGTACAACCTCGTGGGCGAGAAGCTCGGCGAGTGGAGCCGACTCGTCACGATCCTGTACATCCCCGTGGCGCCCTCTCCGGGCGCGGCCGAGTCGTTGTTCCGGAAGCTCAAGGCCGCCCCCGCTTTCCAGGCGAACGTCCTGCTCCGCGAGACGTACCCGGGCAACAACGGGGGCGCGTTCTTCCGTCACTACACGGTCGGTGGGGGACCGCTCGAGGAGGAGGGTCTTTCGATGACGTGGGTGCTGACGCCGGGGGCGGTGACGACCTTCCAGCTGATGAACCGGGGCGAGCCCTATACGCCGGAGGAGATCGGCCGCTTCCGATCGATCGCCGCCACGATCTCGGGGACGGCGGGGCCGTGAGTCCGGTACAGGGTGCAGGCGCTCCGCCCGCGATCGGCCCGGCTCGTCGCGGGAGCCTGGGTCGATGAAGCGAATCTGGATCCTCGATCTCCTGGCCGCCGCGCTCTTCTATCCCGTCTTCCTGCCCATGCTTCTCGGGGCCTTCCAGCGCTTCGAGCCGGACGACATCTACTTCGACGACCGCTACATCGTGATCGACCCTCTCCTCTTCTCGCCGGTCGTACTCTCCTTCGCGATCGCTGCCCTCTGGAGCGGCCTTCGACCGGATCAGGCCTTCCGCGCGCAGGTCGTGCCCGCCGTCACCTCGTCGGTTCTGGTCGCGCTCCTGATCTACCTGGCCCGCCAGACCTCGTCCTCCATGCCCTGAGCGTCGATGGCGGACAGGCGACGAGCCCCGTGCGATCCTCGCGGCGGGAACGAGAGCGATTCCACCGAGCTACTCTCGTTCCGAACGAGAGAGCAGGGTCGAACCCATGCCGAGCGAGCTCGAAGGCGGCTGCCTCTGTGGCGCGATCCGATACGCGATCGCCGACGTCTACGACTCCGCGTACTGTCACTGCTCGATCTGCCGAAGAACGAGCGGCGCGCCCGCCGTCGTCTGGGCGAATCTCCGGTCGCGGGACTTCCGACTGACGAAGGGAGAGCCCACCCGATTCCCCTCCTCCGAACGCTGGCTCCGATTCTTCTGCGGGATCTGCGGCTCGCCGATCTTTCAACGAACGGCGAACCCGCCCGAAGACGGATCCGACCTCGTCTGCATCCTGGCGCCGACGCTCGACGACCCGGAGGCGGTTCGACCGACCGCCCACATCTGGTGCGCCTCGAAGCTCTCCTACTTCGACGATCGCGGGTCACTGCCGCGGTTTCCAGCGGGTGAGCTGTCGGATCCAGGCGATCGTGCGCCCTGTCGGACCAGGTAGTCGACCATGAAGGTCCCGACCGTGACGCCGAAGGAAGCGGGACGGACCCCCTACCCCTTCGTCTACGTCGAGCACGACGGGTCCTATCGAGAGCTGCTCGACGACGAGCGAGAACACCTCGAGACGCCCTTCCATCCGGCGGATGGCAGTCGCCCCTACGTCAAGTCCAGCTACTTCTCACGGACGCCGGCCGGACGCCTCGACGGATTCCTCCGCCGAAGTCGGCTTCCCCGCAACCTCGCGCCCGGCCAGCCCGACCCGCCGAAATACTGGTGGCGTTTATGGTAGGCGGCGCCGTCCGCAGACTTCCTACGGCGGATCAGTCCTCCTCGTCTTCCGCTTCACCCGCGTCCGTGTCTCCCGCGTCCGTGTCTCCCGCGTCCGACCCTCGCGACGCGTGACCGACCACAGCGGAGAGTTCGAGGCCCGTGACGAGCGCACAGAGCCCCGACGCGAGCAGCCCGAGCCCGGACAGGCCTTCGGCGTCCGAAGCCAGCAGGAAGACGCCCCCGAAGCCGGACAGGAGCGCGATCGCGAACACCGCCCAGGAATGCCCGATCCACTCGGCCGGACCGCGACTCGCACGCGCCCGCCCGGTCTCGCTCCGCAGCACGTCCCGCGAGACCGAGAGCCAGACGAGGAAGAAGAGTGCCAGCACGATCGTCATGATCCAGGGAAGCAGCCGGAAGGGAAGCGCCAGCGCAGCGACCAGTCCGATCGCCAGCCACAGCGCGAGGATCCCGCAGCAGAAGAGCCGTGCCCCCACGGCACAGAGAAAGAACCCGACTGTCTGGTTGAATGAGTTCATCGACTACCAGTGACCTTGCCGGATCATCTCGGTCCCGACCACGATCGTGGTCGCGCCGATGGCGATCAGTCCGACTCCCAACACGGCCAGACCCGCCACGGAAAGGCCTGTCACGGTCAATGCCGTGGCTCCGATCGCCCCGGCCGTCTTGAGGGCGACGAGCCCATACCCGACCTGGATCGCGCCCAGGCCGATCGTCGAGACCCCCGACGTCCCGGGCGTCGGAATCGAAACCAACAGCTGGAGCGCCCCTTCCATGTGTGCGAGCTGCAGATCATAGGGCGTTCGCGGAAGGTCCGGCGGCGGGGGGCTCGCGCGCGTGTCGATCCCATCGTTCGAACGGAACGGGGGCCGCCCCGCGTCGATCGGCGCGACGGTGACATAGTCCACCCCGCCCCAGATCGTCCCGTCGTGGCGGCTCGTGCCCTGGGACACGATCTGCGTCGGCACGTCCCTCTCCTCCCCCGCATCCGCGCGCGAAGCCAACTCCGCAAAGCCCAGGTCGTCCAGGATCGCGAGACCGAGGGACGAGATCGCAGAGAGCGCTGCCGTGCCGACATCGCGAAGCGCGTCGAACGCGCCGCCAATCGCCGTGATGGTCCGCCGGAGCGCGTTCTTGATGCTGTCCCACATGGAATTGCTGGCCGGCGCCTCGCTCGCCCCGGTCGGATCCACGAACGCGAGCGGATTGTTGCGCGCGTACGTATAGCCGTTGTAGCTCTGCGGATCGTTGGTTCGGGACACGAGAGGATCGATGGAGACGAAGGCCCCCGTCATCGGGTCGTGCCACCTCGCGTTCATGTAGTGGAGCCCCGCCGACGCCGAGAAGGGGTGCCCCCGATAGCGCCTTCGCTGCTCCGAGCCCGCCGACGAAACGACCCGGCCGAAGGGATCCAGGACCGACTCGAAGACGAGGTCACCGACTTCGTCCACCTCGACCGTACCCAGCTCGACGTTCGACCCCACGCTCCAGCGCGTCGAGGTCGTGGCCGCAACGGCATTCCCGCCGCCCGCGTAGGCCGCCGTCGGGTGGAGGCCGAACAGGAACATGGAGAGGACCAGGGCTCTGCCGACGATCCTCGCGACCGGACCGACCTGCGCACCGGATCGATCGCGACTCCCCGCGACCAGCAGCGTCGTCCCGACGACGAGACTCGCGACGAGGAGGAGTCGGAGCATCGGGAGCGTCGGCACCCAGAAGTCGGTGCCCGGAACGACGACGGCGAGCTCGCCGCCAACGAGCCGCTTCGTCGCGATCCGGACCCCGTCGATCCGGACGGTGATCAGCGACTCCCGCGACGAGACCGTCCCGTCCACGTATTCGAACTCGTTCCCGACGAAGCGTCGAACCCGGCTCCCGTCGGCCACCTCCTTGATCCGGTTGCCCGCGCGGTCGTAGGTGACTTTCAGGCGGTCGCAGGCGCCGAGGGCGGACCCGATGCACACGAGGCGATTGGCAGAGTCGAACCGGAAGTGACGAGTCGCGTCGGATTCCGTCACGCGAGCGAGGTTCCCGTCCGCGTCGTACTCGTAGACGACGTCTCCGCCCGCCCGGGAGGAGATCGCGTGGGGATGGTTCGGGTCCTCGAAGCGTTGCGCTCGCCCCCCGTTCTCGACCAGGTTCCCGATCGGGTCGTATGCGTAGTCGACCGCGCCCGACAGGTCCGGGTGGCTCCAGCTCTTGAGACGGCCGATCTCGTCATAGTCCACGCGGGTGAGGGTCGTCCCGGGAGCGAGCGCACTGGTCAGTCGCGTCTCGAGGACGTTGCCCGACACGTCGTAGGTCGGCGCTCCCCCTGCGTCCTCCATGAGGAGCTCTCGCCAGTAGGTCCCGCCCGATCCGGCTTCGAAACGGTCGCGCGTCAACCATCGCGTCACGTCGTCGTACTCGAAGGAGCGCGTCCCGTTCGGCATCGAGATCGTTTCGATCTCGCCCCGGTCCGTGTAGTCGATATGCTCGACGAAGGTCTCGACCGCCTCGGCACACGAATGGCCCGAGCCCAGGTCGCAGACGCGGCGCAGGAACGGGCCTTCGTATTCATAGGCGACGACGACGCGCTCGGAACCGGTCGCGATCGGATGCGTCACCCGCGTCGGGCGCCCCAGGAGGTCGCGCTCGTAGCGGGACTCCATGCTCCCCTGTAGTCCGTTCTCCTGGCGGCCGAGCCTCCCGAGCGCGTCGTACTCGTAGTGGATCCAGTAGTCCGTGAGGTCGAACTCGTCTCGCGGCTTGAACTGCCCGGCCGCGTAGATCACCGTGACGTCCGGCTCGTCGGAAGGCGTGAGGACGCGCGTCGTCCGCCCCAGACGGTCGTAGACGAAGCGGCGCTCCTGGCCTCGCGCGTTCACGCGGCTCGCCAGCCGCCCGGCCGAGTCGTAGGCATAGGACTCGGGCGCGGTCTTGTCCGGATCGAGGGTCGAGACGAGGCGGCCGAGGGTGTCGAACGCGCGAAGCAGGACGTGGCCACTCGAGTCGCTGTAGTCCCCGGCCGCGACGGCCTCCGCGTCGTGGATCGAGACGCGCTCGCCGGTCCCCGCGTAGGAGAAGACGGTCTCGTATTCGTCCGTGGGACACGAGGCGACCGCCCCCTCCGTCGGAGCGGCCACGGCGCCCGCGCACTCCCGCACCGCGACGACCCGGTCGTCGTCGAGGAGGAAGGTCCGCCGTTGTCCCCGGGAGTCACCCAGGACGACCGAATCGAGCGGCTGCCCCACGAGCGCCGGCGGGAGCGAGGCGGGAGCGAACTCGCGCGCGTACACGTAGGTCGCCTCGTATCCGGACGGGCTGACCTCGCCGGTCACGCGGCCGATCGCGTCGACCGTGCTCGACGAAGCCCCCTCCCCCGGCGCGGAGACGGCCTCGCAATCCGGATCGGTGCCGCAGGGCAGGACGCGCGTCTCGAAGGTCGTGCGTTCGAGCGGATCGAAGAACTTCGCGACGGCCACGAAGTGGTCCTCGCCACCGACGGGCAAGGAGGAGACCTCCTTCCAGACCCCGCCGAAGCCGTCGTAGATCGCTCGGGTCTTCACCGCGTCCGCCCCTTCGGCGTCGACGAACGCACGCTCCTCGACCACCCGGGGAATGCCGTCCAGGTAGGTCGTGGCGGAGACGAGGATCGCGTCGCCCGGCGTTCCGGACGGCCCGCCCGGCAAGAGGAAGCGTGACTCGACCCGACCGAAGGAATCGTAGGTCCGCATCACCGACGGCCGGTCGACGTATCCCGTCCTCACGAAGGTCGGGAGCGCGAACGTCGGGTGGAGGGTCGTCTCCTGGACGTTCCCGAGAGGGTCGGTCGTCCGCACGACCTGGCTGTGCGAACGGTGTCCGGGGAGACACCCGGGATCTCCGTCGTAGCCGTAGCGGGTCTCCAGCGCCTCGCCGTCGGGATCGACGATCTCGGATACGAGGTTGCCTCGCCCATCGTACGCGTACGCCTTCGAGTGGATCGTCGCCCCCGGCTCGACGGAGGACGCGCTGCGAGGCTGGACGACGTGGTCTTCCCTGCGCACGAGCGGGGACTGCCTGCCCGTCGAGGTCAGGGCGTGCTCGAAGCTTCGATCGGACAGCAGGACCCCGTCCTCCGAGTAGATCGTCTCGCGCGAGGACAGACCGCGGACCCAGCTGTCGTCGTCGCTGGATTCGAAGGGCACGCGAACGATCCGAACGCCCCCGGACGGTCGGCTCCGGGTGGCCTCCCGAACGAAGTTGAATCCGTAGTCGTCGTCGTAGAGGAAGGACGCGAAGGCGACGGCGCCCTCGGATTCCTCGACCGTCTCTCCGTACTGCCGGGCGATCCGAAGGTGGATCTGTCGACCGTTGAAGGACGCGGCCGACGCGCCCGGGACGTCGGACGCGATCTCCCATGCCTGGTCCGTCACGCGGAGCGGCGTTCCGCTCCTGCCGTACTCGATGACACGCGACACTCGTCCCGCGAGGCCATGCGACTGGTGGTGGAAGGTCCGTGTCGCCGCGCCGTCGCTGGCCGTTGCGACGACCAGCCCGAAGCCCATGTGCTGACGGGCCTCGGGGCTGAATCGCGGTCGCGCGTAGGCGAAGGTGGTCTCGTCCGCGATCGTCGTCCCGGGGCCGGACCCGGTCGAATCGTAGTGGTCGAGTCGCGTTCGACGCAGACGGGTCAGGACCGGGCGCGCCGACCAGCGGGTCCGGTTCGACGTGTCGGAGAGACCCGGCGCGGCGATCGTGACCGCATGGGCGTTCGCCAGCGCTTCGAGGTCGTCCTCGCGGACCGCCGGGCCGTGCACGTACTCGAACTCGAGGAGGCCGCCGGTTCCGGTCCGGACGGCCGAGAGCAGATCGGCATGATCCGCGGTCGAGCGAGCGAAGATCCCCACGTACGGAGGCTCCTCCTCGATACCGACCCAGTCGACCACGCCATCCGCATCGAGCGGAAACGGGACTCGCGCGCCCGCCGGAACGCGAAACCGCGGATCTTCCCGCCAGACCGTCGGCCCGGGCTCGCCCGGCGACTGCAGCCAGGTCTTCGGATCCAGACCGGTGCGCACGACGTCGACGAGGCCATCGCCATCCACGTCGACGAAGTAGGTGCCGGTCTCGCGGGTCGGCATCTGTCCGGACCGGTACCGGTTGTGATTGGCCGCGCTCTCCGCGACGGCGACCACGTCGGGCAGCAGGAACCGCGACGCCTCGGGGCACCCGTCGGCCGAGGCATCCCAGGAGGCGCACCAGCCCGTGCCCGTGTTCATCAGCACGCCCTCGACCTGCGAAGCCCCACCGTGGTCGGCCCAGGTGTGGAACGAGGCGACCTGGTCGGGATGAAAGCCCGCGCTCTGCGCGAGGCCCCCGGTCGCCCGGAACGGATCCCGGAAGACGACGTCGGTCAATCCGTCCCGATTCAGATCGACGAACCGGACCCCGACGTCCGTCGTGCGATAGCCGCCGTCCTTCAGCGCGTGATGCCACGTCGCCATGAACGGCGCCCAGGCGTCGTAGTCCGTCTTGCTGATCAACGCGTGATGGGTCGGGGCGCCGGCCGGCGCGCTCGTCAGGTCGAAGTCGGGACTTCGCTCCCAGGTGTAGACGCCCGGTGCGGACTCCACCTGGACGTAGGCCCGCGACTGGCCCGGATTGAAGCAGCCGATCGAACCGAAGGGCAGCGGATCGGCGGCGAGCGCGGCGTTGTCCGCCGGCGACAGGGCATCCAATCCCGCCAACGGAACGGAGGAACAATCGGGATAGGGCTCTCCCCAGGCGTTCGTCGGCGTGTTCTGGACGACGAAGCGCTCGTCCCGAGGCTCGACGACCACCACGTCGAGGCGCCCGTCTCCGTTCAGATCGACCAGCTGCGGATCGAAGTCGACGAAGCTGCGGCAGTAACCGGCGGCGTAGTCCGCGTGATCGGCCGGGTCGCCGGTCTCGACGATGAAGGAGCTGGCGCGGTCGTAGTCGCCGCCCCAGGCCGCGCCGTCACAGCCCTGCGCGGTCGTGTGATCCGCGAACTCGAGGGCATCGAAGGCCGGGAGACCGACCTCGAGACCCGCCTGCCCCACCTCGCTGGCCCTGCGCCAACCCAGGCTGGGATCACCGGTGTTCAGGAAGACCACCTGCGCTCGCCCGTCGACGTACTCCTGCGCGGCGAGCTCCTTGAACTCGTCTTCGTCCAGACATCCCTGCAGCGCGTCGAGCTTCTTCCAGACGCCGCCGACGCGCACCGAGAGAACGAAGTCGACGAATCCGTCCCCGTTCAGATCGGCCATCCGGAAGTTCCCCGGCGCGGCGAACTCCCGGATCGGCGCTTCGTGACCTGGATTCGGATGGAGGGCGATCCACCGAGGCGGCACCGCGTACTCCGTTCCGCTGCCCAGGAACATCTTCGTGGGGAAGCTCGAGACCTCCGCCATGCAGTAGGGCGCGGCGTCGGTGAAGTAGGCCTGGACCGTCCCGGGATCGGCATCCGCCGGCCGGAAGAGACGCAGAGAGGGCGCGACGTAGGTCAGCGAAGAGAGCCGATCGCTCCATTCGGGATCCGGAACGGAGGCCCAGCCCGACGGATTCGCGAGGTACACCTCGTAGATTCCGTTCCCGGATCCCGGCGCGCACGGCGCTGCGCAATCCGCCCGAACCACGTCGACGAGACCGTCGCCGTTCACGTCGCCCCACGAGAGTCCGTAGCTGTCGGGATAGGCCTGGCCATGGAAGACGGGCCTGGAAGCGGCCAGCGAGTCCCGGATCGCGGGGGTCGGCGGCACGAAGTCCGGAACGACTTCGTACTGGCTTCCGCCATCGACGACGGGGTCCGTGTACTCGAACGTCTCGGCCGGTAGCGACACACAGCCCTGGAGCGAGGGACGGAGGGAGACGTCCGTACAGTCGATCCCGTATCGAGCGATCGACGCCACCCGGCTGCGGGCCGTCCTGGCCGACGCGTCGGACGCGTAGACGACCTCGTAGCGAGCATGGACCGACAGCGGCGTACCCGATCGAACCACGACTTCCCGGAGACGATTCGCGATCCGGATCCTTCGCCCCGCTTCGAATCGCAGGATCTCGTCCGGACGCGGCTCGTAGAGGAACTCGACGGTCCGGGTTCCCCCGGCGTAGATGATCCGGGTCGGATAGGCGAAGCCCGTTGCACTCGTCGTATCGTACTCGTACGCGATCGTGTTCCCGAACGCGTCGACCACCTCGGCGAGGTGCCATTCGGCGATGCCTCCCGGCCCCGGAACACGGGTGCCGGCGTTCGAGCCGAACCGGCGGATCGTGCCGTTCGTCTCCTGCACCTCCCACGAGCCGTCGGGGCGGCGGAGGATCCTCCGGAAGGACTCTTCGAGCGTGTGGAAGCGATCACCTTCGCTGCTGCTCGAGACCGGCCCGACCAGGAGCTCGCCGTTCCACTCGAACGTGTCGCAACTTCCGAACGTCGGCGGCGCGAAGCGGGAGGAACACCGGATCGACTCCTCGGCGAGACGCCAACCCACGCCCGAGATCGTCTCGGACGCGAGACTGTCGTATCGAAGCGAAACGTCCGGCGCCTGACCGGCGGGACCGACCGGAACGTCGATCGAAACGGCGTAGGAGAGTGCGCCCGTCGGGAGCATCGGGACCACCCCGGTCGTCGAGACCTCGGCGCCCACCTCCTGTACGTCTGCACCGGCGGCATGCGCCTCCCCGCGACCGAGAACCCCGAGGAGCATCCCGACGATCAGGATCAGGTCGGTCACCGCGGCCGCGAGAAGACGCGAACTCCACGCTCCGCGATCGCGCTCGACGGTCTTCTCCTTCGGCCGGTCCGACCCCATCGAACGGACTTCGCGCGTCTCCCTCTTCATGTGCGTCTTCCTCCCTTGATCTGGGACCCCTTCACGAAGCTCCGAAACCGTCGAAGGGCCGAGTCGGCGGCGGCCGCATCAGCGCGCCGGGCCTCCGTTCGTCGAGTCGGCCAGCGCGCTTCGATCGCGCCCCATTCGTTCAGCGCGAGCGCTTCGACCACTCGACCCCGCGCGTCCGTTCGAAGCGAGATTCCCCCGTGCGCGATCCGCATCAGCGGCAAGCCCAGCTCCGCACTCCGCAGCGTCGCGAGCATCGCCAGCTGCCGCCGAGCCGACGGCCGCTCGATCCAGCTGTCGTCCGCCAGAACCACGATCCCTGCCGAGTCGTCCGATCGGCGACGGGCCGCCACCGGGGGAAAGAGGGCTTCGAAGCAGAGCAGGCGCACGAGCTGCCCTTGGCTCGCCCTGCTCTCGGGTCCCGGGACCACCGGCTCGGCCGCCAGGGCTCCGCCGAGCAGCATCTTCATCAGGTCGACGGCGAGCCAGTGCTCCGGTCGCGACTCGAAACCGGGCACCGGCCGCTCCTTCTCGACGCGATCGACGACGACCGCGTCCCGGCGAAAGAGATAGACCCCGCTCGACCGCGCGCTCCCGCCGTCCCGCCGGTCGGCGGCGCGCGCCTGCAGCCCGGCGAGGAGCGGAACACCCAGCTTCGCGATCGAACGCCGGAGGGCGTCCTCGATCCTGGCGTCGTCGATCGGCAGCGTGACGACGTTCTCCGGCCAGAGGACGACGTCGGGCGGCTCCCCGACTTCCGCGATGGCGCGGAGACTGAAGCGGGAGAGGCGATCGAGATGGAGGGGCTGAAGCTCCGGATCCCAGCGGCCCGATCTCGGGAGGCGGGGCTGGATCCCGAGCACCCGAAGCGAGCCGGGCCCCTCGGTCGCCGGAGCCGTCGATCCCGCCTCGGTCTCTGCGACCATCGCGAGCGTGAGCAGGAGCAGAACGGGGAGCACCCACGTTCTTGCAGGGGATGCGCGCTTGCTTCGCCGATTGCTCCACCAGAAGCCGAACGCGGCCGAAGGCGTCGCGGCGATCGCCGAGACCGCGGGAACACCTCCCATCGAGAGCACGCCGGCAAGGTCGAGATCCCAGACGAACGCGTGCCCCAGCCGAGTCCAGGGCAGGTCGAGCGCGAACCCGTCCAGGCCCGTCTCGAGCAGGTACACGATCCCTCCGACGAGCGTCGCCTGCAGCCAACGCGGTGCCGATCCAGCCAGCCAGACGCCCGCCGCGATCACCGAATAGGGAAGGGATCCGAGCCAGACGCCGAGGATCAGCGAGGTCACCGCAGCCTGGAGTGGAGTGGCCCCGAGACTCACGACGGCCGCAGGAACCCAGTGGGCAGATCCGAGCGCGAGGCCGAACCCGAACGCGCCTCCCGTCGCCAGAGCGCACCCCAGCGGTCGATCCACCCATCGGGAGAAGCCGAAGGCCAGCGCCGCCAGTGCGATTCCCGCATGCACTTCCCCGCCCATGGCCAGACCGACCACCGATCCAGCGAGACCGCAGGAAGCGACCCTCAGCCCCCCGAGCGATGCCCCCCGTCGTACCGAATGTGCACTGCGTCCCGACACCACGATCTCCTCCGGAGAATCACGAGACGAACGCATCGCCTAACAACTCTCGACGAGGAATCTACCGGCCGTCCGGAGTCGGTTCCGTCAACTCTTCTTCAGCTCCGCCCCACCCTGCCCCCCCCGCGACGATCTTGATTTTATTCGGAGAACTCCGACGACCCTTCGCACGCGAGAGCCCTGGACACCTCTCGCTTCGACGCGGCTGCCGGTGATCCGCCTCGAACCCACCGCGGGATCGTCCGTGTTATGGTGACGAGAAACGGAGGCGAAGCACGACCATGGACTGGGAAGCCCTCGGCGCGATCGGGGAGGTCGTGGGCGCGATCGGCGTGATCGCGACCCTGGGGTATCTGGCGATCCAGATCCGCCAGTATCCGGCCGGAACCTTCGATCACATCATCTGGGAGGGCTATCGAGTGAACATGGCGCAGACCTTCGCCTGGCCGACCTTCGAGGGATGGTGGCGCGACAACCAGGAGCGGTTCGGCTCCGACTTCGTCGCATTCGTGGACGAGCAGCTTCGTGCGACGTGTCGAGGAGGTTGAAGCGACTCGCACGAAGGGCCGCGCTTGAGAATTCGATCCGCGACCGGTATCCCTCCCCATGAACCCCGGAGCGCGCCCGCGGGCCCTCCGCACCGCCACCGGAGCCCCATCGCGTGCTCGAAGCGCTCGGCAACCTCGGAGACTTCATCGGCGGAATCGCCGTCGTCGTCACCCTCGTCTACCTCGCGACGCAGATCCGGCAGAACACCTCGGCGCTTCGGACCGCAAGCCGGCAGGCGGTCTCGTCGGGCTACCGCGAGACGAATCGGCTTCGCCTCGCTCCGGACGCCGCTCGAGCCTGGGCGATGGGACTCCGGGGGTTCGGCAGCCTCCCCTTCGCCGAGAGCGCCATGTTCTCGACGTTGATCGCCGACGAGTCGCTCTTCTTCCAGGAAGCCTACGCCCTCCACGAATCGGGTCAGCTCGACGAATCCACCTACCGTGCCTACCTCGACTGGTTCTCGGCGATCATCGCGACACCGGGGGGAACCCATTGGTGGGAGACGGCGGGACGCCCGATCTACACGCCCGGCATGATCGACGCCGTCGACGCACGTCTCGCCGCGGGCGAGGTCCTCGACATCCTCGAAATTCCGGGCTTCCGGCTCGACGAGGAAGGCGCGGCCTAGGCCGCGGATCCCGGTCGCCCCATGAAACACTGCCCCGATCCGGAATGTCCGCAGCTCGTTCGATTCGGCCGCGTCGCCGAGTACCGGGACGAGGCTTCGGTCTGCGCCGATTGCGGGGGCGCGCTGGCGCCGGGCGAAGCGCCCTCGTCTCTCGGAGAGCCCGCCTTCCGGGAGTTGGTCACGATCTACGATGCGCCCGACCCGATTCGCGGTCACCTGCTCCGGGGCATGCTCGAGGAGCGCGAGATCCCGTGCGTCGTCGTCGGGGACGCGCTCGCCGGGGCGATCGGCGAGCTGCCGGCGACGGTCCTCCAGGTCCGGGTCCAGGTCCCGCCCGAGTTCGCGACGCAGGCCGCCGAGATCGCACGCGACTTCGATCGGGGGGCGTCGTGCTGATCGGGATCGCCTACCACGTGCCCTTCGCGTTCTGGACGTTGCTCTGTCTCGGCGCCCTCTTCGCGTTCCTGCGCGCCGTCACGACGCCACCGCGCGACGAGCTGGAGACGCGCGGCGTGTTCAGCACCCTTTCCGAGCGACTCGGAGACGCGACCGACGCCGCCCGCGTCCGCCGCGCGCTGGCGACCGGTTCGCTGATCGGCGTCCCGGTCGCGCTCGGCGCGTGCAGCGTCGTCTGGCGAGCGGAGGCCGCCGTCGGCGCCTCGACCCTGGTCGTCATCGCCGTCGGCTGGCTCTTCCTCTCGATCGGCGGGATCGCGACCCTGATCCTGATCTTCGGATCGAGGCGCTGAGGTACGCTGACGGCGACGGAGGAGGAGCCTCCGCGCCGAATCGACGAGCGAGGCCCCATGGATCCCAGCGAAGTCCTCATGCTGATCGTCGAAGCGTCCCTCGGGCTCGCGGGCTTCGCAGGCGTCGTGACCGCCGTGGGCCAGCGGAGCGTCGCGGGCCTCGTCGAGCTCCAGCGACTGAATCTCGTGAACCTGCTCGCGATCGCGTTCGGGGCGCTCTTCATGAGCCTCGGCGCCCTCGCGCTCCAGAGCGCGAAAGTCGACGACGCGACGATCTGGCGGATCTGGAGCGGAGTCGGGATCGTCCCATGGTCTTCTTCGGGGCGCGGAGCATGCTCACCGTCAGTCGCTCGATCGGCCTGGCCCAGGCGATGCGAAGCCCGACGCTCATGACGATCAACACGCTCGGCTTGCTCACCTGCGGCCTGCAGCTCTGGAACGTCTCGATGGCCGGGGTCTTCTGGCCCTTCTTCGTCCTGCTGATTACGTTGTTCGCGCTCGGCTGCTTCTCGTTCGCGCGTCTGCTCTTCCACCTGCGATCCTGAAGCGTCCTTCGACGCGGGAGCCCCATGATCGACGTCTGGATCAACTGCCCCGACGACGAGACCGCGCGCCGGATCGGCAGCGCCCTCGTCGAACGCCGACTCGCCGCCTGCGCGAACGTCTTCCCGCGCATCTGGAGCGCCTATCACTGGCAGGGCTCGATCGCGACCGAGGACGAGACGCCGCTGCTGGTGAAGACGCGCGACGATCTCTTCGACGCGCTCTGCGAAACCGTGCGCGAGCTGCATCCCTACGACGTCCCGAGCGTCGTCGGCACCCCCGTCACCCACGTGAACGCCGAGTACGCGTCCTGGGTCGACCAGGAAACGAGGCACTGAATCCCATGGACCCGAAACCGATCCACAAGCGCCCCCTCGATCTGGGCCTCGCGCTCTTCTTCTCGATCTCCGTGCTCTACGGCTTCCTGTTCAGCCTGCCCGAAGGGCTCGGTGTGCCGGTCTCGGCGGACAGCCCGTGGCCGCCGCTTCGCGCGCTCCACGAATGGGCGGTCGCGGAAGAGCCCGCCCACCTCGATCCCCCGCCGAACCTGATCGCCGCCACGCTCTTCGACGGGCTCTTCCAGGCCCCGGCGCTCCTCTTCGTGATGATCGGCCTGTTCCGCTTGCGCGCCTGGCTCCGGCCGCTCGGCCTCTTCTACGCCGGAGCCGCCATCACGAACATGTTCTTCTACTTCACCCAGACCTTCCTGGGACCCCATCCGCCGCCGAACACTTTCTACTACCTGGTGTTCAACCTGCCGTGGCTGATCGCGCCGATGATCCTCGCGGCGCGGGTCTTCTTCGGAAAGGACATCCCTTCCCGGTCGCGCGCCGCGGCCGGCGCCTGAAGCGGACGTGCGGTCCTTCACCGCAGAGAGTCGGGTCACCGCGAGCCGGGACACGGTCTGGCGTCATGCGACTCGACCGAGGGACCTCGATCGCGAGTTCCGGCCCTTTCTGCGGATGACGTTTCCGCCGGAGATCGAGGATCTCGAAACGTCCTTCCGACCCGGCGAGCGGATCTGCCGGAGCTGGATTCTGCTCTTCGGACTGATCCCGGTCGAGTACGACGACCTCGTCTTCGTCGAAGTCGAGCCGGGGCGCCGCTTCCTCGAGCGGTCGACGATGCTCACCCAGCGGCGTTGGGAGCACGAGCGAACGCTCGAGGACGCCGAAGGCGGGACGCGGGTCGTCGACCGGGTCGAGTTCGAATCGAGGTTGCCGCTCGTGGAGCCGATCCAGGCGCTCGTGTTCCGCGCGGTCTTCGCCTGGCGGCACTACCGGCTTCGCCGGCTTCTCCGGGACTGAACCGCCATCCCGGCGAGCAAGCCGAGCGCCGCGAAGAGCCCGAGACCGAAGCCCGGCTCCGGCGCCGCCGTCCGGTAGATCAGCATCGCCTGGAAAGAGGGGAGCGCCGGATCTCCCTGTTCGTCCAAGCAGCGGGCCCAGGCCTCCTCCCCGGCCCAATCCACGACCGCGCAGTTGGCCGCGAGGTCGACCACCGGCGTGACCTGAAGAGTGCCCGTCCCGAGACCCGTCTCGGGGAGCTCCAGGAAGTCCAGCAATCCAAGGCCCTCGCCCCAGTCCGAACCGAGGACCGGACGGTCACCGGAGTTGAAGTCCGAACCGATCGCAAGACTCCCCTCCTCGGCGGTCGCGAACCCGATCGAACGGTGGTGGCGCTCGGGCATCAGCAGGAGCACGGAAAACTTCGGGTCGACCGCGGCGCCGTCGGCGGCATGGCATTGCACGCCGACGGTCATGCTTCCGTTGGCGGGCGTGATGCGCTCCGTCGCCAATCCGCAGATCGCGTTCGAGTCGTAGGCGCTGACCTGATAGTGGGACGGCCGCGGCGGGCCGGGCGGCGTGAACGCGTCCGTCCAGGTGACCTCGTAGTCGCCGACGTCGAGCCGGTCGATGAAGATCAGTTGGCTCGTAGGGCTGTGCGACCAGGCGGCGTTCGGCACGTAGGAGCCCGCGAAGGGGTACTCGCCCCATGCGTAGCCGACCGTCCCGTCCCCGGGCTGCGCCTTCAGCCAGAACACGTTGAAGTCGGTGTCGGAGTAGCTCCCGAATCGGTCGAAGCACTCGACGTAGACGAATCGCGAGTGCCAGCGCTCGGGATTGCAGTACGAACCGTCGCCGGAGACCGCACTCACCTGGGCGTTCCCGCCTCCGGGAATCGTCTCGAACCCTTCGAACTCGACCCGGTAGCGCCCCTCGCTGCTGCGGGTCGCGCGGATCTCGCCCCCGGTCGGGTTCCAGGTGTCGATCTGATCCGTGAGCGAGTAGCTCGGGTTCGATTCGTCCCACGCCGAAGCGAAGGCATAGTCGGGGGTCCAATCGGTCTTGAGGACCTTCTGGAAGAAGACGTTGTAGAAGGTGTCGACCGGCGCTCCCGCCGCATCGAAGCAGCGCACGCTCGCCGAGTCTGCATCCCACGTCTCGAGCTGGCACAGGGCCGGCGCAACCCCGTAGGCCGAGACCTGCACGTTGCTCACGTCGAGAGGGAGGCTGTCGAGACCGTCGAAGACCATCTCGTAGTGGCCGACGCCGAGGCGCGTCGCCAGGATCGGCGCGCCCGTGGGATTGTGCGCGTAGCGGGAGTCCGGCGCGTAGCCCACGGTGACGGGCTGGTCGGCCCAGGCGAAAGCCATGCTCTGATCCGTCGAGCTCGGTTCCAAGAGGAGGACGGTGAAGCGCGTGTCGACCGGCGCGCCGGAGACGTCGTAGCAGTCGACGTAGACGAAGTCGCTGCTCCAGCGCTGGACCTGGCAGCGATGGGAATCGTTCCCGTAGGCCGTGACCTGCGGATGTCCGAAGGTCGGCCCCTCCTCGCTGTGTCGGCGGAACTCGACCCGGTAACGCCCCGTCCCCTGACGCTGGATCTTGATCGGATCGAAGGGGTTGTGGCCGTAGCTCTCGCTCGGCGCGTAGACCGCGGCCGTCGGATCGTTGGCCCAGGCGAACGCGACGTGGTCGGCGTAGATCGACGGCCGCAGGTGGAGGAGCGAGAACACGCTGTCAGCCGGCGCGCCGGAGGCGTCGAAGCAGCGGACCCCCACGTCGACGCCGACCCAACCGGTCACCTTGCAGTCCCGGGCCACGCTTCCGACGGCGGTGACCTGGACGTGGCCCCCACCCGGGGACAAGTGCTCGAAACGGTCGAAGTGGACGATGTACGACCCGACCCCGCCGCGCCTGATCTCGATCCGGCCCGCCGTATCGTTGTGGGCGCGCGGACCGCTCGCGAAGTAGCGGTCGGTCGTCGGCTGATCGGCCAGGACGAAGCCGTAGCCCTGCTCGTCGGCCGAGGCCGACGCCGCGAGGGCGAGCACCGCGAGCCCGAGGGCAACCGCCACCGCGCCGCGGAGCACACGCGCGAGGTCCTCGATGATTCCGTCGCTGCTCATGACCCGATCCTCCGCCTGTTGGGCGCGGGGATCGGAGGTGGGATTCGATCCCTCGCGCTTCGAAGGGAGGATCGAGGGGTTCGGCTCAGTCGAGCATGAAGGGCTTCACAGAAGCGCGGATTTCCGCCCGATCAGAGCGGCAGGTCCCCCGTCGAGACCTTCACGCCGCCCGTCTGGTTGAATGCGTCGATCGTGCGCTGGGCGATCCGCCACTGGTGGACCTCGTCGGCGCCGTCCGCGAAGCGCGCCCAGCGCGCCTGGGTCGCCATCTTGGCGAGCGGCGTATCCGTCGAATAGCCGAGCGCACCGTGGACCTGGATGGCGCGGTCGACGATCCGGTTGAGCGAGTTCGCGACGAAGTGCTTCGCCATCGAGACCTCGCTCTTGAAGTCCTCGCCGCGATCGATCTTGTACGCGGCGTGCAGCACCATCAGCTTGCTCTGGTAGAGCTCCATCGTGCTGTCCGCGATCATCCACTGGATGCCCTGCTTCTCGGCGAGGTAGGAGCCGTGCGCGTAGCGCTCGAGCGAACGCTTCACCATCAGCTCGAGGGCGGTCTCCGCCTGGCCGATCCAGCGCATGCAGTGGGCGAGGCGTGCCGGACCGAGACGGGCCTGGCCAAGGAGATGCCCCTGACCGGGGCCGCCGAGCATCTGGTCGTTCGAGACGCGCAGGTCGGTGATCCGGATCTCGCAGTGGTTGTGGGATCCGCTCATCGTCGCGACGTCGCGAACGATCTCCCAGCCCTGGCTCGGCAGGTCGATGATGAAGGCCGAGTTCGCGGCCTGCGGGATCTCGGGGTCGTCCTCGGTCCGCGCGATCAGGATCGCGAACTTGGCGCCCCGGGCGCCGGAGATGAACCACTTGTGTCCGTTGATCACCCAGTCGTCGCCGTCGCGGACGGCTTTCGTCTGGATCAGCGTCGGGTCGGATCCCGCGACCTCGGGCTCGGTCATCGCGAAGCAGCTGCGCGTCTTCCCGTCGCAGAGCGGCTTCAGATACTTCTCCTTCTGCTCGGGCGTCGCCCAGTGGTGGAGGGTGTGCATGTTTCCCTCGTCGGGCGCCTGCGCGTTGAGGGCGAAGGGGCCGAAGCGCGCCGAGCGCGCCGCCTCCGCCGAGACCGCCGCCATCGCGACGTGGCCGAGGCCCATCCCGCCGTACTCCTCCGGCATGTGCGGCAGCCAGAGGCCCGCCTCGCGCGCCGCCTTCCGCATCTTGATGATGTTCCCGACGAGGATCTCGCGGTCCCCTTCGTTCGCCTCGATCTCGTCCTCGAGCGGCTTCACCACCTGCTCGCAGAACTCGCGGACCTTCGCGACGGTGAAGGTCACTTCTTCGGGGAAGCTGAAATCGATGGCCATGGCGGGATCTCCCTCGTGAATGAGCCGACGGATGCGGTCGTTCGCCGTCGATCGGGCACGGTAGCGTCGGGGTTCCCGCCCATCGACGAAACCCGCAGAACGCCGCGTCCCCTCCGCCGATCCGCCGCGACTCTGCCCTACCTTCCGAACGGACCCTTCCGGAGTACGCATGGCTCTCAAGATCCTCGAAGCCCACGTTCCCACGGAGCTCGCCACGGACGCGGAGACCGTCCTGCGAGAGCGCTCGGACCAGACCTGGACCGAAGCCGGCGGCCGCTTCGGCAGCGTCGTCCGGGCGGTCGTCGGATCCGAGAAGTCGGGCGGCGCCGTCGACGCGCTCCACGAAGCCCTCGCGGACCGCGGACGGCTGATGGTGCTGGTCGGGCCGCTCGACGCGGTGATCCCGCGTCCCGCAGCGACCCACCACCCCGCGCGCGTCGAGCGGGTCCGCTCCGCCGCCGTCAGCCGCGAGGAGGTCTACGCGAACATCGCGGACGGCGCGAAGCTCCACCGTCACTACCTGACGCTCGTCGTCCTCGCCGCCATCGTCGCCGGCGTCGGCTTGACCTACGACAACACCGCCGCCGTGATCGGCGCGATGGTCGTGGCCCCGCTGCTCGGCCCGAACATGGCCATCGCCCTCGGCATCGTCCTCGGCGACCTGCCGCTCGTCCGTCGCGCGCTCGTGGCCGCCAGCGCCGGCTTCGCACTCACCCTGGTCTTCGCGGTCTTCCTGGGCCTCGCGCTCGGCGCCGACCCGGCGACTCCCGAGCTCGCCGCGCGCGCGCGCGTCGGGATCTGGGACCTCGTCCTGGCCCTGGCCGCCGGCTGCGCCGGGGCCCTCGCCTTCACGAGCGGCGCGCCGACCTACCTGACCGGCGTGATGGTCGCGGTCGCCCTCCTCCCCCCGACCGTCGCGAGCGGGATGCTCTTTTCCTCCGGCAACTGGGTCGGCGCGGCGAACGCGCTGCTGCTCGCCGCGAGCAACGTCACGGCGGTCACCCTCGCCGCGATCCTGACCTTCGCCTGGCGCGGCATGCGGCCCCGCAACTGGTGGCTGACCGAGCGTGCCCGCACCTCCGCGCGCACGGGTATCCTGATCTTCCTCGGCCTGCTCTGCCTGCTCGCCGCGATCATCTTCGTCGCGGGGGCCGGCGGCCTCTGATCGGACGGCCTAACGCGACGCGGCCGCCGCCGCGAGCGACTCGAGCTCTTCCCAGCGCTCGGTGAGCCGGAGGACCTCCGCCTCCGCAGCCTCGAGCTCGGCACGAAGCGTCGCGACTTCGTCGCCGTCGCCCTGGTAGATCTCGGGATCCGCCAGCCTCGTCTGAACCTCCTCGAGGACGGACTCCGCGGTCTCGATCGCCTCCATCATCCCGTCGAGCTCACGGCGCTCGGCGTGACTGAGCTGTCGGGCCTTCTTCGCAGTCTCGGGTCGAGCTTCGCGCGATTCACCGCGGGGCTTCTCGTTCGCGGGAGTCGCCTTCGCTGCCGACCGGGCCTGCTCCCGTTCGCGGCGTTCACGGTACTCGGAGTAGCTGCCGGCGTGAAGGTCCGTGCGTCCGTCTTTCTCGAAAGCCAGGATCGCCGTCGACACCCGGTCGAGGAGCCAGCGATCGTGGCTGACCAGCAGCAGGCTCCCCCCGAAGTCGATGAGCATCGCCTCGAGCGCGGAAAGGGTCATCACGTCGAGATCGTTCGTCGGCTCGTCGAGCAGCAGCAGATTGCATTTCTGGGAGAGCAGCCGGGCGAGGCAGACCCTCGCCCGCTCGCCTCCGGAGAGCTCTCCCACCTTCCGACGCTGGGCCGCGTGATCGAAGAGGAAGCGCTCGAGGTAGCTCCCGATCGAGAGCCGCTCCTCCCCGATCACGACCTCGTTCGCGTCCCCGACCGCCGCCTCGCGGACGGTGGCCTTCGGGTCGAGCTCGCTGCGCGCCTGATCGAGGTAGCCGATCTTCGTCGTCGCGCCGCGCTCGATCGTCCCCTCCGCGATCTCGATCCGGTCGAGGATCGCGAGCAGGAGCGTCGTTTTCCCGGACCCGTTCGGGCCGACGATCCCGATCCGGTCCCCGGGACGGAGTGCGAGGTCGATCCCCGAGACCAGTCGTCGTCCGTCCCGTTCCAGCGCCACGCCGGCGAGGTCGAGGATCGTCTTGCCCTGCCGCTCCGACTGCATCCGGAGGTCGGCCTGTCGCTCGACCTGCGGTGCCTTCTCCTCGAGGGCGGCCTCGGCCCGGGAAACGCGGGCCTTCTGTTTCGTCCCGCGCGCCTTCGGCATGCGCCGCAGCCACTCGACCTCGCGCCGCAGGAAGTTCCGCGTGTTGCGCCAGGTGCGCTCCGCGTGGGCCTCGCGTTCGGCCTTCGCGACCAGATAGCTGGCATAGCCACCGTCGTAGCTCTCGACCCGACCCTCGTGGATCTCGAGGGTTCGCGTCGTGACGGCGTCGAGGACGTGACGATCGTGACTGATCAGCAGGACCGCGCCCTCGAAGCGATCGCGTAGATACTCCTCGAGCCACTCGATCGTGCCCAGGTCGAGATGGTTCGTCGGCTCGTCGAGGATCGCGAGGTCCGGCGCGGAGACGAGCAGCTGCGCGAGCGCGACCCGGCGCGCTTCCCCACCGGAGAGCGTCTCGACGAGCCGGTCGGGGTCCGCGATCCCGAGATGAAGGAGCGTCGCCTCGGCCTCGTGCTCCCGCTCCCATCCGCCTTCCCGTTCGAGCGATTCGCCGACCTCGGCCTGCTCGGCGACGAGGCGCGTCTGCTCGTCCGGGTCGTCCGTCTCGCCGAGCGCCCTGGTCAGCTCGTCGAAGCGACGACGGAGCGCCGACCAGCTCACGAGGCTCGCGAGCACCACGTCCCGCACGCGTTCGTCGGCCGGGAAGACGGGCTCCTGGGCGAGATAGCCGACGGTCGAGTCGCGCCGGCGCGCGATCCGCCCGCCGTCGACGTCGTCGATTCCCGCCAGCACCCGTGCGAGGCTGCTCTTGCCCGACCCGTTCCGACCGACGAGGCCGACCTTCTCGCCGCGCCGGATCGTGAGCGTCACGTCGTCGAGGAGCGTTCGGTCACCGACGGATTTGCGGAGCTGCGTGGCGTCGAGGACGGGCATCGCGCGTGACTTTGGCACGCCCGAACGAGAAACGCCGCCCGGCCGGAGCGGGCGGCGCGTTCGATCGGCGCTCGCGGGAACGACCCCGGAGTCGCCCGCGATCGGAACGGCTAGAACTTCGAGATGAGCTCGTTGCCGAGCTTCTCGAGACCCGCCGAGACCTGGTCCGGCGTGAAGCCGGGCGGCGGGACGATGAAGCGGGAGACGCCCATGTCCTCGAGGCGCTTCACCTCGTCGGGGGTCGGCGCGGAGCCGGTCGTGATCTCGATCTCGCCGGGGTCGCGCCCGATCGCGTCACACTCCGCCTTCAGCTCAGCGAGACAGGTCTCGAGCGTATCCGCCCGCGCCGGAAAGAAGCCGTCGCCGAGCCGAGCCGCGCGCCGCGCTGCCGCCTTCGTGTGCCCACCGATCACGATCGGGACCTTGCCGTTCACCGGCTTCGGGTTCGACTCGACCTCGCCCCACTCGTAGTAGTCGCCGTCGTGCTTCGACGCCCCCTTCGACCAGAGGTCGCGCAAGGCCTGGATCGACTCGTCGGTGATCGCGCCCCGCTTCTCGAAGGGCACTTTGAGCGCGTCGAACTCTTCCTGGAGCCAGCCGACCCCGACGCCCAGGATGTGGCGCCCTCCGGAGAGCTGGTCGAGGGTCGCGGCTTCCTTGGCGACGTAGAAGGGGTGACGCTGGGGGAGGATGATGATCCCGCTCGCGAGGTTGATCGTCTTCGTGACCGCCGCCGCGTAGCCCATCCAGACGTAGGGATCCGGGATCGGGCTGTCCTCGGTCCCCGGCATCTTGCCATCGTGGCTGTAGGGATACTTCGACTCGTAGCCCTTCGGCACGATCACGTGCTCGACGGTCCAGAGCGACTCGACGCCGACGGACTCCGCCGTCTGCGCGAGGTGGACGAGGCCTTCCGCCGCGCCGAAGGGGCCGGCGTTCGCGAACATGATTCCGAACTTCATCGAGGGGTCCTTCCTGGTCCGCAGGGCGGTCACGACCGGGCCGTGTCCTCGCGGATTCCCGTTGACGGTACGGCGCGACGGTACCGCGCCGTCGGGATCGTCGATCCGACCGGAGGTCAGGCGCCCGGCGCGCCGCGAGGCGTTCGGCCCGACGGGCAGCCCCCTCCGGAGAGCGGCTACGCTCCGGCGGTCGAATTCATTCGCCAGGAGCCGCCGATGTCCGGAACCGAATCCAACGCCCTTCCCTCCAGGCCGCGGTCCGCCGCGAGCGTCGAAGCCTGGTCGAGCGAGTACGACGTCGTCGTGGTCGGTCTCGGCGTCGCCGGCGGCGCGGCGGCGATCGAGGCGCGGCGCGCCGGCGCGTCCGTCCTGGTCCTCGAGCAGCAGACCCGCGGCGGGGGGGCGACCGCCAACTCCGAAGGCACGATCTACTTCGGCGGGGGGACGCGGGTCCAGAAGGCGAACGGCTTCGAGGATTCGACCGAGAACATGCACGCCCACGTGAAGGGCGCCGCGGGACCGAACGCGGACCCGGAGAAGGTCCGGCTCTACTGCGAGCACAGCCTCGACCACTTCGACTTCTTCCAGTCCTGTGGCGTCGAGTTCAAGGACACCTACTACGAGGAGAAGGTGATCTTTCCGCCGACGGACGACTGCCTGATCTACTCGGGCAACGAGCAGGCCTGGCCCTTCTCGGAGGAGGCGAAGCCGGTTCCGCGGGGCCACAAGCCGAAGTGGGAGGCCAGCGCTGGCACGTATCTCATGGAGCGGCTGATCGAGACGATCGAGAATGAAGGCGGCGAGATCCGCAACGAAGCCAAGGTCGAGACCCTCGTCCGGGACGATACCGACGGGCGGGTCGTCGGGGTCATCGCCGAGATCGACGGCGAACAGGTCGCGATCCGGGCGAAGGGTGGGGTGATCCTCACGACGGGCGGCTTCGTCATGAATCGCGAGATGCTCGCGCGCTTCGCGCCCCACCTGCTTCGATGCAAGTACCCGATCGGGAGCGACGGCTGCGACGGGAGCGGGATCCGGATGGGCATGGGCGTCGGCGGAAACGCCATCAACATGCACGAGGGGCTGATGACGACGCCCTTCTTCCCACCGAACACGCACATCAGCGGGCTGCTCGTGAACGCGCAGGGCAGCCGCTTCGTGAACGAGGACTGCTACCACGGCCGGGTGACCGACGCGATCCTGACCAAGGCGGACGGTCGCGCCTTCCTGATCGTCGACGACGCCCTCTACGACGAGGAGAAGCAGTTCGTGCCGTACCCGATGGCGGCGGTCGAAGAGACCCTGGAGGAGCTCGAGGCGGCGCTCGAGATCCCTACGGGCGAGCTGGTCCACACGGTCGAGGCCTACAACGCGACGGCGGCGAAGGGCGAGGATCCGACCTTTCACAAGGCGAGCAAATGGGTCACGCCCCTCGACCACCCGCCCTACGCGGCCCTCGATCTCTCGGTCGACAACAGCATCTGGGCCGTGTTCACCCTGGGTGGCCTCGACACGAAGCCGACCGGCGAGGTCCTGACCGTCGACGGCGAGATCGTCCCGGGGCTCTTCGCCGCCGGCCGTGCGTCGGCGGGACTCACCCGATCCGGCCGCCACTACGCGAGCGGCATGTCGATCGGCGGCGGCAGCTTCTTCGGCCGGATGGCCGGGCGGACCGCCGCGGGGGCTCCTCCGGTCGGAAGCTGACGACGCGTCGGTTCGCGCTCCCGCCTCCGGCACCCGCTGCGCGCCGCGGCAGCCCGCCGCCGCGGCGCGCGGAACCCGCGTTCTCCCGCGACGACCCTTCGTCGCTAGAATGCGGCCTCGCGTGCCCCCTGCCCGCGCGCCCGAGGAGCCCCCGCCATGCATGAATGGAGCGAGTCCCAGCTGATGATCCGCGACGCGGTTCGCCAGTTCGTCGAGAACGAGATCGCCCCCCACGTCGAAGAGCTCGAGCACGGCGACCTCCCGCCCTACGACCTGCTGCGCAAGATGTACCACTCGTTCGGCATGGACGAGATGGCCGGCGCCCGCTTCGACAAGCAGATCGCCGCCGAGAAGAAGGGCGAGAAGCTCGAGAAGAAGACGGGCGGCGATCCGTCGGCCCGCGCCGACCAGGCCGCGGCGACCCTCATCCCGATCATCGAGCTCTGCCGCTACTGCCCCGGCATGGTGACCGCGCTCGGCGTCAGCACCGGCCTCACCGCCGCCGCCATCAACTCCAAGGGCACGACCGAGCAGAAGGAGCGCTGGGCGCGGGACATCCTGACCCTCGACAAGATCGGCGCCTGGGCGATCACCGAGCCCGGCTCCGGCTCCGACGCCTTCGGCGGCATGCGCAGCTCGGCGCGACGCGAGGGCGACGAGTTCGTGCTGAACGGCTCGAAGACCTTCATCACGAACGGCCCCTTCGCCGACACGACGGTCTTCATCTGCAAGCTCGAAGAGGAAGGCGTCGACCCGCGCGACCGCAAGATCCTGAACTTCGTGCTCGACCGGGGCATGCCCGGCTTCGAGCAGACCAAGCCGCTCCGCAAGATGGGCATGCACTCGTCGCCCACCGGCGAGCTCTTCCTGCAGGACGTCCGAGTCGGCATGGACCGCCTGCTCGGGGGCGAGGCGGCGCTCGAGAAGAGCGGCGGCGGGCGCGAAGGCGCGAAGAGCACGTTCCAGACCGAGCGCTCCGGCGTCGCCGCGATGGCCCTCGGGATGGTCGACCGGTGCCTCGAGCTCTCGCTCAAGTACGCCCGGGAGCGCGTCCAGTTCGAGCGGCCGATCGGCGAGTACCAGCTGATCCAGGACAAGCTCGCGCGCATGGAGGTCGCCCGCATGAACCTCCAGAACCTCGTCTTCCGCACGATCGAGCTGGCCAGCCACGGCAAGACCATGACCTTCGCCGAGGCCTCGGCGATGAAGCTCTACGCCGCGCGGGCGGCGGTCGAGGTCGCGATGGAGGCCGTCCAGGTCTACGGCGGCAACGGCTACATGTCCGAGTACGTGGTCGAGCAGCTCGCCCGGGACGCCAAGGTGCTGCAGATCTACGCCGGGACGGACGAGATCCAGATCCGCGCGATCGCCAAAGACCTGCTGAAGGGCTGATCCACCTTGGCACAGCTCTGGCTCGACCTCGGCCTCGGCGTCGGGATGTTCCTGCTGATGCTCGGCATGGGACTGGCCCTGGTCACCGACGACTTCCGCCGCGTCGCGACGATCGTGGGGACGGTGCTCCAGCTCGTCGTGATGCCCGTCGTGGGCGTCGCACTCGCGAACCTCTTCGAGCTGCCGCCGATCCTCGCGACCGGCATCGTCGTCGTCGCCGCCTGTCCGGGCGGCATGTTCTCGAACATGTACGTCCACTTCGCGAAGGGCAACACGGCGCTCTCGATCACCCTGACCGCGACCGCCACCCTGGTCACGCTCTTCACGCTCCCGCTCTGGGTCCAGTTCGCGGTCGGCCTCTTCGAGGCCCACGACGGGGCCGCGGTCGAGATGCCCGTCGTCGAGACGGCGCTGCGGCTCGGGACCCTGACGATCCTGCCGGTCGCACTCGGCATGCTCGCCCGCGCGCGGAACCCGAACGCGCTCCGCTGGGAGCGACGCGCGACGATCCCCGGCGCGATCGTCATCGTGCTCGGCGCCGCCCTCGGCACGGGCAACAACCCGGAGCTCGACCCGAACGAGTTCCTCGACTCCCTCGCGCCGGCCGCGGCCTTCGCCCTGTCGGCGATGGTCGTGGGAACCGTCGTCCCCCTCCTCTTCCGGATCCCCGCCCGGGACGCGGTCACGATCGCGGTCGAGATGATCGTGAAGAACACGCTCCTCGGGATCGTGCTCGTCGCCCAGGTCCTCGACTTCGAGGCGGTGCTCCCGATCTTCGCCTTCGCCGTCTTCCAGACGCCCGGCGGCCTGCTGCTGCTGGTGGGCTGGCGGCTCCTCGAGCGACGCCGCGCCGGGTCAGAAATGGCGTAGCACCTTCTCCGCGAAGGTTTCCATCAGACGCTTCTTCTGGTCGAGGCTCGACGGCCCGTCGAACGCGAACCAGAAGGGAAGATGGATGCCCGCCGTCATGCCGTGTTCCTCCAGACGACGGTAGTCGTCGAGGCCGGCGTCGCCGTAGAGGCCGACCAGCGTGTCGAGCGGCTCGTCGCCCCGCCCCGCTTCGGCGCGGAGCTTCGCGAGCGTGTCGAGCACCCCCGGCGCGTCTTCGAGGGTGTTGCCCACGCCGATCCAACCGTCTCCCTCGCGTGCCGTCCGCCGGAGCGCGACCGGCGCCGCGCCGCCGAAATAGAGCGGAATCGAGTGGGTCGGCTTCGGGCTCACGACGATCGGGTCCCAGTCGAAGAACTCCCCGTGGTGCGCGTAGTACTCGCCGGTCCAGAGCCCGCGCAGCACCTCGATCATCTCGTCCATGCGCCGCCCGCGCGTCGCGAAGTCGACGTCGTAGAGATCGAACTCCTCCTTCATCCAGCCCGTGCCCACCCCGAGCGCGAAGCGGCCCCGGGAGAGGATCGCGAGGGTCGCCGCCTGCTTGGCGACCTCGATCGGGTGACGAAGCGGGAGGACGTAGACGCCACAGACGAAGCGCAGTCGCTCCGTGACCGCGGCCATCGCCGCACAGCTCGTCCACATGTCCGGATACTCGCTCTCCGCCGTCTGGGGCGGAAAGCCGGACTCGGAGTAGGGGTAGCGGGGCTCCATCTCACGGGGATAGAGCGCGTGATCGGCGCCGATGATCCCCTCGAAGCCGAGCTCCTCGGCGAAACGCGCGAGGTCGACGAGCTGATCCGTCTCGGCCCAGGTGATCGACTGCCAGAACTTCATGCGCGGGACCCCCGGGTCGGGCCCGCCCCCGCCCGCGGCGAAGTCCGCGCGCGGTCCTCAGTTCGACGGGGGCGTGGGCTCCCCGGTGCGCAGACCGTTCGTCGAGAGTGCGGTCTGCAACTCTTCCAGGCAACCCTGGCAGAGCGCCTGGCTCGTCGCCGTGATTCCCGGTCCCGAAATCGTCCTCAGGACGACACCGCACCAGGCGCAGCTCTTCCCCATGTTCCGGTCTCCCCCCTCGGACCTTCGTCACGGAAGGCGGCCTTCCGATTCGAGCGCGCATCGACGAGGTCCGCTTCGCAGATTTCCGTTGGCGCCCCGAGCTGTCGATCGGGTCTTCCCCCGACACCGGAGAACCTTTGCCCTGTCGCGGGCCTGGCCCGAACGGGCCGGCGAAGACGACGGGGTTTGATGCGACAGACGCTTCGGGCGACACTCCCCACCCCTGCGGGCAACGTCCCGCCCGCCCGAGGAATGCATGCCCGAACCCCTCCGCGTCTGTCTCGGCTTCCCGCCCTTCCACGCGCCGAGCTACGTCGAACGTCTCGCGGCGCTCGACGGAATCGAGCCCGTCGTGCTCCCGATCGACGAGGGCGCGGACTGGGCCGTCGAGCACGCCGGCCGGCCCTACCCGGAGCCGCCGCCCTGGGCCGCGGGCGTCGCGGCGGAGCGCGAGGCGGCGCTGGCGTCGTGCCAAGTCCTGACGACGCTCCACACACCCGACCGGCTCGCCGAGCGGATGCCGAACCTGCGCTGGGTCCAGGGCTGCGGCGCCGGCGTCGAGCAGTTCGGGAGCGCCGGGCTGGACCTGGAGCGCCACGTCCTCACCAACTGCACGGGCGTCTCCGCCGGCTCGATGTCGGAATGGGTGATCGGACGCCTGCTCCAGGTCTGGAAGCGCTTCCGGGAAGCCGACGCCTACCAGGAGGAGCACGCCTTCGAGCGCACCTACGGCAGGACCTTCGCGGGCTCGACGATCGGCATCATCGGCCTCGGCGGCATCGGCAAGGCGGTCGCGAGCCGCGCCCGCGCCCTCGGCTGCAGGACCCTGGGCCTGAAGCGCAGCGCGAAGCCCGGGGACACGTCGCCGGACGTCGACGAGCTCTTTCCCGCGGACGCGCTCCACGAGGTCCTCTCGCGGTCGGACGCGGTCGTCCTCTCCGCCCCGGCGACGGCGGAGACGCGGCACCTGATCGACGCGAAGGCCCTCGCCGCGATGCCCCGTCACGCGGTCTTCGTGAACGTCTCGCGTGGCACCCTCGTCGACGAGGTGGAGCTCGCCCGCGTGATGCGCGACGAGCCCCTCGCGGCCGCGGTCCTCGACGTGTTCGACCCCGAGCCGCCGGAGCCTTCGAATCCGCTCTGGGACCTGCCGAACGTCTACGTCTCGGCCCACTCGTCCGTGTCCGTCGACCGCTACATGGACGACGTCTTCGACCTCTTCGTCGACAACCTCGAACGCTTCCGCGACGGCCGCGAGCTGCGCAACGTCGTCGACACCCAAGCACTCGGCTTCGAGTGACCGCCCACCGTCGCCCGAAGCGCTCGGCTTCGAGTGACCTTCCTGCGTCGCCCGAAACGATCCCCACGGAGCCTGCCATGCCGCACGGAAGCTGCCTCTGCGAAGCCGTCCGATACGAGACGGACGGTCCCCTCGAAGGAATCGACCACTGCCACTGCTCGATGTGCCGACGCGCCCACGGCTCGGCGTTCTCGACCTACGGGCGCGTGCTGCGGGAGCGGGTCCGGGTCGAGGATCCGAACGGGTCGCTCGTCTGGTACGGCTCCTCCGAGCCGGTCCAGCGCGGATTCTGCGGAAAGTGCGGCTCGAGCCTCTTCTTCCGCCACGCCGCCGCGGAGGACTTCGACTTCATCGCCGTCGGCACCCTCGACGACGACCCCGGCGCCCGCCCCGAGGCGCACATCTTCGTCGCCTCGAAGGCGCCCTGGTACACGATCGAGGACGACCTCCCGCAGCACGAGGCGTATCCGCCGGGCGTCGCGGATTGAGCGAAGACGCCCCGGACCGACGGGGGCATCCCTTCGGTGACGCCGCGGAGGGCTTCGACGCAGCGCGCTTCGAGGCCGGACTCCGGCGCCTCGCTTCGTATCCAGGCTTCCGCTTCCCCGGCGATGTGGTGCCCCGCGACTTCAAACGTTCGGCGGTCCTCCTCTCCTTCTGGCGGGAGGGAGACGACGTCGCGCTCCTGCTGACGAAACGCTCGACGAACCTTCGCGGCCATCCCGGGATAATGGCCTTCCCGGGCGGACGCCTAGAGGACGGCGAGACCTGGATCGAGGGCGCACTCCGCGAGACCGAAGAAGAAGTCGGCATCGCCCCCGACTCGATCGAGGTCCTCGGCCGACTCGACGACGCGTGGAGCGGATCCCGACACCGACTCGTCCCGATCGTCGGCTGGCTCCCCGAGCGCCCCCGCGTCGTCGCGAATCCCGACGAGGTCGCCTCCGTCCACATGCCGCGCATGACGACCCTGCTTCGCGCCGACGCCTGGTCGCGGACCGCGATCCCCCTCGGCGACCACGTCCACTACGACGCGACGATCCATTGGCAGAGCGACCACGTCTACGGCCTCTCCGCCGACCTCTTCGTCGAAGCCGCGCTCCGGGCGCTCGGGCTCCCCGCGTCGAACGGCGAGGGACGACTCCGAAGCCTGCGCGCCTGGCTCGGAACGGCGCCCGGTGGATCGCCCTCCGATTGAAGCGGGGCGCCGTGCTCACGCTTCGAGAGAGAGCCCGAAACGACGAAGGCGCCGCGGAGAACCGCAGCGCCTTCGGAGAGACGTCGTTCGCTGGGATGCGCCCTTCGAATCAGCCTTCGACGGGAAGCGCCATGTCGATCATCGATTCCCCTGGCGCGGACTTCGCGAGCTCACCGGCGAGGGCTTCGTTCACGATCGCCTTCACGTTCGAGCGGCAACCGCCGCATCGCATGCCGGCGCCGGTCTCGCGCGCGACCTCGCGCGCGGAGGCGCAGCCGTTCTTGACGGCGCGGCGGATCTGGCGGTCGCTGATTCCTCGGCAGTGGCAGACGAGCATGGTGGGATCGAAGCCTTCTGGGGGAGCGGGATTGCTGAAGAGTCGAAATTCTATGTCGGGGAAAATGAAAATCAATGTCGTTTTCACCTTCGGCCGAAGAATTCCCGGACTCGACCTCTTTCCTCCGCAACGCGACGGCAATTCGGGAAAATCCTGGCAATTCAGGGGGTTCGACCGGACGTTGGCCTCTGCCCCTCGGGGAATTTCGACCCACCGAGAGACGGACGCGCCCCCGAAGAGACCGCCGAGCGATAGAATCGCGCGTCCGGAGGAGAATCGATGAGCCCCGAAGACCTGGTCGAGATCGAGCGCATCAAGCAGCTGAAGGCCCGCTACTTCCAGCTGATGGACCAGAAGCGCTGGGACGAGTGGGCGGACGTCTTCTGCGAGGACGTGGTCATCGACACGACCGAGGAGGGCTCGCCGCTCATCCACGGGCGCGCCGCCTTCAAGGAGTACCTCCCGCCGATCCTCGAGAACGTGAAGACCTGCCATCACGGGCACACGCCGGTGATCACGCGCAGCGGCCCCGACGAGGCCGAGGGCACGTGGGCCATGGAGGACATGCTCTGGTGGCCCGCCGGCTCGCCCATGGAGCATCTCTGGGGTCTCGGCTGGTACGAGGAGAAGTATCGTCGCGACCCCGACGGCGAATGGCGCATCGCGCACCTGAAGCTCCGCCGGATCCGCGTCGAGGTCGACGGCAAGGAAGTCGGCCTCGGTGATCGCCCCGCGAGCGGCGACCGGGCGAACGCCCCGGCCTGAAGGCCGCTCCCCCACGACCCAACAAGGAGAAGATCGCATGCCCAGCCTGGAAGAACTCGTCGCCCCCGGAAAGGCCGCGATCCTCACGATGGAGATGCAGCGCGGCGTGATCGGCGATCTCGCCACGATCCGCCCGCTCGCCGATCTCGTCGCCAGCCAGGGAATCCCGGAGCGGACCGGTAGCCTGCTCGAGGCCGCGCGGCGGCGCGACGTCCCGGTCATCCACTGCCGCGCGGGCTTCCGCCGCGACCGGCGCGGCTCCTATGCGAACGTGCCCATGGTGAACGCCATGCTCAAGGACCCCGACTACCTGGTCATGGGCGAGCCGGCGACCGACGTCATCCCTGAGCTCGGCCCCGCGGAGACCGATCTCGACTCGGCGCGCCTGCACGGCATGTCGCCTTTCATCGGCACCGCCCTCGACCCGACGCTGCGTTCGCTGGGCATCACGACGGTGATCGCGACGGGGGTCTCACTGAACGTGGGTATCCTCGGCATGACCATCGAGGCGATCAACCACGGCTACCATGTCGTCCTCGTGACCGACTGCGTGACGGGCTATCCGCCGGAGTACGGCGAGCAGGTCCTGCAGAACAGTCTGGGCCGGATCACGACCCAGACCACCGCCGAGGAACTCCAGAAGCTCTGGGGCTGAACGTCGGCGCACTCTCTCTGCGCGCTACAGCGTTCTATCTCCGCGCCGCGGCGTTCCGCGCACCTGGCGTGCCTCGCACCCGCAATGGAGCCCCACGATGGCCGACGACCTGCCCCCGATCGACTTCCAGGTGAACCGCGACGACTTCCGCGAGACGCGCTTCGTGCCGGGGGCACCGATCGACGATCTCGGAGACGGCCAAGTCCTCTTCCGCATCGACCGCTTCGCGCTCACCTCGAACAACATCTCGTACGCGGCGGCGGGCGACATGCTGGACTACTGGGGCTTCTTCCCCGGCGAAGACCGCTGGGGACGCATCCCGGCGATGGGGTTCGGAATCGTCGCCGCGTCCCGCAACCCGGACATCCCGGAAGGCGGCCAGTGCTTCGGCTTCTTCCCCATGTCGCGCCACCTGGTGATCGACGCGAAGAAGAACAGCTCCGGAATGGTCGACACCGTCGCCCACCGCGCCGAGCACGCCCCGGTCTACCGCTCCTACTCCTGGACCGACGGCGACCCCCTCTACAAGGACACCCGCGCCGACGAGCTGATCCTGCTGCGCGGCCTCTTCATGACGTCGTTCCTCTGTGAGGATCTGATCGCCGACGAGGACTTCTTCGGCGGCCAGGCCTCGATCGTGACGAGCGCGTCGAGCAAGACGTCCATCGCGCTCGGTCACCTGCTCTCGAAGCGCGGCCGGGGGCCGGTGATCGGGCTGACCTCGCCGCGAAACCGCGCCTTCGTGGAGAAGCTCGGATGCTACGACGAGGTCGTGCTCTACGAGGAGCTCGACCGCATCCCCGGGATCGTCGCCGGTAAGGGCGCGGTCATGGTCGACATGGCGGGCAACGGCGAAGTCGTCGCCGGCGTCCACGACCGACTCGCCGACGAGCTCAAGTACTCGTGCACCGTCGGCGCGACCCACTGGGAGGCAGGTGATCGGCCGAAGACGATGAAGGGGCCGCAGCCCGAATTCTTCTTCGCGCCCGCGCGAATCGTGAAGCGCACGCAGGACTGGGGGCCGGGCGGACTCCAGGAGCGCCTCGGCGACGCGTGGCACGCCTTCGCCGACTGGAGCGAGACGTGGATGGACATCAAGCGCCAGTTCGGCGAGGAGGCGCTCCGGCGCGTCTACCTCGAAGTCCTGAACGGCGACCTCGACCCGAGCGACGGCCACGTGCTGACGCTCTGGGAGTAGGAGTTCCCATGATCAAAGCGCGCGGCGTCCACCACATCGCCTTCTCCACCGCCGACATGAAGGGTCAGATCGAGTTCTTCTCCGACGTGCTCGGGATGCCCCTCGTGGCGATCTTTCCGATGCACGGCGTGCCCGGCGGGATCCACGCCTTCCTCGAAGGCTCGCCCGAGTGCCTGATCTCCTTCGTCCAGCTGCCGGCGATGGCCGACATCGAGATCGAGTACGGCAAGACCCACGCGGGCAGCGGCAGCCTCCCCTCGGCGCCGGGCACGCTTCAGCACCTCGCGCTCGTCGTCGACAGCGACGACGAGCTGCTCGCCCTCCGGGACCGGATCCGGAGCCGCGGCATCAACGTGCTCGGCCCGATCGACCACGGCATGTGCCGCTCGATGTACTTCGCGGGACCGGAGGCGCTCAGCCTCGAGATCGCGACCTCCGACGAAGCAATCGACCCGAAGCACTGGCTCGATCCCGAAGCCGCCGCCGAGGTCGGGATCACCCCCGAGATGATGGAGCAGATGGCGAACCCCGCGGTGTTCGATCGGCCCGCCGAGCCGATTCCGCAGCCGCCCTACGACCCGTCGAAGCCGCACATGCTCTACCCGAAGGCCGTCTACGAGCAGATGCTGAAGATGACGGACCAGCAGGTCTGGGACGCGACGAGCTTCACGGAGCCGCCCGTAAAATGAACATCGTCCGCGAGCCCTACGGCATCCTGCACGTCGATCCGAGCCCGATCAAGGACGTCTACGGCGGCGATTCCGGCGCGGTCTTCGTCGAGTGCATGCGTCTGCGGCCGGAGGGCGTCGACTCGAAGACGGTGATCGTCTTCTCCCACCCGATCGGCGGCGGCGCGTTCCTCCCGCTCGTGAACGCGCTGGCCCATGCCGGGATCCACGTCGTCTACTGCAACCCACGCTATCGCGGGAACGACACGGCGCTGATCATGGAGAAGTGCGTGCTCGACCTCGGCGCGTGCATCCGCGACCTCAAGGAGAAGAAGGGCTACGAGACCATCCTGATGGGCGGCTGGTCCGGCGGCGGCTCGCTCTCGTCGTTCTACCAGGACCAGGCCGAGCATCCGACGATCCGTGAGACCCCGGCCGGTGACCCGGCGGACCTCGTCGCGGCGGACCTGATCCCGGCCGACGGGGTGATGTACCTCGCCGCTCATCTCTCCCGAGCGCACACGTTGACCGAATGGATCGACCCGTCGATCACCGACGAGGCGAATCCCTTCGAACGCGATCCCGAGCTCAATCTCTACGACCCCACGAATCCGAACCAGCCGCCCTACTCCGCCGACTTCCTCGCGCGCTACGCCGACGCACAGATCGCCCGCAACCGGCGGATCACGGCCTGGGTAAAGGAGACCCTCGCAGAGCTGAAAGCCGATCCGGCGAAGCCGCCGGAGCGCGCGTTCTGCGTCCACGGAACGATGGCGGCGCCCTGCTTCCTCGACCCGGCGGTCGATCCCTCCGATCGCGAGCCGGGCACGTGTTATCTGGGCGACCCCAAGGTCGTCAACGACGGCCCGGTCGGCCTCGCCCGCTTCAACACGCTCCGCTCGTGGCTCTCCCAGTGGAGCTACGACGACTCCCGCGCCGATGGCGTCGGCAACGCCAGCCGGATCAGCTGCCCCGTCCTGGCGATCAACAACACCGCGGATCTCGCCTGCACCCCGAGCCACGCCCAGCGCCTCGTAGGCGCCGTGTCACACGACGACAAGGAGCTCCACCACGTAAAGGGCGCCGACCACTACTACATGCAGAAGCCGGAGCTGATCCCGGAAGCGGTCGGGCTCGTGCAGGACTGGATGTCGCGGAAGGGGTTCGGCTGAACCGCCCGCCGCGAGGTCGCGATCACGCGATCAGGGAGTGCTCGTCGAAGGGTGCCTCGCCCTTGCCGATCTTGTCCGCGCGCGTGCGCAGCGTCTCGCCGGCGCCTTCGACGCCGATCATCGCGACGAACTTGCCGTCCTTGAGATCGACCAGCAGCGCCTTCGCGAGGTCGTCGAGATCCTGGAACTGGATCTCCATCCCGGTCTCCTTCGCGTGCGTCATGAATGCCCCCATCAGGTCCTCGGGCTGCCCCGAAGGCTTCTCCCGGGCGAACTCGTCGGGCCGATTGCGCGCGCAGGTCCAGATCCCCGTGTCCAATACGCCGCCGGCGGGATAGAAGATCGTCGCCTGCAGCTGGGGATGCTGGGTGCTGAACTGGGCGGCGAGGCACTCGGTGATGATCGAGACGCTCGCCTTGCTCGAGGCGTAGACCGACTGACCCGCCATCGGCGCGATCCCGCCGTCGCCGCTCGACGTGTTGATCACGTGTCCGGGCTCGCCTCCTTCGATCATGCGCGGAACGAAGCTCTGGATCCCGTGCACGACCCCCATCACGTTCACGCCGAGCACCCACTTCCAGTCGTTGACCGTCGTCTCCCAGACGTTGACCGAAGGGGCGCCCACGCCGGCGTTGTTGAAGAGCAGATGGACGACCCCGTGCTGCGCATAGACCTGCTCGGCCAGGGACTCGACCTCTTCCGGGTCGGAGACGTCGGTCCGGATCGCGCTCACCTCGCCCAGCGGTGACAGCTCTTCGAGCGTCCGATCGAGCGCGCCCTGCTCCACGTCCGAGATCACGACCTTCGCTCCCTCCCCGAGGAGCTGCTTCGCGATCGCCTTGCCGATGTCCCCCGCGCCGCCCGTGACGACGGCGACCTTGCCCGCGTAGTCCTGCATCAGTTCGCCTCCATTCGTTCGCCGATCGCGCTGAAGGCGATGGCAGTAGCCGTATCCATGTCGAGGGCGTCGGACAGCTCCATGGTGTCCGAGCCTGCGTTGAGCTTCTCGAGCGCCGCCTCGAGCGAGTCCGCCTCGATCTCGTAGATCGCGAGGTAGCGACCCGGCGTCTTGTCGGCGACGTCCCCGACCTGCGCATCGGAGAGCGCGAATCGCTGCGCTGCCACGAAACCGTCGACCTCGAGGACGTCCCGCAGATGGACCTCGTCGTACCAGCGGTTGTACTCCGCTTCCTTCCCGGCCGTGGGCTGCGTGAACACGATGAGTCGGTGGGTCGGCATGGATCGGGTCCTTTCGGCGCGGCGGGCGGGCACGTGGGATCAATGAAGGAAGAGCCGGCGCTCGGGGCCTTCGGGACGGAAGATCCGAACCGGCAGCTCGCCCGCAGGCCCGGGGATCGTGACCGGCTCGGCATGGTCGGACGTGATGCCTTCGGGCAGCGACGCGTCGAAGGACTTGCGCGCCGCCTGCGCGCGCTCGAGCCGGTCGGTCACGTCGTCGAGGGATTCGAGGACGGGCATTTGCTCCAAGAGGGAACGTGCCTCCTCCCCATACCCCTCGAGCGCTTCGTCCCAGAGTCGCATTTCCGTTCTCCTTGGAACCGGTCTTCAGGCGCCCGACGCGGCGAGCCACTTCCGAGTCTACTCCGGTGAAAGTGGAAATCACCTCGGTGGTCCACCGTGGCGGCCGTCACTTTCTCCTCAGCCCGGAAGGCGCCTGGGGGCACGAGGGAGACGGGCTGCGCGCACCCTGCACATCCGGCCGGCGAAATTCGAGGGGAGTTGGAAGATCGCCTCAAGCAATCCATTGAGCGCCCGATAAGGCTTGCCAAAGGAGCCCCCCGAAATGCGATCCATGTCACGAATGCTTCTCGGCGCGTTCTTCGCGCTCGCCCTTTCGAGCCCTGCCGTCGCGGAGACGCCGGCGACGAACGGCGGCGACTTCACGCACACCGCGCAGCTGCAGCTCGACCAGCAGTTCGAGCTCTCCGTCGAGGACGTGGCCGCGGGCCAGCTCTGGCGACTCGGCGGCCCGAGCACGATGAGCTGCTCGCACGCCGTCAACCGAACCGAGCTCGAGACCTGCGTGGTCACGACCGAAGGCACCCCGCGCTCCGCGGTGCCCGCGGCGATCGCGGCCAACAACTGAAGCCGGCCTCCGGGCTCGTCCGGCCACCGGGTCCCATCGCACTTGGACCCGATCGTCCGCTGAGGCATCCTGCGGCGCTCGTCCCCACCTTCCGGTCGGGAACGGGCGCCGCTCTCTTTCGGGCGTTCCGAACCCGGTCCCGAGGATCCTCTCCTGGCTTTCGTCCCCGTCGCCCGCTTGAGTGAGATCCCCAGCGACCGCGGCCTCCGCGTCGTCGTCGACGGGATCGGCGTCGGCCTCTACCGGATCGGCGACGAGGTCCACGCGATGGAGGACGCTTGCCCGCACCAGGGCTTCCCCCTGCACGACGGGCACCTCGAGGGCTGCGTGATCATCTGCCGTGCCCACGGCTGGCCCTTCGACGTCCGCACGGGCTTCGACCCCGACGACGCCGACGGCTTCCCGATCCCCACGTTCGCCGTCGAAGTCGAGGCCGACGAAGTCCGCATCGACCTCTCCCGGCAGCTGAACGATCCGCGCCGCCTACGCAAGGAGCGTCACACCGGACAGGCTTGAAGCCAACCCGGGTTCATCGCCGGAGCCCTCTGCGCCCGAAAAGAGCCCTCAGCGACGGACGAGCGCTCTCAGCGACCGAAAGAGCCCTCAGCGACGGACGAGCCCTCAGCGCGCAAAGGGAAGCCTCAGCGCCCGAAGAGAGCCCTCAGCGCCCAAAAAAAGTCGGGATGATCATGTCGTCCGGGATCTCGTCCTCGATCTCCTCGTGGAGCTTCTCGAGGAGGCTCCAGTGGAGCCCAGGACGCTTGTGATGCGCGGTGTGGTAGCCGAGGTTGCAGGTCAGGTAATTGTACGTCCTGCTCGTTCGGTTGACCGACGCATCGTAGTGATCGGTCGCGTGGTAGCCGGCATGGTGCTCGTACGTCGCCCAGCTCGTATGCACGAGCGCGACGAACGCCGGAAGCATGAAGACCAGGACCGCGTTCACCGGATTGATCCAGAGCAATACGCCCAGGATCGACCAGACCGGAATCTTCATGAGCAGGTAGTTGCGCCACTGCTTCGGGTGCTTCCGTCCCACCTTGTAGATGTCGATCTGGTGGGTCGCGACGAGCTTGATCGTGTACTCGACGCGGTTCATCGTCGACCCGTCGCGACGCGTCCAGCGGGACTCGTCCACCGGCGCCTCGCTCGGGTGCTGATTCAGATAGTTCCGGTGGTGCCCGAGGTTGTGATGGAGCACCCAGCCATACGGTGACAAGCCGGTCTGGAGCGAGAGCGCGACCTCGTAGAGACGGTTCAGCCACGCGGCGTGGAAGGTGTTGAAGTGCTGGTGGTGGTGGTTCAGGGGCGCGATGAAGAAGCTCGCGATCGAGAACGGGACCACGAGGACGATCGCCAGCCAGGTCGGTGCGAAGAAGAACGCGACGAAGTGGAGCGAGAGCTTGACCAGGGTGATCGTCACCGGCCGGCGATCCGCCGTGTACCGGAGGACCTTGCCTTTGCCTGCCGGCCTCGCCTTCGGCCCTGCTTCAGCCGGAGAGACCTCTTCTCGCGCCACCGGCGTTCCGGGCTCGATCACTGCTGCCATCGCGGTCGTCCGTCCTCATCGCGGTCCGAACCGTCCCGCTCGCGCTTCGGTCGGAAGCGCAGCGCCGGGCTCGGACGCGCGTCGTTCGGGGGGAGACTCGAGTCGGTCTGTGTATCGACCCTCCGACGCACGATCGGGAGCGTGATCCCGGAAAGTCGTCGTCCTCGAGTGTCGTGTGTGTAGCCGACACGGTTACCTGCGAAAACGAGGGAGCAGCGCCCTTGCGTAAAAGGGGTGTAAAACCTGGGATCGACGGGTCCGCACCGGTGGCCGGACCGAAGTGCTAGAAAGCGGGCGTGCCGAATCGTCCGTCTCTCGTCGCAATCGTGAACATCACCGAGGACTCCTTCTCGGACGGCGGCCGGTATCTGGAAGCCGAGGCCGCGATCGCCCATGCGCGCGCCCTTGCCGAGAGCGGGGCCGACTGGATCGAGCTCGGCCCCGCCTCGAGCAATCCGGATGCGGGCCTGGTTCCGGCGCCCGAGCAGATCCGCCGACTCGAGCCGGTCGTCGCCGCCCTGGGCGCGGGGCCGCTGCCCCTGTCGGTCGACGCGACCCGCCCCGAGGTGCTCGACTGGGCGCTCGAGCAGGGGGTCGGCATGGTGAACGACGTCCGCGGCTTCCCGGACGCGGCGACCCGGGAGCGGCTGGGCGCGAGCGACGCGCTCGTCGTCGTGGTGCACTCGCTCCTCGCGGAAGAGCGGGCCACCCGGGACGCCGCGACGCCCGAGCAGGTCCTCGACTCGATCGACCGCTTCTTCGACCTGCGCCTCGACGAGCTCGTCCGGGCGGGCGTCGACGAATCCCGCCTGATCGTCGACCCGGGCATGGGCTTCTTCCTCGGCAGCGACCCGCGTTCCTCGATCGCCGTCCTGCGCTCGATCCCGCGCCTGCGCGCCCGCTTCGGGCGACCGATCTTCGTCTCGGTCTCGCGCAAGTCCTTTCTGCGCGCGATCACCGGACGCGGCGTCGACAGCGTCGGCGCGGCCACGCTCGCCGCGGAGCTGCATGCGGCGCGCTCGGGCGCCGACTACCTCCGGACCCACGACGTCGGCGCGCTGCGCGACGGGCTCGCCGTCGAGGCGGCCCTCGACGCGAAGGACTAGCCGCGGTCCCGGGCGGCTCCGCGAAGCGCCCGCGCGGCGAGGACGAAGCCCCCCATCGCGAGGGCGTTCAGCCAGCTCCCGGCCTGGGGCGCCAGGCAACCGATGGTTTCGACGCTGTAGAGATCTGCGGGCACCGGTTCTCCGATCGTCGAGCGACGTCCCGAGTCTACGACATCGCCCGACGGATCGGGCTCCCGGAACGTCCGCTCCCGGACGGATTCAGCGCGACGGCCACTCGAAGACGCGCAGCACGTGCGCAGCGAGGACGCGGACCTCGGCCCAGGGCGCGTCTTCCCGGCGCGCGCGCTCCGTCCAGAGTGCGGCGTCCCTCGCGCGGACCATCGCGGAAACGTGGGTATCCACGGCCTGGAGCGCGAGGAGCTGCTCTTCGCTCGGCAGCGTCTCGAAGCCCTCCACGAAGGCGGTGTAGGCCTCGTCGAACTCGAAGACGAGGTTCTCGGCGAAGCCCGGTCGAGCCGGACGACGCTTCGCTTCCTCGACACTCGGGGGCTCCGCCGCGAGCCCGACGATCGCACGCCGGAGTCGCGCCTCCCGGCCGGTCGAAGCGGGGCCGGCGACGACCTCGAGTCCGCTCACCCCGACTCCCCCCGCGCGTCGAGGGACCAGATCCCGGCGCCCTCGGCGGCGATGAAGAGAAAGAGGAAGCAGTAGAGCATCGCGAGCTCGCCGTGATTCATGATGGGCAGGAGCGCCTGCGTGCCGTGGGCCATCCAGTAGGCGGACGCCATCAGACCACTACACAGGAATGCGACGGGGCGAACCAGGAGGCCGACGACCAGCATCAGTCCCCCGATCAGCTCGATCGGTCCGGCGACGTAGACGACGAGGGCCGGGGCGCCTTCCGGGGCGCCTCCGGGCCAGCCGAAGAGCTTCTGGCTTCCGTGCCAGAGGAAGAGGAAGCCGGTCACGATCCGCAGGACGGCGTAGAGCTTGTCGCGGTGGGGGTTCAGGAAGTCCAAAGAGCGTCCTCCGATTGTGTGGGCTCCGAGAGCGTACCATGCGGGGTTGGGCCCGAGATCCACCGTCAGGAGAGCTTCGTGACCTCCTCGAGTCCTTCGATGCTCGCGTAGGGGTTCGTCGGATTCCGATCCGCGGCGATGTCCTCGTAGCGGACCTTGAGCCCCTGCTTCGTGATGTCGTGGGTGAAGATCCAGAATCGGTCCTGCTTCATCGCTTCGACCACGTCGGCGGCGACCTGCGTCGGCGTGATCCCCATCTCCGAGATCGCTTCTCGAAGCGGCGCCATCGTCGCGGTCTGGGCGGCGGTCATCTCCGCGCCGTCGTCGCGGTTGCGCTCCGAGTGGAAGATCCCCGTGTTGACGAGATTCGGGCAGAGGCAGTGAACCGAGACGCCGGTTTCCTCGAGCTCCCGGTAGAGCGATTCGCTCAGCCCGACGACCGCGTGCTTGGTCGCGGTGTACATGCCGAGGACGGCGCTCGAGACGTGTCCCGCTTCGCTCGCCGTATTGATGATGTGCCCCTCGCCGGCCTCCTTCATGATCGGCCCGAAGGTCGTGACCCCGTAGGCGACGCCGAGCACGTTCACGTCGACGATCCACCGCCAGTCCTGCGGCGTCGTCTCGAGCATCGGCCCACCCGGCGCCACCCCGGCGTTGTTGAAGACGACGTGGACCGCCCCGTAGTGCTCGAGGGTGCGGTCCGCGAGGTTCTGGACCGCCTCCGGATCGCGCACGTCGCAGATCACGCCGAGGACGTCCCCTCCCTCTTCGGAGAGACGCTTCACCTCTCGATCGAGCGCTCCCTGCTCGACGTCCGCCATCACGACCTTCATCCCTTCCGCGACGAAGCGCTCGGTCACCGCGAGCCCGATCCCGCTCGCGGCCCCCGTCACGACCGCGACCTTGCCCTGGAAATTTTGCATCGCTCCCTCCTTCGTCTCCGGCGCATGCGTGCGCGAGGCCGCTCAGTCTAGCCACTCGAGCGGCCTCGCGGACGATCGGTCGGCGCCGGCGCGGCCCGAACGAGGGGCTAGAATCGCGGCATGCCCATTCTCGACCGTTTCCGAATCGACGACAAAGTGGCCCTCGTGACCGGCGCGGGCCGCGGCATCGGCCGCGCCACCGCCCTCGCGCTCGCCGAAAACGGCGCCGACGTGGCGCTCGCGGCCCGAAGCGAGGATCAGCTCGCAGCGGTGGCCGAAGAGATCCGCAAGCTCGGCCGGCGGGCGCTCGTGGTCCCGACGAACGCCGCGAAGACCGAGAACCTCGAGGCCTTCGTCGAGAAAGCCATGGACGAGTTCGGCCGGATCGACATCGTGATCAACAACGTGGGCGGCTCGATGCCCAAGGATTTCCTCTCCACCTCGGAGAAGGATTTCGAAGGCGCGTTCCACTTCAACGTCACGACCGCGTTCGCCCTATCGAAGGCCGCGGTCCCGCACATGCAGGAGCGCGGGGGCGCGATCGTGAACATCTCGTCGTCGATCGGTCAGATGACCGGCAAGGGCTTCACGGCCTACGGGACGGCGAAAGGCGCGATGAGCCACTTCACGAAGCTCCTTGCCGAGGATCTCGCCCCGAAGATCCGCGTGAACGCGATCGCGGTCGGCTCGACGGCGACCTCGGCGCTCGAGACGGTCCTGACCAACGATGCGGTCCACAACGCGATGGTCGAGGCGACGCCCTTGAAGCGCCTCGGGGAGCCCGAAGACATGGCGCTCGGCGCGCTCTACCTGGCGTCCCCGGCGAGCGCTTTCGTGACCGGGTCCGTCATGGAGATCCACGGCGGCATCACGAGTGCGAACCTCGACCTCGGCATCGCCGGCCTCTGACGCGCCGCCCCTGACCTAGCGAAGCGGCGGCAGCGCCGCGTCCTGCTGCTCTCGCAGGACCGGGTAGAGCAGCGCTTCCTCCCGCGCGAGGCGGCGGTGGAAGTAGCGCATGAACTCGGCGTCGCGCTCCGGCCCCGACTCGAGGACCAGCGCTTCGAGCGCGGCATCCGCTTCCTGCCAGGTCGCCGGCCGATGTCCGAGGATCTCCGCGACGTCGTCGAGATCGTCCGCTTCGAGGGCCGGACCATGGCGATCGGAGCGGTCCAGGTAGACGGCGGTCCGCTGCATCCGGTCGAGACGGTAGGCGGCCTCCCCGTCGTTCCCCGCCGCTCCCGGGTCGAGCAGCTCGACCAGCTGGGCGATCGCCGGGCTCCGACGCGATGGACGCCCGTCGGGCAGCGAAGGCAGATCGAGCTCGGTCCCGGTCATGTCCGCCATCACCTCGAGACCGCAGCGGCCGTAGCAGACGTACCAGCCCAGGTACTGGACGTAGTGGGCGGCGGCGGACGGGTTCGTGAGCTGATGGGCGACCGAGAGCGGATTGATCAGTGCGAAGCGGACGGTGTGGAAATCGACGACGCGGAGATCGACTTCGCGCCCGCTCAGCTCGGCGTACCGCCGCATCACGTCACCGAGCGGGGTCACGAAGGGCTCCGTCAGGTCGCGGGTCCGGAAGCCCGCGAGGTCCGCGGCGTAGTCGCCGATATAGCCGAGCTCGAAATCGAGGAGCCCCGTCAGCCCCTCGTCGTCGAACATGAACTGCCCGGAATCGCAGACGAGGAACGAGAGATCCCCGCGATCCTTCGGCACGTTGCGTTTGCACCAGGCGAGCTGGAACTCGATCATCGGATCCGGAGCGGTCTTGCCGACCCGCCAGCTGCGCTCGAAGCCGATCGTTTCGCCCATGCAGCTCGTCTCGGCGTCCGCGGGCCGTCGGTAGCCGATCGCCTCGAACGCTTCGATCGGGATCGCATGGATCTTCGCGAGGGCCTCGAGATACTCGTCGAGGACCTTCGCACGATGGGCCTCGTCGTTCGCGCGATCGAGGCTGAAGCGGCCGGGGATCTTCTCGAGCAGGAGCCCGGGCGGATCCTCGCAGGCGCCGAACGAGTGCGGAACGGGCACGCCGTGCTGCTCGAGGACGTCGATGACCGCGCCCTCGCGGACGAGCGGCTTGGTGCTCGTATGGAACTCGCCGCGCGCGCCGCGCCAGTAGAGCGGCAGGATCTCGCCGTCTCTCTCCAGTTCGAAGAAGCACGCCGGTCGCCAGCGCGGCTGCGACTCCCAGGCGACGACGCGCCCGCCGAGCCGCTTCTCGGCCCACGCGAACGCCCGCTGCCAATTCTGCGGCAACGCATTCCGACTCTCCGAATCGAGTTCCACTCTCATGGTCGAGCTCCGATCACAGGTGAACGTCCTCGTCGACGCTCGCGACGCGAGACGGGCCGAGGCAGGCAGACCCCCGGCAAAGGGGCGCAACGAAGAGGCAGCCCTCCATCGCCGACGGGCAACAAGCATACTCGGCCCGAGCACGTCGGACGATCGGACACGGAAGATCTGCAGAGTGCTCAAGGCAACACGTCGGAATTCCGACCCGGACAGCATCAGGGGGTCAGCCCGCTCGCATCTCGCGACGACGGCCCTCCCGACAGCCCCCTCCGGACTCGCGCCGGAGCTCGCACGGAGACACTCCATGGGTACCGCCGTCTGGATCGAGAAAGCGCATTTCCGCATGAGCGCAGCTGGTGAGCGCGCCGGCGTCGCGGCCGTCAAGGCCGCCTTCCCCAACGAACAGGCCTTCCTCGCGAAGGGCATCAACGAGCGCCCCGCGGCGTATCGCGACTTCTCGTCGGCCGCGAGCTTCGCCGGCCTGGTCCGATCGCTCACCGGCCTCGGCGAGCACCTCGTCGTCCGGGAGATGCCCGAAGGCGGCGTCTCGGGCTGCGGCCGGGAAGGAATGATGGACGAGCTGCCGGCCCGTGCCATCGCGCGTTTCTTCGATCCGATCGCTCCCTACGTCGAGCCGGGCAGCTACCTCGAGTTCGAGTCGGACCATGGCGGCATCTGGACGCGCTTCGAGTTCAACGACGGCAAGATGCGCGTCGTCGAACGCGAGCTCGGGGCCGACGAGCTGGGCGACTGGGGCGTGATCGAACACGACCGCACGGAGCTTCTGCTCGACCCGCTGCTCTAGAGAACGAGCCCCTTCGTCCTGGACGGAACGCCGGCGGTCGCGGAAGCGACTCGCCGGCGTTCTGGTTCTGTGGGGCCGCTGCGCGACTCGAGTCACGGCTCGAGGCCGAAGGCGCGGGGACGCGCTCGGTGGTCCGCCAGGAGGCTCAGTGGGCCGAGGCGCCTGATCCGGCCGCCGCGTGGTCCTCGACGTGGGCGAAGGTGTCCGCGGAGCTGGCCTCCCAGGCCCGCGCGAAGCTCTTCGGCAGGTCGTCCTGCAGGAGCGCCCCGGGCTCGAGGAACTCCATCAGCTCGCCGTAGTGGTGGGTGTCGACCTCCGAGATCCGCCGCATGATGTGCCAGGGACGAAGCTCGTCGGGGTGGGAGATGCCGGCGGCCCCCATGAGATGGACCGCGGCCTCGAGCGTCTCCTGGTGGTAGCGCGCGACGCGCTTGTACTTCTCGCTCACGACCAGTCCCTTCGTCAGGGACTTGCGGGTGGTCGCGATGCCGACCGGACACTCGTTGCTGTTGCACTTGCGCGCCTGGATGCAGCCCATCGACATCATCATGGCGCGGGCCGAATAACAGAGGTCCGCCCCGAGCGCGAGCAGGCGGACGATGCCGAAGCCGCTGGCGACCTTGCCGCTCGCGATGATCTTGATCTGGTCGCGGAGACCGATCCCGACGAGGGCGTTGTGGACGAAGGTCAGTCCGTCGATGAGCGGCGATCCCAGTCGATTCGAGAACTCGAAGGGGGCCGCTCCGGTCCCACCCTCGCCGCCATCGACCGTGATGAAGTCCGGAACCATCCCGGTCTCGAGCATCGCCCGACAGACGGCGAGGAACTCCCGACGCTTGCCCACGCAGAGCTTGAAGCCGACCGGTTTGCCTCCGGAGAGCTCGCGCAGGCGCGTCACGAAGGAGAGCAGCTCCTTCGGCGTCGAGAAGGCCGAGTGACTCGGCGGGGAGATCACGTCCTTGTCCATTCCGACGCCACGGATCTCCGCGACCTCCGGCGTGATCTTCGCGGCCGGCAGGATTCCTCCGTGACCGGGCTTGGCACCCTGGGAGACCTTGATCTCGATCATCTTGACTTCGTCGAGCCGGGCCCTCTCCTGGAACTTGTCCGGATCGAATCCACCGTCCTCCGTACGACAGCCGAAGTAGCCGGTCCCGATCTGCCAGATCAGGTCGCCGCCGTGACGGTGGTGCGGACTGATGGAGCCCTCGCCCGTGTTGTGCGCGAAGCCGCCTTCTCGAGCGCCCTTGTTGAGGGCCTCGATCGCGTTGCTCGAGAGCGAGCCGAAGCTCATCGCGGAGATGTTGAAGATCGAGGCCGAATAGGGCTTCTCGCAGCGCCCCTCGCCGATCACCACCCGCGGCTCGATCTCCTTCGGATGGACCGGTGCCATCGAGTGGTTGATCCATTCGTAGCCCGGCTCGTACACGTCGAGCTGGGTCCCGAAGGGCAGCGTGTCGAGCGCTCCCTTCGAGCGCTGATAGATGATCGAGCGCTGCTCGCGGTCGAAGGGCGTTCCCTCGTGGTCCCGCTCGACGAAGTACTGCTGGATCTCGGGGCGAATGCCTTCCAGGAGGTACCGGACGTGTCCGATCACAGGAAAATTGCGGCGGATCGCCCGCTTGGTCTGCACCATGTCCGCGATGCCGAGGGTCACGATCGGCGCGATCAGGAGCAGGCCGTACCAGGCCGCCGGCCAGAAGTACCCGAGGGTCGCGATCCCCCCGATCGAGATCGCCGCCGTCGACACGAAGATCGTCCGCGCCGAGACGTCGCCCGACGAGATGCCCCAGAGAGACAGGACCGAGAGCGGGCCCACGATCAGAAAGGCGAAGAGGGCGGGCGGCCACTGCCAGCCGAGCAGAGCGAGCGCGCTCAACACGCTCACGTTCAACGTAATCAGGATTGCGCCCATACCGACTGAAACCTCCGGATTCGGCGACTCATCGGCCGAACCGCCGATCAACCGATCGCGAAGCCTTCGAGATCGGGCGTTCTCCCGAGGCCCTGCCCGGCCGAGGCCGGATCCTCGAAGGGCGCCTGATGCGCCCGAAGGCGCCGGACTCAGGAGAAGAGCTTCGACTGATCCTCGAGAAAGGACACGATGCCGTCGACCGCGTTCCCGCCACCACCACTCATGTCGCCGAAGCCGCGCATCAGGATCAGGCGATCCACGCCGAGATCCTCGTATCGCTTCGCCGTGTCGGCATCGACCGGACCGGGCGGCGTGATGCTGATCTCGAGTCGCGAGAGCCCGTCTCGGCGCTCGGTCGACTTCGCCGCTTCCTCGAGACCGGCGACCGCGGCCGCCGTCGCCTCGAGATCCTGGAAGAAGCCGTACCAGCCGTCTCCCTGCGCCACGGCCCGGCGGAGCGCCGGCTCGGACATGCCCCCGACGATGATCGGCGGATGCGGAGCCTGGACGGGACGCGGACGCGACTGGATCCCCGAGAACTGCGTGAAGCGGCCCTCGAAGGTCGGCTGCTCCGACGTCCAGAGCTCGCGGATCGCTTCGATGTGCTCGGTCATTCGCGCGCCGCGCTCTTCGTAGGGCACACCGATCGTCTCGAACTCGCGCGGCACGTAGCCGACGCCCACCCCGAAGAGCAGTCGCCCCTTCGAGAGCACGTCGATCCCCGCGAGCTCCTTCGCGAGCACGACGGGGTTGCGCTGGGGAAGGAGGATGATGCCGGAGCCGAGCTTGATCCGTTCGGTCTTCGCCGCGGCGAAGGCGAGGCTCGCGACCGTGTCCACGAAGTTCGTCTCGGGCGGAACCGGCGAGGGCGCCTCGTGCGGGTCGACGAGGACGACGTGCTCCCCCGTCCAGATCGACTCGTAGCCGAGCTGTTCGGCCGTGACGAGAACGCGGGCGATGTCGTCGGGCTCGTGGAGGGCGCCGTGGTTGAATCCGAAATATCCGTAGTCCATCGCGATCCTTCCTTCTTCGCAGGCCTTCTCAGGCGCCCAGCAGGACGTCGGAGATCTCCTTCAGGTGCTCCGGGTCCCTCGCGTGCAGGAGCATGGTCCTGACCCGGCTCTCCTTCCACGCCTGGAGGCGGTCCCGGATCCTCTCCCGGGGGCCGATCAGCATGACTTCGTCGATGAAGCCGTTGGGCACGGCGGCGATCGCTTCGGCGCGGCGCCCCTCGAGGAAGTTGGTCTGGATCGCCTCGGCTTCGTCCGGATAGCCCATGCGCGCCATGAGCTCCTTGTGGAAGTTGCGATCCTTCGCGCCCATGCCGCCGACGTAGAAGCCGATTCCGGGGCGCGCCGCGTCGTAGGCCGCTTCGAGATCGTCGGTCACGTTGACCGAGACGCCCTGCACGACGTCGAAGTCGTCGGGGGCTCCCTGGAGCGAATCCGCGTAGACCTCCTCGCGGTAGGGCGAGTACCAGAGCGGCATCCAGCCGTCGCAGACCTCGGCGGCGAGCGCGACGTTCTTCGGTCCCTCGGCGCCGAGGTAGATCGGCATGTCCGCGCGGAGCGGATGCGTGATCGGCTTGAGCGGCTTGCCCAGTCCCCAGGCACCCTCTCCCGTATAGGGGAGCGGGTAGTGCGGCCCGTCGTTGGTCACCGGCGCCTCGCGCCGCATCACCTGGCGGATGATGTCGATGTACTCGCGGGTCCGCGAGATCGGCTTGGCGAAGGGCTGCCCGTACCAGCCCTCGACGACCTGGGGACCGGAGACCCCGAGGCCGAGGATCATGCGCCCCTTCGAGAGGTGATCGAGGGTCAGGGCGTGCATCGCCGTCGACGTGGGCGTACGCGCCGAGATCTGGCAGATGCCCGTCGCGAGATGGAGCTTCTCGGTGTGCGCCGCCAGCCAGACCAGGGGCGAGAAGGCGTCGGAGCCCCAGGCTTCGGCGCTCCACGCCGAGTGGAAACCGAGCGCTTCGGCCGCCTGCCCGATCTCGACGAAGTTGGGATGGGGCTGCGCCTGCCAATAGCCGAACTGCACGCCGAATCGAAGAGAGTTGCTCGCGCTCACGTGGGGACTCCTGTCCAGGGGTTGCGACGCCGTACCGGAACGAGGGCCCGGGCTACGACGCGAGAGGCCGAGCATAGCTCCGCGAGTTCGGCGCAGGGAACCCGCAATCCGCCGGCAGGCGGCGACGGACGAGGCCTAAACCCGAGTGCCGTCCCGTTCGATAAGGGACGGGATGGCGATCTTCGCAGGTATCTCGGGGCTCCTCTCGGTTCTCGTCGGGTGGAGCGTGACGGTCAGACTCTTCGCGCTCGCGCGGCGCAGTCGTGCGCTGCCCGAACGCCTTCTCGCGATCGCCTTCGGCGGCCTCTTCTGCGTCGGCTACCCGCTCGCGGGCGCGAGCCGCGTCCCGGCGATGATCATGACGAACGAAGGGGCGCTCCTCTTCGCGATGGGCGCAATCGGAATGGTCGTGGGCATCGCCGCCCTCGCCCGCTTCCCCTACGTCGTCTTCCGCGCGGACAAGCAATGGGCCTCGGCGCTCTCCGTCCTGATCGCGATCACGGGCGCCGTCGGCGGAACGGGCATGGCCCTCGTCGGCGCCTTCGCGAAGAGCCAGGAAGCCATGATCGCGAGCCTCCAGCCGTGGACGATCGCCCTGATCGCCTCCGTCGGCGCGTCGTACGTCTGGAACGGACTCGAGTCGATCCGCTACTACGGAAAGATGAAGAAGCGCGCCGCGCTCGGCCTTGCGAACGCCGAGACCACGCACCGCTTCCTCCTCTGGGCCCTGGCGAGTGCGGCGACCGTCGCGCTCGTCGCCGTGATCATCGCGATTCGCGCGGCCGGCCTCCCGATCATGGCCCCGCTCGGGACGACGCTCATCTCCTGCACGACGCTCGTGACCACCGCGTGCTGGTGGCTCGCGTTCTTCATGCCCGACGCCTACCGCCGCCGCGTGCTCGGCATCGAGCCCGACGCGGCAGATCCCGCGGACGACGTCGCAGCGACGCAGGGCGACGCGTAAGGCCCGATCACGCTCGCGCGAGACTTGGCTAGTCTCGGCCCATGGATCCGCGACTCCAGGCCCTGCTCGACAAGCAGGAGATCGAAGAAGTCGTCCTCCGCTACTGCCGGGGGATCGATCGACGGGACTTCGAGCTCGTACGCTCCTGCTACCACCCCGACGCGCGGGACCACCACGGCAGCTTCGACGGCACGGTCGAAGAGTTCGTGACGTGGGTCGACGGGCTGACCTCCCGGTATCGCTGGACGATGCACCTCGTGGGGAACGTCCTGGTCGATCTCGGTGAGGACGGTGTCGCCGCCTGCGAGACCTACGGCGTGTCGCTGCATCGCAGCGACGACCCCCGTCCCTTCATGAGCGTCGCGACCGGCTTCCGCTACGTCGATCGCTTCGAGCGCCGGGACGGCACCTGGCGGATCGCCGACCGGACCGCGATCGGGGAATGGACGATCCCGATCCCGCAGGACGCGTGGTGGGAGATCCCGGACGACCATCTCTCGAGCCGCCGCGACGGAACCGACGTGATCCAGCGCCTGCTGGCGATCCTCGGCTCGACCCGCTGACTCGACGAGGCGTCCGGTCGATCGGACCCTCGAACGAAATCGGGCCGGCCCACGAGGAGATCCCTCACGAGCCGGCCCGTCCTGGACGGGATCGTCGCGGACCGCCGAAGCCGTCGCGCCGTTCCGAAGGAAGCGTGTACGGGCTCAGCCCGCGCGCCGCTCCGCTGAAGCGTGTACGGGCTCAGCCCGCGGCGCCGCTCCGCTGGAGCTGCTCTCGCTGGACCGCGAGGGAGATCCGCTGGAGGACCTGGAGGAACTCGCCGGTGTGCGGGTCCTCCTCGATGGCGCGCATGCCGTAGCGGATCCGACCGGGGCCGAAGTTGCGGACGCTCTGGATCGCGGCGGTCCCGTGGCACTGCTCCTCGCCGTGGGCGATCGAGACCTCGACGGTCTGCCCGAGGTCGTACTCGGCGGAGGCCAGGACGGCGAAGCCCGTCGAGGAGAGATCCTGGACGGTCAGGTCCGCTTCCTCGCCGACGCTCGCTTCGAGGCCCGCGCTGATCCTGCTCACGCGGTAGTTCTGTCGGCTCTCGGCGGAGATCGCGTCACCGACCGGCTCGAGGGTGAAGGTGATCGGCTCGCCCGAGCCCTCTTCCTGCTGCGCGACTTCCTTGATGCGAGCGACCTGCTGCATGAACTCGCTCTTCCCGTTGAAGTACATCAGGACTTCCTGGTCGACTTCGAAGGCGAAGGGCTCCGCCACGAACTGGATCGAGAATTCGTCCGAGGACGCGTCGACCACGACGGAACGCCGCAGGCGTCGTGTTTCGCAGGTCGGCTCCTGGAAGAGAATGTCACTGCCGGTCTTGATCATGCTGGGCTCCTGAAGAGAACGAAGTCGGGTCGCTCACCCGCCCGTACGATTCGGGCGTGGTCTCGAATCAAGTTGCCTATCGTCCGCGTGCAGGCTGCACACAAGTGGAGAGGCGCTGCTCGGTCATGTTTTCTCGAGAATGGTGTTTTCGACCGACGACGGGCTGGGGAAGATCCCCGACGACCGCGTCCCGACGTCCCCCCACGCCCTTGCAGATCGAACGAAGACGTCCGGCGTCGGCGGCGATCCGGGCATGACGGCGGCCGAGCACGTGTTCGGGGACGTGCGCCCCTTCGCGCAGTGTCACGCGTCGACCCTCGTGCGGATTCCCGACGGGCGGTTCCTCGTCGCGTGGTTCGGGGGCACGCGGGAGAGCACCGAGGACGTCGCGATCTGGGCCGCCGAACGTGAGCCGAGCGGAAGCTGGAGTCCGCCGCGGGTGCTCGCCCGGGTGGGCGAGGTGGCGCACTGGAACCCGGTGCTCTTCGCGCTCGACGACGAGGGGCGCGACCTCGTCCTCCATTTCAAGGTCGGGTCGCGCATCCGATCCTGGGAGACCTGGTCCCAACGCTCCCGCGACGCGGGCACGACCTGGTCCGAGCCCGCGCCGCTCGTGCCGGGGGATCGGGGAGGACGCGGCGCCGTTCGCTGCAAACCGATCCGGCTCGCCTCGGGCGACTGGCTCGCGGGCGCGAGCCGCGAGCGCTGGCGGCGATGGGACGCCTTCTTCGACCGGAGCCCCGACGGCCTCTCCGACTGGCAGGCGACCGAGGAGGTCGCGATCGACCATCGCCGTTTCGGCGGCAAGGGACTGATCCAACCGACGCTCTGGACTTCGGGCGGGGCGCGGGTGCACGCGCTCTTCCGCAGCACCGACGGCTTCGTCCATCGCGCCGATTCGGAGGACGACGGGCGGAGCTGGTCGCGACCGCGCCCCCTCGCGATCCCGAACAACAACAGCGGGATCGACGTCGTTCGCCTGGAAGACGGTCGCGTGATCCTCGCCGCAAACCCGGTCGCCGGGAACTGGGCGGCGCGCACCCCGCTCTCCCTGCTCGTGTCGGGCAACGGCGGCGAGACCTGGCCCGACCGCATCGACGTCGAGACGGACCCCGGCGAGTACTCGTATCCCGCCCTGATCACGACGCCGGCCGGCGTGGCCCTCTCGTACACGTGGAACCGGCGGCGCATCGCCTTCGTCGAGATCCCGAGCGGCGCGCTGCCCGGAAACGCGACGAAGACCTGACCGCCCGGGACGCCCGAGCCCCGAGGCGGTGAAATCCCTATCCTCGAAGGCCGCGGCCGTTCCGCGCCCGTTCGATCCGTCCCAACCCGAGGAGCCCCGACATGGCCAATGCCTTCAACGCCGAGACGACCGCCGAAGAAGCGAGCGCAGGCATCGACCTCTCCGGCAAGACCGTCGTCCTGACCGGCGGCTCGGCCGGCCTCGGCGTGGAGACCGCCCGGGTCCTCGCGCTGCGCGGCGCGAAGATCGTGTCCGTCGTCCGCGACGAGGCCAAGGGCAAGGCGGCGGCGGACGGCATACGACAGCGCGTGCCGAATGCCGACATCGAGCTCGCGGTGCTCGACCTCTTCGACCTCGACTCCGTCCGGCGCGGCGCGGACGACATCGCCGCGCGATTCCCGCGGATCGACCGTTTGATCAACAACGCCGGCGTGATGATGTGCCCCCTCTCGCGGACCAAGGAGGGACTCGACACCCAGCTCGGAACGAACCACCTCGGGCATTTCGTGCTGACCGCTCGCCTGATCGAGAACGTGATCGCCGGAAGCCCGTCGCGCATCGTCAATCTCTCGAGCGGCGGCCACCGGATGTCCCCGCTCCGCTTCGACGACCCGTTCTTCGAGCGCGACGAGTACGACAAGTTCGTGGCCTACGGCCAGGCCAAGACCGCGAACATCCTCTTCAGCGTGGCGCTCGACCAGCGCTACAAGGACCGCGGCGTTCGGAGCTACGCGGTCCATCCCGGCGCGATCCACACGGAGCTCGGCCGCCACATGGACGGAGACGACGTGAAGTCGCTCATGTCGATGCGCCCGCAGAGCGAGCCCATGCAGTTCAAGCCGATCGAAGCCGGGGCCGCGACGACGGTCTGGGCCGCGACGAGTCCGGATCTCGAAGACCGGGGCGGGGTCTACTGCGAAGACTGCGGCGTCGCTTCCATCATCGAAGACAAGAGCGCGTCCCTCGGTGTCTGCGCCTATGCGCTCGACGAAGAAGCCGCAGAGCGACTCTGGGGACTGAGCGAAGCGTGGTCCGGGGAGAAGTTCCCGGTCTGAGTCGACCCGGGAAAGCTTCGGGCGAACGAAGGGAAGCGAGGGCAGGCGATGGGCATGGACTACCGGCTCTACGCTCTCCGCGTCTTCACGCGGGATTGGGATCGCGCCGTCGCGTTCTACTCCGAGACCCTCGGCATGCCGATCCACTACGCGAACCCCGAGATCGGCTGGGCCGAGCTGGACACCGGCGCGGCCCACCTCGCGATCGAGCGTCTCGCCGCAGACGACCCCGAAGCCGACGAGCTGGTCGGACGCTTCGTGGGCGTCTCCCTGGAGGTCGACGACATCGCGACGACCCACGAGACGCTCGCCGCTCGGGGCGTCGAGTTTCTCGAGCCGCCCGCGAAGCAACCCTGGGGCGGCGCGCTCGCTCACTTCCGCGACCCGGACGGCAACGTCCTCACCCTGCTCGGCGCCAGCGCCGCGCGACAGGAATCGACCGATTCCTCATCGAGCGCTCGCTCGCGTTCTCGTCGCGAAGATCGCGGTCACCGGCGATCTCGTGCACTTCGGGCCGCTGCGATCCGACTCGGTCTGATATCCTCCACGTCGCGCCGACACGAGGATCCGAAATGAAGATCACCCTCACCTACTGCGGACGTTGAAACTATCTCCCCCGGGCCTCCAGTCTGGCGGCCGAAATCGAACGGGAGACCGGCGTCGTCGCCGAGCTGATTCGCGGCGACGGCGGCATCTTCGACGTCGTCCTCGACGGAGAGCTGATCTTCTCGAAGCACGAGACGGGCCGCTATCCGGAGTCCGAAGAGATCCTAGAGCGCCTGCGCGATCGCGCGTGAGCCCCGCCTAGCAACGCGCGTCGTGCTGCATGCCACCGATCGCGGCACCCCGTCGGTGGGGCGATCGCCTGGGATACCCTGGCGCCGTTCCATCGCGCGCCCGTCGCGACGAAACCGACGAGGAGAGCCTCATGCACGAGCTGCACTCGGACCTCTGGGTCACGGACACGCCCCTTCGCTTCCTGGGGCTCGAAGTCGGAACCCGCATGACGACGGTCCGGCTGCCGAACGGCGATCTGCTCCTCCATTCGCCCGTCCGGCTCGACGACGGACTCCGACGAGAGGTCGAGGCGCTCGGACGCGTCGCGCATCTCGTTGCACCGAACAAGCTCCACCACCTCTTCCTCGACGATTGGATCACCGCCTTCCCGGACGCCTCGCTCCACCTCGCCCCCGGCCTCGAAGCGAAGCGGAAGGATCTCCGCGCGACGAGCGTCCTCGGCGACGTTCCCGAGCCCGCCTGGGCCGACGTCCTCGACCAGGTCGCGCTCCAGGGCTTCTCGTTCGCGAACGAGGTCGTCTTCTTCCACCGACCGAGTCAGACCCTGATCCTGACCGACATCGCGTTCAACGTCGGTCCCGAAGCCGCTCCGGCGACCCGGTTCTTCTTCAAGATGAACGGGGTCTTCGACCGACTCTCCCCGACCGTGCTCGAGAAGCTCCTGATCCGGGACCGCGTGGCGTTCCGCACGGGGCTCGAGCGGATCTTCGAATGGCCCTTCGAACGCGTGATCGTGACGCATGGCGCCGTCAAGGAGTCGGGCGGACGCGAGCAGCTCCAGCAGGGCTACGCCTGGCTCCTCGGGCGTTAGTCGGGGCGCGGCCGGGCGCGACATCGAGCGGCGAGACACGCCAGGCACGCCGGATCCTTGCGGTACCCTTGGCGTGTGCTCATCCGCAACGGAGAGGATTCGCCGTGACCGAGTCGACGGGGCGCTGCCATTGCGGTGCCGTGCGCTTCCGGGTCGTGCACCACGCGAGCCACCTCGTGCGATGCAACTGTTCGATCTGCCGGATGAAGGGGGGCCTCCTCCTTCCCGTCGGCGAGGTCGAACGGGTCGAAATCCTGGAGGGCGAGCCCGAGCTGTCTTCCTACCGTTTCCACTCGAAGACCGCCGAACATCGATTCTGCCGTCGCTGTGGGATCCATCCCTTTCATCGCCCGCGATTCGACCCGACGCGATGGAGCGTCAACGCGCGATGCCTCGACGGAGGTCTGCCCGAACTGCCCGTCGAGGACTTCGACGGCCGGAACTGGGAGGCGGCGGCGCGCGGCGAAGGCTGGGAGGGGTGACGGCATGGCCGCGATGATCGAATCGATCGGCAATTTCGCATACGCTCATCGCCGCCGAGAGGCCGCGAACGCCCGACGCGACGAACGAGGAGAGGATCGATGATCAAGCTCTACACGGCCCAGACGCCCAACGGACGGAAGATCTCCATCGCCCTCGAAGAGCTCGGACTCGACTACGAGGTCGAATGGGTGAGGCTGGACCAGGAGGAGCAGCTCCGCGAGGAGTTCCTCGCGATCAACCCGAACCACAAGATCCCCGCGATCGTCGACGACGGGCAGGCGATCTGGGAGAGCGGCGCGATCCTGCTCCACCTCGGAGAGAACCACGATCCGGAAGGTCGCATCCTCCCGAAGGACAAGGTCCGGCGGATGGAGGCGATCCAGTACGCCTTCTTCCAGACCGGGGGCGTCGGCCCGAATCTCGGTCGCCTCGGCGCGGCGCTCCGCAAGGAAGGCGAGAAGAACCAGGAGATGATCGAGATCTTCGGCGGCGAGATGGATCGACTCTGCGGCGTGATCGATCGGATCCTGGCGAACGGAGAGCGCGACTACCTCGTCGGGGACTACACGATCGGGGACATCATGCACTTCCCCTGGCTCCGGATCGCGCAGAACCTCGGCGTGGACTGGATCGCGAAGCGCCCGCGCGTCGTCGAATGGCTCGATCGGATCGCGGCCCGCCCGGCGGTCGAGCGGGGCATGGCCGTCCCGGAGTGATCCGGGTCAGGTCCGCTCGAAGAGCGAGCGCAGCGCCACCCGCGGCGCGTCCGGTCCGCCGAACGCTTCATCGATCGCCTCGAGCCTGAGCTCGAAGGGACCGACGAGCCAGCAGGCCTCTTCGTCGAGAGACTCGAGCGACGGTCCGCCCTCGAGGTTCAGCACACAGATGTCCCGGCGCTCGTCGATCTCGCCCTCTTCCGTCTCGAACAGGACGCGGAGCGGCAATCCCTGCGAGCGGCAGACGGAGGGTCGATCCGCATAGATCCGACACGACCCGTCCGCGTCGAGGAAGGCGCAGGCACCCACGGGCCCGGGCCGGCCTTCGCGCAGCAGCACCGGATGGGCCGCCCGGATCCGCTGCGCCTCGACCGCGCGGACCGTCAACCCGTCCAGACAGCAGGCGGAGCAGCCCCGACCGCACTGGAGCCGGTCCCGGTGGATCTCTTCGAGACGCGCCGCCTCGCGGTCGATCTCGGCGTGCAGCGCATGCAGGGCGTCGATCGGTCGGCTCACGGTCGATCCCGATGGTGGTCTCGATCGCGCTCGGGACGATGCCAGGGCTCGACGCCCCTCCGCTCGCGCTCGGCGACGATCATGTCGTAGAGCGCCTGCGCTTCTCGCGGCGTGAAGTCGACCACGTTGGCGCCGATCTCCTCGGCGACGGCCTCCTGCTCGAACACGAAGCGCCGCCAGACGACCTCGGGATACCGCTCGAGGGGAAGGGCATGCCCCCCCATCTTCTTCGCGTCGCGCGCGCGAATGTGGAACGCGCGCCCTCCGACGTCCCGCACGCGGTGACAGGTCACGCATTGCCGGCCTTCGAGGATCACCTTGCGCCCCTCGACGGGAAGATCCGCCAGCGCCGCCCGCGGATCCGCTTCCATCCGCTCGAAGGAGCGCGTGGTGAGCGCGTAGCGCCCGAAGAGCGGCAGCGATTCGGAACGGCTCGGCTCCTCGCCGGGGAAGAAGAGGAACGCACCGAGGGGCCTCGCCATATCGACGCGTTCGGGATGCACGTCGACCCACGTGTAGCGGCGGACCGTGTGATAGAGATCGGTGGCCCGAAACAGATTGCGCTCCCCGTCGACGCCGATCACGATCCTCGCCTCGAGCTCGCGAAGCCGAGACATCGGAAAGAACGCCTTCTCGCCCCGCACGTTCGTCAGGACCAGGAAATCGCCGCGCCCGACCTCCTCCGGCCCCATCGCCTCGAGCAGCGCCACGAGGTCGATCGACTGATGGGTGCGGGGACGCAGGCGGAAGGGCGCGCCGGGAGGCGCCGGGAACGGACGATTCAAGACCAGCGTGAAGTGCTCGTCGACGGGACGGGTCTCGATCAGGTCGGCGAAGCGCGTATGGAAGTCTTCGGTCGTGTACGGAGGGTCGCTCCAGGTCTCGACGATCTGCCATCGCTCAGGGAGCCCTCCCTCGCCGGGATCGTGATCGAGGAACTCGAGCAGCTGCGTCGCGCCGCTCCGCGAGACGAGGTCGAGGATCGACGCGGTGTCCCGACCGTCGATCACGAAGCGTTGAACGGGACCGCGCCCGACTCGTCGGGCCTGCTCCATGAAGGCCTGGGCCTCCTCGACGCGGCGGGGCAGGTCGCGCCCCGCGGTGAGCAGGAGGATCGGTGGGCGCGCGCGATCGAGCCAGGAAGCGGGCTGCGCCTCGGCCCGGGCTCGCAGGGTCGGGAAGGCGGCCGCGATCGCGGCCTCCTCCTCCGCGAGTCGGTCGGGATGCGGTCCGAGATCGAGTACGCCCGAGATCGCCACGATGCCCGCGATCGCTTCCGGCGCCACTCCCTCGGCTTCGAGACGACTCGGATCCAGCGCGACGAGCAAGGCGGTCTGGGCGCCCGAGGTGTGGCCGACGAGAAAGACCCGATCCGCGTCGAGCCCTTCCGAGCGCACGCGGGCGAGAACCTCGGCGAACGCCTTCGCGACGTCCTGGACCGGCGCCGGATGGACGGCACGGGGGCCGCTGCGATGGCGTACGACGAAGGCGGCGTGCCCGCCGCGGATCACGCCCTTCACGAAGCCGGAGAGCAGCAGCGGGTCGGGAACGCGCTCGGCCCAACGATGGCTCTGGACGAAGACGACCACCGCGCCGCCGGGCGCCTTCGGCGGATAGTAGTCGTAGGTCCGATCAGGATCGTCCGGCGCGGCCGCGTCGTAGGCGACGCCCAGACTGGGCTGGGGTGCCGCGGCGGCCGCTTGCGGTGTGACGATCGCGACACACAGAGAAAAGCAGAGCGCTGCGACCGCCATCACATCGCGAGAGATCCGACGCACCGTCACGAACTCATCTCCCTGCACTTCCCGATCGCGGATGAGAAAGATCCGCGGCCTGCAAGAGAAACGATGACACTTTCACGTCATTCCTACGAGACTCGAACAGAAGAATTGATTCCGGAGGAAACCCGTTCGACCTTTCGAACGTATCAAGGAACATGACGACAGAAATCCATCCCCCTCTGAACGAGAGCATCGCAGCCATGAACCCGAACGGACAGCAGCCGCCGGGAGGCGGAACGATCACACCCTCGGGCCCCACGGCGGTCGCCGCGGGGGGCCCCTCCGCCCAGGACCGGCTGGACGCCGTGGCACCGCCGGATCGGGCCATGCTCGATGCGATGGTCCACATGAGCCTGCGCCTGCGGCTTCGCGGGATCAACCTCGAGGTCAGCACCGCCCTCTTCGGACGCGAGCTCGACCTGCTGGCCCTGCTCACCTCGAGCGGCCCGACCAGCGTGAAGAGTCTCGTCGCCGATCTCGGGCTGCCGAGGAGCACCATGACCGCGATCGTCGATCGCCTCCAGGATCGTGGGCTCGTCAATCGGCACCCCAATCCGCAGGATCGCCGGTCGGTCGTCCTCGAAGCCACGCCTGCCGCCTTCGAGGCCCTCCAGCGCTACCAGGCCGGTCTGCTCAACGTCGTCGAGCACACCAAGAAGGTGCTCACCGAGGAGGAGCAGGCGGAGTTCACGCGGCTGCTCACGAAGATGGGCGACTCGTTCTAAGTAGTCGCCTGCGGGCGCTCGGCGACGGCGACTCGTTCTAAGTAGTCGCCTGCGGGCGCTCGGCGACGGCGACTCGTTCTAAGTAGTCGCCTGCGGGCGCTCGGCGACGGGGTAGTCGCCTGCGGGCGCTCGGCGAGGGTCAGTCGTCCGAGAGCAGCGACGGCGCGTAGTCGTCGGGCGCTTCGAGGCCCATCAGGTCGAGGACCGTGCTCGCCAGGTTCGCGAGCCCCGCGGTGCCGCTCGCCATCCTCTTCGCGTCGAGGGCGACGCTCCGACCGGGCGTGAAGACGTGGAGCGGAACCGGGTTCAGCGTATGACTCGTCTTGGCCTTCGCGTTCCCGTCGTCGTCCATCGCGGGCTCGCCGGTCTTCTTGTCCAGCTCGAACATGCAGTCGGCGTTTCCGTGATCCGCGGTCACGACGAGCGCACCGCCGAGGGACTCGATCACCGGGAGCAGTCGCGCGATCTGCAGGTCGACGGCCTCGACGGCCTGGATGGCGGCCGCGTGGTGGCCGGTATGACCGACCATGTCGCCGTTCGCGTAGTTGACCCGCGCGTGGCGATAGCGCCCGGTCCGGAGCTCGTCGATCAAGCGGTCGGTGATCTCCGCGGCCTTCATCCACGGTCTCTCCTCGAAGGGAAGATCGTCGGAGGGGATCTCGACGTAGGTCTCGACCTCTTCGTCGAAGGCGCCGCTCCGGTTTCCGTTCCAGAAGTAGGTGACGTGCCCGAATTTCTGCGTCTCGCTGATCGCGAGCTGCGGAAGACCCGCGCGCGCGATGTACTCGCCCATCGTCCGGTCGATCGCCGGGGGCGCGACCAGGTAACGGCTCGGGAGATCGAGATCGCCGTCGTACTGCATCATGCCGGCATAGAGCACGTCGGGTCTCGGCCCCCGGTCGAAGTGGGGGAAGTCGTCGTCTTCGAAGGCCTGACTGATCTCGATCGCCCGATCCCCGCGGAAGTTGAAGAAGACGACCGCGTCGCCGTCCTCGATCCGCCCGACCGGCGCCCCGTCTCCCTCTACGACCACGAACTGCGGCAACATCTGATCGCCGATCCCCGAGGCCTCCTCGCGGAAGGTCGCGATCGCCTCGCGGCACTTCGCGAAGCCGCGTCCCTCGCCTCGGACGTGCGTCTTCCAGCCGCGCTCGACCATGCCCCACTCCGCCTCGTAGCGGTCCATGGTCGTCGTCATGCGGCCCCCGCCGCTCGCGATCCGATAGTCACGGCGGGGCTTGCCGGAAATCGTCTCGAGCAGCTCCTCGAGAGCATCGACGTAGTCGAGGGCCGAGGTCTCGGGCACGTCACGCCCGTCGAGCAGGACGTGGAGACGCACGCGCTCGATCTGCTCCTGATCACACCGGCGCAGGAGCGCGAAGACGTGATCGATGTGGCTGTGCACGTTTCCGTCGGAGAGGAGACCGAGGAAGTGCAGCGTCGAGCCGCGCTCGCGCACGTGCTCGGTGACCTCCTGCCAGACCGCCGCCTGCTCGCCTTCGAAGAGGCTGCCGGTCTTGATCGCGTTGGCGACCAGCTTCGCCCCCTGGTCGAAGACGCGACCGGCGCCGAGGGCGTTGTGTCCGACCTCGCTGTTGCCCATGTCGCCGTCGGTCGGCATGCCGACGGCCTTGCCGTGGGCGACCAGCTCCCCGGTCGGCGTGTGGGTCGCGAGCCAGTCGAGGGTCGGCGTCCGCGCCAGCCAGACGGCGTCCGACTCGTCCCGGCGCCCGTGTCCCACGCCGTCCATCACGCAGACGACGACCGGCCCGTCCACGCCCGCGAACCGGCGGCTCTTCGAGAGCGTCCACTCTCCCATCCCATCTCTCCGTCCTGGCTCCAGGAGCCGATCGTCCCCCCTCCGGCGACGGGATCCCCTCGCTCGGCCACGGAACGCGCCGGATGATAGACTCGTCCCTGGTTCCGCCCAACGATCCGAGCCCGACCGTGACCCGCCACGCCCCCCTGCTCCTCGCGATCGCCCTGCTCGTCACCGCCTGCGCGGGATCCGGCGCGCGTCCGGACCCGTGGGCGACCCCGGCGACGGAAGGCGTCCCCGCTGCCGAGGCCGCGAACGGGCCGGCGGCCCCCGTCGATCGGAGCGAGGGCACGAACGAGCCGGCGGATCCGGACGATCGGAGCGAGGGCACGAACGAGCCGGCGGATCCGGACGATCGGAGCGAGGGCACGAGCGCCGACGACGCGCCGGACGCGACCGCCGAGTCCGGGGACGAACCGACGGCGACGACCGACTCCGAAGGTGCCGATGACGATGCCGCGGTCGAAGCAGAAGAGGAGGAAGAAGCGCCGCCGCGCCGCGTCGTGCTGGACACCGAGTACGACGACAAGCGCGTCGGAGACGAGGAGACGCCGGCCATCGAGGCGGAGATGGGCATCGTCGAAGACGAACGGCTCAACGCCTACGTGCGCAGCGTCGCGCTTCGGCTCCTCCGGCACGCGCCGACCCGCCCCTTCGACTACGAGTTCAAGATCGTCGATCAGAGCGTCCCGAACGCCTTCGCACTCCCCGGCGGCAAGATCTACGTCTCGCGGGGCTTGCTCGCGCTGGTGACGAGCGAGGACGAGCTCGCCGGCGTGCTCGGCCACGAGATCACCCACGCCGCCGAGCGCCACGCGTCGGCGCGCCTCGAGTACGCCAAGCGCCAGAACCCCTTCGCGATGTTCTTCCTGAAGGCAGCCCGCATCGCGGCCTACGGCCGGGACCAGGAGCGGGATGCCGATCGCGGGGGGCAGATCCTCGCGGCCCGCGCCGGCTACGACCCGGCGGCGATCGCCGAGTTCCTGCGCAAGCTCGACGCGTCGGAGCGCTACGAGGTCGGCTGGTCTCGTCTCCCCTCGTTCTTCGCGACCCACCCCACCAGCCCGGAGCGGGCGGCGATCGCCCTCGATCGGGCGCGCGGCATGGAGTGGACCGCGATCGAGAGCGTCGCCAGCGAAGCGGTCGGCGGCTACTACGCGATGGTCGACGGACTCGTGCTCGGCGACGACCCGGCCGGTGGACTCTTCGACGAGGAGAACAAGTTCCTCCATCCCGAGCTGCGCTTCTCGATCCGCTTCCCCCCCGGCTGGGACACGCTGAACTCGGCGCGTCAGGTCCTGGCGGTCTCGCCGCGGCGCGATGCCCAGGCGGAGCTCTCCGTCGTGGGGAGCGCGGACGAGCCGCTCGACGCCGTCGTCGACGCTTTCCTGGAAGAGGAGTTCGAGGGGGTGACGATTCGCGTGCGCGAGCGTCGCCCGGTCCGGATCGGGGACCTCGAGGCCGTGCGGATCGAGGGGCGTGCCATGACCCCGGGCGGCCCGCTCTACACGGTGATGACCTTCGTGGCCTACGACGGACTCGTCTATCGGCTGCAGGTCCTGTCCCTCGACGCCTCGCGCTATCGCGGGCGGGCCCGCGCCTTCGCCCACAGCTTCCGTCCGCTCGACGAGGAAGGGGCGCGCTCGCTGCGGGTGACACGGCTTCGTGTCGCACGGTCCCTCGAAGACGAGACCCTCCTGGAGCTCTCCGAGCGCACGCGCAACGAGCTCGAGGTCGTCTTCACGGGCGTGCTCAACGGCATCTACGCCTCGACGCCGCTGCCCCGACGGACGCCGATCAAGATCGGCATCGCCGAGCCCTACCTGCCGCGCGAAGACCGCGAGGACGAGGCGCCCGGCGTGGAGGGCGAAGCCCCTCCGGACGCGGAAGGGGCCTCGGCGCCGCAATAGCGCTGCGAAACGACGCGCCGCCCCGGACCCACCCGAACAGAGCGGAACCGAGCCCCGAGCAAGAGCGACCCGGGCGACGCGTCGATCGATCGCTAGAGCACGGTCGCGTCCCGGTATCGGGTCCCCGACTCCTCGGCCGCGGCGCGTGCGATCCGACGCAGGACGCGCTCGAGGCGGGGGTTCGCTTCGACGATCCGCCGGAAACGCGCCTCCCCCAACACGACGAGCCAGCACTTTCCGCACGCGACGACGTCACCGGCCGGAACCCGTCCCTCGATCAGGGACAGGCCGCCGAAGACGTCGCCGAGGCCGAGACTCCCGAGCTCCTTGTCGGGCTCCCCGGCGCCCGGGCCGGCCGGCCCCACGACGGAGAGCCGACCCGAGAGGACCACGTAGAGCCCTTCCGGCGCGCGCCCCCGCGCGACCACCCTGGCCCCGTCCGCGACCTCGAGGAAGCGGAACTGGCGGGCGACGACGGCGCGCTGGGCATGGGCGAAGGCCGAGAAGAAGGGATGGGTCCGGATCTGCCGATCGATCAATCGGGCCCGCAGGAAACGGAGGATGCTCTTGGCCACCGAAGGCGCTTCGACGATCAGCTGGCGAACGAGGCGCCGATCGATCGCGAGGAGCTTCGTCTCGACGAGCGCCTCGATCGTCGCGTTGCGCGGTTGCTTCGTCATCAGACCGATCTCGCCGAAGAACGCGCCCTGCTCGAGGACCGCGAGCTTGCGACGCGGCTCCCCCTCGGCGATCGGGACGACCGCGCCTTCGACGACGACGTAGAGGCTGTTCGCGGGATCGCCCTGCCGGAAGAGGACCTGTCCGGGCTCGAGCGAGACGGCGCGGACCCGCCGGATCAGGGCGTGGAGGCTGGCGGGATCGAGCTCCCCGAAGAGCGGGACGTTCGCCAGCTCCTCGCGGAGCGATGCCCCTCGGCTCTCGACGATCCGCTCCACTTCGTGCTTCGACGGGAGACAGACGGCCTGGGCGGCGGCGACGTCGCGCAGGTCGTCGCTCGACGACCACTGATCGAGATGGAGATCCGGCGCGCTCTCCTCGACCGCGTCCACGAGATCGATCGGAATCTCGTTCACGCCGGGCCCGTCCTCGTGCATCGACGGACGCGCTTCGGGAACCACGTCGGTCAGGACCAGGGCGTCGAGGGGCTCGTCCGCTGCGTCCCCCCACTCCGAAGGCACACTGGTCGGACCGAGCGCGGGTGCCGACGCCGGGGCGACGACGACGGGCTCGGGCGAGGCCGACGAAGGGGGACCGGAAGGCCCGCCGAGGGGCGGACCTTCGAGATAGAGAAGGTCGAGGGTCTCGAGCGTACGGGGATCGTCGGGAACGATCTCCAGGATCCGTTGGCAGCTGGCGATGGCATCGAGCACCTGCCCCTGGTCCACCTGGAGCCCGAGCGCGCGGCGCAGGGCATCGAGCTCGCCGCGCGGTTCCGACCGGGCGCGGAGCAGTCGGGCCGTCCGGCGCGGCCATTCGGCCTGCGTCGGCTCCGCCCGCTCCAGTCTAGAAAGGACGTCGAGCGCCCCTTCCGTCCGCTTCGCACGCAGCTGCTCGGCGAGTCGCTCTTTCAGTTGCTCGACGGAGGCCATCGCCAGTCCTCGCCACGGGCGACTCACGCGAAGGCTTCGCACGAGGCACCGGGGCCAGGGGACTCATCGGCGAAGGCGAGGCCCCGGCCGGTGACGTCGATCACGCGGCGGGCGGCGTCGAAGCGCGGCGCCGAGGCGAGGGGAGCCGAAGGCGCGCTCACCCCTCCGGGTCCGTTCCGGTCGGAGGGGGAGCGCGCACGATCTGATGGCTCTCGACCCCTTCCCAGGTCCGCTCGGCGCAGCTCGCGCTTCTTCCACGTCGACGCCACTTCATCAGTCGCGGGTCAGTCGAGAGCCCAGATCGCGATCGACTCGACTTCCCTTCTAACACGCACCCGACGCGAAGGTGTCGAAGAAATTCGCGCGGGCTGCCGATTCGTTGCCGGCCGGGATCGGGGGGCGGGCGCCCGGATCCACTCCGGAACTCGCCGCTCAGTCGATCAAGTACGCGGTTTCGTTGAGGCTCTGCACGCTGCGCACCCCGGACGACGAGACGAGGAACCGGTGACCGCTCGCGAACCCGGCCTCGAGGAACCCGGCGTCCTGCAGCCCGAGCACCCGGATCGCGAAGGCGTTGATCACCGAGCCGTGACAGAAGACCGCGATGCGTCCGCCCCGATGCCGCTCCGCCCACTCGTCGAGCGAGGCGTTCACGCGGGGCGCGATCGAGGCGAGTCGGGGGGAGCTTCGGTACGCCTCGACCCGCGCGCGATACGCCTCGGGATCGTCGGCCCGGGCGACTTCGATCGGCACGTAGCGCGTCCCCGCCTCCTCGGCATCGCGCAACCGGTCGTCGATCTCGACCTCGAGCCCGGTCTTCGCGGCCGTCGCCGCGGCCGTCTCCCGCGCCCGCCGCGCCGGGCTCGAGACGACGCGATCGATCGGTTGGCGCGTGAGCCAATCGGCGACGCGCTCGGCCTGCGCGCGCCCGCGCTCGCCGAGCGACGGATCCTCGGCACCGCCTTCTCCCGCGTCGGTCGTCGCCGGCTCGGCATGGCGCACCAGAATCAGCTCCATCGCGCCACGCTAGCAGGCCGACCTCCGCCCGAACCCGCTACCTTCCGGGAGGATCATCGAGCTGCGGAGACCGCACCGGATCCGCGCGAGGGGGACGGCCGTGGGCGCGAAGGAAATCCGACACGCGACGAGTGTCCGGCGAGCGATGGCGATCGGTCTCCTCGCGTTCGCGATGACGCTGTCGGGCACCGCCCTGGCGCAGGAGGACGCGGACGCGGGGGCGGACGTCGAGGCGCTCGCCCCGCCCGACGTCCCGAGTGCCCTCGCGCAGTTCACGACCGCGGTCGAGGACCGGGAGCCGGTCGACCAGGTCTCCTTCGTCGAGAACGACGTCCGCTCGATCATCTTCTTCTCCGACCTGCGACGGCTGGAGGGGCGCACGGTGACCCATCGCTGGCTGCACGGGGACGTCGTCCGGGCGGAGGTCGACTTCCAGGTGCGCGGGCCCCGCTGGCGCGTCTGGTCGAGCAAGGACCTGATGGAGGACTGGCTGGGCGACTGGACCGTCGAGATCGTGACCGACGAGGGCGAGGTCATCGCCGCCGAGACGTTCACCTACACCGACGCGGGGCGCTGAGCCGGGCCAAGACCGCGGGCAGCGCGCCCCGAACGCTTCGATCGTCTCCGAGCCTCAGGTCTCCGCGCGACGGGCGGGGAGCGCGCCGGGACGGACCCGCTCGTTCCGCTTGCGAGCGCCGTCGAGGACGAGGTCGACCCGGGCCTGGAGCCTCGCTCCGATGAGCCGCGCGCGGGCCCGCGGGTCGGGCTCCGTCGCTTCGATCGCGGCGGCGAGCCCCTCCACGAGGCCCCCTTCGATCGCGTCGGCGAGGAGCTCGGCCAGGGACTCGGGTGACTGGTCTCCGCGAACGTGTTCGCGTTGCTGCTCGAGGGCGAGCGCATCGCGCAGTCCTTCGATCGGGCCCGGTCGGAGGCGCGCCGTCTCCTGCCAGGCCGCCCAGCGAACGACCGGATCCTCCGCGCTTCGCGCTGCGAGCGCGCGGCATGCCTGCCTCAGGCTCGCGCGCATCCCGCGCGCCTCTTCGCGAACGGCGCGACCCACGGCGCGGACCTCGACCTCGATCTCTCCCCGGACCCAGGCCCCCGCCAGATCGGCGCGGCTCGGGAAGTGGTTGAAGAGCGTCGCCGGCGCGACCTCGCTCGCCGCGGCGACTTCGGCCAGCTTCGTCTCCCGGACCCCCTGCTCGCGAAACAAAGCGATCGCGTTCGCAAGAAGCCTCGCGCGGGTTCGCTGGCGCTTCGTCGCACGGGGCTCGTCGGGGGAGCGGCTCTCTGCAGAAGGCAGGATCGACACGTTTATCTACTTACTCCATTTCTGAAGTTTCTCCAATCATTCCAAGATCCTGATATCTGGTAATTCTCCAATAAAGTGTCGCTCGTCCTCCGCGGGCAGCGCTCTGCTACGGTGCGGCGCCCGCACGATCCGACCCTCCCGATGCCCGGCCCTGCGAGCCGATTCGGACGAGGAGGCCCCATGTCCACGCCGATCGACGACCTCTGTGAACGGCTCCAGCTCGACCCGCTCGATCGCGACCTCTTTCTCGGCGACCCGGGCGAGGGGCAGGGGCGGCTATTCGGGGGGCTCGTCGCTGCCCAGTCGGTGATTGCCGCGATCGCGACCCTCGGCGAGGAGGAGCGCGGCTCGCAGGCGGGCGGGAGCCTCCTCCACTCGATCCACGCCTATTTCCTCCGCCCCGGCTCCTACGAGCGCCCGATCCGCTTCGTCGTCGACCGGATCCGGGACGGCCGGACCTTCACCACGCGCCGCGTCGTCGCCCACCAGAACGGTGAAGCGATCTTCAACATGTCGGCGAGCTTCACGCGCCCCGAGGAGGGCATGCGCTACCAGCGCCCGGCGCCGAAGGTCGACGGCCCCGAGGGCCTCACCGAGTGGACCGACGTCCGGAACAAGGCGATCGGGCTCCCTCCGCCGGAGGTCTACGACAACCCGATCGAGGTCCGGGTCCTCGACGCGAACGAGTTCCAGGAGGCGAAGCCCCGGGATCCCGTGCGCGCCGTCTGGATGCGGCCGCGGGGCGTGATCCCGGACGACCCGGACCTCCACACGGCGATCCTGATCTACGCGACCGACCGCACGCTGATGGGCACGGCCATGAAGGGCGCGGGCGGCATCCCGATGAAGACCCATATCGGCGCGAGCCTCGACCACGCGGTCTGGCTCCATCATCCCTTCCGCTGGGACGACTGGATCACCTTCTCGTCGGTCTCCCCGATCGCCGAGGCCGCGCGCGCGCTCATCTTCGCCGGCATGTACGACCGGGACGGTGTCCAGGTCGCCTCCATCGCTCAGGAAGCCCTGGTCCGCGCCCGTCGCAAGAAGTAGGCGCGTGGACGTCGCGCGAGTCCGCGCGACGCCTACGCCTTCTTCTTCTCGGGCTTCGGCGCGAAGGTGATCGCCTGGACGGCGAAGGTGCCGGCCTCGAGGGACTCGTCGGCGACGAAGCGGTGTTCGGCGACCCGCGCGGCATCGAGCACGTCGCTCGCGACGCCTTCCAGGGTCGAGAGCGTGGCCGGCGCCGCCGCGAGGGTCATCGACTCGACCTCACGACCCATCGAGACCTCCGCGTCCGCCTTCGCCTTGTTGATCGCCGCCATCGCCGCGACCGCCGTATCGAAGCTCTTCTCGTCGGACGGCGCGTCGATCCCGTCGAAGTCCGCCGGGCCGGGCCACGCGGTCCCGTGGATGCTGCGGGCGATCGAATCGCCATCCGCTGCGAAGTCGTCGGCGAAGGACCAGCTCCAGACCTCTTCCGTGATGTAGGGAAGCGTCGGCGCGAAGAGACGCAGGAGCGTCGACAGACCGAGCCGGAGCGACGCGATGGCGGAGCCGCTCGCGGCCGCCTCTTCGCCCGTCGCGCCGTTCGAGAAGCCACGGGCGCGCACCTTCGTGAGCTCCGCGTAGGTGTCGGTGAAGTGCGTCCAGAAGAAGCTCTCGATCTCCTGGAGCGCGTGGGCGTACTGATAGGCCTCGAAGTTTGCCGTCGCGGACTCGACCAGCGCCTTCAGCTTGACCACGAACGCGCGGTCGAGCTCCGACGTGATCGGGCGGACCTCGCCCTCGTAGGCGAGCACGAGCTTCGCCACGTTGAAGATCTTCGTATAGAGCTTCTTGCCGACGCCGAACTGCGCCTCGTCGAACGCGGTATCCGCGCCGAGCCGCGCGGACGCCGCCCAGTAGCGCGCCGCGTCCGCGCCGTACTTCTCGACCAGCGGAAGCGGCGTCGTCACGTTGCCCTTGCTCTTCGACATCTTCTTGCGGTCGGGATCGAGGATCCAGCCCGAGATGAGCGCGTGATGCCAGGGCACCTCGTCTTCGTGGAGCATCGCCTTGGCGATCGTGTAGAAGGCCCACGTCCGGATGATGTCGTGGGCTTGCGGGCGCATGTCCGCCGGAAAGAGCTTCGCGTGACGCTCTTCGTCCTCGCCCCAGTGGCTGCTGATCTGCGGGGTCATCGAGCTCGTGAACCACGTGTCGAAGATGTCGGGATCCCCGACGAAGCCGTTCGCCTGCCCGCGCTGACTCGCGTCGTAGCCCGGCGGCACGTCCGTCGTCGGATCGACGGGCATCACGTCGGAGTCGGCGACGATCGGATGGTCGTAGTCCGGCTCGCCCTCTCCGTCGAGCGGGTACCAGACGGGGATCGGCACGCCGAAGTAGCGCTGACGCGAGAGGCACCAGTCGAGGGACAGATTCTCGGTCCAGTCCTTGTAGCGGGCGAACATGTGCGGCGGATGCCACTGGACCTCGCCGCCCTTCGCGACGAGCGCGTCCTTCTTGTCCAGCAGCCGGCAGAACCACTGCCGCGTCGGCAGGAGCTCGAGCGGGCGATCGCCCTTCTCGAAGAACTTGACCGCGTGGGAGATGACCTCGGGCTCTTCCTGGAGCGGCGCACCGTTCCCGGTCGCGGAGTGCGTGGGGTCGCGCAGCATCTCGACGATCGACGCCTGGGCCTGCTTGATGTTCTTGCCTTCGAGCTCCGCGTAGTTCGCGTTGGCGGTCGCCACGTCGAGACTCTCGAACGGGGCCTCGCCGAAGTCGATCTTCCGCAGTCGCCCCTGGAGACCCACGATCTGCCGGAGCGGCAAGCCCTCTTCGCGCCACCACTCGACGTCGGTCTGGTCACCGAACGTACAGACCATCAGGATGCCGGTTCCCTTCTCGGGATCCGCCTTGTCGCTCGGGAAGATCGGGACGGGCGCGCGGAAGATCGGCGTGATCGCGCGCTTGCCGAAGAAGGGCTTGAAGCGCTCGTCGTCCGGATGCGCCGTCACCGCGACGCACGCCGCCAGCAGCTCGGGTCGCGTCGTCGCGATCACGAAGGAGGCGTCCTCGCCTTCGACGGCGAACTCGATCTTGTGGAAGGCGCCGGGGACGTCCTTGTCCTCGACCTCGGCCTGGGCGACTGCACACTGGAAGTCGACGTCCCACATGGTCGGCGCGTCGGAGGTGTAGACGCAGTCCTTGTCCCAGAGATCGAGGAAGGAACGCTGGGCCGTACGGCGACAGTGCTCGTCGATCGTCTGGTACTCCTGACGCCAGTCGACGGAGAGACCGAGGCGGTGCCACGTCTCCGAGAAGGCGCGCTCGTCCTCGCGGATCAGGTCGTAGCAGGCCTCGATGAAGTTCGGCCGCGACACCAGCCGGGCCGGCTTCTTGCGCGTCTTCGCCGACGCCTGCTCGAAGGTCATGCCTTCTTCGTAGGGCGTGTTCGGGTCGCAGCGGATGTGGAAGTAGTTCTGGACGCGGCGCTCGGTCGGCAGGCCGTTGTCGTCCCAGCCCATGGGATAGAAGATGTTCATCCCCGCCATGCGCTTGTAGCGGACGACGACGTCGGTCTGGCTGTACGAGAACACGTGGCCGATGTGGAGCGAGCCCGACGCGGTCGGCGGGGGCGTGTCGACCACGAAGGTCTCTTCGCGCGGACGATCGGGGTCGTAGTGATAGACCCCGCTCTCCTGCCACGCGGCGTCCCACTTGTCCTCGACGACCTCCGCCTCGAAGTGCTTGGGCAGGCGCTTCGGGTCGATCGATCGCACCGGGCGGGGGCCCGGCGTCGTGGACTCACTCATGGGACTGTCTCGTTCTTCTGCGCTCGCAGCGCTCTCGTCGGTCCGCTCTCGCGGCGTTTTCGGGGGGCGTCCGGCGCGACCCGCCGGATGGAAGCGCGCGAGGATAGTGCAGAGGCCCCCCGAATCGCTCGTCCAGGACGGGTCGCGGGCCGGATCTCCGGATCCGGGAAAGGCCGGAGGTGCGCCTCGGGGAAGGGCCGGGATTCACGCGGCGGGTGACGCGCGCACTCGGGCGAACGCCTCGTTCGGCCGACAGAGCGGCCATGGTCTTCGGAAAGCGCAAGAAGAACGCAGCGACGGACACGGAAGCGGCGTCGGCGAAGTCGACGGCGCAGGCGGACGACGCCGTGGCGCCGATCCCGGCGGATCGCGCCCTCGACATGATGGCGGATCTGCTCCGCATCCTCGGCGAGCACGCCTTCGACGTCGGGCCGCACTCCGCCGCGGAGATCGAGGAGACCTTCGAGACCTGGGCGCGCCACCTCCTGATCGGCGTCCCGCCGCCGGCGCGCGACCACAGCGAAGGCGAGCCTCCCGCGCTCGGCGAGGGAAAGCGCGACCTCCCGGGGCTGCGCCGCGCGGTCAAGGATCAGCGCGTCGCCGAGAACGAGTACGTGACGAAGTCCCTGGGCGACTTTCGGGAGGCCGCCTGGTCCGTCATCTCCGGCCTGCGCCGCTCGCTGAGCGTCGAGCAGGCCGCCGACCGCCGGATCGGTCACCGCATGCGCCGCCTCGAAGGCGCCGTCCGTTCCGGCGAGCCCGACAAGATCAAGAACGAGGCCCAGGAGACGGTCTCGCTGCTGACGGAGTTCCTGTCCGAGCGCGGCGCGCGCCACCAGGAGCAGATCCAGCAGATGGCCTCGCGCCTCGACAAGCTGCGCGACGAGCTCGACAACGTCCGCAAGCAGGCCGCGATCGACCCCGTCACGAAGATCTACAACCGTGCCGCCTTCGACGAACAGATCGAGCGCGAGATCGACCTTTCGACCCTCTTCGGAACGCGGGGCTGCCTGATCATGGTCGACCTCGACCACTTCAAGTGGGTCAACGACACCCACGGCCACCCGTGCGGCGACGAGGTGCTCCGCCAGGTTGCCGAGGCGCTGACCCGCTGCTTCATGCGCAAGGACGACTTCGTGGCGCGCTATGGCGGCGAGGAGTTCGCCATCGTGCTCCGGGACATCCCCCTGCCGACCGCCCGGGACGTCGCCGAGCGGGGCATGACGACCGTCCGGAACCTCGAGATCTTCCACGGTGACCTCGAGGAGCCGATCCGGGTCACCGCCTCGATGGGCATCGCCCGGCTCCGCCAGGGCGAGACCTCGAGCTCCTGGATCGAGCGGGCCGACCGGGCGCTCTACCAGGCCAAGGACGCCGGACGGGACCGGATCGAGGTCGACCCGATCGATCTGGACAAGGCCTGAGCCGAATCGGGGCCGAAAAGCCTCGACCCTGACGCAAGCCCCCTTTATCCCCGCGGGTCATACGTGGAATTCGATTGAGAATTCGCGAGGATCGGCCGCGCGAACCTTGCCACGGGGGACGTGCCCCCGTACTCTCCCGCGCTCCAAAGATCCCTCCCAGGAGCCAGGACCCGCACATGGCCAAGAAGTCCCAGATCAACCGCGACAACAAGCGCCACGCGCTGATCGCGAAGCATGCCGAGAAGCGCGCCGAGCTGCGCAAGATCCTGAAGGATCCCAACGCCTCGATGGACGAGAAGCTCGAAGCCCAGGCCGGCTTCGCGAAGCTGCCGCGCAACTCCTGCTCCACCCGCAAGAACAACCGCTGCGCCGTGTCCGGCCGCTCGAAGGCCTACTACAACAAGTTCGGCATCTCCCGCATCGCCCTTCGCGAGCTCGCCCTCCGCGGTCAGCTCCCCGGCGTGCGCAAGAGCAGCTGGTAAGAAGCGAAGCGAACGGAAGTCATCCGATGAAGCCCGAAATCCATCCCGACTATCACAAGGTGATCTTCGTCGACTCCGCGACGGGGAACGAGTGGACCAGCCGCTCGACCGTCACGTCGAAGGAGACCCGCGAGGTCGACGGTGTCGAGGTGCCCGTGGTGCGCCTCGAGATCTCGTCCGTGTCCCACCCGTTCTGGACGGGCAAGATGCGCGAGCTCGACTCCGACGGAAAGATCGACCGCTTCCGCAAGCGCTACGGCGGCGGCAAGAAGTAGTCGTTCGTCCGGACCGATTCGAAACGAGGGCCCGTTCCGCCGGAACGGGCCCTCGTTTTCGTTGGGCACCCGCGCGAGACTACGGGCATCCGAAAGAGGTGGTGCCATGCGCGCGCGACTCGCTCTCGCCTTCGTCCTCGCCCTGACCCTCTCGTGCGCGAGTCTCTTCATGATGCGTCCGACCGCGGACGACTGGTCGCCTCCGGTCCGACCGGCCGACGGCGACGACGCCCCGCGCGCCGCCCGCTGCGCCCACCGCGAACCGCTTCGACAGGCGTTCTTCGGCGACCTCCACGTCCACACGAAGTTCTCGATGGACGCCCGCTCGCGCGGGATGCTCTCCTCTCCCGACGATGCCTACCGCTTCGCGCGGGGCGAGGCGATCGGATTCGGTCCCTTCGACGACGACGGCGTCGGCGCCCGCACCCGGCGCCTGTCCCGCCCCCTCGACTTCGCGGCGGTCACCGACCACGCCGAGTGGATCGGGGAGGTGAACCTCTGTTCGACCCCGGGCTCCTACGCCTACGACACGGAAGCCTGCCGGGGATTCCGGGGCGAGATCCCGATCAAGCCCCCGATCCCCGGACTCAAGCTGGGCGGCAAGATGAGCGGGGTCGTGGGCGTGACGGGTCGCCGAGGCGAGATCTGCGGCGACGGAGACGCCGCCTGCCGCGCTTCCCTCGAGACGGCCTGGGGCGAGACGCGACGAGCGACGGAGCGCTGGAACGACACGAGCGAGGCCTGCGCCTTCACCGCCTTCCACGGCTGGGAGCACAGCTACTCGGTCAACATGTCGAAGGTCCATCGCAACGTGATCTTCCGGAACGCCAGCGTGCCCGAGCTCCCGATCTCCTCGCTCGAGGCCCCGGACGCGATCGACCTCTGGGACCGGCTCGACGCGCTCTGCACGAACGCGGGCACCGGCTGCGAGGTCATCACGATCCCCCACAACGCGAACGTGTCGAACGGACGGCTCTTCGAGACGACCTGGAAGCGCGAATCCCGGGACGAGCAGATCCGGCAGATGCGAGTCCGCGCGCGGATCGAGCGGCTGGTCGAGATGATGCAGGTGAAGGGCGAGTCCGAGTGCGCCAACGGGATGTACGGCGTGGTCGGAGGCGAAGACGAGCTGTGTGGCTTCGAGAAGGTCCGGCAGTTCGCGGAAGAGGCTCCGGACGACTGCAAGGAAGGCGCGGGCTGGGGCGCGCTCCGCGGCGGGGGCTGCCAGTCGCGGGTCGACTTCGCGCGCTATGCGCTGATCGAAGGCATGCGCGAGCGCGAACGGATCGGCGTGAACCCCTTCCAGTTCGGCATGGTCGGCTCGACCGACGGCCACAACGCAAACCCGGGCGACACCGAGGAAGCCGACTGGGAGGGCTGCTGCGCGGACGTCGACACGACCGTCGAAGGGCGCATGACGCAGACGCCCTGGTTCGCGGGCGCGGGCAACATCGCGCGCAATCCGGGCGGTCTGATCGGCGTCTGGGCCGAGGAGAACACGCGCGATGCGCTCTTCGACGGCATGGTCCGGCGGGAGACCTTCGCGACGAGCGGCACCCGGATCGAGCCCCGCTTCTTCGCGGGCTGGGATCTGCCGGCCGATCTCTGCGGGCGACCGGACCTCGTCGAAACGGGCTACGCGCAGGGCGTTCCGATGGGCGCGGTGCTGCCGGAAGCGGGACAGTCAGGCGTCGCCCCCACGTTCGTGGCCCACGCGGCGCGGGATGCGGGCGTCGCCGGGCGTCCCGGCGGACGGCTCGACCGACTGCAGATCGTGAAGGTCTGGTACGGCGAGGACGGAGGGTTCCATCAGGCGGTGCACGACGTCGCGGGCCGGCTCGCGGATTCGGCCGGAGCGAGTCGCGAGGCCCCGGACGTCGATCTCGCGACCTGCGAACCGCGCGGGCCCGGAGCCGACGCGCTCTGCGCGGTGTGGACCGACCCCGACTTCGACGCGACGCGGAACGCCGCCTACTACGTGCGCGCGGTCGAGAACCCGAGCTGCCGTTGGAGCTGGCAGACCTGCCTCACGCTCCCGGAAGGAGAGCGGCCTGCGGCGTGCAGCGACCCCGGGATTCCGAAGGTCATCCAGGAGCGCGCGTGGACGTCGCCGATCTGGTTCGAGCCGGCGACGTGAACCGGGACGCCTAGCGTCCGCTCAGCTTGCGCCGGATCTTGTTCTTCAGCCGGATCGCGTCGGGCTGGAGCTTGAGATCGCTCGTCTCGAGCAGGAAGGCGTCGAGACCGCCCTTCTTCTGCACCGTGCGCAGCGTGCGGGTCGCGACGTTCAGCGGGATCCGCTGGCCGAGGGCCTCGGACTGGAGCCGCACCTTCTGGATGTTCGGCTCGAAGCGCCGGTTGGTCGCCCGCTTGGAGTGGGAGACGTTGTGTCCGTACTGGACCTTCTTGCCCGTCAATGCACAAACGCGCGCCATGATCTGTTGCTCCGAGAATCGAGGAGGCGATCGGCGACGCGGAAGGGTCGCGCGGATCGGGCTCGAATGAAGTGGGATTCGTGGGGCCCGACGCCGTCGTCGCGCCGCAAGCCCTCGAATGAGCGCAGTTTTTAGCGAGAGGCCGCCGCGGGGTCAACCGCGACGGCCTCCTGAGCACCTTGATCCCCGAGGGGCCAAGTCTCCCGTTCCGCTCACGCCGGCCTCAGCCCGCCGCCGGCACCGCCGCCGCCTGCGCCGGGGGACTCTTCGACACGACCGACGCCGGAATGGAGGGGGGCGGGAGCAGCTCCTTCTTCAGGCTCTCGAGCTCCGCCCGCGCCGACTCGCGACGCGCCTCGTCCCGGAATCCCCGGAGCTGGACCCGGAAGGCGTCGCCGTCCTCGCCGAGCTCCTTGTTCACCTCCCCCTGCAGGACCATGCGGGAGATGTGCTCGCGCACGTTCTCGAGCGCATCCATCTCGGCATCGACCGACAGGCCCTCGATCGCCGCCTGGAGGCGCCGGCGCGCCCGGGCGTTCGCGAGGGTCGCGAGCATCCGGCCCTTCTCGCGGACCAGCGCCCGGATCTCCTCACGGAAGCGGACCAGATTCGTCTTGGCCTCGTCGGCCTGCACGCGGACCTCTTCGAGCTCCTGCTCCGCCCGCTCGAGGTCCTCGAAGAGTGCCTGCTTGTGGGCGATCAGGGAGAGGGAGGTCTCCTCTTCGCCGCGTCGAACGGCGCGCCGCACGTCGTCGTGGAGCCGCGCGATCTCGGCGCGCCGATCGGCGATCTCGCTCTCGAGCTTGTTCCGCATGTAGAGGATCCCCGCGACCGCGTCCTTGAGCTCCCGGTACTGACGGACCCGCTCCGCGATCGCCTGCTCGTACACGACCTCGGGCTTCTCCTGCTCCTTCTCCCGGACCCAGGATCCGAAGATCCCGCGGAAGAGGCTGCGCATCCGCGCGAACATTCCCGGCTTGCCGTTCTCCATCTCGTCCTCCTCGCCGGCGTGGCCGGCCTCGTTGATTCTTCGCTTCTCTTCGACTTCAGACACAGTATTGTGTCATCTGTCACACACCCTTCGGGTCGGAGATCCCGGGGCTCTCTTCCCGACCCGGCGGTCGGGCGTCTCTCGCGGACTCGATGGAGCCCTGACGCCGCGGCCTCCGGACCTGGACGGCGCCCCGCCTAGCGTCGCTTCCGGAACTCGTCGGCCTTCAGACCGAGCTCCCGGATCTTCTGCTGCAGGCTCTGCCGGACCATCCCGATCGCGTTCGCGGTCCGGCTGACGTTGCCTTCGTGCTCGCGCAGCGCCTCGGAGAGATACCGCCGCTCGAAGCGTTCGACCGTCTGCTTCTTCGCTTCCGAGAAGGGGACGTCGAGATCCGGGGACTCGCTCGGGACGTGTTCGAGATCCGCGTCGAGCGAGAGATCCGCTTCGCCGATCTCGACCCCCGCGGCGAGCACCGCCGCGCGCTCGAGCACGTTCCGCAGCTCGCGGACGTTGCCCGGCCAGTCGTGGCGCGAGAGCCTCGCGAGGGCCTCTTCGGAGAGGATTTTCTTGTCCCGCTCCAGCCGCTCCGCGACCTGGTTCAGGAAACGATCCGAGAGCGCGGGAAGATCTTCGATCCGCGCACGAAGCGGCGGCAGCTCGATCTCGACGACCTTCAGCCGGTAGTAGAGGTCCTCCCGGAAGGCGCCTTCCTTCGCCCGCTCCTCGAGGTCGCGGTGGGTCGCGGAGACGACGCGGACGTCGACCTCGATGGTCTCCGTCGACCCGACCCGTTCGAGCTTCCGCTCCTCGAGGACGCGTAGGACCTTCGCCTGAGTCTCCGGCGCCATGTCGCCGATCTCGTCGAGGAAGATCGTGCCGCCGTCCGCGGCCTCGAAGCGGCCGATGCGGCGCGCGTCGGCCCCGGTGAAGGCGCCCTTCTCGTGGCCGAAGAGCTCGCTCTCGACGAGCTCCTTGTTGATCGCGGCACAGTTCACCGCGACGAAGGGCTGCGCCCGGCGGCGACTCGACTCGTGGAGCGCCTGCGCGACGAGCTCCTTGCCGGTTCCGCTCTCGCCCCGGATCAGGACCGAGAGGTCCGTCTCGGCGACCTTCTGGATCGTCTCGAAGACGCGGCGCATCTTCGCGCCGGAGCCGATCAGCTGATCGAATCCGAACTCGCGCTGGAGTCGCTCCCGCAGGGCACGGTTCTCGCGCTCGAGACGGTGGCGTTCGAGGGAGCGGGCGACGACCACCCGGAGCTCGTCGTTGTCGAAGGGCTTCGGCACGTAGTCGTCGGCCCCGGTCTTCATCGCTTCCACGGCGATCTTCTCGCTGCCGTGCGCGGTGATCATGATGACGGCCGTCTCGGGACGCTCTTCCTTCGCGACGCGCAGAACGTCCATCCCGGAGGCGCCGCGGCCCAGAGCCAGATCGGTGATCACCAGGTCGAAGGCCTGATCGCGGAGCCGCGCGGTCGCGATCTCGCCGTCCTCTGCCAGCTCGACCTCGTGGCCCTCCCGCTTCAGCAAGCCCTTGAGCGCGAGGCGGATGGCGTGCTCGTCTTCCACGACCAGGATCTTCGCCGCCATCACGCGCTCCCCTCGAGGCCGCGCCACGCGCGCGGGAAGGTCAGCACGAACTCCGTGCCCTCCCCCGGCGCCGACTCGAGCGTGATCGTACCGCCGTGGGCGTCGACGATCTTGCGGCAGAGGGCGAGACCGAGACCGGTCCCGTCCTCTCGAGACGTGTAGAAGGGATCGAAGATCCGCTCGAGGGCCTCGTCGTCGATGCCGCGCCCGTTGTCCGCGATCCGGACCCAGACCTCGGTCCCGGCGAGGTTCTCGCCCATCGAGACGCGGACTTCCGGCGACGCGCCCTCGCCGTCCTCGAGGGCATCGATCGCGTTCGACACGAGGTTGATCACGACGCGCCGAAGCTGCTCCGCGTCCCCCTGCATGGCGCCCGCGGCGTCGAACTGGCGGACCAGGGCGATCCCGCTTCGCGCGACGCGATCCCGGAACGTCTCGAGCGCCGACTCGAGGACGTCCTCCATCACGACCTCGCCGATCCGCGTGTCCTCCTCCCGCGCATAGCGGAGGAGGTGGGAGATCGACCGCTCGACGCGCTCGAGCTCCGCGACGGCGACCCGCGCGTACTCTTCCTGGTCGACGTCGCCGGCGTCCTCGCCCATCTGCTGGACGAGGCTCTTGGCCGCGGTGATCGGGTTGCGAATCTCGTGGGCGATCGAAGCGGAGAGCTGCTCGAGGGACCGGTGGTGCTCGCCTTCGAGCTCGCGACGCTCGGAAGAGACGTGGGTACGCACACGCTGATCGACCTCTTCCTGGAGGAAGCGCGCGTGGAGCTTCGGCTCGTAGAACGCCCGGAAGGCCCGGCGACCGAGCTTCAGGCTGAAGTAGATGAGCGCGACGAGGCCGGCCGGGAGGACGAAGAGCAGGAGCGGGACCGTGATCAGACCGGCGCGGACGAGCTCCCGCGAGAGCGCGACCTTCTCGTCCGCGCGACGGCGGGCTTCGCGATAGGCACGCTCGTCCTCGGTGAGGAGGGATTCGTCCATCTCGGCGAGCGTATCGCCCGCGTCGCCTCGAAGCCCATCCGAGGCGGCGGTCGGTCGCTCCGCGCGTCGCCGGGACGCGGCCCGGGACCCCTCGCGCCGCGCGGCGCGCTTTCCACTCCGCGATCGTTTCACCGACGCCTCCCGTTCCATCCCGCTCTCCTCGCTCGCCAGCGGCGGCGAGAAGGTCCAGTCGAGCCCGCGCGGCGGCGTCCGCCTCGTCGCGTGTGTCCAGCTCATCGTTCGTCCTCCGGGCGTGCGGTCGGCGTCGGATCCTTCGGAAAGGAGAGGACGAACTCGCTGCCCTGTCGGGGGTCGGAGAGCAGCTCGATGCTCCCGCCGTGGGCTTCGACGGCCTTGCGCGAGAGCGCGAGACCGAGACCCGTCCCGGTTTCCTTGGTCGTGAAGAAGGGACTCCAGATCCGAGCCCGCTCGTCGGCCGGAACCCCCGGCCCGTTGTCGATCACGCGGAGCCAGACCTCGGTCCCGGCGAGATTCTCGCCGCCGAGCAGCTCGATCTTCGGGAGCGGCGTGCCGCTCTCGGCGAGGGCATCGATCGCGTTCGCCACCAGGTTCTCCACCACGCGTCGCAGCTTCTCGGCGTCGCCGCGCATCGCCCCTTCGGCATCGAACTCGACGACGAGCTCGATGCCCCGGTCGGCGGCGCGATCACGCAGGCCCTCGGCCGCGGCTCGGGCTACCTCGGAGAGGGACATCGGCGCGAAGCGGGGTTCCTCGTCTCGCGCGTAGCGAAGGAGGTGGGAGATCGACCGCTCGACCCGGTCGAGCTCCGACAGCGCGAGGCCGGCGTACTCGAGATTCTCGTTCGACGCCGGGTCCTCGCCCATCTGCTGGACGAGGCTCTTGGCCGCGGTGATCGGATTGCGGATCTCGTGGGCGATCGAGGCGCTCAGGTCTTCGAGGGAGCGCCGGCTGCGGGTCTCGACCGCGCGCCGCTCTCGCTTCACCCGGGTGCGCGACTGCGCGCCGACTTCCTGCTCGACCCAACGCTCGCGGACCCGCGGCGCGGCCAGCGCCCAGAAGTAGTGGCAGAAGAGGCCGAGGCCCCAGGCCAGCGCCACGATCAGGACGACGCGCGGGCTGCGGGTCGTGACGACGAGGATGCCCAGGGTCGCGGCGTAGGACAGTGCGTGCGTCGCGAAGCCCATCCGCTGGTTCGCGCGACGCCGGGCGCGCCGGACGGCGCGGTGGTGCTCGCGCTCCTCGGGCGTGAAGTCGCGCTCGACGCGATCACGGCCGCGAGCGTGCTTCTCCGCTCGACGGCGCAGCTTCTCGGCTTCGCGGAAAGCGCGACGCGCGGCCTTCTCGGCCTTGCGCTCGGCGCGGGCGGCCTTCTCGGCCAGTCGGTGCGCGCGATGGCGGGTCCCCCGGTCGGCCGGGCCGGATCGCCCGCGGCCGCCGAAGCCGTCTCCGCTCCGCTCTCTTCCGTCGCCCACCGCGTCGCCTCCCGGGCCCGCGAGGCCCCGAACGCACCCCGGACCGGGAAACGTTTCGGGGGATCGGGTTCGTGCCGTGCCGTGCATGCCTTCGTGTAGAGCAAGGCGCGTGCCGACCGCGTTCGACCTTCTCGTGGCTTCTGGGGGCGCTAGGCCGCCGACCACGAACCGAGTGCAGTCATTCTACTGCAGCTTTCTCGGCGACAGTGCAGTCTTCGCGCTGCACTTCGGACCGGTTGGTCTCGCCCGGCTCGAAGGAGACCCGCGGGGATCTCCTCGGCGCCCTGAGGGCGATCTCGCCGCTATGCTGCGCCTCCCGATTCCACCCCCACCCGCCCCACGAGAGGAGCCTCCATGGTCACGATCGGCATGAACTACTTCGTCATCCCCGGCAAGGAGCAGGTCTTCGAGGATGCCTGTGCGAAGGTCGTCGAGACGATGAGCGGGATCGAGGGGCACGACTCGTCTTCCATCTACAAGGAGATCGGCGACGGCGAGCCGACCTACCTGATCGTGTCGAACTGGCAGGACGAGCAGGCCTTCAAGGACTTCGTCGCGAGCGATGCGTTCAAGAAGGTCACCAACTGGGGCGCGCTGAACATCCTGCGCGGGCGCCCGCAGCACACGACCTACCAACACGGCTGATCGGATCCCCGCCTTGGCTCCCGATTCCGTCCAGGGCCTGCCCGACGCCGGGCGAAGCGCACCCGCCCCGATCGCCGGGCTTCCTCTGCACACGCGCTCGCTCACCGTCTCGCTCCGCGTCGCGGCGAACGGCCGTTGGCTCGCGCGCGGCGACGTGATCGACCTGCGCAAGAACGGGTTCGTGCCGACGAGCTACGACATCCAGCCTGCCGGCGTGATCCACTCGATGAGC
>Ga0180436_10000055_pt1 | contig 114422 bp, 115 predicted proteins | sample SS_ome_2_FD_132434 | JGI IMG/M metagenome (GOLD analysis project Ga0180436, IMG submission 132434) | Hypersaline lake sediment archaeal communities from the Salton Sea, California, USA - SS_3_S_2 metaG | ecosystem: Environmental > Aquatic > Non-marine Saline and Alkaline > Hypersaline >...
CTCGGATGCCACCGATGTGGTGGCCGGTGGTGCCGGGGCGACGGTCGAGGACGCCAAGCTGGATGCGATCAAAAAGGCCGAGGACAACAAGACTCCCCTCGGACCGGATGCCTTCGTCGTCATCTCGGCCTGCCCGGATGAATGATCGGATGCGCTTGCACGCAACGATCAGGGTGATAGTCCGGATGGGGATTGAATGATGACCGGTCCAACGAGGACGGCGGCGCTGGTAGCAGGGTTGGCCGTCGTGGTGGGGATCACCACACCCGTCGCCGGCGCCCGGCCCAGCTGTCAGGACGGCGACACCAATACGGTCTGCCAGACCAACGGCAGTGTGGCGATCAAGGCCCGGCCGGGGACGAAAGCGCCACCGGCCAACCAGCCGGTGTTCCCGTGGCTGGGTATGCCGGGGGCGCGCCGGTAGAACCGCGAGTTCACCGCGGCTACCAGGCGTGCACCCGGTTCTGCGCGGTGTCCAAACCCTCCCCGATGAGTAATTCGGTCGCGTCGGCGGCCAACTCGCAGATTGTCGGCACCTCGCCGCGTTCCGCCGAACTGAACGGCTCCAAAACGAAGGCAGCCGGGTCCTTCCGGCCCGGCGGCCGTCCGATTCCGATGCGAACCCGCTGAAAGTCTTTGGAGCCCAACGAGGTCGCCACTGAACGCAGCCCGTTGTGGCCGCCCTCCCCGCCACCGATTTTCAGCCGCACCCGGCCGAAGTCGATATCGAGTTCGTCGTGGATGACGATGACGTCGGCGGGCGGCACCGAGTAGAAGGCCGCCAGCGGACCGACCTGCCGACCGGACTCGTTCATATAGCAGCGCGGTTTGGCCAGCACGACCGGCCGGTGCCCGAGCCGGCCGGTGAGGATCTCGGCCCCGGACCGCTTGTGCACCTTGAAGGATCCGCCGACCCGTCCGGCGAGCACCTCGGCCACCATGAAGCCGATGTTGTGCCGGGTCGTGGCATACCGCGGACCGGGGTTGCCCAGGCCGACGACCAGCAGTGGCTCGGCCACCGGCCGCTACTCGGCCTCGGCCTCGGCCTGGGCCTCGGCGGCAGCAGCGCCGGCGGCCTGTTCTTCCAGTGTTTCGCCGCCACCCTCGGACTCGAGATCCTCAGCGGACGGAGCCTCGACGATATTGACCACCAGCATCTCGGGGTCGCTGATGAGGCTGACGCCGTCAGGCAACGGGATTTGGCCGGCCAGGATCTGGGTGCCCTCTTCGGCTCCCTCCACCGAAACGGTGAGACCATCGGGGATCGACAGCGCCTCGGCCTCGATTTCGATGGTGTTGGCATCCTGGGTGACCAGCGTGCCGGAGGCGGCCTCACCGTCGATGGTGACCTGTACCTCAACGGTGACCTTTTCACCGCGACGCACAATGATGAGGTCCGCGTGGGTGATGGTGCGCCGGATCGGATGTATGGCAAGTGCCTTGGTCAGTGCCAACTGTTCCTGGCCCTCGATGTCCAGGGCCAAAATGGCATTGGTGCCGGAGTTGCGCAGCACCGCGGCGAAGTTGCGAGCGTCGAGTTCGAGGTGCTGCGGGTCGCTGCCATGGCCGTAGAGGACCGCGGGGACTTTACCTTCGCGGCGGGCACGACGCGACGCACCCTTACCAGTGCGATTACGAACCGCAACCGCGAGTTTGTTGGTGGTGGCGCTGATGGCCATCGTCGATTCTCCTGCCTTCGGGTGGTCGCTCTGCACAGCGAAGGCGGGTGTCACACCGGGCCTCGTCGATAACGGTGGCCGGACCACCCTCGCCGTGACGCGGCTTTAAGGCTAGCCGAGAGAGCTCTCGAGCGGAAATTCGATACCGGTGAGCTGCTTGGACAGTGGCTACGGCCGGTCCGCGGTTCCGGTGCGTCAGCTGCCGTCCAGCCTGCTGTGTGCACGGCAGTGAATCACGTCACCGTCACTGCTGCACTGCGACCGAGAACCCCTCGATGACTTTCAGCACGTCCGGGGCTTGAGCAGCGGCCTTATCGGCCAAGGTGGTCACGGTGAACTGCACCAGATAGCGATCGAACTCCGGCGTCACCGGGATCACGATGCGGTTGTAGGCGTGCAGCCGGGTGGGACCGCTGTCGTAGCTGCCTTCGATCATCGCTGACGGAAAGCCGTTGAAATCGGCGTCGGAGGAGTTCAGCCGGGTGAAGTTGGTGCTCAGCTCGGCGTCATCGTCGGCGTGCTCGAGCGCTTCGGCCACATCGAAGTTGCCGTCCAGCTTGAACACCATGACCAGCGCCGTCGGGTAGGTGTTGCCTTTGGCGATGGCCTCGGTGCCGGGGGAGAAGTTCGGGTTGGTGTAGGTGCTCCACCCCGGCGGTCGGGGCAACGTCACGGTGAGGTCGGTCAGTTCGTCCAGGGCCAGTTGTTGACCGGTGACGCCGAGACCGCTCAGGTATTGGGCGATCGGGGTGGGGGTGGCCGGTGTGCTCTCGGGGGTGCTGCGCGGGCTGGTCGTCGCGAACGAGGAATAGTCGGCGGTATGCGCCTGGCAGCCAACCGCCACCAGAGCCGCGGCTAGTGCGGCGGTCGCGATCCGCCGGGATCGGGCAAGGTGGGTCATCTCAGAACTGATCCAGGACCGGCCTAGGCATCCCCGTCGAAAAGACCTGTCACCGAACCGTTGTCGAAGACGGCGCGGATGGTGCTGGCCAGTAGCGGGGCGATCGACAGCACGGTCAGCTGGGGGAACCGTTTGGAATCGTCGATCGGCAGGGTATTGGTGACGATGACCTCGCGTGCGCCGCTGGCGGCCAGACGTTCGGCGGCCGGGTCGGAAAGCACCCCGTGTGTGGCGGCGATGATGACGTCCGCGGCACCGTCATCGCGCAACAGTTTCACCGCGCCCGCGATGGTGCCGCCGGTGTCGATCATGTCATCAGTCAGCACACAGGTCTTGCCGGCCACCTCGCCGACCACCCGGTTGGACACCACCTGGTTGGGCACCCGGGGATCGCGGGTCTTGTGGATGAATGCCAGCGGCGCGCCGCCCAGCGCGTCGGCCCACTTCTCAGCCACGCGCACCCGGCCGGAGTCGGGGGAGACCACCACGATGTTCTCGCAGGCGTAATTGTCCCTGATGTATCCGGTGAGCAGGTTCTGCCCACGCATATGGTCCACCGGTCCATCGAAGAAGCCCTGAATCTGGTCGGTGTGCAGATCCACCGACACGATCCGGTCGGCACCGGCGGTTTTGAACAGATCCGCCACCAGGCGCGCCGAAATCGGCTCCCGGCCGCGGTGCTTCTTGTCCTGACGCGCGTAGGGATAGAACGGCAGGATCGCGGTGATCCGCTTGGCGCTGCCGCGCTTGAGCGCGTCGATCATGAGCAGCTGTTCCATCAACCATTTGTTCAGCGGTGCCGGGTGGGACTGCAGCACGAAGGCGTCGCAGCCACGCACCGACTCGTCGAACCGGACGAAAATTTCGCCATTGGCGAAATCGCGAGCCGTCTGGGCTGTGACGTGTACATCGAGTTCCTTGGCGACCTGCTCGGCGAGTTCAGGGTGCGCGCGACCCGAGAAGAGCATCAGGTTCTTGCGGTTGTCGATCCACTCGGTGCCCACGGCGCTGCCCTTACCGGTTGGGGGTCGGTTCGCGCCTCATCGTACGGTGCCCGGCCGGCCTCAGAGCTGTTCGGGGTCGTCAGATTCGGCTTTCGCCCGGGCGGCCGCGCGGGCTGAGTCGCTGTCCGGACGATGCCGAAGCACCCAGTCCTCGATGATGCGCTGCTGTCCGGCCGAGATGGCCAGCGCGCCGGGCGGAACATCCCCGCGCAGTACCGTGCCTGCGCCGGTATAGGCGCCATCGCCGATGGTGACCGGGGCGACGAACATGGTGTCGCTGCCGGTGCGCACATGAGAGCCGACGGTGGTCCTGTTCTTGGTCTCGCCGTCATAGTTGACGAACACGCTGGAGGCCCCGATATTGCTGTACTCGCCGATATCAGCGTCGCCGACGTAGGTCAGGTGCGGCACCTTCGTGCCAGTGCCGATCGAGGCGTTCTTGGTTTCCACGAACGCGCCGAGCTTGCCGTCGGCGCCCAGTCGGGTGCCGGGCCTGAGATAGGTGAAAGGTCCAACCTCGGCGCGGGCGTCGATGACCGCCGCGCTGCCGTGGGTGCGTACCACCGCGGCGCCGTCGCCGACGCGGACGTCGGTGAGTGTGGTGTCCGGACCGATCCGGCAGTGCGCCCCGATCCGGGTGCCCCCGAGGAGTTGGCTGCCCGGGTGCACGACGGTGTCGCGACCGATCGACACATCGACATCGATCCAGGTGGAGGCCGGATCGACGATGGTGACCCCGGACCGCTGGTGCCCGGCGACGATGCGCCGGTTCAGTTCGGCGGCGAGGTCGGACAACTGCACCCGATCGTTGACACCGGCGACCACGGCCGCGTCATCAACGTGGTTGGCGTGTACCACCTGCCCATCGGCCCGCACGATCGAGATGACATCGGTGAGATACAACTCGTGTTGGGCGTTATCCGAGGAAAGCCGGCTCAATGCCGATCGCAGGTCAGCGATATCGAAGGCGTAGATGCCGGCGTTGACCTCAGTGATCGCCCGCTGCTGAGGGGTGGCGTCGGTCTCCTCGACGATCGCGATCACCTCACCGTCCTGGGTGCGCAGGATCCGTCCATAGCCGGTCGAGTCCGGCACCGTCGTGGTCAGCACCGTCACCGCGGCCGGTTTGCTGCGGTGGGTGGCAATCAGATTGGTCAGGGTGTCGGCATCGAGCAGGGGGATGTCCCCGGAGGTGACCACCACCACACCGTCGAAGTCCGCCGGCAGCGCCGACAGCCCGCACAGTGCTGCGTGCCCGGTTCCCAACTGCTGGTCCTGGACGGCGATGTCGACGGAGCATCCGAGTCCCGCCGCGAGTTCGTCGACGACCGGGGCAATGCGGTCGCGGTCTTTCCCCAGCACCACCACCAGCTGTCGGGGGGCAGCCGCGGCGACGGCATGCAGTGCATGCGAGAGCATGCTGCGACCGCCCAGGGTGTGCAGCACCTTCGGGGTATCGGATCGCATCCTGGTACCGGCGCCGGCGGCCAGCACCAGAACCGCGGCGTCGGTGGCGGGGAATCTCGCCGTCATTGCGGACCTCCGAATGTGCGGTGTCGTACGCGGCCACGCCGCTGCGACCGTATCTACCCGCACAGTCGCGGGTGATGGCTCCGCCGCCAGGACTCGAACCTGAACTATCTGAACCAAAATCAGACGTGCTGCCAATTACACCACGGCGGATCGCCCGCCAAAGACTGTAGTCGACCTGGGTACCCTGATAACCGTGGCAGCATCGGAGAGTCGGCCGCGGCCACCACGGGTCCGGATGACCGGCAGCGAGCGCCGCCACCAGCTGATCAACATCGCCCGTTCACTGTTTGCCGAACGCGGGTACGAGAGCACCTCCATCGAAGAGGTCGCCCAGCGTGCCGGGGTCTCCAAACCGGTGGTGTACGAGCACTTCGGCGGTAAGGAAGGGCTGTACGCGGTGGTTGTCGACCGGGAGATGTCGGCCCTGTTGGACGGCATCACCTCCTCGCTCACCAACAACCGTTACCGGCCCCGGGTCGAACGGGTCGTGCTGGCTCTGCTGACCTATGTCGAGGAGCGCACCGACGGTTTCCGCCTGCTGATCCGGGACTCTCCGGCAGCCATCAGTTCGGGAACGTATTCCAGCCTGATCAACGATGCCGTCAGCCAGGTGGCGTCGATCCTGGCCGGCGATTTCACCCGCCGGGGCCTGGACCCGGAGCTGGCACCCCTCTACGCGCAGGCTCTGGTCGGTTCGGTCACAATGACCGCACAATGGTGGCTGGACGCCCGGGAGCCTAAGAAAGAGGTGGTGGCCGCCCACCTGGTCAACATGATGTGGAACGGCCTGATCAATCTTGAGGTCGACCCGCAGTTGCAGGGGGAGTAGCCATCGCGCGAATCACCGCTTGCTGCAAGCTTTTTGTGTCGCTACCTAGGACGGATTCACCATGACTGCACCGGGGCACCGCCGTGCCCAGCCTCCGCTTGCGGGCCTGGTCGAGCTGGCGCTGACCGCACCGGCCTTTATCGGCCTCGCCGATCGTGCAGCCCATCGTCCCGGCGAGTTGGCGGTGGTCGGCCCGGTCAGCGCTCAACTATTCACCGCGTGCGCGCTGGCCCATACCGGCCCGCTCCTGGTGGTGACTGCAACCGGCCGGGAGGCCGATGACCTCACCGCTGAACTGCGCGGGGTCTACGGCGACGCCGCAGCGTTGTTCCCATCCTGGGAGACCCTTCCGCATGAGCGGCTGTCGCCGGGTGTGGACACCGTCGGGGCCCGGATAATGTTGCTGCGCAGGCTTGCCCACCCGGACGACGAACGCCTGGGTCCGCCGCTACAGGTCGTGGTGACAACGGTGCGATCGCTGTTGCAGCCGATGGCCGCCGATCTCGTCGATATCGAACCGGTCATCCTCGCTCCCGGTGCTGAATTCGACTTCGACCGGTTGGTGACGCGGCTGGTCGAACTCGCCTACGGGCGCGTCGATATGGTGGCCCGCCGCGGTGAGTTCGCCGTCCGCGGAGGCATCCTCGACATCTTCCCGCCCACTGCCGAACATCCGGTCCGGGTCGAGTTCTGGGGCGATGAGATCGCCGAGATGCGGATGTTCTCCGTCGCCGACCAGCGATCGATCCCCGAGCTCGATGCCGGGTCGGTGATTGCCGTACCGTGCCGGGAGTTTCTACTCACCCCGGAAGTTCGTTCCCGTGCAGCGCAATTGGCTGCCGACGCTCCCCGCGACGAGAACAGTGTGACCGGCGGTGTCGCGGATATGCTCGCCAAACTGGCCGAAGGGATTCCGGTCGAGGGTATGGAGGCACTGGCCCCGGTCCTTCGCCCCGAAGACCTCGGGCTCCTGGTCGACCACCTGCCGCCCGGGGCTCCCCTGCTGGTGTGCGATCCAGAGAAGGTTCGGACCCGTGCGGCTGATCTGATCAACACCGGACGCGAGTTCCTGGAGGCCTCCTGGTCGGTGGCCGCCATCGGCGGCGATGCCCCGATCGACATCGAGCAGCTCGGCGGTTCGGGCTTCCGGGCTCTCGATGAGGTCCGGGCCGCGGCCGGCGCAGGTGGCCACCCGTGGTGGACCGTCGGCCAACTGTCCTCCGAGGGGGCGGTCGATCTCCAGGTACGGCCCGCACCGGCAGCCCGCGGGCAGCAGTCCGGTGCCGAGGAGATCTTCGCGATGCTGCGCGCCCACGTTCTGACCGGAGGTCTGGCCGCTGTCGTGGCGCCCGGCACCGGCACCGCGCAACGGGTCGTGGAGCAGCTCGGCGAGTACGACACCCCCGCAGCGCTGCTCGAACCGGGTGCAGCGCCCCGGCCCGGCGTCGTCGGTGTGCTGAAGGGTCCGCTGCACAGCGGGATCGTGGTACCCGGCGCCCAGTTGGTGGTGATCACCGAGACTGATCTGACCGGTAACCGGGCCACCGGCCCGGAGGGTCGGCGGCTGGCGGCTCGCCGTCGCAACACCGTCGACCCGCTGGCGCTGACCGCCGGCGACCTGGTGGTACACGATCAGCACGGTATCGGGCGGTTCGTGGAAATGGTGGAGCGCACGGTTGGCGGCGCCCGCCGGGAGTATCTGGTGCTGGAGTATGCCTCCGGTAAGCGTGGGCAGCGGGCCGACAAGTTGTTCGTGCCGATGGATTCCCTGGATCAGCTCTCCCGCTACGTCGGCGGCGAGCAACCGGCCCTTAGCAAACTGGGCGGGAGTGACTGGGCCAACACGAAAACGAAGGCGCGCAAGGCGGTTCGCGAGATCGCCGGCGAACTCGTCGCGCTCTACGCCAAGCGGCAGGCGGCTCCCGGACGCGCGTTCGCCCCGGACAGCCCCTGGCAGTCCGAGATGGAGGACGCCTTTGGGTTCACCGAGACCGTCGACCAGTTGACCGCGATATCGGAGGTCAAGTCCGATATGGAGAAACCGGTCCCGATGGACCGGGTGGTGTGTGGTGACGTCGGCTACGGCAAGACCGAAATCGCCGTGCGGGCGGCGTTCAAGGCGGTGCAGGACGGAAAACAGGTCGCCGTGCTGGTTCCCACCACGCTGCTGGCCGATCAGCACCTGCAGACCTTCACCGAGCGGATGGCCGGCTTCCCGGTGACTGTCAGGGGACTGTCGCGTTTCACCGACCCGGCAGAGTCCAGATCGGTCGTCGAGGGTATGGCTGACGGCGCAGTGGACATCGTGATCGGCACCCACCGGCTGCTGCAGACCGGAGTGCGGTGGAAGGATCTCGGGCTGGTGGTGGTCGACGAGGAACAGCGCTTCGGCGTCGAGCACAAAGAGCACATCAAAGCTCTGCGCACCCACGTCGACGTGCTGACCATGAGCGCCACCCCGATACCGCGCACCCTGGAGATGAGCCTGGCCGGAATCCGGGAGATGTCGACGATCCTCACCCCGCCCGAAGAGCGCTATCCGGTGCTGACCTACGTCGGCCCGCACGATGACAAACAGGTCGCTGCGGCGTTGCGTCGCGAACTGCTGCGCGATGGTCAGGTGTTCTATGTGCACAACCGGGTGCGGACGATCGATCAGGCTGCCGCACGGGTCCGCGGGTTGGTACCTGAGGCGCGGGTCGCCGTGGCGCACGGCCAGATGCCGGAGGAGGCGCTGGAAAGCACCGTGCAGGGCTTCTGGAACCGGGAGTACGACATCCTGATCTGCACGACGATCGTGGAAACCGGGCTGGACATCTCCAATGCCAACACCCTGATCGTGGAGCGGGCCGACACTTTCGGGCTGTCCCAGTTGCATCAGCTCCGTGGCCGGGTGGGCCGAAGCCGGGAGCGCGGTTATGCCTACTTCCTGTACCCGCGGGACACCCCGCTCACCGAGACCGCCCACGACCGGTTGGCCACGATCGCCCAGAACAACGAACTCGGCGCCGGTATGGCTGTTGCGTTGAAGGATCTGGAGATCCGCGGTGCGGGCAACGTCCTGGGCTCCGAGCAGTCCGGGCATGTCGCCGGGGTCGGCTTCGATCTCTACGTCCGACTGGTCGGTGAGGCCGTGGAGGCGTATCGGGCGGCGGCCGACGGCAAGACCGTGACCACCGCCGAAGAGGCCAAAGATGTCCGCATCGACCTTCCGGTCGACGCGCACCTGCCGCCGGACTACATCGGCAGCGACCGGCTGCGACTGGAAGGCTATCGGCGGCTGGCGTCAGCGCTCGACGAGGCGGCCGTCGCCGCGGTAGTCGACGAACTCGTCGACCGTTACGGTCCGCTGCCGGAGCCCGCCCAGCGCCTGGTCGCGGTGGCCCGGCTGCGTCTGCTGTGCCGCCACTACGGCGTGACCGAACTCGCGGCCACCGCAACCGGTTCGGCCGCAACGCTGCGCGTGGCGCCGCTGACCCTCGCCGACTCCGCGCAGGTCCGGCTGGCGCGGATGTATCCCGCTGCCCGCTACCGTGCGACGACCGCCGCCGTGCAGGTGCCGATTCCGCGTGCCACCGACGCCGTAGGCGCTCCCCGGATCCGCGATCTGGAACTCGTCCAAATGGCCGTTGATCTGCTTCTCGCACTTGACGGCCGGCCGATGGGGGATGTCGACATCACCAAAGCCGGCGGTGTGGCTCAAGCCGGCGATATGACTGAAGCCGACGATATGACTAAAGCCGACGATATGACTGAAGCCGGCGGTGTGACGATGGTCGGTGTACGGAGGGGCGATGCGATGACAGCCGATGTGACAGTGGCCGCCTCCGGCGGTGAGGAGGCGCCCCGATGACGGTCATCCTGGTCGATCCTCGCCGGCCGGCCCTGGTACCGGTCGAAGCGGTGGAACTGCTCGGCGGTGATGTCCAGTACACCGAGGAGATGCCGATCCGGGTGCAGTGGTCGCTGCCCTCGGCCCGGTCCGCTCTGATCGGTCCGGCGGCGCCGGTCCTGCTGTCATCCGATCGCAGCCACCCGGATGTGCGGAACAGGCTGGCCGCCGGAGAGCGGGTGATATCGGTCCCGGCGGCCAGACCCGGTGAGCGGCTGGTCGACGCGGTTGAGGTGATGGACAAGCTGCGTACCGCGGGGCCTTGGGAAAGCGAGCAGACCCACGATTCGCTCCGCCGCTACCTCCTGGAGGAAACCTACGAGCTATTCGACGCCGTCCGCGCGGGGAGCCCCGATGAGATGCGTGACGAGCTCGGGGACGTGTTGTTGCAGGTGCTGTTCCACGCGCGCATCGCTGAGGAGTCCGCTGAACAGCCGTTCAGTATCGACGATGTCGCCGACGCGCTGGTCCGCAAACTCGGTCACCGGGTGCCCGCGGTACTGGCCGGTGAACAGATCACCCTGGAAGAGCAACTGGATCAATGGGAACAGCGCAAAGCCCTGGAGAGGTCGTCCCGGCGCTCCGGGTCGAGATCGTGCGTCGACGGCCTGCCCACCGCACAGCCGGCGCTCGCATTGGCACAGAAGGTCGTCGATCGGGTGTCGGCTGCCGGACTGCCGTTCGAGCTGATCCCGCCCGCCCTGACGGCGGTGGCGGTGCGACCGGGCGGCGATGCCGAGCAGGAGATGCGGAACACGGTCCTGGAGTTCATGGACGCGGTACGGGCCGCCGAGCAGTCGATCGGTGCTTCCGGGCCGATCAGCGCCGAACAGTGGCGCAGCGCCCTGGGGTAGTGGGCCGTCGCCCGCGATTTGGTTTCGCTAACGAAATCCCTGCCGTGGAACGATAGGACAGGAAACCACCGGGAGTACAGGAGCTTCGTGTTGTCGTCACGCTGGGTAACCGTCATCGCGGCGATCCTCAGTATGATCGCACCGGCCTGCTCATGGCATCAGCCCGGACCGCCCATCCCCGCAGGTGTCCCGCCGCCGGCGGGCGATCCGGTGCCGGCCGTCAACACCTATGCGCCGGGCCGGCCGGCCGATCAGCTGCGGGCCTGGGCAGAAAAACGCGCTCCGGCGCTCGGTATCCCGATTTCGGCGCTGGAGGCCTATGCCTATGCCGCGCGGGTGGCTGAGGTGGAGAACCCGGATTGTCGTTTGTCGTGGACGACGTTGGCCGGAATCGGGATGGTGGAAAGCCATCACGGCACCTACCGCGGGGCTGAGATCGCGCCAAACGGCGATGTGAGCCCGCCCATCCGCGGCGTCCGGCTGGACGGGACCAACGGGAACCTGGAGATCATCGACCCGGAGGCTTCCGCGGACGGCGATCCGGTGTACGCCAGGGCGATGGGTCCGATGCAGTTCATTCCGGAGACGTGGCGGCTCTACGGCGTCGACGCCAACAACGATCGTGTGATCAGCCCGGACAATTTCGACGACGCGGCCCTGTCGGCGGCGGGCTACCTGTGCTTCCGCGGGAAGGATCTGGCCACGCCGCGCGGTTGGATGAACGCATTGCGGGCCTACAACGACTCCGGTACCTATGCGCGGGCGGTGCGGGACTGGGCTACCGCCTACGCAGCCGGTCGCCCGCTCTAGTCGACCCGCAGCCTGGGGCACCGCGGACGCCGCGAGTCACCTAGGCTAAGCGGCAGTCAGTCGTCCCGACCAGCAAGGAGAAGCTCGTGCCCATCATCGATCAGGTGGCCGCCCGCGAGATTCTGGATTCACGCGGCAATCCGACGGTCGAGGTCGAGGTGGCCCTCATCGACGGCACCATGGCCCGGGCCGCCGTCCCATCGGGTGCCTCCACCGGGGAGCACGAGGCCGTCGAGCTTCGCGACGGCGGTTCGCGCTACGGCGGCAAAGGTGTGGCGAGGGCTGTGGAAGCGGTGCTCGATGAGATCGCCCCGGCGGTCATCGGACTGGCCGCCGACGATCAGCGTCTGGTCGATCAGGCCCTCGTCGACCTCGATGGCACCGCCGGCAAGTCCCGGCTGGGGGCCAACGCCATCCTCGGTGTCTCGTTGGCGGTCGCCAAGGCCGCCGCCGATTCGGCAGATCTGCCCCTGTTCCGATACCTGGGTGGACCGAACGCGCATATCCTCCCGGTGCCGATGTTGAACATCCTGAACGGCGGTGCGCACGCTGACACCGGGGTGGACGTTCAGGAGTTCATGGTCGCCCCCATCGGCGCTCCTAGTTTCAAAGAGGCGCTGCGCTGGGGTGCGGAGGTCTATCACTCGCTGAAGTCGGTGCTCAAAAAGCAGGGTCTCAACACCGGGCTGGGCGACGAGGGCGGTTTCGCTCCCGACGTCGCCGGGACGCGGGCGGCGCTGGACCTGATCTGCTCGGCCATCGAGTCGGCCGGCTTCAAGCCGGGAGCCGATGTTGCCCTGGCCCTCGATGTTGCGGCGACTGAGTTTTACACCTCGGGATCCGGCTACAGCTTCGAGAACCAGACTCGGACCTCCGCCGAGCTCGGTGAGTTCTACGCCGGGCTGCTGGACGCCTATCCGCTGGTGTCTATCGAGGATCCGTTGGATGAGGACGACTGGGACGGCTGGGCCGCGCTGACGACGGCGATCGGTGACCGGGTTCAGATCGTGGGCGACGATCTGTTCGTTACCAACCCCGAGCGGCTCGAGGAGGGTATCGAACGCGGCGCCGCGAATGCGCTGCTGGTCAAGGTCAACCAGATCGGCACACTCACCGAGACATTGGATGCGGTGGCATTGGCCCACAACAGTGGCTACCGGACCATGATGAGCCACCGCAGCGGCGAGACCGAGGACACCACCATCGCCGACCTGGCGGTTGCGGTGGGCAGCGGCCAGATCAAGACCGGCGCACCGGCCCGCAGCGAGCGGGTGGCCAAGTACAACCAGCTGCTGCGTATCGAGGAGGCTCTGGGTGACGCTGCGCGTTACGCCGGAGACCTGGCCTTCCCGCGTTTTGTCGGACCCGAATAGACAGCAGATGGTCAACTCCGAACGGACGACCCGAGTAGGCGAAGAAACCGGTGGCAGAGGGTAAACGGGCCGACGCCAAACGGCGCGCGCCGGCCTCCCGGCCGGGCGCGTCGAGCCGGGCCCGGGCCCGCCCGGCGCGGACCGGTGCTCGCGAGACCCGCAGCGGTCTGCGCGCCCGGGCCGAGTCGGTGGGCCGCAGCATCACCGAGCCGATCCGGCAGGTGATCTCGGAGTCCGTCCAGCAGCAGAGCGAACAGCGCCTCGGGTTCACCGCTCGTCGTGCCGCGATCCTGGCCGCGGTGGTGTGCGTTCTCACGCTCACCATCGCAGGGCCGGTTCGCACCTACTTCGCCCAGCGCACCGAGATGAAGCAACTGGCCGCCAGTGAGGCAGCGCTGCGCACCCAGATCGCTGAACTGGAGGGGCAGAAGGCCAAGCTCGCCGACCCGGTGTACATCGCCGCACAGGCCCGGGAGCGGCTCGGCTTCGTCAAGCCCGGCGATATCCCCTATCAGGTCCAGCTACCGCCGGGCTCGGTGGTGACTCCCGACACCGGGCCGCAATCCCAGACGGCCACCAGCAGCGATCCCTGGTACACCGCGCTGTGGCACACCATCGCCGACACCCCGCACGGCCCGCCCGACGCGCCGCCGGAACCCGGCGAACCGGCGCCGCTCCACCCCGGGGCTCCGGTGCCCCCGCCCGCACCGACCCCGCCCGTTCCCGGTGGTTGATCCGGTCGATCTCGCGACGGTGGCTCGGCACCTCGGCCGAAGGCCGCGCGGCGTGCTGGGGATCGCCTACCGTTGTCCGAACGGCGAGCCAGCCGTGGTCACAACCGCGCCCCGACTGCCCGATGGCACCCCGTTCCCGACGCTGTACTACCTCACCCACCCGGTGCTGACCGCCGCGGCGAGCAGACTGGAATCGGAGGGGCTGATGCGGGAGATGACGGCAAGGCTGCTCGACGATCCGGACCTGGCGGCCGCCTACCGCCGGGCGCACGAGTCCTATCTGGCCGAACGGGATGCCATCGAGCCGCTCGGCACCGCGTTCTCGGGCGGCGGAATGCCGGACCGGGTCAAATGCCTGCACGTGGTGATGGCCCATGCGCTGGCCAAGGGTCGTGGCGTCAATCCCTTCGGCGATGAGGCGCTGGCCAAGCTTGCCGCCGACCCGGCGATGGCAGGGGTCTTGAATCGTGAGGAGTGGACGTGAGACCGAAGACGGACCGGGTGGCGGCGATCGACTGCGGCACCAACTCGATTCGCCTGCTGATTGCCGATCGGTCAGGCAACCGCCTCGAGGATCGACATCGGGAGATGCGCGTCGTCCGACTCGGGCAAGGGGTGGACGCCACCGGTCAATTCTGTTCCGAGGCGCTGGCTCGCACCCGGACTGCCCTGTCGGACTACTCCGGACTACTGCGCGAGCATGCGGTTCGTAAGCTGCGCATGGTGGCCACATCGGCCACCAGGGATGCCGCCAATCGCGACGATTTCTTCACAATGACCGCCGAGGTGCTGGGCGCGGTGGTTCCCGGGGCGGTGGCGGAGGTGATCAGCGGGGCCGAGGAAGCCGAGCTTTCCTTCAAGGGTGCGATCGGCGAATTAGATCCAGGTGCGGCACCGTTCGTCGTCGTTGATCTCGGTGGTGGATCGACCGAGGTGGTGCTGGGCGGGGCATCCCGGAACAGTGCGGGAGCCCTGAACAGTAGTGTCCGGGCCAGCCATTCGGCCGATATCGGCTGTGTGCGGTTGACCGAACGTTGTCTGCATTCCGATCCGCCGACCACCGGGGAGGTGGCGGCGGCCCGCTCGGTCGTTCGCGAGCGGCTCGCCGAGGCGTTGCGGGCGGTTCCGGTGGAGCAGGCCAGGACCTGGGTCGGGGTGGCCGGGACGTTCACCACCATCGCCGCGCTGGCCCAGCGACTGCCCAGCTACGACCCAGCGGCAATTCACCTGTCCCGGGTTCAGTTCAGCGACCTACTCGCGGTGTGTGAGCGATTGATTGCGATGACCCGGAGCCAGCGAGCGGCGCTGGGGCCGATGCACGAGGGCCGGGTTGATGTCATCGGTGGCGGGGCGATCGTGGTCGAGGAGTTGGCCACCGAGCTCGCACGACGAGCGGGTATCGATGAGATCGTGGTCAGCGAACACGACATCCTCGACGGGATTGCGTTGTCGATACCGGCTATGCCGGTGTGACAGCCCGCAGACTCCGGCGATCCGCCGGGTGCGGACCCGAGCTGAAATTCAGAGCTTGACCTTGCAGCCGCTGCCGATGTTCCGGCAGTGAGCCTGGCTTCTGCAGGCACCACAACGGCAGGTGCAGCCACCGGTCCGCTTGACCTCAGGAATACCCATGTCATTCATCTCCTTCGGGCCCGCCCCACGCGGAGCTCCGGATCAACGATAGTTCGGCAACCCCGCCGGTGTCACGGGAAACGGTCTGGGCGCCCGACGCCCGACGCCCGGCCGGACCGGACTGGACCGTACCGGACCGGCGTTGTTTCAGACCGGAGTGCCGGGTGTCGCCGCCCGCGCTCACCGGTACGGTGCTGAGATGCCGGGTGCGGTGCGCCCCCATAGCCCAATTGGCAGAGGCAGCGGACTTAAAATCCGCCAAGTGTGGGTTCGAGTCCCACTGGGGGCACCGGAAACGGTCTCGGCACGGCAGGTGGAGACGCAGGTGAGGAAGTCGAAGACCGCTGTGGTGGCGGCCCTGGCGGCCGCCGCGACGGCCGTCGGTTGCGGGATGCCTGCGGTGACCGTAGCCGGGACCGGGCGCCCGGAGCCGTCGCCGCTCGGTGGGGCCGCGGTCTCGGGGGGTCACGTCCCGGGGCCACCGGTTCGGGATGGCGGGTTCGAGTTCACCGTGTTGGACGTGTCGCGGGCCGATCAGGTCGGCGAGTTGGACGACCCTGGCCTTTTCGTGACCGCGCGGGGCGTGTTCGTCGTCATCACCCTGGGCATCCGGAACGTGAGTAAATCGCCGCTGACCTTCGTCGATCGCGATCAGACCCTCATCGACAGGGCAGGACGGGAATTCCAGACCAGTATGGCCGCCAACATTTACGGCAACCTCGCCATCCCGTCCACCAGGATCAGTCCAGCCGGCGACCTGGTGGTGAAGATCGCCTTCGACGTGCCCGCCGGCGCCGCGCCCCGGAATCTCGTCCTCCGGGAATCGGCGTCCTCCGACGGTGTCGCAGTTCCCGTTTCGTGATCTCCGCCGTCGGTTCCGTCAGGGGCGGCTGCCGTTTCTGTGAGTGGCGCGGTACTGCGCCTCGGCGTCCTCGAGCTCGCCTTCGGTGACGATATCGACGATGTCGGGACCGAGCGGGTCGACCGGTTCATTGATCGTCAAGGCTCCCGTGGTCTCGTGTACCTCGCAGGTGTCGATTGGGATGCTCCGTACCGCCACCAAGCCGGCGAGCGTCGCGGACACATCGTGTCGTGTCTGGTCTTCACTGGTGAGCTCGTCGGCTAGGTGGTCAGGCGCCGACACGTGCATCAGCTGAGGAGTAGTTGCCAGGTCATAGCGGAATGCACGGAACATCGCCACGCACGATGCCACGATGACCAGCGAAAACGGCAAGGCGGTGGCAATTGACGCGGTCTGCAGTGCTGTCAGTGACCCGGCGCCGCCGGCCAGCAGCAAAACCGCGGCCGCCACACCCTCCAGGCTCGCCCAGTACACCCGGGTCGGTTTGGGGGGGTCCAGTTCGCCACCGGAGGACAGGATGTCAATCACCAGCGATCCCGAGTCCGAGGACGTGACGAAGAAGAAGACGATTACCGCGACCGCGATAAGGCTGGTGACGACACCGAAGGGAAGGCCGCCGAGCAGTCGGAACAGCGAGGTGTTGGTATCGACTGCTCCGCCGACGAGCATGTCTCCCTCGTCGCGCTGCCGGAGGATTCCGGACTCGCCGAAGACTGTGAACCACAACGAGCCGATCAGGGTGGGGGTCAGCAAAACGGCCACCACGAACTCACGGATGGTCCGGCCCCGGGAGATCCGGGCGATGAACAGGCCGACGAAGGGCGCCCAGCTGATCCACCAGCCCCAGTAGAAGATGGTCCAGCTGCCCAGCCACTCCCCGTCGGTGAACGGTCCGGTGCGCAGTGCGAACTCCGGCAGCGACTGGACGTAGCTGCCTAGGTTCTGAACCCAGGCCTGTAGCAGGAACAGTGACGGGCCCAGCAGCAGGACGAAAGCGACCAGAGCGCCGGCGAGGGCCATGTTGATATTCGACAGCCACTTCAGCCCCTTGCTGACCCCGCTCACGACAGATGCCACAGCGACTGCGCTGATCACCGCGATCATGGCGACCGTCCACCAGCTGTTCACGGTGATCCAGCCCAGGTATTCCAGCCCCGCGGCGATTTGGGTGATCCCGAACCCCAGCGAGGTCGCGACGCCGAACAGCGTGCCCACCACCGCCACGACATCCACCGCATCGCCGAGGGGCCCCTCCACGCGCTTGCGGCCGAGTAGTGGCTCCAGCAGCCAGCGCACCGATAGCGGCCTGCCGCGCCGGTATGTCATATAGGCCATGCCCAAACCGACGACGGCGTAGATCGCCCAGGCGTGCAGGCCCCAGTGGAAGATGGTCAGGGCCATCGCCTGGTTCGCCGCGGCGTCAGTGGATCCTTCGATGCCCATAGCCGAGGGGGGATTGACGTAATGCGTGAGAGGTTCGGCGACCCCGTAGAAGACCAGGCCGATGCCCATACCGGCGCTGAACAACATCGCCAGCCAGGCCCCGAAGCTGAACTCGGGGCGCTCGATATCGCGGCCCAGTCGGATGGTGCCGACTTTCGACAGTCCGCAGTAGAGCGCGAACAGAACAAACCCCGTGGTGATGAGGACGTACCACCATCCGACGGTGCTGGTGATGGTCCGGTTGAGCTCGATGAATGCGTTCTCTGCCGTCGCCGAGTAGATCACCGCGAAGATGATCAATCCGATGATCAGCAGGGATGCCGGTATGAAGACCGGTTTGTGGATGCTGCCTAGTGCAGACTTCAATGGGCCGGGGCGTGCCCCCGCGGCGTGCTCACGCTTGAGCGTGGTCACGAATGCCTCCTCATGGCTGTCGTCAAATTCGTTACGTGCGCCAGGTGCTGCTGGCCGGTGGTGAGGGCAAATCGGGCACTGATCTTACCGGGTGCGCTCAGCGCGTTACAGCCGGTTGATTCGGCGCCCGGTCGAGGAATGTGACAGCAGAGGCACGACCCGGACCCCAAGGCCAGAAATATGCATCTGCTATGAATCAGGCTTCGTGATTAATTATTCAGTATTTTCTAAGCATATGCGACGTAACGTCGGTAGCACGTCAACCAACATCGGAAGGGGTCGAAATGTTGACTCTCTACGTGGCCTTGGCGGCGATTTTCGCAGTCGCCGCGGTCCTGTTCGCGCGGGATTTCCGCGAACCGGGCGCGGTTGGGGCGAGTCGCCCGGGCGCCATTGCCGTTGCGGTGCTAGCCGGGATGCTGTGGCCGGTGCTGGCGATCGGTCTTGTGCAGTGGCTGCTGATCGCAGGGTTTCATCGTCACCTGAACGCCCGCGAGGCCTCGCCGGCGAGTTATGAGCCAATACTGACGCGTCACGCCGTCGCGTAGGGGTCGGGACCATGGGGACGCCGTAACTGCGGCCCGGAATACGGGTACGGCGTACCCGGATGTGATGTCCGACGCAGTTGGTGCCCCCGAATGAGAATTCTCAGCGACCGGTGAATGTCGGCTTCGCGACCAATACGACCCTGTTGAGCAGCGACGTTCGGTATTTTTGCGATGGTGGAACCCATCGCCGCAGGCCTCGTAGCTGTGCGCGGGCTGAGGCGGTCGGGCAGTAACCAGGATTGTGCAGGAATTTGGTGTCGGTGGCGACCGTTAGAGTCGATGCAGCCCGGCAGAGAGTCGGTTTGCGTCATCAGTTTTTGACGGTCGCGGCCGGTGTGCAAACCGGTCCTATGGAGGTAAAACGATTATGGCGAACACGACGGGCAGCGCCGCGGTGGCCGAACGGCCGGCAGATTCGGTGTGGCTGTCGAAGTTGCCGACGCCGCGGATCGCTGCCGTAGCCGGTCTTACTCGCCCCTCCGCCGATCTTCACCGGGCCGTCCGGCCGGCCCTCGGCGAACTGTCCGGTCTGTCCGGCGCCGTGACCGATCTCGACGTCAGCCATGACGGCCGCTCTCTGGTGGCGGCTCATCTCGGTGAGGACACCGTCTCGGTCATCGACATCGCGACGTTGACCGTCAGTGCGGTGGTCGCCGGTATCGCCGAACCGTACGCGGTCGTCGCCTCCGATCGTGCCTATGTCCGGTCCGCGTCGATCAGCGAGGACAACGTTGTGGCCGTCGACCTCGAGACCGGTCACCAGCTTGCTGCCCGGGAGGTCGGGGAAGGTGCCCGTGGCTTGGCGGCCAGCAAGTCCGGCGATCTCATCTACATCGCCCGCTCGACGGACGATATCGCCGATATCGCCGTCGTCGATGTCGAGAGCGGTCACCTCAGCACGATCGCGGTCACCCGCGAGTCCGGCGCCGCGATCGACGCCGTGCGGGTCAACGCGGCCGGTAATCGTCTGTACGCCGCGCTGAGCACTCCGGCGGGCGCCGCAGTGGTGACGATCGACGTTCGGACCGGCCGTGTGCTCAGCACCATCCCCGCGGGCGATTCAATCGGCGATATCGCCGTACATCCCGACGGTCGCCGGATCTTCGTTACCGGCTGGGACGCCGAGCTGGGTGCAGTGCTGCGCATCGTCGACACCGGGGCGGGACGCGTCGTGCAAACCGCCGAAACGGGGGGTGGACTGTCGGCCCAGGTCATCGTCACCGCCGGCGCGGCCTACCTCGCGAACGGGGACCAGGTCGTGGTGGTCGACGCCGCAACGGCCCGGATCGTCGAGCGGATCGATATCGGCAGGGCGGTGTCCTGTCTGGCCGTCAGCCGTGATGGGACATGCCTGTACGTCGGAGACTACGACGGCGCAATCACCGCGCTCGAGGTTCGGAGCGCCGGGCTGCGCGTGGCGTCCTGAACCGGGTTCCGGACCGACTCGGTCAGCGCTGGCTGCAATCCAGCGTTACCGAGATGGTCTGACTGGTCACCACGGGCACCAGGAAATTTCCGTCGACATTGCCCAATCCGGGTCCCACATAGGGCAGCCACTGGGTCATGGTCTGCGGGTTGCGCACGCCGGTCACGACGCACTTGGACATCGGCCCAGTCCCGATTTTGTCGATCTGCACCAGATAACCCTGCCGCTGCAGGTCGTTGATGGTGTCCTGGGCAGAATCGTCCGCCCGGGCCAGGCCAGCCGGCCCAGCCAGCACCCCGATGGCCGCCAAAGCGGCCACCAGGGTCGCAGTACCGCGCATGACCCTCCCTTCGTGATGTGACGGTATACCGGTTGGTCTATCGCCGGCGGGTGCCCCGTTGTTCCACAATCCGCTAACGGTGCCGATATCACCACTAGCCGGCGGTCCGCCTGTTCCCGCCGGGAGTGCAGCGCGGCGGCGATACGATCGGGCAGCCACAAAGTCGCGACCGAAAAGGGGCCCAATGCTGAGCACCATGCAGGACTGCCCGCTGACCGTGTCCGAGATCCTGCGATACGCGGTCAACGTTCACGGTGACCGTACGGTCACCACCGCCACTGATGACGGATTCCGGCAGGCCACATATCGGCAGGTCGGCCAGCGGGCCGCCAGGCTGGCCAATGCCCTGCGCCGACTCGGTATCGACGGCGACCAGCGGGTCGCCACCTTCATGTGGAACAACCAGGAGCACCTGGAGGCCTATGTCGCGGTGCCGTCGATGGGAGCGGTGCTGCACACCCTCAACATCCGGCTTTTCCCCGAGCAGATCGAATTCGTCGCCTATGAGGCGGAAGACCGCGTGGTCCTCGTCGACATGTCTCTGGTGCCGATTCTCGCGCCCCTGCTGCACCGGATGGAGACCGTCCACACCGTCATCGCGGTGGGGCCCGGAGATGTGGAGCCTCTGGCGGCCTCAGGTAAGCGAGTGCTGCGGTACCACGACATCCTCAATGCGGAATCCGACGAGTTCGACTGGCCTGTCCTTGATGAAAACTCCGCCGCGGCCATGTGTTACACCAGCGGGACCACCGGTCACCCGAAGGGGGTGGTCTACGGGCATCGCTCGAGCTACCTGCATTCGATGGCGGTATGCAGTGGTAACGGTATGGGCCTGAGCTTCTCGGACAAGGCTCTGCCGATCGTGCCGATGTTCCACGCCAACGCGTGGGGGCTGCCCTATGCGGCACTGATGGCCGGTGCCGACCTGGTGCTGCCGGACCGGTTCATGGATGCCAAATCGATGGTGAACCTGATCGAGACCCAACGGCCGACGGTGGCCGGTGCCGTCCCCACCATCTGGAATGACGTGATGAATTTCCTCGACAGTGAACCAGGGCACGATATTTCGTCGCTGCGGTTGGTTGCCTGCGGTGGTTCGGCGGTACCGGTATCGCTGATGCAGACGTTTGAGGAGCGCCACGGCGTGCAGATCCGGCAGCTGTGGGGGATGACCGAAACCTCGCCGATGGCCACACTGGCATGGCCCGTTCCGGACACGACGATGGAGCGCCACTGGGCGATCCGTTCCACCCAGGGCCGGCCGATGTGCGGCGTCGAGACCCGAATCGTCGCCGACGACGGGACGGCGCTTCCACACGACGATGTCGCGGTGGGGGAACTCGAAGTCCGCGGTCCGTGGATCACCGGGGCCTACTACCGCAACACCGACCCGTCGAAGTTCGCTTCCGGCTGGCTGCGCACCGGCGATGTCGGCAGAATCGACCCGCAGGGTTACATCACGCTGACCGATCGGGCCAAAGACGTGATCAAGTCCGGTGGCGAATGGATATCGTCGGTGGAACTGGAGAACGCCCTCATCGGCCACCCGCTGGTACGTGAGGCCGCAGTCGTCGCAGTGCCCGACGATCGCTGGCAGGAGCGGCCCCTCGCTACGGTGGTGCTCCACGACGGTGCTGAGATCACGCCAGCCGAACTGCGGAAGTTCCTGGCCGACAAGGTGGCTCGGTGGTGGCTGCCGGAGCGGTGGACGATCCTTGAGGAGATCCCGCGGACCAGTGTCGGTAAGTACGATAAGAAGACCATCCGCGCGCGCTATGCCGACAACGCCTATGTGGTGATCACGGTCGCCTGATGTGAGGGTGTGGCCACCGGTCCGCGCCCCGGTAAGCCCCCGGCGCGGCTAATGTAAGTGGCATGGTGTTTCGGGTTGTGCAGTGGGCCACCGGCTCAGTGGGCGTAGCCGCGATCAGGGCGGTGCTGGAACATCCCGAACTGCAATTGGCTGGCTGCTGGGTGCACTCGAAGTCCAAGGTGGGCAACGATGTTGGGGAGATACTCGGTATCGGCCCGCTGGGTGTGACGGCCACTGACAGCATCGAGGAGATTATCGGTCTGGATGCCGATGCTGTCGTCTACGCTCCGCTGCTTCCGGATACCGACGAGGTGTGCGCACTGCTGCGCTCGGGCAAGAACGTGATAAGTCCCGTTGGTTGGTTCTATCCGACCGAGTCGGAGGCGGCGCCGCTGGAGGCCGCGGCGCGGGAGGGCGGCGCGACGCTGCACGGGGCCGGCATCGGACCGGGCGCGGCCACCGAACTGTTCCCGCTGCTGCTGTCGGTGATGTCAACCGGGATCACCCATGTCCGGGCCGAGGAGTTCTCCGACCTGCGTAGCTACGGGGCGCCGGACGTGGTGCGGCATGTCATGGGATTCGGGGCCCCACCCGAGACCGCATTGCGCGGACCGATGCAGAAGCTTCTCAACGGCGGTTTCTTGCAATCGGTACGACTAATCGTCGACCGACTGGGATTCGCCGCGGAGCCCACAATCCGTACCAGCCAGCAGGTGGCGGTGGCCACCGCACCGATCGATTCTCCGATCGGAGTGATCCGGCCCGGCGAGGTGGCCGGCCGCCGTTTCTGCTGGGATGCGGTGGTGACCAACACGATCGTTGTGCGCGTGGCGGTGAACTGGCTGATGGGTGAGGAGAACCTCGATCCGGCCTGGTCCTTCGGGCCCGCCGGTGAACGCTACGAGATTCAGGTACGTGGTCATCCCAACACCTTTGTCACGGTGAAGGGCTGGCAGCCCGAGACCGCTGAGGAGGGTCTGGTCAGCAACCCGGGGGTGGTGGCCACTGCCGCGCACTGCGTCAACGCCATTCCGGCCGTCTGCGCCGCGGATCCGGGAGTCAAGGGGTTTTTCGACCTGCCGCCGCTGACCGGCCGGGCCGCGCCGCTCTTCGCCCGGCCGTAGCATCAGGTCATGGCATCTCCAGTTCCGGCCGATATCTGGTGAGCTGACGACGATGTGCCGGCTCTTTGGTCTGCACGCCGGACGCAGTGTGGTCACCGCCACCTTCTGGCTGTTGAACGCTCCTGACAGCCTGTCCGCGCAGAGTCATCGCAACCCGGACGGAACCGGCCTCGGAGTGTTCGGTCCCACCGGTGCGCCGGAACTGCGCAAACAGCCGATGGCGGCGTGGCGCGACCGTGACTTCCATTGCGAAGCCCAGGAGATGACCGGCACGACGTTCCTGGCGCATGTGCGATACGCCACCACCGGTGGCCTTGACGCGGCAAACACGCATCCCTTTCTGCAGGACGGCCGGATCTTCGCGCATAACGGAGTTGTGCAGGGTCTCGGGTTGCTGGATGACCGGCTGCGCACGCTTGGCGTATCGGATCTCGTTGACGGACAGACAGATTCGGAGCGCGTGTTCGCACTGATCACCGCAGCCATTCGGCATCGTGGAGGTGATGTGACCGCGGGCATTCGTGACGCCGTGGGCTGGATTGACCGCAATCTGCCCGTCTACGCGCTCAATGTCCTGTTGAGTACCGCGACCGGTATGTGGGCTCTCCGGTACCCCGACACCCATCAGCTTTATGTGCTGGATCGTCGCGAACCGGCGGCTTTCGACCTGCGCACGAAACGGATTCACGCCCGCTCCAGCAATCTTGGACAGCACCCGGCGGTGGTATTCGCCAGCGAACCCATGGACGAGGACCCGGGCTGGCGACTGCTGGACCCGGGTGAGTTGGTTCATGTCGATGCTGACCTGGCCATCACCAGTCGGATGGCGTTCCCGGATTCACCCCGTCACCTGCTGGCGCGGGCGGACCTGACCCCGACTGCGCAGCCGGCACACCATGATCAGCACGGCGCGTAGCTCACCATGGTTCGGCCGACCGGTGCGGTAGCGACCGCAGTCAGGGCTGTTCGCCGTCCCGATCCCCACCGAGGCCGTCAAGGGCCCTGGCAGCCAACTCGTGTCCGAGATCGATGACTTCGGCGGCCCGATGAAAGTCCAGACTCCGGCACGCTGACCGGGGAACCTCGATGAGCAGGTCCGGAGGGTAGGCCGCCATCTGGTGCCGAGCCAGGGCGGCCTGGGCGATATCGATGGCGCGCATCATGACTGCGAAGCTCCCCAGCTTGGGAATCCCGCGACCGGCATCACCGAGATCGTCATCGGTGGACGGGTCTGTGGATCGCTCCTGTGCGTCGAGATCGGAAATATCGAACTGTTCGCCGGCGGTACCGAACCGGTCGAACAATGCGGAAGTACTGCGCAACAGCCGGTTCAACCGCTCGCGGGTGGGTCTGGTGTCACCGCCGAGTTGATCGTCGCCGACGTCGGCCTCGGTGCCGGAGACGCTCACCGCAATGGTCAGGTCGGCGTTTACGGCCGCGATCGGCGCGATCGGGAGCGGGTCGAGGATGCCGCCATCGGCGAGCAGTCTCCCGTCGAGCACATGCGGGGCGATCACACCCGGAATGGCGATTGAGGCACGGATCGCCTCGTCTACCGGGCCCCGCTGCAACCAGACCGACTTACCTGCGATGAGGTCCGTCGTCACCGCGGTGTAGGGGATGGGCAGACTCTCGACGGTGGCCTCGCCGAGAATATCGCGCACGGCGTCGAGAATCTTCCCGGCCCGGAAAACCCCGGCTGCACTGATCGAGGGATCCAGCAGCCGTAGCATCGCCCGCTGGGTCAGGGTGGTGCTCCACTCGGTGAACTCCTCGAGCGAGCCGGCGGCGAACAGTCCGCCGACCAACGCACCCATCGACGAACCGGCGACGCCGACCACCTCATAACCCCGGTCGCCGAGTTCGTTCAGGACCCCGATGTGGGCGTAGCCCCGTGCTCCGCCGCTACCCAGGGCGAGCGCTACGCGTTTGGCCATGAATCCATTCTGGTCTGAGTCATCCGGTGGTGTTCGTTGGACCCGATTCGAGCCTTAGCAGCCGCCGTCGGCGGCGGCCTGGACCGCGATGATCAACGCGGCCTGCTGGGCGCCGGACAACTCCGGCCAGGTTTTCTGGAACGTGGCACGGCCGGTCTCGGTGGACGACTGCACCTCCTTGAGGTACGGCTCGACCAGGGTCTGCGGGTCACCGCCACGGCTGTTCATCCACTCCTTGGCGACCATGCAGGCCTGCGCGTACTGCTCCTCGGTGGACTCGGCCGGTGCGTCGACCCGGGTCGTCACCCCGCCGGGTGATACTCCGACGCCCCGGCTGCCGGGCTCCGCGGAGAGCTGTTCGCTGGCGGGGACCGGTGCCGTCGTTGTCGCCGTATCGCCTCTTTCGGCCGAGCAACCCGTCACCAGCGCGGCGGTGAGAGCGGCAGCGCAGGCGAGGGGGCCTCCGGTGCCCGGTATGCCGGTCAATCCGGGCAATCGCGGCGGGGTTCGTCGTCTCACTGTGCGTCGTCTCACTGTGCGTAGTCCTGTGTCACCAGGCCCCGGAGCCGCTCGGTTTTCTCCGCTGTCCAGCCCGGCGGCTGCATCACCGCAGCCCAGGCGTTGACGACGTCCTTGACATAGCGGTGGCCGTGTCCGTCCGGTACGTCGACGGCTACGGCCATATCGGCGGCCACCTGCAGGAAGGTGACCACCGGGATCCACCTCATATCGCCGGAGACGTCATAGCCCCGTGGCTCACGCAGCCAGTCCGGTTCGGCGAACAGCAGTTCAGGGGTCCACCAGGCGATCGGATCGGACGCGTGTTGCAGATAGGCGATCCGCGGGTTGCCCCAGGGGGTGTCCGGGCGGCCGAGATCATCGGCCCGGGCGGCGAATCGCACATTGACTCCATCGTCGAAGATCGGCAGCCACTCCGGTGAGCCCGGATCCCGGTTGGCGGTGACGTCGTCGCGCATGGTGTTCTGGAATGTCGGGCCGGAGAACAGTGCGCCGTTGGTGCGGGCGATGATGTTATTCGGGCTCAGGAACGGAGCCTCTCCGCCGAATGAACCCAGGCTCTCGCCGAACACCACGATCTTGGGCCGCTGCGCCTCCGGGAGGGCGCGCACCTTCTCATCGACCGCCTCGAACAGGGCCTGGCCGGCCTGGCGGGCGTTCTCCTTGTCCACGAGGAAGGACAGCCAGCTGGGCAGGAAGGAATACTGCATGCTGACGATCGCGGTGTCACCGTTGTACATGTACTCAAGTGAATCGGCCTCGGCAGCGTTGATCCAGCCGGTCCCGGTGGTTGTTGCGACGGCTATGACCTTGCGTTTCAGGCCGCCCTCGCGTTCGAGTTCCTCGGCAGCAAGTTCGGCGGTCTCCCGGATCCCATCGGCGGATTTCAGCCCCGCATACGCGCGAATCGGTTCGGTCGCCGGGGCACCGTTGAACGCCGTCAACTCCTCGAGGGTCGGGCCGTTGGCGACGAAGATCCGGCCTTGATGGCCCAGCGATTCCCAGGAAACCAGCGAGCCCGGGCCGCCCGAGCGCAGCGGCGTCGTCGGTGCGGGCTGGTTCGGGTCCATCTCGTCGTTGATCGCCGAGAAGGTCTTGTTCAGCAGGCTCATCCCGCCGCGAACCACCACACCGTTGAGAGTGGCGATGCCTACCGTGAGAACCGCAATCACCGCGACAACGGCTGAAACCCGAGGCGGTGCAACACGATTGAGTTGAGCTACCAGAAATCGAATCAGTCTTCCGATGAGTTGACCGACCTCCACGAAGACAAACAGCAGGATGACCGCCAGGACACCGGCCTGAAGGTAGTTGAACCACCGCAGCTGAGGCACCCCCATCAGCTCGCGAACATGACCCTGCCAGTAGCTGAAGTAGACGACGCCGAGTACCAATTCAACGACCCCGGCGGCAGCCAGGATCCGCCATGCCCACCGGGGCGCCGGCGGGCTGCTGGGGCGGGACTGCATGAACCGCACCAACCACACCCCGAAGACCCCGAGTCCGTAGCCGATCGCCCCGGCCGCCCCGCTGACGATTCCCTGGAACAGCGGGCCGCGCGGCAGCAGTGACGGTGTCATCGACAGCCACAGAAAGATCATCCCGACCGCGGTTCCGGTGAAGGTGTAGCGGCGCTGCCACCAGTCCCTGTCGCCATCGGGAGCTTCCGCGACAGCGTTTACTTCGGCGTCTGCTTCGGCGACTGTCACGGCGGGAATCCTAGCGGTGGGTGAAGTTCGGAGACCGTTTCTCGGTGAAGGCCGCCATCCCCTCGCTCTGGTCGTCGGTGGCGAATGCGGAGTGAAACAGTCGACGTTCGTACAGCAGCCCCTCTGTGAGCGTGGTCTCGAACGCGCGGTTCACGGCCTCTTTGGCCATCCGGGCCGCCGGGCGTGACATCTGCGAGATGGTCGTGGCGACCGCTTCGGCCTCGTCGAGCAGTTGTTCGGTGGGAACCACCCGCGACACCAGGCCGCTGCGTTCGGCTTCGGCGGCATCGATGGTCCGGCCGGTCAGAATGAGGTCCATGGCCTTGGCCTTGCCGATGGCCCGGGTGAGTCGCTGTGAGCCGCCCATCCCGGGTAACACGCCGAGTTTGATTTCCGGCTGGCCGAATTTCGCGTTATCGGCGGCGATCAGCACATCGCACATCATGGCGAGTTCGCAGCCGCCGCCCAGTGCGTAGCCGGAGACCGCGGCAATCAGCGGGGTGCGGACGGCGGCGAGCCTTCCCCATGCGGCGAAGAAGTCGGCCTCGAATACCTCGGAGAACGACAGCGAGGACATTTCCTTGATATCGGCCCCGGCGGCGAAGGCCTTCTCCGATCCGGTGATGACGATGGCGCCGATCCCCGGGTCGGCGTCGAGATCCGCCGCCGCGGCCGTGACCTCGTCCATCACCTGGCTGTTGAGGGCGTTGAGCGCTTTAGGCCGGTTCAGGGTGATCGTACCGACCCGATCGGAGCGGCTCACCAGGATTGTTTCGTAACTCATGTGTCCTCTTTCAGAAAGTGAGGTCCGGATCGGCCGGCGAGAAGTAGCCCTCGACGTCATGCTCGCTCACCGCAGCGATCGACCCCGGGGACCACCGCGGGTCGCGGTCCTTGTCGATCAGTTGGGCGCGGATACCCTCGACGAGATCGTGTGACCGTAGCGCCGCGCATGACACCCGGTATTCCTGGACCAGCACCTGTTCGAGATTTTCCAGAGCGGCGGCGCGGCGAATTGCCGCCAGCGTGACCGACAGGGCGGTGGGGGAACGGGTTTCGATGATGTCGGCGGCATTCCTGGCCGAAACTTCGTCGTGGGCGCGCAATGCGGCGACGATATCGGCGACGGTGGCTCCGGCGTAACACTGATCTATCCACTCCCGGTGGTTGGCGAGCTGACCGGGCGGCGGATTATGGGCGTGTGCAGCCAGGGCCGCATCGGGGCCGTCAGCGACGAGTCGCGCGGTGAACGCCCCGAGTTCGGCGCTGGGTACGTAATGGTCGGCGAGACCCAACGCGATGGCGTCCGCCCCGGAAAAGGGTGCGCCGGTCAGACCGACATGCAGGCCGAGATTCCCGGGTGCCCGGGACAGCAGGTAGGTACCGCCCACATCGGGGATGAACCCGATGCCGACCTCAGGCATCGCGATCTTGGAGGTGTCGGTCACCACGCGGGTATTTCCGTGCGCACTGACCCCGACGCCGCCACCCATCACGATGCCGTCCATCCACGCGACGTAGGGCTTGGGATACCGGCCGATGCGGGCGTTCAGGCGGTACTCGTCGAACCAGAACCGGCGTGCTTCAGCGCCGCCGGCCCTGGCGCTGTGGTAGATCGCCACCACATCACCGCCGGCGCACAACCCGCGGTCACCGGCGCCGTTGAGGACGACCGCGCGGACGGCCGAGTCCTCCGCCCATGCGGTCAGGGCGGAATCCATGGCGGTCACCATGGTGTGGGTCAGGGAGTTGAGGGCCTTTGGGCGGTTCAGTGTCAGGAACCCGACCCCACCCTCGACACGGGCAAGTACGTCGTCGGGGAAATCGCTCAACCGGGTATCTCCATCCCTGGAAGATTGGACCTCCAAGTTTTACCAGGGGTAACTGCGTTACCTGACGGTGGGATCACGGGTAACCTAGTCATCGGCGGCCATGTCTGGGCAGTTCCTGGGAACTGATGGGCACGGCCATCCGTTGACGCAGTGATAATTGACGCAGTATTAAACGGACTTACTCGAAAGGATCCGACGGTGCGGGAATCCAGCAACCCGGTCTTTCGCTCGCTGCCCAAGCAGCAGGGCGGCTATGCGCAGTTCGGCCCCGGTATCGCCGGTGCCACCAGGCAGGTCGGCTATCAGGCGGAACCGTACACAACGGCTCCGCAGACCGGTGTCTCGCGGCCGCTGACCATCGACGACGTGGTCACCAAGACCGGCATCACCTTGGGTGTGCTCTCGGTGGTGGCGGCGGTCTCGTACTTCATCGTGGGTGGCAACCCCGGTCTCGCGATGCCGTTCACCCTGGTCGGCGCGCTCGGCGGCCTGGCCCTGGTCCTCGTCGCGACCTTCGGCCGCAAGCAGGACAATCCGGCGATCGTCCTGAGTTACGCGGCCCTGGAGGGTCTGTTCCTCGGAGCGATCTCATGGGTATTCGGCAATGTCGTGGTTGCCAACGGCAACGCGGGAGCTTTGATAACACAGGCGGTCCTCGGCACTCTCGGGGTGTTCTTCGGCATGCTGGTGGTCTACAAGACGGGTGCTATCCGGGTGACGCCCAAGTTCACCCGGTTCCTGGTGGCAAGCATGGTCGGTGTGCTGGTTCTGATGCTCGGGAACTTCGTGCTGGCGATGTTCGGTGTCGGCGGCGGCGAGGGCATGGGACTGCGTTCCGGTGGCCCGCTGGCGATCATCTTCTCGCTGGTCTGCATCGGGATCGCCGCCTTCAGCTTCCTGCTGGACTTCGATGCCGCCGACCAGATGATCCGGGCCGGAGCGCCGGAGAAAGCCGCCTGGGGCGTCGCCCTCGGCCTGACGGTGACGCTGGTCTGGCTGTACCTGGAGATTCTGCGCCTGCTCAGCTATTTCCAGAACGACTAGCGACTTCCGGAACGACTGGGCGAACTAGCCCGAGAAAGCCCCGCTTCGGCGGGGTTTTTTCGTTGCCGGAATGCTGGAGTGGCCCGCGGGTTTGGTTGGCCCTTTGTGCCAGGGGTTATGACGCCGCGAGTGGCATGGGGGTGAGCGCGAATCAACCTCAGCTGAGGCGTTCCACCACCATGGCCATGCCCTGACCGCCGCCCACGCACATCGTTTCCACCCCGAACGTCTTGTCGTGGGCCGCCAGGTTGTTCAGCAGAGTCGCGGTGATACGCGCCCCGGTCATACCGAAGGGGTGGCCGAGCGCGATAGCCCCACCCGAGACGTTCAGCTTGTCTTCATCGATGCCCAGCGCCCGCGCCGATCCGAGCACCTGCACGGCGAAGGCCTCATTGATTTCGAACAGGTCGATATCGGGGACCGACATGCCGGCGTTCGCCAGTGCCTTGTTGACCGCCTCGATCGGGCCCAGGCCCATGATCTCTGGGGAGAGGCCGGAAACTCCGGTGGAGACCACGCGGGCAAGCGGGGTGAGCCCCAACTCCTTGGCCCGGGTATCGGACATGACGATCACCGCGGCCGCGCCGTCGTTGAGTGGGCAGGCGTTTCCGGCGGTGACGGTGCCGTTCGGCCGGAACACCGGCGCCAACTGGCTGACCTTCTCGTAGCTGGTTCCGGCCCGGGGACCGTCGTCGGTCCGCACCACGGATCCGTCCGGCAGCGTCACGGGGGCGATCTCCCGCTCGAAGAACCCGTCGGCGATAGCCGCCTCGGCGCGGTTCTGGCTGCGCACACCCCAGCGGTCCTGGTCCTCGCGGCTGATGCCGGTGTGCAGTGCCACGTTCTCGGCGGTCTGGCCCATTGCGATGTAGACATCCGGCAGCAGGCCGTCCTCGCGGGGGTCGTGCCATTCGGTCGCGCCGTCGGCGGCGGCGGCATCACAACGCTCACGGGCCTCGTTGAACAGCACGTTGCGGGTCTCGGGCCACGAGTCGGCGCTGCCATGAGGGAACCGGGACACCGTCTCCACCCCCGCGGAAACGAACGCATGTCCCTCACCGGCCTTGATCGCGTGGAAAGCCATCCGGGTGGTTTGCAACGATGACGAGCAATACCTGTTGACGGTTACGCCGGGCAGGAAGTCGTAGCCCAGTTCGACGGCCACCACGCGGGCGATGTTGAAACCGGCCTCGCCCGCCGGCTGGCCGCAGCCGAGCATCAGGTCGTCGATAGCGCGCGGGTCCAATGCCGGGACCTTGTCGAGGGCAGCACGCACCATCTGGACCGCCAGATCGTCGGGTCGGATATCCACCAGTGAGCCCTTGAAGGCCCGGCCGATGGGGGAGCGGGCGGTGGAAACGATGACGGCTTCGGGCATGAGGGGCTCCTGGTTGGTTCGCGGACTACCGAGAAACCTAGCCCGCAGAGGCGGCCGCGGGGGCCGCAACCCCGCTGCTGCGCCGGTGGAGCAGCCTGCCGAGGGGCGCGAGCCTGGCCGCCACACCGGTCGATTTTTCCATCGGAGACGACGCCGGGCCCTCCTCGCCGAGGGCGTGGTGTGGCGCCTCGCCGAGGGCGTGGTGTAGCGCCGGCAACAGCTGCGCGGCAGCGAGAGCGTACCCGGTTGCCGAGGGGTGGTACCGGTCATCGGCGAACAGCAATTCGGGTTCGGTTTCGAAATGCGGTGCGAGCAGGTCGGCCAGCGGGACCGGAACACCGCCGGCCGCGTGGACCGCGCCGGCCTGCGCGCGGGCCAACCTCAGCCCCAGCGACCTGGCCGTCCAGCGCAGCGGCTGCGGGATGGCGGTGATGACCCCGAGGTCCGGGCAGGTGCCGACGACGACAACGGTGCCGCCCCGGCGCAGGCGGCGGACCGCGGCGCCGAGCCGGCGGGCCGACGGGCCGATGCCGTTGAGGGCGGTGACATCGTTGGCGCCGATCATGATCAAGGCGGCATCGGGTGGCGGCCCGGCAACCAGCATCGCGTCGACCTGACTGGCCAGTCCCCTCGAAGTGGCTCCCACGATCGCCTTTGTCGACAGCCGGATCAGTTTTCCGGACTGCTCGGCCAGACCGCGGGCCAGCAGCACCCCGGGGACCTCGTCGGCGTGCCCACAGCCGTACCCGGTCGCGGTGGAGTCGCCGAACACCACCAGATGCAGGTCGGTCGGCACGCCGCGCTCCCATCGGCGGGCCGGACCACCACCGGGGCCGTAGACGCCGTCCGCGCGGGGCGGGGTGTCCCACGCTCTCGGGATAATGCTGCGGGCCTGTTCGACCTGCCCGGTCAGCAGGGTGCGGGCGCCTACGACCGCGCTGCCGGTCGAGGCCAGAACGCCTGCGACGGCCAGTGCTTTGGTGGGACCGAGTCGCATGGTCACGGACATCAGTGTGAGCCTGGGGCTCCGGGTTGGCCATCACAGACTGGTATCAGTTCCAGCAAAAATTCATCATCTCCGATTGTGGTATCGGTCACAGCTGTCAAGCTGGAACCTGCGACGGGGTTTAGGGCCCCGGCGCAGTACCACAGCACAGTCTGTTATGACTTGCTACACCAGTTGTAACGACTTGCTACAACAGCCACACCGCTACAACGACGTAGGGAGTGTTCACCATGACGGCACCGAGCAAGGTCCCACTGCCCGCCCGGCCGGCGCGACCGCGCCGGTACCCGGTCAGCGACGGTGCGCCGGCCGAGGTCATCGAAGATGGCCCGAGCCTCCCGGCGCGGCTGGTCTCGCTCGGTACACGGCTGACGATGTGGCCCACCCTTGCGGTGCTCAGCCATGTCCCGCATCTGCCCTGGCCATTCGGCATGGTGGACTTCGTCGCGCGGGCTCTGCTGCCCTCGCCCGGCACCGTGCGGGCCACTGTCGGGCTACCCAATTCCTCGGCCCAGTTGGTCCGCGCCCCGGGTGTGCTGCCCGCCGATGGCCGCCGCCGCGTCGTGCTCTATCTGCACGGCGGCGCGTTTCTGACCTGCGGGGTGAACTCACACAGCCGGATCTCGGTGGCGCTCTCGAAATTCGCGGATTCGCCGGTACTGGTGGTCGACTACCGGCTGATCCCCGAGCACACCATCGGGATGGCTATCGACGACTGTTACGACGGCTACCGGTGGCTGCGGCTGCGAGGTTATGAGCCTGACCAGATCGTCCTGGCCGGCGATTCGGCCGGCGGTTATCTGGCCCTGGCGTTGGCGCAGCGGCTGCAGGCCGAGGGTGAGACCCCCGCGGCGCTGGTGGCCATCTCGCCGCTGCTGCAGTTGGAGAAGGATCCCAAAATGACGCATCCGAATGCCTACACCGATGCGATGTTCCCGCCGAAAGCCTTTGATGCGCTGGTCGCGCTGGTCGCTCGCGCGGCCGCCAAGAATGTCGTCGACGGGGAACCCGAGGACGTCTACGAGCCCTTGGACCATATTGAGCCGGGGCTCCCTCAGACACTGATCCACGTCTCCGGCTCGGAGGTGCTGCTGCATGACGCCAGGTTGGCCGCTCGGCGGTTGGCGGCCGCCGGGGTACCGACCGAGGTGCGGGTGTGGCCCGGCCAGATCCACGATTTCCAACTCGCCGCCCCGTTGATCCCGGAGGCGAACCGGTCGCTTCGCCAGATCGGGGAGTACATCCGCGAAGCCACCGGCTGAGCGGCCGGAGTGGGAGCCTGCGACGATAGAGAGATGCGAATAGCGCCCCACGTCAGTGAGCTGATCGGCAACACACCGCTGGTTCGGCTGAACTCGGTGGTGCCCGAGGGTTCCGGGTCGGTGGCCGCCAAGATCGAGTACCTCAACCCCGGTGGCAGTTCCAAAGACCGCATCGCGGTAAAGATGATCGACGCCGCCGAGGCGGCCGGTCAGCTGCGACCGGGTGGCACCATCGTCGAGCCGACGTCGGGCAACACGGGTGTGGGCCTGGCGCTGGTCGCTCAGCGCCGCGGTTACAAGTGTGTTTTCGTATGCCCGGACAAGGTCAGCGAGGATAAGCAGAACGTGCTGCGCGCGTACGGCGCGGAGGTGGTGGTCTGCCCGACCGCTGTGCCGCCGGACCATCCGGACAGCTACTACTCGGTGTCCAATCGCCTGGTCGAGGAGATCGACGGCGCTTGGAAGCCCGATCAGTACTCGAACCCGAACGGACCGGCGAGCCACTACGAAACCACCGGACCGGAGATCTGGGCCGATACCGACGGAAAGATCACTCACTTCGTCGCCGGGGTGGGCACCGGCGGAACCATCACCGGCGCGGGCCGTTACCTCAAAGAGGTGTCGGGAGGCCGGGTGACGGTGATCGGCGCGGACCCGGAAGGTTCGGTGTACTCCGGCGGCACGGGACGGCCGTATCTGGTGGAGGGTGTTGGCGAGGACTTCTGGCCGGCCGCCTACGACCCGGCTGTCGCCGACCGGATCATCGCGGTATCCGACGCGGATTCTTTCGATATGACTCGCCGGCTGGCCCGTGAGGAGGGCCTTCTGGTCGGGGGGTCCTGCGGGATGGCAATGGTCGCCGCGTTGCGGGTCGCCGAGGAGGCCGGACCCGACGCCCTCGTGATTGTGCTGCTGCCCGATGGCGGGCGCGGGTATCTTTCGAAGATTTTCAATGACTCCTGGATGTCGTCCTACGGTTTTCTGCGCACCCCCCTCGACGACACCAAGCCGGCACCGACCGTCGGCGATGTGCTCCGGGGGAAGTCCGGCGCCCTGCCGGATCTGGTGCACACCCACCCGTCGGAAACGGTCCGCGACGCCATCGGCATCCTGCGCGAGTACGAGGTGTCGCAGATGCCGGTCGTCGGGGCCGAACCACCGGTGATGGCCGGCGAGGTTGCCGGCAGCGTGTCCGAGCGGGAGTTGTTGTCCGCGGTGTTCGAGGGCCGCGCGCAACTCGCCGATGCGGTGGCTCTGCACATGAGCCCGCCGCTACCGCTGATCGGCGCCGGGGAGAAGCTCAGTGCGGCGGCCGCGGTGCTGCGCGATGCTGACGCCGTGATGGTGGTCGAGGAGGGCAAGCCGGCCGGGGTGATCACCCGCCACGATTTGCTCGGTTACCTCTCTGAGGGCTCGCGACGGCGCTGACGCGATAGGGTGGCACCGCTCTGTTCCAGACCGGAGGGATCCATGACCCGACCGCCTGTGCCTCCCGGCGCTTTTCCGCCGCCGAGTGGCTACTACCTGCCGCCGCCAGTCGGTGCGCTGCCAAAAGGGGCGTACACGGCGTGGATCATCCGGGTTGTCGCCTACCTGATCGATGCGATACCCGTGGTTGCGCTGGCCGGGATCGGTCCGGTGCTCATGCTCGCGACCGGACACAACGAATGCGTGCGGAACAACGCTGACGTCGGCTACGAGGTCTCGTGCACATCGGAACCGTCAACGCTGGGATTGGTCTCGGCACTGTTCTTCGGGTTGGCCGCGGTGGTCTTCTTCATCTGGAACTACGGTTACCGGCAGGGCACGACCGGATCGAGCATCGGCAAGTCGGTGATGAAGTTCAAGGTGGTCGGCGAAACGACGGGGCAACCCATCGGCTTCGGGCCGTCGGTGCTGCGGCAGTTCCTGCACCTGCTCGACGGAATGCTGTGCAATCTGGGCTACCTGTGGCCACTGTGGGACCGAAAGCGGCAAACCTTCGCCGACAAGATCATGTCCACCGTCTGCCTGCCGATCTGATCGACAAAGCGCGGAAAGGAACACCATGACGCAGCCACCCCACCCCGGTGAGTACCCGCCGCCCGGCGGTTACCCGCCCCCGCCGCCCGGCGGTTACCCGCCCCCGCCGCCCGGCGGTTACCCGCCCCCGGGCGGTCCGCCACCGCAGCCACCGCATGGTGGGTATGGCGCTCCGCCACCCCCGCCGGGATGGGGATACCCTCCGCCCGGCGGTTACCCGCCGCCGCCCCCGGCCGAGGGCGGATACCTACCTCCGCCTCCCGGGTACGGAAAGCCCGCGTACAGCATCGGCGAGGGTCTGTCATGGGCGTGGAACAAGTTCACCAAGAACCCGGTTCCACTGCTGGTTGCCACGCTGGTGTTCTGGGTGATCGGCGCGGGGCTCAACTATCTGTTCAGCCGGGCATTGGACGCCGTCTCGCCGGAAACGTTCATCGCCTATGACGGCGGCGAGGGCCTGATCGAGACCACGACGCGCACCATGACCGGTGCTGGTCTGGCGGTGTTCATTTTGGGTGCGGTCGTGCAGATACTGGTGAAGGGGGCGATAGCCTCGGCCGGGTACAGCGGGCTTCTTGACATCGCCAACGGCCGGCAGGTGTCGGTCGGTTCGTTTTTCCGGCCGCGCAATATCGTTGCCGTGGTGGTCGCGGGGCTGATCGTGGACATCGTCACATTCGTCGGCCTGCTCCTGTGCATACTTCCCGGTCTTGTCGTGCTGCTGTTCGCCTGGTTCACCACCGTCTCGATCGTCGATCGCAACCTGTCGCCGATCGACGGGATCCGAGCAAGTGTCGATATCGTCAAAGCCAACTTCGGTCAGGTTCTGCTGGCGGCATTGACGTTCGTGGGTCTGCTTCTGTTCGGCGCACTGCTCTGCGGTGTCGGACTACTGGTGACCGTCCCGGTGGCCTACCTGTTCCTGGTGTACACCTACCGCAAGCTCAGCGGTGGCACCGTGGCCCCGGTGTCCGCCTGAATGACGGACGACCGGCGGCGGTACGGGTTCGCGACGACGGCGATTCACGCCGGATACCGTCCGGATCCGGTGACGGGTGCGGTCAACGCGCCGATCTACGCGAGCAGCACCTTCGCTCAGGACGGGGTCGGTGGCCTGCGCAGCGGCTTCGAATACGCCCGTACCGGAAACCCCACCCGTGCGGCGTTGGAGACCGTATTGGCGGCGGTCGAGGAGGGCAGGTTCGGTCGGGCCTTCAGTTCCGGGATGGCGGCCAGTGACTGCGCGCTGCGGGCGGTGTTGCGCCCAGGTGATCACATCGTCATACCCGACGACGCCTACGGCGGTACGTTCCGGCTGATCGACAAGGTCTTCCGGCAGTGGGGTGTGCATCACACTCCGGTGCATCTGTCCGACCTCGAGGCGGTCCGCGCCGCGCTCACCGACGACACTCGGATGATCTGGGTGGAGACGCCGACCAACCCGCTTCTTTCGGTCGCCGATATCGGTGCGATCGCCGAGATCGGCCGGGATGCCGGGGCTATCGTGCTGGTGGACAACACCTTTGCCTCGCCCGCTCTGCAGCAGCCCCTTAGGCTGGGGGCCGATATCGTGCTGCACTCGACGACGAAGTACATCGGCGGCCATTCCGATGTGGTGGGCGGCGCACTGGTGACCGACGATGAGGAACTCGACGCCGCGTTCGGATTCTTGCAGAACGGTGCCGGCGCGGTGCCCGGTCCGTTCGATACCTATCTGACGATGCGGGGACTCAAGACCCTGGAACTGCGGATGCAGCGGCATTGCGACAACGCCGTTCAGGTGGCCGCGTTCCTGGCCGGTCATCCCGCGGTGAACCAGGTTCTGTATCCGGGTCTGCCGGACCATCCCGGCCACGCGGTCGCCGCCCGGCAGATGCGGGCCTTCGGCGGCATGGTGTCGGTTCGGTTGCGCGGCGGGGTGCAGGCTGCACGCGAATTATGCTCTCGTACAGAGATTTTTATTCTCGCAGAGTCGCTCGGGGGGGTTGAGTCTCTGATTGAGCATCCTGGCGCAATGACGCACGCCTCCACGGCGGGCTCCCAATTGGAGGTTCCCGACGACCTGGTGCGGCTCTCGGTGGGAATCGAGCACCCGGGCGATCTGCTTGCCGATCTGCGGCAGGCCTTGACCACCTGAGGTGTTTCTCCCAGGTGCGGCGGTGCATCGCCGCCCGGCTGTCAGTCATGGTGTGCACGATGATGACCCGGAGGTGAAGCGATGAGCGAATTACGGCCGGACCGGATCATGGCGATCGGCGGAGGTTACTCCGCGGCGAAAGTGCTGCTTTCCGCGGTCGGGTTACGGCTGTTCACCGAACTGGGGGACTCCGCGCTGAAGGCTTCGGAGATTGCCGATCGGCTAGGCCTGGTTCCGCGGCCTGCCCGCGACTTTCTCGACGCACTGGTGTCACTGGACCTGCTGAGCCGCGACGGCGACGGCCTCGACGCGGTCTATACCAATACCGAGGAAACTGCGTATTTCCTGGACGAGGCCAGTCCCGCCTATCAAGGCGGCTTATTGAACATCTGGGAGCAGCGCAACTACCGGTTCTGGGCCGATCTCACCGAGGCGCTCAAAACGGGCCGGCCGCAGAGCGAGATCAAGCAATCTGCCCGCCCGTTCTTCGAGACCCTCTACGCCGACCCGGCGCGGCTGGAAAGCTTCATTGGAGCGATGGATTCGTCGTCGCGGCGCAACTTCGCGATCCTCGCCGAGGTTTTCCCCTTCAACCGCTATCAGAGACTCTGCGATGTCGGCGGGGCGGACGCACTGCTGTCGCGGATCGTCGCCACCGCCCACCCGCATCTGCGCTGCGTCAGCTTCGACCGGAAGTAGGTAGCGCGGCGTGCTCCTGCCTTTAGGCATGGGGGTGAGCGCATCTATTTCAGATGGAGAAGGTTCGGGCATCGGGCGTGTCGCTAGACGATAGATAGCGCTAGGCTATCTATTGTTGTCGGTTGTGGGTGTTACGTTGCGGTCGAAGGCGAATATCGCGTTCCAGTGCGCGTATCACGTGGTGTGGTGCCCGAAGTATCGCCGCAGCGTGATCGGTGGCCGGATGGAGCAGCGGCTCAAGGAGATCGTTGCTGAGGTGATCGCGGAGAAGGGGGCGTGGTTGATCGAGGTGGAGACCATGCCTGATCACGTGCATCTGCTGGTGGAGGTGGACCCGCAGTTCGGGGTTCACCGACTGGTCAAGGCCATCAAGGGCCGGTCCTCGCGGGTGCTGCGCGAAGAGTTCCCGTGGTTGAAGTCACGGCTGCCGTCGTTGTGGACGAACTCCTATTTCGTCGCCACCGTGGGCGGGGCGCCGTTGTCGGTGATCAAGCGCTACGTCGAGACGCAGAAGGACCGCTAGCGGTGTTGGCGGGCAGGCGTTTCCGGGTGGAGTTCACCGCCGAGCAGCGGGTGTTCGCCGAGCAGATCGGCGCGGCCTGCCGGTCGGTGTGGAACGTGGCCCTGGAGCAGCGCCGCGAGTACCGCCGCCGCGGGGCGTGGATGAACTATGTGCCGCAGTGCAAGGAGCTGGCTGAGGCCAAGGCGGAGCATTCGTGGCTGACCGAGGCGCCGGGGCATTGCCTGCAGCAGACGCTGAAGGACTTGGATAAAGCGTGCCGCGAGCATGGCACCCGGAAGGTGCGGTGGCGCTCGGGGCGGCGGTGGGCGCCGTCGTTCCGTTTCCCCGAGGGGTCGAAGATGGCTGTCGAGCAGCTCAACCGCCGGCACGCCCGGATCAAGCTGCCGAAGCTGGGGTGGGTGAAGTTCCGGGCCTCGCGTCGGCTGGACGGGGAGGTCATCCGTTCGGCCACCCTGACCCGCCAGGGGCGGCACTGGTATCTGTCGGTGCTGGTTGACGATGGCGTCCTCGCGGTGGAGCATCCCGCCCCGCAGAGCGCGGTCGGGGTGGACCGGGGTGTGGTGGTGGCGGTGGCGACCAGCGCCGGGCAGCTCATCGACGCCGAGTTCAGCACTCCCGCGGAGCGCCGGCGGGTCACACGGCTGCAGCGGCGGCTGTCTCGCTGCGCGAAGGGCTCAGCCAACCGCAACAAGGTCGGTGCGCAGCTGGCCGATCTGCGGGCCCGCGAGCGCCGCCGCCGCGAGGACTTCTACGCCAAGACCGCCCATGATCTGACCCGCGATCACGCCCTGGTAGTCCTGGAGGATCTGCGCACCCGCAACATGACGCGGCGGGCCAAGCCCGTCGCCGACCCCGACAACCCCGGGGCGTTCCTGCCCAACGGGGCCTCTGCGAAGTCGGGATTGAACAAGTCCATCCTCAGCAAGGGATGGCACCGGTTGGAGTTGGCCTTGATCTCGGCGGCCCGGTACACCGGCACCGAGGTCGTGAAAGTGCCGGCAGCGTTCACATCGCAACGCTGCTCGGTGTGTGGGCATGTGGACCCGAAATCCCGCGAGAGCCAAGCGGTATTCCGGTGCACCCACTGCGCATACTCCGGGCACGCGGATATCAACGCTGCCAACAACACACTGGCCGCAGGGCTTGCGGTCACAGCCTGTGAAGCTCCCCGACGGCCCGCGGGCCGAAGGGGAACCCTGAAGCAGGAACCAGCAGGAAACCGCGAGGAATTACTGCTCCAAACCGCCTAACCGCAGTTTGGAATCCCCAGCTTCAGCTGTGGGGAGGACGTCAAACCTTCGCCCTCGATACCGTACCGGGTCCGGCGCCGCGGTCGCCTACAAATGACGACTACGGGCAGCGCGGCTTAGCCCAAGCCTAGGGCTAGCACAGGGCCGGCCGGACCTCGGTGATGGTCCGGGCGAGGTTGACCTCCGCGGTGTCGGATTCGTTCGCCCATGTGCCGGTGGCAATTTCCTCGGCGCGTGCGGCGGCGGCCCGCCCGCCGGCCTGGTTCAGCGGGAGCATCGCGTCCAGTCCGCGGACAACCGAGAGCACGCTGATGACCGCCGCCGTGACGGGTTGCGGACGACGGTGCTCGAACAATGCCGCCAGAAGGTCGGCCCTGGCCACGGCGACTCGGGCCCTGTTTTTCGTCGGCCACCGGTAGTGGTTGCGGCGCACCCGGTGAGAGGTGAGTTGGATCTGGTGAATCTGGCCGGTTCGCAACAACTGGTCGAGCACATCGTCTTCGGCGTGCCGTCGGATTCGGGCGATCGCGGCGGACGGGGTGATCGGCCGCTGTGCAAGGAGCGCCAGTGCGGGCCGGATTGCGGGATCCATCGGCGGCGGGCCGGCCAGCGCGACCAATCGGCCCGCCGGTACCGGATCATCGGGCAGCGCGGGTCGTACCCTGCGGTCGAAAGCGAGGTCGAGGATGAGCCCGGCGGCCAGCGCCCGCCCCAGCCGGGCATGGTCGATACGCGGCTGCGCCCCGGCATTGTCGAGCAGGAGCAGCAGCAGGTCTTCAGCGATCTGTGCCATGGGTCCGGATCCAGCTTGGGCTGAAGGTGGCCCGTCGCGAATCAGGAGTGATAGGGCTCGGCGCTGATCAGCGTCACATTGACGGTGTTGCCATTGGGCACGGTGTAGGTGCGGGTCTCGTCGACCTTGGCATTCAGTAACGCGGCCCCCAGTGGGGAGTTCGGCGAGTACACCTCGAGGTTGCCGTCGCTGACGATCTCCTGGCGCGTGGCGATGAGGAAGGTCTCGGTATCGGTCTCGTCGCCCTCGTAGTACACCTTCACCACCGATCCGGGCAGCGCCACGCCGGACTGTTTGGGTGCTTCACCGACCTTGGCGGTGTTGAGTAACTCCTGGAGCTGGCGGATCCGGGCCTCCTCCTGGCCCTGCTGCTCGCGTGCGGCGTGGTAACCCCCGTTTTCCCGGAGGTCTCCCTCTTCCCGGCGGTCGTTGATCTCGGCGGCGATGATCGGACGGTTCGAGATCAACTGGTCGAGTTCGTCCTTGAGCCGGTCGTATGACTCCTGGGTCAGCCAGACCACCTGGTTGTCGGTCATATCGTGGCGCTCCTCATTGTCTCGTGCGCGCTGGTCGCGGTGCAGTACGTCATCCGCTGCCGGGAAGGTGCGGGAAACGGCGCCTTGTTTGCCCCCGAACCGCGAAGCGACCCCGCTAACGAAGCAGTACACGGCCCCCAGCAGGAACCGTGTACACCCTCGATTGTAGCACTCGGGCCCGCGCCGTCATTCCGGTTTTCCGGTTCAGACGTTTGCCGTCCGGGCCGACGTTGCCCGGTATTTTCTCAGGCCGGGGCCAGATATCCGGGCACATCGGTACCGCACCCGTAAATATCGCCCATAGCCGAGCGCGCGTAGGTTTTGACGGTCGTGGTCACCTGGACGGTTTTGTCCTCCGCGGGCCCGACGACGATCTCGCGTCTACCGGTCTCAGCGCCGTCGTAGGAGCGGGCCCGGACGATGCAGACCACTGTCCTGCCGGGGTCCTTGCGGGTGACGCTGATCGTGACTGAGACGGTATCCGCGTCGATGACCTCGAAGGCGGCCATCGAGCCCTCGACATCGTTGCCCTCGAAACGCTGGTAGGCCAGGACGGCCACCCCCAGTGCCACCGCAATGGTCACCGCCCCCAACGCGGTCGCCACCCGTCGGCGCGTGGCCGCGGGCATCGGTGCCCGGCCGTAACGCGATGAGGGCGGTGCGGACCCGCCCGGGGACTCGGTCATGATTGAAGTGTGCCTGCCGCCGCGGACCTGGATTGCGAGGACCCCCACCCTGGATGGGACGATATGGCCGAGAAACCGTCGGCCCCGCCGGCCCGGACATTCATGAGGATCACGTGACCGAACTTCGGCTGATGGCGGTTCACGCCCACCCGGACGACGAGGCCAGCAAGGGCGCGGCGACGCTGGCGCGATACGCCGACGAGGGCAGGCGCGTCATGGTGGTCACGCTGACCGGAGGTGAACGCGGAGACATCCTGAACCCGGCCATGGACCTGCCCGAGGTACGTGGGCGGATCGCCGCCATCCGGCGTGACGAGATGGCCCGTGCGGCCGAAATCCTCGGCGTTGAACACCGCTGGCTCGGATTCGTCGACTCGGGTCTGCCCGAAGGCGATCCGCCGCCGCCGCTCCCGCCCGGCTGTTTCGCATTGGTGCCCTTGGAGGAGTCGGTGGCCGAACTTGTCAGGGTCATCCGCGACTTCCGGCCGCATGTCATCACCACCTACGACGAGAACGGCGGGTATCCGCATCCGGATCACATCCGCTGCCACCAAGTGTCCGTCGCCGCCTATGAGGCCGCCGCCGATGGCCTGCTGCACCCGGAGGCCGGGCCGCCGTGGTCGGTCAGCAAGCTGTACTACAACCACGGTTTCCTCCGGCAGCGTTTGCAGACCCTCCAGGACGAGTTCGCCAAGCACGGCCAGGAGGGTCCGTTCGCTCGTTGGCTTGAGCACTGGGACGCCGATAATGACGTCTTCGCCGATCGGGTGACAACCCGGGTGCACTGCGCGCCTTATTTCGCCCGGCGCGACGAAGCATTGCGGGCCCATGCCACCCAGATCGACCCGGACGGGTTCTTCTTCGCCACCCCGCTAGAGTGGCAGCATCGGCTCTGGCCCACCGAGGAGTACGAGTTGGCCCGCTCGCGGGTCCCGGCCGTGTTACCGGAAGACGACCTTTTCGCCGGAATCGAGATCTTCGAGTGAGTATGTTGATGATCGCCCTGCTCGCGGAGGAGCCGACGAACACCGGCCCGGATTTCGGTAAGGCCAGCCCGCTGGGGCTGCTTGTGGTTGTGCTGTTGCTGATCGGGGTGTTCGCTCTCGTGCGGTCGATGAACCGCCACCTCAAGCGGGTGCCGGACGAGTTCGGGTCCGCCGACACCGAGACGCCGGACCGGCCGGAGACCGGGGAGACCCCATATGAGCCAGGACGGTAACGAACTCGCCGGCGCGACCAGCCCCTACCTGCGCCAGCACGCCGAAAATCCGGTGCACTGGAGGCAGTGGGGCGCCACCGCCCTCGACGAGGCGGCACGTCGTGACGTGCCGATTCTGCTGTCGGTGGGCTACGCCGCATGCCACTGGTGTCATGTGATGGCCCATGAGTCCTTCGAGGACCCTGAAGTGGCCGTGGTGATGAATCAGTTCGTCTGTATCAAGGTTGATCGCGAGGAGCGGCCGGACCTCGATGCGGTGTACATGAACGCCACAGTTGCGATGACCGGACACGGCGGCTGGCCGATGACATGTTTCCTGACCCCTGACGGGCGACCGTTCTTCTGCGGCACCTATTTCCCGAAGTCACAGTTCCTGCAACTGCTGACGGCGGTTGGGCAGGCGTGGCGGGAGCGTCGCGAGGAGGTCGAGAAGGCCAGCGATCACATCACCGATGAATTGCGGCAGATGGCCGCGGGGCTGCCCGGCGGCGGACCTCAGATCGCAACCGAGCTGTGCGATCAGGCCGTTGCCGCGATACTTCGCCAGGAGGACACCGCCCGCGGCGGGTTCGGCGATGCGCCGAAATTCCCGCCGTCGGCGCTGTTGGAGGCTTTGTTGCGCAGCCACGAGCGCACCGGATCCGCGGTACCGTTGGGCAGCGTCCGCCGTACCTGTGTGGCAATGGCGCGTGGCGGCCTCTACGACCAGCTGGCCGGCGGTTTCGCCCGCTACAGCGTGGATGCCGACTGGGTGGTGCCGCACTTCGAGAAGATGCTCTACGACAATGCGCTGCTACTGCGGGTATACGCGCACTGGGCCCGGCGCACCGGCGACCCGCTCGCGCGCCGGATCGCCGCTGAGACCGCGGCGTTCCTGCTCGACGCTCTGTCCTGCGGTGACATGTTCACCTCGTCCCTGGACGCCGATGCCGCGGGTGTCGAGGGGTCCAGCTACGTCTGGACGCCCACCCAGTTGCGGCAGGTCCTCGGCGATGACGACGGAGCCTGGGCGGCAAGGGTTTTCGCGGTGACAGAGCAGGGGACATTCGAGCACGGCACGTCGGTGCTGCAACTACCCGCCGGCGCCGATCCGCTACCGGCCGAGGCCGAGCGGTTCGAACGGGTGCGAGCCGACCTGCTGGCCGCGCGCGGCGGCCGCCCGCAGCCGGCCCGCGATGACAAGGTTGTCACCGCCTGGAATGGTCTGGCGATCACCGCGTTGGCGGAAGCCAGCGTGGCCCTTGATAATCCAGCGTTGCTGGCGGCGGCGCGCCGCTGCGCCGCGGAGGTGGTTGCCCTGCATCTGGTCGACGGCCGGCTGCGCCGGGCCAGCCTGGGTGGCCGGGTGGGCGAGAGTGCGGGCATCCTGGAGGACTACGCGATGCTTGCCACCGGACTGCTGGCGATCCATCAGCTGACCGGCGACCCGGAGTGGCTCGACCGTGCCACCGGTCTGATCGACACTGCGCTGGGTCACTTTGCCGATCCGGACCGTCCCGGGCGCTGGTTCGACGCCGCCGATGATGCCGAGCGGCTGATGGTACGGCCCGCCGACCCCGTCGACGGGGCCACTCCATCGGGGGCGTCGTCAATCGCCGAGGCGCTGCTGACCGCCGCCCACCTCGTCGATGCCGATCGGGCCGGTCGCTATAGCGAGGCCGCCGCCGAGACTCTGCTGGCCCACTCGCAGCTGTTGGCCCGAGCGCCGCGATCCGCGGGGCACTGGCTGGCCGTTGCGGAGGCTGCGGTCCGCGGACCACTGCAGATCGCGGTTGCGACCGAGGGTACGGATTCGGAACTGCTGGCCGCGGCGCGCCGGATGGCGCCGGGTGGCACCGTCGTCATCGGCGGCCTGGTGGATTCCAGGCCGTTGCTGGCCGGGCGCGACCGGATCGGCGGCTCCGATGCCGCCTATGTCTGTCGCGGCCGGGTGTGTGACCTCCCGGTCACCGGCGCCGCAGAACTCGAGGCCGCCCTCGGCGTGCCCGTGTAGCGTGGCGCCATGGTGAGCGCTGAGCATATCGAGTCCATTGTTCGCCGCTACCTGCGACTCGTCGCGTCCGGTACCGCGGATGAAATCGCTGACCTCTTTGCCGACGATGCCACCGTTGAGGATCCGGTCGGCGGCGGCGAGGTGCATATCGGTCGCCATGCCATCATCGGCTTCTACCGGAATATCGAAAGTGTCCCGCGGGAAACCGAACTGCTCGCCCTGCGGGTGTGCGGCCACGAGGCGGCGTTCATGTTCGTGATCACCGTGGGTGCGGCCGAGGGCAGCCGGATGCGGATCGAGCCGATCGATGTGATGGTGTTCGACGGCGAGGGCAGGATCGGGTCCATGAAGGCCTACTGGTCGCCGGCGGACGTCGCCACTGTCTAGCGCCCGGAGGAGGGGCTACCAGAAGACCGCGAACCACATCGCGATGTAGTGGCAGATGGCCGCCACAGCGGTGCACGCGTGGAAGAACTCGTGATGGCCGAATGTCCGGGGCCACGGGTTGGGCCATTTCAGTGCGTAGAGCACCCCGCCGACGCTATACAGCACGCCACCGACGATCAGCAGCACCACCGCCGCCACGCCGGCGCTGTGGGTGATCGGCCCGATGAACCAGACGGCCACCCAGCCCAGCAGCAGGTACAGCGGAACCCCGACCCAGGCCGGCGCCGTCGGCCAGAACATTTTGAGCAGCACCCCCGCCAGCGCGCCACCCCAGACGATCCAGAACAGTGTCCAGCCGTCGGTCTCGGGTAACGCCAGCAGCGCGAATGGGGTATAGCTGCCGGCGATGAACACGAAGATCATCGAGTGGTCGAGACGTTTCATCCACATGTGGGCGCGCGGCGATGTCCAGTGCACGCGGTGGTAGGTGCCGCTGACGGTGAACATCGCCACGATGGTGCAGGTGTAGATCAGGGTGGCGATCCCAGCGCGGGTGGAGTCCACCGCCCAGGACACCGACACCAGGGCGGCCCCGGCGATTGTGGCGATGATGGCGGCATAGACGTGGATCCAGCCGCGGGCTCGCGGTTTGCCGAGGAATTGGCTGACCCCTTCGACGACGGCTTCCGGAAAGTCCTCGGCTTCGGTCACCGCGGCAGTGCGGTCATCGGTTCGGCGTGGCTCCGCGACGTCTGACTCTGCGGTCATAACCCACCTCGGTCCTACTGACGCTGCTTCCCGCCCCGTATATCCCCGAATGCCACAGTAGTCTGACTGGCTGTGGAGCTCATTCCGCCGCGACTGAAAGATCCGGCCTACCGGCTCTATGAGATGCGGTTGCGCCACGAGCTCGCCAACTCCCGAGCGGAACTTCCGCGACATATCGCCGTGCTGTGCGACGGTAACCGCCGGTGGGCCCGTGATGCCGGCTATGAGGACGTTAGCTTCGGCTACCGGATGGGCGCCTGCAAGATGGCCGAGATGCTGCGCTGGTGCCAGGCTGCGGGAATCGAAATGGCGACGGTGTATCTGTTATCCACCGAGAATCTGCACCGCGACCCCGAGGAGTTGACGGCGCTCATCGAGATCATCACCGATGTCGTCGAGGAGATCTGCGCACCCGCCAACCGCTGGAGCGTGCGGACCGTGGGCGATCTGGGGCTGCTCGGTGAGGGACCGGCACGGCGGGTACGCGATGCGGTCAATCACGCCACATCGGCGGCGCCCACAGGGTCCTTCCATGTCAACGTCGCCGTCGGTTACGGCGGACGGCAGGAGATCGTCGATGCGGTGCGCTCACTGCTGGGCAAACAGGTGGCCGACGGGGCAACACCCGAGCAGATGATCGAGGCGGTCACCATCGAGGGCATATCGGAGAATCTCTACACCTCCGGCCAGCCCGATCCGGATCTGGTGATTCGCACATCGGGGGAGCAGCGTTTGAGCGGGTTCCTGCTGTGGCAGAGCGCGTATTCGGAGATGTGGTTCACCGAGGCGCACTGGCCGGCGTTCCGGCAGGTGGATTTCCTGCGTGCGCTGCGCGACTACACCCGCCGGCATCGCAGATTCGGCGCCTAGGCATGACTGCGCTGTCTGCGGTCGTGTTCACCCTCGCGTGGTGGATGGGTTGGTATCTGTTCTCCCGTGATCCGCGTAAACCGGTTCTGGTGCTGGCGGCGGTCGGCCTGTGCAGCTTCGCCGTGGTGGTCGCGCTGGATGCGGTTCGAGTGGCCGGTGCCGCCTATGACGGTGTCCTGAGTGTGATCGAGATCTACCTGGTCGTGGTGCCGGGTGTCGCGTGGTTCGCCGTCGTGCTCGAACTGGCACGTCCACCTGAAACCTCTCGCGGCCGGGGTCGCGAGATGACCTTGACGGCCACGGTGGCGGGCCTCGCGCTGCTGGGTGCGGTGCTGGCGGGCGCTGTCACGGGTCCGATGAACCCCGGCCACTGGATGATGTCAGCGGTCATCTCGGTATCCACCCTGGGGGCCGCGGTGGCCGCGGTACGTCGGCCGGAACGGCCGGCCCGGGTGACCGGCGTCGTGGTGGTCGCAACGCTGTTCTTCGCGCTGAGCAACGCGATCCTCATCATCCCGCTGGGGCTGGTGCCAAGTGGTCTGGCGTTGGCCGCGACGGGCTTCGACGTGATCTTGCTCGGGGTGGGAGTTGCGCTTTGGGATGCCTTCGATGAGGGGCAGGCGCTGCGGGCGGGAATGCTGCGATCATTTGTGGGAGCGGTCACGGTGGCGCTGATGTTCGGCGCGCAGGTCCTTCTCGTCATGGTCGTGCTGGGGCCGGATGCGCGTGGTCGGCTGGCGCTGTCGGCCCTGTTGTTCAGCACCCTTGCGATCGCGATCGCGATCACCGTGCTTGCCGACCCGCTGGCTGGGATCCTGGACCGCATCGCGTTCCGCCGCGCACCGGCGCTTCGGGCTGAGCGTGCGGCCCTGCGCACCACCGAAGCCGCCCTACCCCTGCGCCCGCGCGGCCCGCTCGACGATGTCGACGATGAGACGTTTGCCCGGCTGACTCGGCGGGCCCTGGGGCATTACGGTGACCTGGCTAAACTCGTGGCCAGCCCGCTGACCGCATTACCGGAGATCGACGAGCGCCTCGCAGCCCGGGACGCGCCGGATCAGCCGCTCGAACGGGCCGCCGAGTTGCGGTCCCTGCTGGCCGATCGGATCGCCCGGCTCAAGCCCCGCGACGGAGCGGACTTCGGCACCACCGAGCAGTGGCGCTACTACAACGCGCTGTACTTCCCCTATGTGGCCGGTGTACGGGCCTATGCGCAGAACGCGACCGCCGCGGGCCTCGACCCGGTCGCCCGGCAGGCCTGGCAGTGGCTGGCTACCGAGGTGCCGCAGCGGTCGCTGCACAACTGGCAGAACGCCGGAGCCCGGCTGATCGCGGCCGACCTGAGAGCACCGGCCGTCGACGCGATGCCATAACGCCAGGTGTGGCAGCAGTCGGCAGTAATCAGGCAGTGGTCGGCAGTAGAACCGGTCGTACCGGCAGCGGATTCTCGGCACCGTCGATGGTGAACGCCGGCACCCGAGCCCGGCGCCCGAGGAAAGGGACCACCACGTGACCATCACCAGGGCATCGGGCACAGCCCCCCGCGTACCGCTGCTTCAGGCACCGTTACGTCATGCACTGCGCGCCGACGGTATCTGCAGCGCGGTAGCCGGCGCTGCGATCATCGCGGCCGCCGGTCCGCTTTCTGCGGTGACCGGAATTCCCCTGCCCGTCGAGTACGGGATCGGTCTGGGCTTTCTACTCTACGGGGTGACCCTGCTCGCGCTCGCACAGCGTCCGAAAATTCGGGCGGCGGGTATCGGTGTGGCGATCGCCAACGCTCTGGGAACCCTGATCGCGCTTGTCGTGGTCGTAGCGGCCGTCCCGCCGTTGACCGCCGCGGGAGTGCTGGGCGTCGTCGGCATCGGTCTCTACACGGCCGGATTCGCGGTCGTGCAGTACCGCGGGGCTCGTCGGCTGACCTAGCCCCGGGCCCAAACTGACCTAACCCCGAACCACTAGGAAGGACTGGAAATGGATCCCATGATTGCTGCCGGTGCGTTGATCGGCGGTGGACTGATCCTTGGTGGCGGTGCCATCGGCGCCGGTATCGGTGACGGCATTGCCGGTAACGCGTTGATTTCCGGGATCGCTCGTCAACCCGAGGCGCAGGGCCGGTTGTTCACGCCGTTCTTCATCACCGTCGGACTGGTGGAGGCCGTGTACTTCATCAACCTGGCATTCATGGCGCTGTTCGTGTTCGCCACACCGGCGGGTTGAGCGACCGGCTAGATCTTACGCAGCCTCAGCCGGTTCACCGAATGGTCGGCATCCTTACGGAGCACCGCGGTTGCCCGCGGCCGGGTGGGCAGGATATTTTCGATCAGGTTGGGCCGGTTGATGGTTCGCCAGATCTCGCGGGCGGCTGCTGTCGCCTGATTGTCGGTGAGTCCGGCATAGTGGTGGAAGTGTGACGCCGGGTTGGCGAATGCCCCGGCCCGCATCGCCAGGAACCGGTCGACATACCAGCGCTCGATATCCTCGATGCGGGCGTCGACGTAGACGGAGAAGTCGAACAAGTCAGAGACCATCAGTCTGGAACCGGTCTGTAAGACGTTGAGTCCCTCCAGGATCAGGATGTCCGGGTGGGTGACGATGTGTTTCTCGCCGGGAACAATGTCATAGATCAGATGAGAATAAACCGGTGCGCACACCTGATCGGCGCCGGACTTCACCGATGTAACGAATCGCATCAATGCGCGCCGGTCATAGCTTTCCGGAAACCCCTTGCGGTGCATCAGGTGTCGCCGAGTGAGTTCGGCGTTGGAGTACAGGAACCCATCGGTGGTGACCAGATCAACCCGGGGGTGGTCATCCCAGCGGGACAGCAGGGCCTTCAATACTCGGGCGGTGGTCGATTTACCCACCGCGACGCTGCCCGCCACACCGAGAATGAACGGCACCGGCCGGTCCGGGGTCTGTCGAGGCTCACCGAGGAACTCGTCGGTGGCGGCGAACAGGCCCTGGCGTGCAGCGACCTGAAGGTGAATCAACCGGGCCAGCGGCAGGTAGACCTCTTCGACCTCCAGAAGGTCGATCTGTTCGCCGAGCCCGCGCAGACCCACCAGTTCTTCCTCCGTGAGCTTCAGCGGAATCGACATGCGCAGGCCGCGCCATTGACTCCGGTCGAACTCCACGTAGGGGCTGGGTTCACTCAGCCGCGCCATGGGATAAGTCTTGCAGTTAGCGTGAACGGCATGGAGTCCGACCACCTGATTGACGAATACCTCTTGCTCGGCCTGCGGTTTGACCGTGTCGAGGAAGGGTATGTCGACTCCTTCACCGGGGACGGCCGGCTGCGCCGTCAGGTCGCCGACGAGCCGGCGCCGCAGCCGGCCGAGCTGGCCGCGCAGGCGCAGCGGCTACTCGCGGAGCTGCCGCAGGTCCCGCGCGGCTCGGACTTCACCGAACAGCGGGCGGAGTTCATCGCCGCGCACTTGCGCGCTCTGGCCTGTGCCGCGCGCAAGTTCGCCGGCGAGGAGGTGGGGTTCATCGAGGAGGTTCGGGATTACTTCGACGTTCAGATCAGCCTTGGTGATCCGGATCGCTATCGTGCCGCACATGCCCGGATGGACGGCGTGCTGGGGGGCAGTGGCCCGTTGGCCGACCGGGTGGCAGCCCACCGTCGGTCCGAGGAGATTCCACCCGAGCGCCTGCAGGACTGCATCGGGGCTTTCTCCAGCGCTCTGCGCGATATCGTGCGCGCCAGCTATCCGCTACCTGACTCGGAGACCGTCAGCTATGAGGTGGTCGGCGACAAGCCCTGGTCGGGGTTCAACTACTACGAGGGCGGTTACCGATCTCGGGTCGCGGTCAACGCCGACCTCAAACAGCAGATGGCCAATCTGCCGCGATTGGTCGCCCACGAGTCCTATCCGGGTCATCACACCGAGCACTGCCGCAAGGAAGCCGGTCTGGTGGCCGCACTCGGCCAGCGGGAGCAGACCATCTTCCTGGTCAACACCCCGCAGTGCCTGATGGCCGAGGGCCTGGCCGATCTCGGGTTGCATGCGGCGGTCGGCCCCGGCTGGGGTGGCTGGGCCGCTGAGATCTATGCCGACCTGGGGCTGCGGTTCGACGGTGAGCGGGCCGAGGCGCTGTCGGAGGCGGCCGCCGCGTTGGCCGAGGTCCGGCAGGACGCCGCGCTGATGCTGCACGATGAGCACCGTGACGTCGACGAGGTGGCGGGTTATCTCCGGCGCTGGCTGCTGGTCGACGATGCCCGGGCCCGGCAGATGCTGAGATTCCTGTCCTCTCCGCTGTGGCGCGCCTACACCAGTACCTATGTGGAGGGGTACCGGCTGTTACGGGCCTGGCTGGACGATCGGCCGGCTGGGGCCGGGCTCACCGAGCGGTTCACCCGGCTGCTCGACGAGCCGTTGATCCCGTCGGCCCTTCGCGCCGACTCGGCGGGTTAGGGCGGGTGCCGACTCGGCGGGTTAGGGCGGGTGCCGACTCGGCGGGTTAGGGCGGGTGCCGAGCAGGTAGTCCGGCGGCCATTGTGCGGTTTCATCCGCGACACGCCGCCGCCGGCGTATCCACCCGCACGGTCGGCCGGGTGGGGACGCCGCGCGGCGCCGATTACTCTCTACCCATGACCACCGATGCAATCTTGTCGTCAGCCGCAGCCCCCGGCGCCGACTATGCCGCGACAGCCTCCGAGGCCTATCGGGCGGCCCTGCGCGTCATCGAGTCCGTCGAGCCCCGGATCGCGGCGGCCACCCGGCAGGAACTCGCCGACCAGCGCGAATCGCTCAAGCTGATCGCCAGTGAGAACTATGCCTCGCCCGCGGTGTTGCTGACCATGGGTACCTGGCTGTCGGACAAGTATGCCGAGGGCACCGTGGGGCACCGGTTCTATGCGGGTTGTCAAAATGTCGACGAGATCGAAGCGATCGCCGCCGAGCATGCCCGCGAGCTGTTCGGCGCTCCCTACGCCTACGTTCAGCCGCACTCGGGGATCGACGCCAACCTGGTGGCGTTCTGGGCCATTCTGGCGACCCGCGTCGAGGTGCCGGCACTGGGCGAGGCGGGCGTGAAGAACGTCAACGACTTGTCGGAGGCGGAATGGGAGCGGCTGCGGGCCAAGCTCGGAAGCCAGCGCCTGATGGGGATGTCGCTGGACGCCGGTGGACATCTCACGCACGGGTTCCGGCCCAATATCTCGGGCAAGATGTTTCAGCAGCGCAGCTACGGCACCGACCCGGTGACCGGACTGCTCGACTATGACGCGATCGCCGCTGCGGCGCGCGAGTTCAAACCTCTGATTCTGGTCGCCGGTTACTCCGCCTACCCACGCCGAGTCAACTTCGCCACCATGCGCGACATCGCCGATGAGGTCGGCGCCACCCTGATGGTCGACATGGCGCATTTCTCCGGTCTGGTCGCCGGCAAGGTATTCACCGGCGATGAGGATCCGGTGCCGCACGCGCATATCGTGACCACGACCACCCACAAGTCGCTGCGCGGGCCGCGCGGTGGTCTGGTGCTGGCCACCGCCGAGTACTCCGACGCGGTGGACAAAGGCTGTCCGATGGTGCTCGGCGGACCGCTCGAGCATGTCATCGCCGCGAAAGCGGTTGCTTTCGCCGAAGCCCGCCAGCATTCGTTCCGGGCGTACGCGCAACGTGTCGCCGACAATGCGCAGGCCTTTGCCGACGGGTTGATGCGGCGGGGGGCTACCCTGATCACCGGCGGTACCGACAACCACATCGTGCTGCTCGATGTCCAGTCCTTCGGGTTGACCGGGCGGCAGGCGGAGTCCGCGTTGCTGGAGTCGGGCATTGTCACCAACCGCAACTCCATCCCCGCCGATCCGAACGGTGCCTGGTACACCAGTGGTATCCGGTTCGGCACCTCGGCGCTTACCACCCGCGGCTTCGGGCCGGCTGAGTTCGACCGGGTAGCCGAACTGGTGGTCGAGGTGCTGTCGAACACCACTGCGGACGGCACCTCGAAGGCCAAATACACCCTGGTCGACAGTGCTTCCGACTGGGTGCGCGCCGCCGCGGGCGAATTGCTGGACGCCAACCCCCTCTACCCGGGGCTCACCCTCTAGATCTCGAACCGGATCTCGCAACGCCGGTGGTCATGTAATTTCAAGACAGCCGTTAACATCGGTTACAGTAACCGGATGGCACAGCTACCTGTCGCAAACGCCCTGACCCGCGAACTGGAGCCGGTCGTTGCCGATAATCTTGCGCGTCACCTCGACACCGCCGACGAGTGGTACGCCCACGATTACGTCCCCTTCGGAGAGGGCCGCAACTTCGCCTTCCTGGGCGGGCAGGATTGGGATCCCACCCAGGTCACCCTGCCCAGGGAGGTCGTCGACCCCCTCGAAGTTCTGCTTATCACCAAGGACAACCTCGCTGGATACCATCGCGAGCTGGTCGAGCACTTCATCCTGCAGGACAAGTGGGGTCGCTGGCTGGGTCGCTGGACCGCGGAGGAGAACCTGCACGCGATCGCGATTCGCGATTATCTCGTCGTGACCCGGAACTTCGACCCGAACGCCGATGAGCGGGTCCGGGTCGGACATGTGATGCGTGGCTACCGGGCTTCGAACTTCACCCAGATTGAAACCCTGGTGTTCATGGCGCTCTATGAGCGCGCCCACGCTGTCTACCTGGGCAACCTGGAAGCCACGATCAATGAGCCGGTGCTGAAGAAACTCGTCGGCCGGATCGCATCCGACGAGCAGCGTCACCAGGAATTCTTCGACAACCTCGTCACGCACTGCCTCGAACGCCACCGCGACTCCACGCTCGCCGCCATCGCCCGCCGCGGGGTCGGGTTTCCGGTCATCGGCGGTGACATCCTCGAGTACCGCGACAACAAGCTCCGCACCGTCGCCGAGGCCGGCATATTCGATCAGGCCGCGGCGGACAAGGTGGTTTCCGACGCTATCGCCGCCTGGGGCCTGGCCGACGCGCCGACGTTGAAGAAGTTCGTCTCCGCGTAACCTTCCGGCGGCGTGCCGCGCTGCCGGGTACCCGCCTCGGGAGTAGCGTCGGTATCAGATGGCCGTCGATCCGCAGGGAGCGCCCGTGACCGATCCGCACTCGCCTATCAGGACATATGTGCTCGACACCTCCGTCCTGTTATCCGACCCCTGGGCGTGTACGCGGTTCGCCGAACATGAGGTGATCGTTCCGCTGGTGGTGATCAGTGAGCTGGAAGCCAAACGTCACCATCACGAGCTGGGTTGGTTCGCCCGCCAGGCCTTGCGACTTCTCGACGATCTTCGGCTCGATCACGGTCGGCTCGATCAGCCGATCCCGGTGGGGACACAGGGGGGGACGCTGCATGTCGAGCTGAACCACAGCGATCCTGCGGTCCTGCCGGCGGGTTTCCGCACCGGCACCAACGACGCCCGGATCCTGGCCTGTGCGGCGAATCTGGCCGCTGAGGGTAAGCGAGTCACGTTGGTCAGCAAGGACATCCCGCTTCGGGTCAAGGCCGGGGCGGTCGGCTTACCCGCCGATGAGTACCACGCGCAGGATGTGGTCACTTCCGGTTGGGCCGGAATGGCCGAGCTGGATGTGCGGTCCGACGAGATCGACACGCTCTTCGCCGACGGCGAGGCCGATTTGGCGGATGCGCGAGACCTTCCGTGCCACACCGGGGTTCGCCTGCTCGGCGGCAGTTCGCACGCACTCGGCCGGGTCAACCCCGACAAGCGGGTGCAACTGGTCCGTGGCGATCGCGAGGTATTCGGGCTTCGCGGCCGGTCCGCCGAGCAGCGGGTCGCGCTGGATCTGTTGCTGGACGAATCGGTGGGCATCGTGTCGCTGGGCGGCAAGGCCGGTACCGGAAAGTCGGCACTGGCCCTGTGCGCAGGCCTGGAGGCGGTGTTGGAGCGCCGAAGTCAACGCAAAGTCGTGGTGTTCCGGCCGCTCTACGCCGTCGGCGGTCAGGAACTGGGGTATCTGCCCGGCAGCGAGAGCGAGAAGATGGGCCCGTGGGCGCAAGCCGTCTTCGACACCCTCGAGGGCCTGGCCAGTCCGGCGGTGCTGGAAGAGGTGCTCTCCCGGGGCATGCTCGAGGTGCTGCCGTTGACCCATATTCGCGGCCGCTCGCTCCACGACTCGTTCGTCATCGTGGATGAGGCGCAGTCGCTGGAGCGCAACGTGCTGCTGACGGTGCTGTCCCGGCTCGGTGCGGGATCACGGGTCGTACTCACCCACGATGTCGCACAGCGTGACAACCTGAGAGTCGGCCGCCACGACGGTGTCGCCGCGGTCATCGAGAAACTCAAGGGGCATCCGCTGTTCGCTCATATCACCCTGATGCGCAGTGAACGTTCACCCATCGCGGCTCTGGTGACCGAGATGCTCGAGGAGTTCAGCCCGGGCGCGCTGCCCTGACCCCCACCTCCGCCGCCAACCGCACCCGACACTAGACACCCCGAAATGCATAACCAGACGGCGCTGGTCCTGGTTGTCCTGGTCTTCGGCTACGCGTTGGTCTCCGGGTTGATCAAACGGTCCTATGTAGCGCCCGCGCTGATCTTCGTCCTGCTGGGCATGGGGCTGGGGCCCTACGGGCTGAATCTGCTTGACGCCGGTCCCGATGCTGAGGGCTATATCGTGCTGGCTCAGCTCACTCTGACTGTGATCCTGTTCGTCCAAGCCTCAAAGCTCGACCTCGGCACGGTGCTGCGCCGGGGGCACCTCAGCTTCCGGCTCATCGCCATCGGCATTCCGGTCACCCTCGCGTTGGGTGCGCTGACCGCCGCGGCGCTACTGCCGGTGCTGCCGTGGTGGGAGGCGGTGGCGGTAGCGGCGATTGTCGCACCCACCGAAGTAGCCCTGATCGACGCGCTGCTCGAGGACGGCCGGATACCGGAACGGGTGCGCCACGCGTTATCGGTGGAGAGTGGGCTGTACGACGGATTCGCGCTCGCGGCGCTGTTGGTGGCGGTGGCTCTCGCCTCGGCAGAGGGTGAAGCCGGCCCCCGCCAGTGGGCGTGGTTCATTTTCCACACCGAGGTGGTGTCGCTGGTTCTGGGAGTGGCGGTCGGTCTGGGTGGCGGGCTGCTCATCGCCTGGTCGCGGAGTCGCGACTGGCTCAATGACCTCTGGGCGCAGTTGGCGACCCTGGCAATAGCCCTGATCTGTTTCGAACTTGCGGAGTCCGTTCACGCGAGTGGTCTGGTCGCGGCCTTCACCGGCGGACTGGCGTTTGCGTTCATCACCCGCCGCAGCGGCGCGGACCGGCTCGGGGCAGGGGCCGGACCGGCGGTACCCAACCAGGTCTCGGATGCCGTTGCCCAGCTCCTGGAGCTGTTGGTGTTCGCGATGTTCGGCGCGTTCGCGGTGATCGAGGGTTGGCGAGACGCCAGTTGGCGGGTGGTGCTTTTCTCGGTGCTGGCATTGTTCGCGGTGCGGATGGTCGCGGTGACCCTGGCGTTGATCCGCTCCGAGACCTCATTGTCCAGCCGGGTCTTCATGGGCTGGTTCGGTTTACGTGGTATCGGAACCATGGTGCTCGGGATCGTTGTGGTCGACAGCAGCGGAATGGCTCACAAGGAACTCATCGGCCAGATCGTGGTGGTGACGGTGACCCTGAGCCTCGTCTTGCACAGCCTGACCGCACCGCTGGGAATCCGCGGCCTCCGGCCGGTGCGCAGTTAGCCGTCGTCGCGGACCTTGGCCATTGCGAGCACGTCGAGACGGCGGTCCAACTCCGCCTCGGAGAGCTTGTCGCCGATCAGCCCACGGTCGATGACCGTCTGCCTGATCGTCTTGTGCTCCTTGAGCGCTTCCTTGGCCACCGCGGCCGCCTCCTCGTAGCCGATCGCGGAGTTCAGCGGGGTGACGATTGACGGCGAGGACTCGGCCAGTCTGCGCAGCCGGTCCTCATCGGCCACCAGTCCGTCGATACAACGCTCAGCGAACAGCCGGGACACGTTGGCCAGCAGTGTGAAGGATTCCAGTACGTTGCGCGCCATCATCGGGATATAGACGTTGAGTTCGAATGCGCCGTTGCCACCCCCCCAGGTGATGGCCGCGTCATTGCCGATCACCTGCGCTGCCACCTGGGTGACCGCCTCAGGGATCACCGGGTTGACCTTGCCCGGCATGATCGAACTGCCCGGCTGCAGATCCGGTAGGTGCAGTTCGGCGAGCCCGGTCAGCGGACCGGAGCCCATCCAGCGGATGTCATTGGCGATCTTGGTCAGGGAAACCGCAATGGTCTTCAGGGCACCGGAGGCCTCGACCAGCCCGTCTCGGGCAGCCTGAGCCTCGAAAGCATTGGTGGCGGTTCGCAGTTCAGCCAGCCCGGTCTGCGCCACCAGAACGGCGACCACCTTGGCCCCGAAGCCGTCCGGGGCGTTGAGACCGGTGCCGACCGCCGTTCCGCCGATGGCCAGTTCACCAAGTCGGGGAAGGCAGCCGCGCACCCGTTCGATACCGGCCTCGGCCTGCCGGGCATAGCCGCCGAACTCCTGGCCCAGGGTCACCGGTACGGCGTCCATCAGGTGGGTCCGCCCGCTCTTGACGACGGTCCGCCACTGGCGCGACTTCGCCGCCAGCGACTCGTGCAGCACCTCAAGAGCCGGAATCAGATGCTGCACAGCCGCCTCGGTGGCGGCGATATGGGTCGCGGTGGGGAAGGTGTCATTGGAAGACTGCGACATGTTGACGTCGTCGTTCGGGTGCACCGCGACGCCATTGCGCTCACAGATCGAGGCGATGACCTCGTTGGTGTTCATATTCGAGCTGGTGCCCGAACCGGTCTGGAACACATCGATCGGGAACTGATCATCGTGCAGGCCGTCGGCGATCTCGGTGGCCGCGGCGATAATCGCATCGGCCTTATCCGGCGCCAACCTGCCGAGATCCTTGTTGACCTGCGCGCAAGCCGCCTTGAGAAGGCCCAGCGCCCGGATCTGAGTGCGCTCCAGGCCGCGAAACGAAATTGGGAAATTCTCCACGGCTCGCTGGGTCTGCGCGCGCCACAGGGCCTGGGCCGGCACTCGCACCTCGCCCATGGTGTCGTGTTCGATCCGGTAGTCGCCGTCGTTGCTCATGTGCTCCCTCGTGTGTCGGTGTGGCGCTGTCAGTTCAGGGCAGGGGGTATGCGGCCTCGGTGTCCCCGGTGAAGTCCACCGCGGAGTACTCGTTGAGCTTGGACAGCCGGTGGTAGGCCTCGACCATCCGCACCGTGCCGGACTTCGATCGCATCACGATCGACTGGGTGGTGCAGCCGCCGCCGTAGAACCGCACGCCTTTGAGTAGGTCACCGTCGGTCACCCCGGTGGCGCAGAAGAACACGTTCTCCCCTGAAACCAGATCCTCGGTGCTCAGGACCCGATCGAGGTCATGGCCGCGGTCGATCGCCTGCCGGCGTTCAGCATCATCGGTGGGAGCCAGTTGAGCCTGGATGGCACCGCCCATACACCGGATCGCCGCGGCGGTGATGATGCCCTCGGGGGTGCCGCCGATGCCGGCCAGCAGGTCGGTGCCGGAATCTGGTCGGCAGGCCGCGATCGCGCCGGCTACATCGCCGTCGGAGATCAGCCGGATGCGCGCACCGGCGGCTCGCGCATCGGCGATCAGCGCCGCGTGGCGTGGCCGGTCGAGGATGCAGACCGTGAGGTCGGCGACGGATGAGCTCTTCGCGCGTGCCACCCGGCGGATGTTCTCCCCGATCGGTGCGGTGATGTCGATGGCATCGACACCATCGGGGCCGACCGCGATCTTGTTCATGTAGAACACCGCAGAGGGATCGAACATCGATCCGCGTTCGGCGACGGCGAGCACCGAGATGGCATTCGGCATGCCCTTGCTCATCAGGGTCGTGCCATCGATGGGATCGACAGCGAAATCGCAATCCGGTCCGTCGCCGTTGCCCACCTCCTCACCGTTGTAGAGCATCGGCGCGTTGTCCTTTTCGCCCTCCCCGATCACGACGACGCCGCGCATCGACACGGAATTGACCAACTGGCGCATCGCATCGACGGCGGCCCCGTCACCGCCCTCCTTATCGCCGCGGCCCACCCAGCGTCCTGCCGCCATGGCCCCGGCCTCGGTGACCCTGATCAGCTCCAATGCCAGGTTGCGGTCGGGGGCTTCGCGGCGGCGGGCATCAGGCATGGCGGAGATTCTCCCAGAACCGCGGACCGAGTCCAGACCTGGGATACTGGCGGCTGTGACCGACCACGCGACACCGGCCCCGAAACCGCCCAAGCCCAGGCTGCTGCAGGACGGGCGGGATATGTTCTGGTCGCTGATTCCACTCGCGGTGGCCTGCATCGTGCTGGCCGGGCTGCTGGGGATGTGCTCTTTCAGCCCGAGCGGCCCCGGCGAGGGCACAACCCCGACCTATGACCCTGCGTCAGCCTTGCAGGCCGACGCCGAGGCGGTACCGTTCGCGGTTCGGTTGCCGAGCTTGCCGGACGGCTGGCGGGCCAACTCCGGCACCCGCAGCGGGATCGAGGCGGGTCGTACCGACCCGGCCACCGGGGCCAAACAGAACGCCGTGGCCAGCCGGGTCGGCTATCTCGCGCCGTCACAGATGTACGTCAGTCTCACCCAGAGCGACGCCGATGAGACCGCGCTGGTCCGGTCGATCCAGAAGTCCGTTTATCCGACCGGTGTGCAGGACGTCGACGGTGTCCGGTGGATCGTCTACCGGGGCGGCGACGGTACGGAACCGGTGTGGACCACCCGGCTCGAGGGCCCGGGAGAGCCGGCGCAACTGGCGATCTCCGGCGCGGGCAGCGCCGAGGATTTCTTCACCCTTGCGGCCGCAACTCAAAACCAACCGCCCCTGGGCCGGGGTTAGGTGCGCTGATGACCCTGACCGCTCCCGAAGCAGATCTCACCGGCTGGAAATGCGAACCCTTCACCGCAGCGGGATTCACCCACGATGTCTGCTACCGCGGTTCCGGGCCCGGCGTGGTGCTGATCCCGGAGATGCCTGGTGTGCACCGTGGCGTTCTCGCGCTGGGAAACCATCTGGTGGATCACGGTTTCTCGGTTGCCATCCCGTCGCTGTACGGCACCCCTGGAATGTCGGCGACCAGTCCCGCGCTGGTGCCGAATCTGCTTCGCGGCTGCGTGGCGAAGGAGTTCGCCGCGTTCGCCCTGAACAAGGAGCGGCCGGTGGCCAATTACCTGCGCGCGCTGGCCCGCGACCTCAACGCCAAGACCCCGGGCAAAGGGGTCGGCGTGATCGGCGAGTGCTTCTCCGGCGGGTTCGCGCTGGCTGCAGCGGTGGACGACAGCGTGCTGGCTCCGGTGCTCAGCCAGCCATCGGTTCCGCTACCGCTGACACCGGCGATGAGGCGCGACCCCGGCCTGTCCGAGCGGGAGATGAACGTCATCGAGAAGCGGGCCGCCGAGGAGGGTCTGTGCGCGCTCGGACTACGGTTCAGCGGCGATGCGATGGCGCCGGGGGAGCGTTTCAGGACCCTCAAGGACCGACTCGGTGATGCTTTTCAGGTCATCGAGATCGACTCCTCGCCGGGTAATTCGGGCGGGTTCGGCCGGCTGGCGCACTCGGTGCTGACCCGCGAAGTCCGCGAGGTCGACGGGCAGCCTGCCTACGAGGCCCGGAGGCGGACCGTGGAGTTCCTCAAGGAGCGTCTGGCTTAGCCGGGGCGGTTTCCCCGGGCTGCCCGGACTGCGCCGGTTTGGTCTGGTCAGACCGCTTCGTTTTGGCCCGGCGTCGGCCGAAGACTTTCCTGCGGACCTCCGGGTCGTCGGATTCCTCTTCCATTTCCACACCCTTGTACACCGCGAGGTACACCGCGATGGTGGTGACGATGACGATCATCAGAACCGGCCCCAGGATGATGCCGAAGAATCCGAACATGGCGATTCCGGAGAACACCGACAGCAACATCAGGGCCGGATCGAGTCGGGCTTCTTTCGGAACCAGGATCGGCCGCAGGAAATTGTCGATGTTCGTGATGGCCAGCAGATGGAACAGCACGACGAAAAGTCCGCCCCCGACGTTGCCGAAGAACATCATGCCGATGCCGAAGGGGATCGTCACGATTCCACTGCCCAGGGGGATCACCGACAGCGCGGTGAGGAAGACCGCGAAGATGAAAAAGCCCTCGTGGAAGCCGGCGATATAGATCGACACGGCCCCGAGCACGCCCTGGATTAGCGCAATAATGAACTGGCCCTTGACAGTTCCTTTCACCATCGCGCCCATCTTCGCCAGGTACAGGTCGGTGACCTCCTCGCCGAGAGGGTTCAGCCGACGGATGAGGGTGAGTAGCGCGGTCTTGTTCACCAGTAGTGAGATCAGCGCGTAGAGGAAGATGATCACCGAGGTGATGAAGCCGATTGCACCCCCGGCTGCTCCGCTCAGTGTCCGGAGCAGCCACTCGCCGACGGCCTGGGCTACGTGGACGAGGTTGTCGCGCAGGGACTCCAGGCTGATTCGGGGCGTCTGGAACGGCAATTTGGCCAGCAGCTGGTTGACCGCACCGATTGCCCTGTCGCCCAGAGCATTAAGATCGGCAGTCTTGGCCCATTCGGTCGCGCCGATGAGCATATGCGAAATCTGGACCGTTGCCATCGAGATCACCGCGATAAGGGGGATGACGACGGTTCCCAGTGCGGTCAGCACGGTTAGCGTGATCGCCAGGCCGCCGTTGAGTTTGGCCCGCAATCGGTCATAGAGCGGTGCAAACAGGTAGGCGACGATTGCCGCTATCACCAGCAACATGAAGTACTGGCGCAGGAAGTAGGCGCCAAAGGCCAACGCGATAATGGTGGTGACGGCCAGGGCGCGCTTCTGGGTGAGAGTGAACTCCGTCTTCACCGCACTCACTGCCCCATCAGGTTGGTCAGATGCTGGTGAATGTCAGGGTAGCGCTTGAGGTGTGCCCCACCGTTGAGATCGAGGATTTCACCGGTCATCCACGATGACTTCGGTGAGCAGAGGAACGCCACCGCCGCGGCGACGTCCTCTGGCGTACCGGCCCGGCCCAGGGCGGTGTTCTCCACATACTCGTCGATGACACCCGGGATGGCGGCCGCCGCCTCAGTAAGTGGGGTGTGCACGAAACCGGGGGCGACCGCGTTGACCCGGATACCGCGCGGGCCGAGTTCAAGCGCGGCGACCTCGGTGAGCATCGACAGGCCGGCTTTCGCGGCGCAGTAGGCGCTCATCCCGATTGCCGGCTGCCGGGCATTCAGCGATGTCAGCGAGACGATCGTGCCGCCGTCGCGCAACTTCCGGCCGGCATGTTTGATCACCAGGAATCCGCCGGTGAGACATACGTCGACCACAGAGCGGAACTGCTCGGCATCAAGGTCGGTGATCAAGCCGAATCCGCTGAAACCCGCACAGTTGACCACCGCATCCAGACCGTTCCCGCCGGCGCTGACCTCATCGAATAATCGGGCTACCTGATCCTCCTCGGTCACTTCGACCTCGGCCCAGGTATGCGGCTCGCCCAGTTCCGCGGACCGTCGGCGGGCACCGTCGACATCGCGGTCGGCGATGGTAACCAGGCAGCCCTCCGCCGCCAGGACCCGCGCGGTGGCCCAGCCTATTCCGGAGGCGCCCCCGATGACGACCGCGACTCGTTTGTTGCTCATATGATCCTCCGGTCGGCTTCGGGTGCGCCCCATCTGCGGCGCACCGCTTCCCACGGTTACGCGTAGCGACCCGGCTCTTCCACTTTGTGTTGTCCGTACAGATCGTAGGGGTTTACCGGGGTATCGGCGGCCAATGCGTCATTGATTCTGTACGGGTTGCGCGGCCGGTAGAAGGCAATACTGGATGCGTACCCGAGTCGTGGCTTATGCCATTGTGCTGCAGCCACTTTCACAAGAGTGAAAGTGGCATCGACATTAACCTGACGGGCCAGATCTGGTTTTGGGTAGCACATCGGCGGGATGACCTCGGCCAGGTGAATCACGGCCGCCGGGTGCATCCGGCCCCTCTCTTCGATGTCTTCCCGGTCTCATCCTGCCCGATGCTGTAACGCGTCGTGAAGCGGTTGTCTCCAGGCGGGATCCGGGTACTACTCGCACCCGAGTTCTGTCGATGAGGTGCTTGACGGTCTGGAAGCTGCCGTCGCCGAATGATCCACCACCTGCAGGAATCTGCACTCGGCGCGAGCTAGGCGGACTCGTCCTCGGTCGCGACCAGGGCGGCCTCGATGCGGGCCCGCGCACCGGCGAGGTGTTCTTCGCATCGGCGGGCCAACGCCTCGCCACGCTCCCACAGCTTCAGGGATGCGTCGAGGTCGAGACCGCCCTGTTCAAGCAGTTGGACGACCTCGATTAGTTGGTCGCGACATTGTTCGTAACCCAACTCGCCGACCGGTGTGGCTGTGTCGTCGATGTCGGTCATGCGGCTCCATCCTGTCGCCCGGTGCTCACGGCTCCGATCGCACCGTCAGCAAGTCTGATCCGCAACGGGGATCCGGCCGGGGCGTCGGCAGTCGACCGCAGCACCGATGCCGACCCGGTGGCCGGTTCGCCGACCGTCTGCACCACGGCATATCCGCGAGCCAATGTGGCAGCCGGGCCGAGTGCTGACAGCCGGGCGCTCAGGTGGCCGATGTGCTTTGACTCGGCGGCGACGAGCCGGCTGACATCGCGACGCGCGGCGCCGAGAGCACGATTGACCTCGGCAGTCCGTTCGGTGACCAGCCGCAGCGGATCGGCCAGGACGGGCCGGCTGCGCAGTTGGGTCAGCAGATGATGCTCCCGGGAGACCCACTGGCGCAACGCCCGGGCACTTCGCGCGCGCAGGTCGGCCACTCTGGCGAGTTCGGCGATCGTGTCGGGGACCACGCGTTTGGCGGCATCGGTCGGCGTGGCCGCACGAACGTCGGCGACAAGGTCGCACAGCGGGTTGTCCGGTTCGTGGCCGACCGCGCTGACTACCGGTGTCACGCACGCATGGATAGCCCGGCACAACGTTTCGTCGGAGAACGGCAGTAGATCCTCGGCGCTTCCGCCGCCGCGGGCGATCACGATTACGTCCACCTCGGGATCGCCGTCCAGAACGCGCAGTTCCTCGACGATCTGGGACACCGCGGTGGGGCCCTGCACCGCGGTGTTTCGGATCTCAAAGCGCACCGCCGGCCAGCGACCGGCGGCCACCGTGGTCACATCGTGTTCGGCAGCCCCGCCGCGGCCGGTGATCAGTCCGATGAGGTTGGGCAGAAACGGCAGCGGGCGCTTGAGTCGGGGGTCGAACAGACCTTCGGCATCGAGCAGTTTTCGCAGCCGCTCGATACGCTCCAGCAGCTCTCCCAGGCCGACTGCCCGAATCTGGTTGAGCCGCAGCGAGAACGAACCTCGACCGGTGTAGAACTGGGGCTTTCCGCGTACCACCACCTGTGTGCCTTCGGTGATCTTCACCGGGGCCTTGCGTACCAGCTCGGCACCGCAGCTGACGTTGAGCGACATGTCGGCAGCCGGGTCGCGAAGCACCATGAAAGCGGTCGAGTTGCGGACCTTGATCTCGGTTAGTTGACCCTCCACCCACACCATGCCAAGTTTGTCGATCCACTTCGCCACCCGGATGGCCACCGCGCGGACCGGGAACGGGTTGTCAGCGGATCCATCCGGAGCACCGGCTGGTGTTCTGCTCACTTGGCGGTCGCGCGGGTGATCCTGTTGGCCAGCAGCGTCTGGAACGGTGCGCGCGCTTTGGCGGCCTCCTCGTATGTCAGCAGCGCCTGCAGATCGGCGACCGTCAGAGACGTCAAACGGGCACGCAGCTGGGCCAGGGTCAGCGACTCGTAATCCATCTCCACGGCGACCGGGGGCGGCTCGGGCGCAGTTTTCGGGGTGCTTTTCGGCGCGGCATCGGACTTGGTGGACTTGGTGGGCTTGGTGATGCTGTCGGTCACCGAGTAGAGCGCAAAACGTCCCTCGGTCTGCCGCTCGCCGTTGGCCGGCGGGTCCTCGGCGGGCAGGTCCTCATCGAAGGTCGCCCAGTCCGGTTGCTCGTCCTTCGGCGGGAAGATGGTTTCGAGGGCGGCGTCGCCCTTGATCGCGAGACCTGCGAGGTCCTGCTGCATCTTCATCACGATCTGGGCCACAGTGCTGGCCACTGTCATCGGATACATGATGATCGTCTGCGGCAGCCTGCGGGTCTCCTCGATGGCGATCACGGCGGCGCCGACCAGAAGACGAATTCCGTAGGGAGCAGTTGCCATGCGCACTAGAGTACGGTGGACTCGTCCGGGCGGGGGAGAACGTACCCTGATGCCATGTCGTCAACCATCAATATGGGGATTCCGGGCGTGACCGGCCTGCCAGCACACCGTGGCGACAAGCGGGTGCTGTTGGCAGAGCCACGGGGATACTGCGCGGGGGTCGACCGCGCCGTCGAGACTGTCGAACGGGCCCTGGAGCGTCACGGCGCTCCGGTGTACGTGCGCCATGAGATCGTTCACAACCGCCACGTAGTCGACACGTTGGCCCAGCGGGGTGCGGTATTCGTCGCAGAGGCCGATGAGGTGCCGGAGGGCTCGATCGTGGTGTTTTCCGCGCATGGCGTGGCGCCGACCGTGCGGGAATCAGCCGCCGAGCGTGAGCTCGAGGTGATCGACGCCACCTGCCCGTTGGTGACCAAGGTGCATAACGAGGTGAAGAGGTTTGCCCGGGAGGACTACGACATCCTGCTCATCGGCCACGAGGGACATGAGGAGGTCATCGGCACCGCCGGCGAGGCGCCGGATCACGTGCAACTGGTCGACGGGCCGGATGGTGTGGCCCGCGTCACGGTGCGCGACGAGGACAAGGTGATCTGGCTGTCGCAGACCACCCTGAGCGTCGACGAGACGATGGAAACCGTCGCCCAACTCCGCGAGCGGTTCCCTAAACTGCAGGATCCGCCCAGCGACGATATCTGCTACGCGACCCAGAACCGTCAGCTCGCGGTGAAAGCTATGGCACCCGAGTGCGACCTGGTGGTCGTCGTCGGATCCCGCAACTCCTCGAACTCAGTTCGCCTGGTGGAAGTCGCCCTAGGGGCCGGCGCGGCAGCGGCCCATCTGGTGGATTACGCCGACGACCTCGATCCGTCGTGGCTGGAGGGCGCGATGACGGTTGGGGTCACCTCCGGAGCGTCGGTCCCGGAGATCCTGGTCAGCGGCGTGTTGGACCGGCTGGCCGAATACGGCTACGACACGGTCCAGACCGTCACCACGGCCAACGAAACAACGGTGTTCGCGCTGCCGCGGGAAGTCCGTCGCGCGCGCTCCTGATCGGCTAGCGGACCGGCCGGTTCCGGCGATCCTCCGGGTAGTCCAGCTCAGGTCCGGCATCTCGATATCGCACCCGGGACACCGGGTGGCGGTTCGCATCCGAAGTACGGGGGGGCGGTCGGCGACGTGGCCCCTGGGGCGGATAGGGGTCATGCGCGGGGCGGGGACGGTAGCCGCGGTCCGGAGGCTCAGGGGTGCGCGGCGCGTAACCGCCGGAACGGCCCGGTCGTGGCGGGTAGTCATCCCGGTAATCGCGGCGCTCCCGAGTTTCTCGCCGCGGATCCCAGGTTTCGCGCCGCGGTGGTTGGGCCGTTCGACGCGGCTCGCGTTGTTCTCTGGGTTCGCGGGATCGACGGCGCGATTCAGCGTCTTGTGCAGGACGCCGCCTGGGTGGAGCCTCGACGGTGTCAGCGCGGCGCGGCCCGTTTCGGCGGGACCCCGTCGCCGCGCGCTCACGCGGCTGTCGAGCCCGACGTGCCGGTGTCTTGCGGTCGATTCCGTGCCGCGCCCGGCCGGCCGGGCGGGCGGACTCATCGCCGGCGGCCGGGCGCGTTGTACCGTCCCCGGCCAGGGCCGCCGACAGCCTGGCGGTCAGACCGGCGAGTAGACCGGGCCGTGGGGAATCGGCGGAAGCCACAGCAGCCACAGGAGTCGCAGAAGCCGCACCCTGCGGCTCAACTGGAGTCGATATCGCCACATACCAGCGAACCAACCCGATGAGTAACGCCGTAGCGGAGGTGAACAGCATCAGCGGGAAGCGCTCGATCAGCGGGTAGCCGCAGCTGATCACAATGTCCTTGGGTCCGTTGAGCGCCGAACCCTGCATGAGGAAATACGCCAGCGGTACCGCGACGAACAAGAGCAGCGGCGGCTGGATGATGGCGGTGAAGATGGCCGACTGCCGGACGGCGAGCGTCGCGGCGATACAGCCCAGCGCGTAGCAGACCGCGAAGACCGTCCCCAGTTCCTGTTTCCCGGAACCAGCCTCGAAGGCGAAACCGGCCAACGTAGCCAGCACCGCAATGAGGACCGCGCCCCACCACGGCACACCTCGGTGGTGCGGGAACGCGGAGGCATGGTCGGCACGCACCGTCCGCTGATTTGGCACCCCCTGACCGTACCGGTTGAGACCACCGGAATGCGGCCAGCACGCGCTGGCGTGCCCGAGGCGCGACGGCCGGGTGGCGGTTTCTCCTAGACTAGTGAACCCGTGAGCCTGAGCCTGGGAATAGTCGGTCTGCCCAATGTCGGTAAATCGACCTTGTTCAACGCGCTGACCAGCAATGACGTACTGGCGGCCAACTACCCGTTCGCCACCATTGAGCCGAATGAGGGTGTAGTGCCGTTGCCTGATCCGCGGCTGGCGCAGCTGGCTGAAATCTTCTCATCGGAGCGCATACTTCCGGCGCCGGTGACTTTCGTCGATATCGCCGGCATCGTCAAAGGGGCCTCCGAAGGGGCGGGCCTGGGCAACAAGTTCCTGGCCAATATTCGGGAGTGCGACGCCATTTGCCAAGTCGTCCGGGTCTTCGCCGACGATGACGTCGTGCATGTCGACGGTGCGGTCGACCCCCGTTCGGATATCGAGATCATCGAGACCGAGCTGATCCTCGCGGACCTGCAGACCTTGGAGAGGGCGCTACCGAGGCTGGAGAAAGAGGCGCGTAACAGCAAGGATCGCAAACCGGTTCACGATGCGGCGGTGATCGCCCATCAGGTGCTCAACGAGGGCGTCACATTGTTCGCCGGGAGCGCCCGGGTAGACGGCACATTACTGGCCGAGTTGCACCTGCTGACCACAAAGCCCTTCCTCTATGTGTTCAACGCAGATGAGACGCTTCTCAGCGACGAGGCCAGGATCGCCGAGTTGCGGGCCTTGGTGGCACCTGCCGACGCGGTGTTCCTCGACGCCAAGATCGAAGCCGAATTGCAGGAACTCGACGACGAGTCCGCCGCCGAGTTACTGGAGTCGATCGGTCAGCACGAACGCGGTCTCGACGCGCTGGCCCGCGCCGGATTTCATACGCTGAAGCTGCAGACCTACCTGACCGCCGGCCCCAAGGAGGCCCGCGCCTGGGTGATCCGTCAGGGCGACACGGCACCGTGTGCGGCCGGGGTGATTCATACCGACTTCGAAAAAGGCTTCATCAAGGCTGAGGTGGTTACGTTCGATGACCTGATCGCGGCCGGGTCGATGGCCGCCGCCAAAGCCGCCGGGAAGGTCCGGATCGAAGGCAAGGACTATGTGATGGCCGATGGCGATGTGGTGGAGTTCCGGTTCAACGTGTGATCTGTCCGCCTGCTGTCAGCACTCCGGGGCTCCGCCGGAACGCCGCGGCGTTGGTGTCAGCGGGTCAAGAACTCGACAACGACGCCGGTGAATGCGTCATTGTCGTCCCCGGCGGCGGTGTGGCCCGCGTCGGAGAGTTCGATGAAGTCCGCCTGCGGCACCTTGGCCAGAAAATCGGCGACCCCCTCCTCGCTGACCACGTCTGACAGCTTGCCGCGAATCAGCAGGATCGGGATCTTCAGGCCGATCGCTGCCCGCTCCAGAACGTCCGCCTCCGCAAACGCTCCGTCGCTGGCGGATGTGACGAATGCGGGATCCCAGTGCCAATGCCATCGGCCGGCGCGGTAGCGAAGATTCTTCTTGAGACCATCCAGTTTCCGAGGCCGTTTCCGGTGCGGCAGATAGTCAGCGATCGCGTCGGCGGCATCGTCGAGGCTCACGAACCCGTTCACATGACGGGACATGAAGTCGCCGATTCGGGAAGTACCCGCTTGCTCGTATCTCGGTACCACGTCGACCAGCACGAGTTTGGTCACCGCTCGGGGCCCAAGTCGGTCGGCTAACAGCAGTCCGGTCATTCCGCCCATACTTGCCCCGATCAGCGTCACCGGCCGACCGATCTGATCGACCACCGCTGCCACGTCGCCTACCAGAGCGTCGAGGGAGTACTCGGCGTTCGGCGCGCGGTCGCTGTCGCCGTGGCCCCGGGCGTCGAGGGCGACGACGTGAAAGCCGTTAGCGGCCAGCACCGCTCCGGTGTTTTTCCAGGACAGCCGGTTCTGGCCGCCGCCGTGCAGTAGCAGGATCGTGGGGCGCCCGGGATCGGGGACACTGGTTTTCCACTCGTCGGCGACGAGGGTCAGGTCATCTCTGCCGCGAAACTCCACGGTTTTGACGCCCATGAGCGTCTCCTCTCCGGCGGGTGTGCACCGCAGGTTACCGCCGTGGGATGACGGTAGCCTTGCGGCCCAGTACGGAGGTGGACCCGTACCTCTCGCAGAGGAGCCGCCATGGCCGACGGAGCCGATGAGACGGCGGACACTCCCTCGACGGCGAGCCGGTCGCCGGCTTCGGCGTCGCCCTACCGGCGGTGCCGCTGGGGGATCGTTGGTCTGGTGGCGTTAGTGCTGCTCACTGCGGTGTTGGGCTGGCGGGATATCCAGATTCGCCGCAGCGAGCACACGCGCGTAACCATGGTGGCGGCCGGGGAGGCGGGTGTCCTGGCGCTGACCACTGTCGACTACGAGCGTGTCGACGCCGACGTGCAGCGCATCCTGGACACCTCCACCGGGACCTTTCGCGACGATTTCGCCCGGCGTGCGCAGTCCTTCAAGGATGCCGCCCGCAAGGCGGGCTCGAAGTCGGTGGGAACCGTCACCGAGGCAGGCCTGGAGTCCGTCACCGGCGACCTGGGTCGTGTTCTGGTGTCTCTGATCGTCATGACGTCGAACCGCGGGGCCCCCGAACGACACCCCAAAGCCTGGCGTACCCGGGTCAGCGTCATCCGGGACGGCGGCACGTTCAAAGTCTCGGCAGTGGAGTTCATCCCGTGAGCCTGATCGCTCGCGTACACCTGACCGGGCAGCTCCGCGCCGGCCACACACGGCAAGGTATCGCGGCCGGGCGCAGGTCTGTGTTGACCAAAGCAGGGCGGCCGTGAAAGCCGCCCCGCTCCAGCGCAGCTCAAGTGTGCCGGTCAGGATGGAGCCGTCTGGCAGATGGTGGCGGCTCTGTGGCTGCACGCCACGGCAGCGAGCCACCAGGAAGGAGGCCGACAATGTCCGAGCCGCGCTGGATTGACGTCACCGCGCCCGCGGTACAGTTGAGGGCGCTGACCTGGGGGCCCGACGACGGCCCAATCGCGCTCTGCCTGCACGGATTTCCCGACACGGCCTACGGTTTCCGGAAACTGGCGCCACACCTGGTGGAGGCCGGGTACCGGGTGATAGCGCCCTTCATGCGGGGTTACGTGCCTTCGTCGCTGCCGGCGGACGGCGCCTATCATCTTGGGGCGTTGATGGACGATGCCCTGCAGGTGTACGCCGCGAACGATCCAGGCGTGGACGATGTGGTGATTGGTCACGATTGGGGGGCGGTCGCGGCAACCGGCTTGGCCGCCATGCCGGGCAGTCCCTTTCGTCAGGCTGTGGTGATGTCGGTGCCGCCTGCGGCGATACTTCGCACCGGCGGCGCGAAGCTGTTTCGGCTGATCCCCCGTCAGCTGATCCGTAGTTGGTACATGGGCTATTTTCAACTCCCGTTCGCGCCCGAGCGCTCAGAATCGTGGATCGTGCCGCTGCTGTGGCGGCGCTGGTCGCCCGGATACCCCGCCGCACAGGACCTCCGGCATGTCGACGCCGCCATCGGGGCGCCGGATCGCTGGCGAGCGGCACTCGGCCCCTACCGCGCGACACTGCGCAACCAACGGCCCCCGGCCCGGTATGCCGAACTGCACCGATGGTGGACCGAACCGCCGAGAGTTCCCACGTTATACCTGCATGGAGCCGACGATGGTTGTGTCACAGCGCAATTCACGCGCTTCGTGCCGTCCGGGTTACCCGCGGGCAGTGATGCGGCCGTTGTGCCACGCGCGGGGCACTTCCTTCAACTTGAAGCGCCTGCCGAAGTTGGTCATCGGATACTGGAGTTCCTCAGGGCCCAGACTGGTCCGGTTTGAGCTGCGGGATGCCGCGTGCCAGCAGAGGCAGCAGCAGCCGCCGCGGAGTCAGGTAGTTCACAGCGGCCGCCACCCGATTCAGCCGGCCCGGCACGATCACTGCTCGACCGGCGGCGAGTCCGTCGACCCCCGCGCGGGCAACCTCACGTGCTGGAACCCACAGTGGGCGGGGCATCAATTTCTCGGCCTGATCGTCCGGGAATCCGGCCCGCTCACCGAAACCGGTATGCACTGGCCCCGGACACAAGGCCGCGGCCCTCACCCCGGTGCCGATCAGTTCGGTCCGCAGGGCGTGCGTGTAGGACAGCACGAACGCCTTTGCGGCGCCGTATACCGCGCCGCCGGGAAGTGGACCGAACGCGCCCACCGACGCGACGTTGAGCACCCCGCCGTGTCCGCGGCCGACCATGTCCGGGACGAACCGGATACACAGGTCCACCACGGCCGCCACGTCCACCTCGATGACGTTGCGCTCGGCATTGGGATCGGCACGCTGCTGTGGTCCCATGGCTGCCAGCCCGGCATTGTTCACCAGGGTGTCAATCTGTAATTCCAGCGCGGCTAGCCGGCCGGGTAGTGCCGCCCGCTCCGCGCCCTGGGAAAGGTCAGCCGGTATCACCGAGGCGCGGTCGCCGAGTTCGGCGGCCAGTGCGTTCAGCCGGTCAGCACGTCGTGCCACCAAGACCACGTACCTGCCCCGCCGATGCAGTTCGCGGGCGATCTCGGCGCCGATACCCGATGATGCGCCGGTCACCAGAGCGGCTGACTGCATGACGAAATCCTAGACCGGTGAGAATGGCCGCATGCGAGCGATGGCGGCGGCTGACGCGCAGCTGTTCTGGCTCTCCTCGTTGGTTCCCAACGATCAGTTCCTGCTCTACGCGTTCGATGGGACGCCCCGCCATATCGGCGAGGTGATCGCCGACATACGGGGCCGCGCCCGGAGCTGCCCGGAACTCGGACTCCGTCCGGTCGACGACTGCCGGTGGCGCTATCCGCGATGGGAATCGGTGGTGCCGATCGAGGACCAGTTCGTCATCCACGCCCCGGTCGGGCAGGATTGGCGGGACTGGCAGGCCGCCCTGGACCTGGTGGGGCGCCTGGCTCAACTCGACCAGGACCGGATGGCCTGGCGAGTCCATATTCTTCCGCGGGTGCGGGGTATCCCCGCACCGGAGGCCCCGGCGCCGGTGGCCGGGTCGGTCGTGGTGGTGCAGATCGCGCACTCGTTGGGTGACGGGAACCGGTCGGCGGCGCTGGCGGCCACGCTGCTTGGCCGCCGGCAGCCCGTTCGGCCCGTCGACCGCCCTGACCGCGGTGTGCTCCTGTGGCGTGCGGCGGTCGCTGCGCGCGCGCACCGGCGGCTGATTCGCGAGGTCGGTACCGGCCTGGCCGCGCCGCCCGGGGAGCCCCGCCCGGTGCTGGGTGTCAACGCCGGCCGACGCAGGACCGCCGCCGTTCGTACGGTGGTGCTGAACCGCGCCCGGTTGCCCGGTCCGACCGTCACCGTCGGCGCCCTGGTGGCGATCGCCGATGCACTTGGTGGTTACCTCGCCGACCGGGGGGAGGACATCAGTCGGCTGGGTGCCGAAGTCCCGATGTCCACCGGCCCAGCGCTGCGGGCCCACAACAACTTTCGCAATGTCGGTATCGACCTTCTCCCCGAGGCCGGTCCCGCCGAGCGCGCCGACCGCATCGCGGCACAGCTGGCTGGGCACCGTCGGCGCGGTGAGCATCCGGCGATGCGGGCCTCGGCAGCGGCATTCGCCTCCGTGCCGGCCCCGGTATTGCGCTGGGGTGTCGGGCGCTTCGACCCGGAAGCGCGTTCACCCGTTGTTTCCGGGCACACCGTGGTCTCCAGCGTTAACCGGGGCCCCGCTGACCTCATGTTCGGCGGTAATCGGGTAGTGATGACCGCAGGGTATCCGGCGTTATCGCCGATGATGGGACTCACCCACGGTGTGCACGGGATCGGCGACACCATTGCGATCAGCGTCCACGCCGACCCCGCAATCGTCGAGGTTGATCAATACCTCGATCGGCTGGTCCGGGCCGTCGGTGCTGATCGCTGAACGCCCCTGCCGCACGAGCAGACGCAAACTCGCACCTTTTCCGCCCGAAACGTGCGATTTTGTGTCTGCTCGCGGATATGAAGGAGACGTGGGATTTCTCAAACAGGCCACCGGGGAGTTCGAACGGGGTCATGTCGATGGTGACGACATGGTGGCCCGGCAACCCTGGGATGACGATGTCCCCGTCCACCTGGACCCAGGTTGACCAAACGGTTGGTTGGTCTGTCAGAATTGGCTCTGCAGATATCCACGTGAGGAGAAACCCATGGCGGAAGCGGTAATCGTCGAGGCGGTGCGGGCGCCGGTCGGCAAACGCAACGGTGGCCTGTCCGGTGTGCACCCGGCCGAACTCTCTGCCCAGGTGCTCAGTGGGCTGGCGGATCGGGCCGGGGTGGACCCGGAAGTCATCGACGATGTCATCTGGGGTTGTGTGATGCAGGCCGGCGAACAGGCCCTCGATATCGCCCGTACCGCACTACTCACCGCAGGCTGGCCCGAGACTGTCCCCGGTGTGACGGTGGATCGGCAATGTGGATCGAGCCAGCAGTCGGTGCATTTTGCTGCCGCCGGTGTGGTGGCCGGCCACTATGACGCAGTGGTCGCCGGCGGAGTGGAGTCGATGTCACGGACTCCGATGGGAGCCTCGTTAGCCAACGGCGGCAACCCGTACCCGGCCCGGTTCAAAACCCGCTACTCGCGTACCCCCAACCAGGGCATCGGTGCGGAGATGATGGCGCACAAGTGGGGTCTGACCCGCACCATGCTCGACCAGTTCTCGCTGGATTCGCACGAGAAGGCGGCCAAGGCACAGGATTCCGGCGCTTTCGGGGACCAGATTCTTGGTATCACTGACCCGGACGGCAATGTAGTACTTCAGGATGAGGGCATCCGCCGCGGCACCACGCTGGAAAAGATGGCGCAACTGAAGCCGGCGTTTTCCGAGGACGGTGTGATTCACGCGGGCAACTCCTCGCAGATCTCCGACGGTTCAGCGGCTCTGCTGTTCATGTCCGCGGAGAAGGCGAAGGCGTTGGGCCGCAGACCGATCGCCAGGGTCCATACCGCCGTGCTGGCGGGTGCCGATCCAGTGATGATGTTGTCCGCGCCGATCCCGGCGACTCAGAAAGCGTTGGCGCGCTCCGGCTTGAGCCTGGACGACATCGGGGTGTTCGAGGTCAACGAGGCGTTTGCCCCGGTTCCGATGGCCTGGCTGAAGGAGATCGGCGCCGACGAGTCGAAGCTCAACCCCAACGGGGGCGCTATCGCGCTGGGTCATCCGCTCGGCGGGTCTGGAGCGCGGATCATGACGACGATGCTGTATCACATGCGGGACAACGGAATTCGCTATGGTCTGCAGACCATGTGCGAAGGCGGCGGCCAGGCCAACGCCACGATTCTGGAGCTGCTGTAGTCATGTCGGAGAACACCAACAGCGGAGTCGTGACCGAAGTTCGGGGGAACACCCTGATCATCACCATCAACCGGCCGGAAGCCCGTAACGCGGTCAACGCGGCGGTGAGCATCGGCCTCGGCGACGCGTTACAGCAGGCTCAGGATGCCCCGCAGATCTGGGCCGTGATCATCACCGGAGCGGGTGACAAGTCCTTCTGCGCCGGGGCGGATCTCAAGGCGATCTCGCGGGGCGAGAACATCTTCCACCCACAGCACCCGGAGTGGGGTTTCGCGGGCTGCGTGCAGCACTTCATCGACAAACCGGTGATCGCCGCGGTGAACGGCACCGCCCTTGGCGGAGGGAGCGAGCTGGCTCTGGCCAGCGATCTCGTCATCGCACAGTCCGACGCGCGGTTCGGCTTGCCCGAGGTCAAACGGGGCCTGGTCGCGGCGGCCGGCGGCATGTTCCGGATCGTCGACCAGCTACCGCGCAAAATCGCCATGCAGTTGGTGCTGACCGGCGAGCCGATCAGCGCGGAGGAGGCCCTGCGCTGGGGTCTGATCAACCAGGTCGTGCCGGCCGGCACCCGGGTGCTCGACGAGGCCGTGGCACTGGCTGAACGGATCACCGTCAACGCACCACTGGCCGTTCAGGCCAGCAAGCGCGTGGCGGCCGGGGCCGATGACGGTGTCATCACCGCCGAAAGAGCCGCTTGGGACCGGTCGAACCGCGAGATGAAGGTGGTCTTCCGATCCGAGGATGCCATGGAAGGGCCGATGGCCTTCGCCGAGAAGCGCGCTCCCGTGTGGAAGGCGCGCTAAGCCGGCTGAAGGGTCGGTCCTAACCGGCCGGTGTCGCGGTGGTCGTCGCAGTATCGGCCGCGGGGGACTCCGTCGCGGTTGTCGGCGCCGCCGTCGTCGTGGCGGTCGTGGCGGTCGGTGGCTCGGACGTCGACGCTTCGGTCTCCGAGGTCTCGGTGCCGGATGTCTCGGTGCTTGACGTCGGGGTCGTCGGCGCGCCTGCCTCGGCGGCCGGTGTCGGCGGGATCAGCACCTCGTCGATCATGTAGATGTAGGCGCCGCGGGCGGTGTAGGCACACACCACCCGGTTGTCGTTGACGGTGATGTCGCCACCCTCGCCGGCCACGACGATGTCCCTGCCGTCTTGGGTGGGCATGGTGCCCTCGACATCATTGGGACCCAGGTAGCCCAGGACCATGTGGTAGAAGAGCACCGGCAGCAGGACCACCGGGTCGACCTTGAGGACCTCCAGGGTGGTCGGATCCAGCTTTTCGAACGCCGCGTTGGTCGGGGCGAAAACGACGTAGGGACCGCCATCGAGCACGCTGACGATGTTGATATCGGGGTTGAGTTCGCCGGAGATGAACCCGCTGAAGGTGCTCAGTTCGGGATTGCTGGCGATCGCCTCAGAGGCCGTCTGCAGGGCCATCGAGTCGATTGAGCCGGTCCCGGTGGGGAATTGGTTGCGGTAGTCGTCGCAGCCGGGCCCCTGCGGATCGGGGACCTTCGTGGAGGTCGGGGCCGCCGTGGTGGCGGGAGTCGCGGCCGGGGTGGGTTCGACCGGTTCGGGGGTGGGGTCGGCGTAGGCCTGGACGGCCGTCGGGATCGCGACGGTGATCGCGGCGATCGCCGCGGCGACGCCAAGGGTCTTGGTACGAATACTCACCGGTGTCTCCTGGTTCATCGTCGTCCCGGCGGAAGGCCGTGACGCCCCTGGCATCGTAAACGGACCGGGTTTCGTTACCCAAAACGGGAGAATCGGCCCCAAGTGCCGGCTGGAACCGCCGAGTGAGCGTGAAACCGCTGCTCGCTGTGATCGATGTGTGTCCGGCCTTACGATGCGGGGTATGGGTGATTTTGGCGCCGGGCCGCTAACCGTCCGCATTCGGGGGTTCAGCCCGGAGGTCGATCCGGATGCCTGGGTGGCCCCGAACGCCAGCCTGATCGGGCAGGTGCGCCTCGCGGCGCGGTCCAGTGTCTGGTACTCCGCCACCCTGCGGGCCGAGGCCGAGCCGATCGAAATCGGCCCCGGCACCAATGTTCAGGATGGGGCGGTCGTCCACGTCGACCCGCAGTACCCGGTCCGAGTCGGCGCCGGGGTGAGCGTCGGGCACAACGCGGTGCTGCACGGCTGCACCGTCGAGGACGCCGCGCTGATCGGAATGGGAGCCACCGTCCTCAACGGCGCGGTGGTCGGTGCCGGCGCACTGGTGGCCGCCGGCGCCCTGATCCCCCAGGGAATGGTGGTGCCACCCGGGATGCTGGTGGCCGGTGTGCCCGGCCGGGTACGCCGCGAACTCACCGCCGATGAACTCGCCGGCAACCGAAATAACGCCGCAGTCTACGAACTGCTGGTCGACCTCCACCGCGAAGCCACCTAGTGCTCCGGCGGAGGCGGACGTCAGCCTTGTGTCATTCATTCGGATGAATTTGTTTCGTACGGTGGGAGAGATGCGCATCGAGGAGATCCGGGCGGCTGCGGTGAAAGTGGCTGTGCCGCATCAGGAATGGCCATCGGTGGTGCGCCGCCGCCGGGTCATCGTCTGCTTGGTGCTGGTTGCCGGCGCTGCGCTGATGGCCCATTCCCTCCATCAACGGCCCGGGGCGGCGTCGTTCTACTGGTCCACCATGTCGCTGGCGGCGGTCTGGACTCTGGGATCCCTGCTGTCCGGTCCGTTGCACCTCGGCAGCATCAGTTGGCGGGGCCGCAACCAGCGGCCGGTGATCACCGGGATCATGATGGGTCTGCTACTTGGCGGGATATTTCTTGCCGGCGGCCTGGTAGTTCGCCACATCCCGGCGGTCGCCGAACGGATCACCCGGGTCCTGGAGTACACCAACCACGGTCCGCTGCTGCTGATCGTGCTCATCGCACTGGTGAACGGTATCGCCGAGGAGCTCTTCTTCCGCGGTGCGCTGTTCACCGCACTGGGCGGGTTCTACCCGGTGATCATCTCGACGTTGTTGTATGCGGTCGCGACCTCGGCTACCGGCAATCCGATGCTGGGGTTCGCCGCTCTGGTGCTGGGCGCCGTGTGCGCGTGGCAGCGCCGCGCTACCGGGGGTGTGTTAGCGCCGGTGCTCACCCACCTGGTGTGGGGCCTCATGATGGTGCTGGCACTTCCACCGATCTTCGGCATGTAACGCAGGCAGCCTCAGACGTCGGCCAAATCAGGCGTCGGCCAAATTAGACGTCGGTGAAACTCGGCTTGCGGCGCTGCTGGAATGCTTTGGTGCCTTCGGCGAAGTCGCGGGCCTTGATGAGAACACTCTGCCCCTCGGTCTCGCGGCCGATCGCGGCTTCCAGTTCGGCCAGTGTCGCGGCGTTGATGGCCTGCTTGGTTTTCGCCAGAGCGACCGCCGGACCGGATCTCAGCCTATCGATGACCGCCGCCACACCGGCCTCCAAATCATCGTCTGGGTACACCGCGCTGACCAATCCGCACTCGGCGGCGTCCGTGGCGCTGAGGCGTTCGGCCAACAGGGCCATCCGCATGGCCCGGATTCGTCCGATGGCGGCGGCGACCAGAGCCGTCGCCCCACCGTCGGGCATCAGGGCGATCCTGGTGAACGCCAACAGAAAGAACGAGGTTTCCGAGGCCAAAACGACATCGCCGGCCAATGCCAGCGAGACACCCACGCCGGCGGCCGCGCCGTGCACGACGGCGACCACCGGCTTGGGCGAGGCGACGAGTGACCGCACGGCGCGATTGGCCGCCAGCAACAGGGTGTCGACCTCCGCCGTTTCGGCCGTCGTTTTCGCCGTCGTTTTCGCGGTGGCCTGATCTTCGGCCCCGATACCCGCGCCGGAGCAGAAACCGCGTCCCGCCCCCTGCAGGCGTATGACTCTCACATCCGGGTCGTCGGCCGCCCGATCCACCGCATCGGCCACGGTGACGAGCATGTCCTCGGTCAGCGAGTTGAGGCTGCCCGGCCGGTTCAGCGTGAGCGACAGGACGTTGCCTTCCAGCGAGATGGCGAGGTCGTCGATACCGGTGTAGGAGGTCACAGGCCAACACGGTACAAAGAGGACACTTTCTGCGACGAACAGGCGGTGCGGTTATGGCGGGACCACTGGATGGCGTTCGGGTCGTCGAACTTGCCGGGATCGGCCCCGGGCCGCATGCCGCGATGATCCTCGGCGACCTCGGCGCCGACGTGGTCCGCGTCGAACGGCCGAGCAAGGTGCCCGATCCGGCGCCGAGTCAGGACTACCTGCTGCGCAACCGCCGTTCGGTGACAGCGGATCTCAAGAGTGAACGGGGCCGCGAGAAGGTGTTGGCACTGATCGCCAAGGCCGACGTGCTCATCGAGGGTTTCCGGCCCGGGGTCACCGAACGCCTCGGTCTGGGCCCGCAGGACTGCGCCAAGCTGAACGGGCGGCTCATCTACGCCCGGATGACGGGCTGGGGCCAGACCGGGCCGCGCAGTCAGCGTTCCGGTCATGACATGAACTACATCTCGCTCAACGGAGTCCTCCATGCCATCGGCCGGGCGGGGGAACGGCCGGTGCCCCCGTTGAACCTGGTCGGCGACTTCGGCGGCGGTTCGATGTTCCTGCTTGTCGGTATCCTCTCCGCGCTCTACGAGCGGGAACGGTCTGGCCACGGTCAGGTGATCGACGCCGCGATGGTCGACGGCTCCGCCGTGTTGGCCCAGATGATGTTTGCCTTCCGCCACACCGGTCTGTGGAGCGACGTGCGGGGAACCAACCTGCTCGACACCGGCGCGCCGTACTACGACGTCTACGAATGCGCAGACGGCCGCTACGTCTCGGTGGGCTCCATCGAGCCCCAGTTCTACGCCGAATTGCTGCAGAAACTGGGCCTCGATTCGGCGGGCCTGCCGGAACAGAACGACATCAGCAGTTGGCCGGAGTTGCGCGCAAGGCTCACCGAGACTTTCCTCGCCCATGGTCGCGACCACTGGGCGCAGGTCTTCGCAGACAGTGACGCCTGCGTGGCGCCGATCCTGTCCTTCGCCGAGATCGAAGCCGAACCGCACAACACCGAGCGCGGCAGCTTCTACAAGGTGGGTGATTCGATTTTTCCGATGCCGGCCCCGAGGTTTTCCCGGACCCAGCCCGGGGTGCCCACCCCACCGCGCGCGCCGGGCGAGGATGACGATGCCGTGCTGCGGGACTGGCGCTAAGTGACATGCTGCGGGACTGGCGCCAAGTGGTTGGTGCCGCCAAGTGATTGGTATAGTCCCCAACCAACCAGTAGGTCGACCAGAAGGGAACGTGGGCAGTGGAGATTAATGACACGGTCGCCGTCGTCACCGGTGGAGCGTCCGGGCTAGGCCTGGCCACCGCCAATGCACTGCTCGGCGAGGGCGCCAAAGTCGTGATCCTCGACCTGCCCAGTTCCAAGGGGGCGGAGGTTGCGAACGAGCTCGGCGATCGGGCGCGGTTCGCACCGGCTGACGTCACCGACGAGGAGGCGGTAGCCAACGCGCTCGACCTCGCCGAGACGCTGGGTCCGGTCCGCATCGTGGTCAACTGCGCCGGCACCGGCGACGCAATCCGGGTTTTGGGCAAGGGCGGGGTCTATCCGCTGGACAAGTTCGCCCGCATCGTCAACATCAACCTGATCGGCACTTTCAACGTGTTGCGACTCGGTGCCGAGCGGATGGCCAAGACCGAACCCGCCGGTGAGGAGCGGGGCGTGATCATCAACACCGCCTCGGTGGCTGCGTTCGACGGACAGATCGGCCAGGCCGCCTACTCGGCCTCCAAGGGCGGCGTGGTCGGTATGACCCTGCCCATCGCTCGTGACCTGGCCGGCAAGCAGATCCGGGTCGTCACCATCGCTCCCGGCCTGTTCGACACGCCTCTGCTCGCGGGACTGCCGGAACCGGCCAAAGCCTCGCTGGGGGCGCAGGTTCCGCACCCCTCGCGGTTGGGCAAGCCCAGCGAATACGGTGCGCTTGCGGTGCACATCGTGCAGAACTCCATGCTCAACGGCGAGGTAATTCGACTCGACGGCGCCATCCGCATGGCACCGCGGTGAACTGACCCGCAGCACCGGGCGGTGGCGATCCTCAAAGGCGGCGGTCGGTGTTGGTCTGAAACTGCAGAGACGACCACAGCAGAGACGGCAACCGCAGAAACGACAACCGCAAAAACAACAACCGCAAAAACAACAATGCCCGCCTGGTCTCCAGGCGGGCATTTTCGGCCTCAGGTGCCGAATCCGGCTCGACGGTATCGAGACCTCCGAAACCGCGGGCCGGCGGTCAGCCGGGGCGTCTACGTTCCGGAAAGCCTCGGCCGGAACCGAAGCGGTTAGCTGGCGTTGGCCAGCGGCGACGGGTCCTCGAACTGCTCGGAGGTGTCGCCCTCCACGAGGAAGTCGCCGTGATAGAGGGCTTCGAAGTCAACTTTGATGACATCGGCACTGGTGTCGTCGATCCACATATTCAGAACTGTATTGGTGTGCTCTAAGGAGACTTTGAGTCACGTTTCGGAAATTGGTGGCAATCCTTACCGGCGGGTAACAGCGCACTGCGGGGTTTGACCTGCCGCCGAGGCGCACACCACACTTGGGCCATCCGGCGGTTTGCTGGCAGAGGGGAAGGGTGACGGGTGTGCTGCAGCTGATCGCCCGGCTCGCTATCCGCTCCCCGCGGCGGATCCTGGCGCTCGCGGCACTGCTGGCCGCCGCGACCGCGGTGCTCGGTATCCCGGTCGCCAACCATCTCTCGGCCGGCGGGTTCCAGGATCCGGGGTCCGAATCCGCGCTGGCGTCGAAGCTGCTCAACGAGAAGTTCGAGCAAAGCGACCAGAAGCTGTTCATCACTGTTTCCGATCCGGCCGGAGCCACCAGTGCGGGTGCCCGCGCAGCGGGATCCGATATCGTCGCCAGGCTTGATACCTCGCCCAACGTGCTGACTGTGACATCGCCGTGGACATCACCGCCTGCGGCCGCGGCCGAACTGCTCAGCACCGACGGCAGGACCGGGCTGATCATCGCCACCATGGCCGGTGGCGAGAACGAGGCACCCGGATACGCGGCCGAGCTCGCCGAACCGGTGGTCGGCGACCGTGACGGGCTGAGTATCCGGGCCGGCGGTACCGCATTGATCTACGACCAGATCAACATTCAGACCAAGCATGATCTGCTGCGGATGGAGGCCATCGCCATTCCGCTGAGCTTCCTGGTGCTGGTATGGGTGTTCGGCGGTCTGGTCGCCGCCTCATTGCCGATGGTGGTCGGTCTGATGGCAATCCTGGGTGCGATGGCAGTGCTGCGGCTGATCACCGCGTTCAGCGAGGTGTCGATTTTCGCATTGAACATCACCGCCGCCCTCGGCCTGGCGCTGGCAATCGACTACACGCTGTTGATCGTGAGTCGCTACCGGGATGAGATCGCCGAGGGCGCCACCCGCGAGGCCGCCCTGGTTCGGACCATGTGTACGGCCGGCAGAACCGTACTTTTCTCGGCGGTGACGGTCGCGCTTTCACTGTCTGCCCTGCTGATCTTCCCGATGTACTTCCTGCAATCCTTCGCTTTCGCCGGGATCGCGACGGTTGCGTTCGCCGCCGCCGCAGCCGTGATCATCACCCCGGCGGCGATCGTGGCGCTCGGCGACAGGCTGGACTCCTTCGATATCCGCAGGTTGGCACGCCGGATATTGCGCCGCTCGGAACCGGCTGCGAAACCGGTCCAGCGACTGTTCTGGTACCGCTCGACGAAGTTCGTCATGCGCCATTCGATCCCGGTCGGAACCGCGATCACGGCTTTCCTGATCTTGCTTGGTGTGCCGTTTCTGGGGATCGAGTTCGGCAGTCCGGACGATCGGGTGCTGCCGAAGTCCGCGTCGGCGCATCAGGTGGGCGACCTGCTGCGAAATGACTTCGCCAGCGATCTCAACACGGGGATGAGCGTCGTCATCCCGGAGATGGCCGGTGCAACCGAGGCGGACCTGGACCGCTACGCGGCCGACCTTTCCCTGGTGGGCGATGTCGCGTTGGTATCCGCCCCCGGGGGGACCTTCTCCGGCGGCAACCGGGTCGGGCCGACATCCGCGCCGGCCGGTGTGGCGGACGGAAGTGCTTTCCTGTCAGTGCGCAGCACCGCTCCGCTGTTCTCCGATGCCTCGCGCATTCAGCTCGACCGCCTGCACGAGATTGCCGGGCCGGCCGGGCGTGATGTGCTGATCGGCGGGGTCCCGCAGATCAATCGTGACATCGTCGGCGCGGTTATTTCCCGAGTGCCGCTGGTGCTGAGTCTGATCGGCGTGATCACCTTCATTCTGCTTTTCCTGCTGACGGGGAGCCTCATCCTGCCGCTGAAGGCTCTGGTACTCAATGTGCTCTCGCTGTCAGCGGCGTTCGGGGCATTGGTATGGGTCTTTCAAGAGGGTCATCTCGGTGCACTTGGCACCACGCCGACCGGGACCATGGAGGCCAACATCCCGGTGCTGATGTTTTGTGTCGCCTTCGGGTTATCGATGGACTACGAAGTGTTCCTGCTGGCCCGCATCCGGGAGTTCTGGCTAAGCTCCGGGTCCGCCGGTACAGGGGCAACGGACCGGGTGCGGGCCCGGGCCGATAACGATGAGAGCGTGGCGCTCGGCTTGGCTCGGACCGGCCGGGTGGTGACAGCCGCGGCGCTGATCATGGCGATCGCCTTCGCGGCGTTGATCGCCGCCCAGGTGTCATTTATGCGGATTTTCGGGCTGGGGCTGACACTGGCCGTCCTCACCGATGCCACGCTGGTGCGGATGGGCCTGCTGCCGGCGTTTATGCACGTCATGGGCAGGTGGAACTGGTGGTCCCCGGCGCCACTGGTTCGGCTGCATGAACGGTTCGGGCTCAGTGAGGGCCCGCCGCGTTACCCGCCCGCCGAGCCTGAGTCGCTGGCTACAGTGGGGAAGTGACCGCCGACCCCGCCGCGCAGACCCTCGATCATCCCTTGTTCGCCCGGTTGTGGACGGTGATGTCTGCCCACGAATCCCCGCTGATGCACCGCCTGCGAGGTGAAAACCTGTCCGGGCTGGCGGGTCGTGTGCTGGAAGTCGGGGCGGGTACCGGCACCAACTTCGCCTTCTATCCCGATACGGTGAACGAGGTGGTCGCGCTGGAACCCGATGTGGGACTGGCGCCGAAAGCCCGTGAGGCCGCCGCCACCGCCCCGGTTCCGGTCACCGTCATAGCCTCCACCATCGAGGCTCTCGGCGATGGTGGGTCTGGTGCTGTCGAGCCGTTCGACGCGGTGGTCTGCTCACTTGTGCTCTGCTCGGTCCATTCGCCCGAAATGGTGCTGCACCAACTGAATTCGTTGCTCAAACCAGGAGGCGAGCTCCGCTACTTCGAGCATGTCGCCAGCACCGGCTGGCGCGGTTGGATGCAGCGATTCGCCGACGCCACCGTCTGGCCGCGAATGGCCGCCAACTGTCACACCCATCGTGAGACCGAACGGTCGATCATCGGCGCGGGCTTCGCGGTGGAGACCGCACGTCATCAACGGACCTTTCCGGCCTGGGTACCGCTGCCGGTCGCGGAGGTCGCGATTGGCCGGGCGGTCAAAGCCTGATTTTGTTCCGCCCGGCGCTAATCGAGCAGGGCGCCCGGCGCTAATCGAGCAGGGCGCCCGGCGCTAATCGAGCAGGGCGGGCAGCCGCTGCAGCAGTCCCGGTAACGCTGTTCCCGCGTTCTCCCGGACCGAGAGGGTCGCCGAGGCCGACAGCGGGGTGGCATCGGGATTGACCTCGACGACGACCGTGCCGTGGGCCAGCGCGATATCGGGCAGGCCGGCGGCCGGGTAGACCAGACCGGAGGTGCCGACGACCACCACGACCTCTGAGTTGGCTACCGCCTCGACCGCGGCCTGCCACGGTTCGTCGGGTAGCGATTCGCCGAACCACACGATGCCCGGCCGAATCAGGCCACCGCATTCGCAGGATGGCGGCATCTTCTCCAGCTGGGGTTCGGCCATTTCCGGCAGTGGTCCGTGGTACCGCGAACCGCAGGTGTCACACCAGAACTCGGCGAGACTGCCGTGTAGATGGTGCACCGCCCGGCTACCCGCCCGCTCGTGCAGGTCGTCGACGTTCTGGGTGACGACGGTGACGTCGGCGTGATTCTGCCAGTCTGCGACGGCGCGGTGGCCGGCATTGGGCCCGACCTCGTTGACAAGGTGGTGACGCCACAGATACCAGGCCCACACGCGCTCCGGGTGCTTCTGCCAGCCGTCGGTACTGGACAGCTCGTAGGGATCGTACTTGGACCACAGCCCGGTTTCGTCGTCGCGGAACGTCGGCACGCCGCTTTCGGCGGAGATCCCGGCTCCGCTCAGCACCGCGATACGCATCCGGTCACGATAGCCGGGTCATACTGACCCACATGCAGTGGCCGCGAACGGACCCGAACTCGAACACGCCGCTGTTCGAGCAGTTGCGGGCGACGGTAATCGACGCTGTCCGGGACGGACGTCTGCCGGCGGGCACGCGGCTCCCGACGGTACGCGACCTGGCAGTCGAACTTGGCCTGGCGGCGAATACGGTGGCGCGCGCCTATCGGGAACTGGAGGGCGCGGGAATCGTGGAGACCCGGGGCCGGCGCGGCACTTTCGTCGCGGCCCGTGATCCCACCGAGGCGGCTATGGCGGCGGCCGCCCGCAGCTACGCGGATACCGCTCGCGCTCTGGGGCTCGGAAAACGGGAAGCGCTGGGCTATCTCGGCGCGGAGTTCGACTGAGTTCAGTCCGGTCGGGGCCGGTTCGGAAGTCCCGGTGCGGTCAGCCGAACTCGAGTAGCGCATAGACGCCCCGGTACGGTTTGACCGGGCCGAAACGCCAGAACGCCGGGAAGATTTTCTCGAAGATGAAACCCCGCCCCGCCGGCATTGGCACGTCCCGCACGGATTTCAGGCCGGGAATGCTGCCGACGAGAGCGGATAGTTCGTTGATCGACATGCTGAACGGCATCGGTGGCACCCGATAGTGCTTCGATGCCCGGATGCCTTTGGGGGCCACTTTCTTGACGATGGTCGGGGGCAGGTCGAAGAACATCTGGCCGCCGGGAAAGCGCTTGGCGCACTCGGTGATCAGTTCCATGGCCTGCTGGGGAAGCAGATACATCAGCAGGCCCTCGGCGGTGATGAATACGCCGTCGCCGGAGTCGATGTGGTCCATCCAGCTGTAGTCCAGTGCCGACTGGGCGATGGTGCTGATCCGCGGGGAGGATGGCAGCAGCCGGTTACGCAACTCGATGACGGGCGGTAGATCGATCGACACCCAGCGGAACCGGGGGTCGGGCACTGCGGAGTCCAGCCGCCAGAAGCTCGTCTGGAACCCCTCGGCGAGCGCGACGACGGTGGCCGCGGGGTGGTCCCGCAGGTACTCGATGGTGCAGCCGTCGGCGGCCAGGGAGCGCAGCGCCATCTCCTGACCCCTGCGGCCGAATTTCTCGTAGTCGACGGCCAGGTCGGATTTCAGCGCATCACGCAACTCGATGGCCATCGGGTCGTCGATGATGGCATCGGGTAGGCCTGCTTGATGCGCGCGTCCGTTGAGGGTCAGCAGCGCCGTCTCGGAGACGCCGGTGAGCATGGAGTCGTCAGCCGGGGATGTCATTGCGCCCAACTTACCGTCGGTTTCGGCAGTAGGCTCGGGGTGTGATGCGCCGGGTGTTCGATGACAAGCTGTTGGCGCTCATCGCCGACCATTCCCTCGGTGTGCTGGCCACCATCAAGGGTGACGGGCGCCCGCAGTTGTCCAATGTGACCTACTATTTCGACCCCCGGGAGCTTGCTCTGGAGGTGTCGATCACCGAACCGCGGGCCAAGACCCGCAACCTGCGTCGTGACCGGCGGGCATCCCTTCTGGTCAGCTCCGAGGACGGCTGGTCCTATGCGGTGGCCGAGGGGGACGCCGTCCTCAGCGACCCTGCCGCTGCGGTCGATGACGAGACCGTCGAGGCCCTGATCACCCTCTACCGTAATGTCGCCGGCGAACACCCGGACTGGGACGAGTACCGCCGGGCGATGGTCGTCGACCGACGTGTGTTGATGCGGCTGCCGATCAGCCATCTGTACGGGATGCCACCTGGCCTGCGGTGAACAACGGCGCACTGACGGTCCGGTGGCCGGCCGGGTGGCCGGGTGATATCTGGCTCAGTGATGGGTGGCCTTCTCCGCGCCCACTCCGGTCAGGGACCGAACCTCCATCTCGGCATTGAGTTGCGGATCGCCGGTATCGCGCGATGTCAGGGTTCCGATGACACCGAGAGCGAACGCCAGTGGGATCGACACGATGCCCGGGTTGGACAATGGGAACAGCTGGAAATCCGACCCGGGCAGCATCGACGTCTTCGATCCGGACACCGCCGGTGAGAGCACGATCAGCACGACACAGCTGATCAGGCCGCCGTACATACTCCACAGCGCGCCGCGGGTGTTGAACCGGCGCCAGTACAGCGAGTAGACGATGGTCGGCAGGTTGGCCGAGGCGGCGACCGCGAATGCCAGTGCCACCAGGAACGCCACGTTCTGCCCGTTGGCCAGGATGCCCAGAACGATCGCCACCGCCCCCAGTGTCACCGCGGTGATCCGGGAGACCCGGACCTGTTCGTCCTCGGTCACGGTGTGCTTCTTCATGACGGTGGCGTACACATCATGGGCGAATGAGGCCGACGCGGTGATGGTGAGGCCCGCCACCACCGCGAGGATGGTCGCGAAGGCCACCGCCGAAATGATGCCGAGCAGCAACACTCCGCCGAGTTCGAACGCCAGCAGCGGCGCCGCCGAGTTCTGTCCGCCCGGTGAACTCAGGATTCGGTCCGGGCCGACTATCGCCGCTGCGCCGTAGCCCAGCGCCAGGGTGAACAGGTAGAAAGCGCCGATCAACGCGATCGCCCACACCACCGACCGGCGAGCCTCCCTGGCGGTGGGAACGGTGTAGAACCGCATCAGCACATGCGGCAGGCCGGCGGTGCCGAGCACGAGGGCCAGGCCCAGTGATAGCAGGTTGATCTTGGAGGCGGTCGAGCCGCCGTACTGTGCGCCGGGAGCCAGCACATCGCGTTCGGCGACGCCCGCGGCGGCGGCATCGCGGACCATGTCCTGCGCCGACCCCAGCATCTCGGAGAAGTTGCCGCCGAATTTCGCCAGGACGAGCAGGGTCATGAATGCGGCGCCGGCGATCAGCAGGACGGCTTTGATGATCTGCACCCAGGTGGTGCCCTTCATCCCGCCGACGAGCACGTAGACGATCATCAGCAGGCCGACGACCGCGATCACCACCGACTGCGCGAATCGGTCGTTGATATCGAGCAGCAGTGCCACCAGGCCGCCCGCGCCGGCCATTTGGGCCAGCAGGTAGAACAGTGAGACCGCCATGGTCGAGGTGGCGGCGGCCAGTCGGACAGGCTTCTGCCTGAGCCGGAAGCTCAGGACATCGGCCATGGTGAATTTGCCTGTGTTGCGCAGTAATTCCGCGACCAGGAGCAGTGCGACCAGCCAGGCGACCAGGAAGCCGATCGAGTACAGGAAACCGTCGTAGCCATAGACGGCGATCGCACCGGCGATACCCAGGAAGCTCGCCGCCGAGAGGTAGTCGCCGGCGATCGCCACACCGTTCTGTGGGCCGCTGAACGCGTGGCCGGCGGTAAAGAACTCCGTGGCGTCGGTGTTGGTCCTGCTGGCCCGGATGACGATAACCAGCGTGCCGATGACGAATGCCGCGAAGATGCTGATGTTGACGATCGGGTTGCCGACTTGGGTGTCGGTGGCCAGCAGACGATTCACCGCTCGCTCCAGTGCATCTCGGCCCGTATCGCTGCGGCCCGCGGGTCGAGTTCGCGGTTGGCGAACCGCACATAGAGACCGGTGATCAGGAATGTGGTCACGAACTGGCCCAACCCGAGAATCAGACCCATGTTGATATTGCCCCACACCTTGGTGGCCATGAAGTCGTGGGCGAAGGCCCCCAGGAGGACGTAACTGGCGTACCAGACCAGAAAGAACGCCGTAGTCGGGAAGACGAAACGGCGTAGCGTCCGACGTAACTCCTGGAACTCGGGACTGGCTTGTACCGCCAGATACTGCGCCCCGTCGGGATGTGCCTCCCGGGACTCGACATCAGTGGTGACCACGCGTAGCTCCTGCCTGTGGGCCTTTCGGCGGCCTTGCGGCCGCGTTGAACCAATCCGTCGACGACAGTATTGAGAGCGGGGTCACATCCCTAGCGCTATCTGCCCAATTGCGACCAGCCTGCGGTGAGCGGTCCTTCGACGGCGGCGAACGGTCAGCCGCGCGGCAGTCGTTCGACGCCCATACCCAGTCGTTCCGGCAGGTGCATCCGGGCGAACGTCCGGGAAACATTCCCGGGCGCGCTCGCCCGGGTGAACCGGCTGACAGCCGCCATCGTTGCGAACGCCAACGGCACGGTGACGGCGGCAGGGTAGCCCATAATCACAGCCGGCCAACCGCCGAGAGCCTGTGCGTCGATCCCACCGGTGATCGTCAGCAGCGTCGCGACTCCCGTGGAAACTGCGCCGACGGCCAAACCGGTCACGGCACCGGCGGGGGTGAGGCCCCGCCACCAGATGCCGAGCACCAGCAACGGGCACAGGGTCGAGGCCGCTACCGCGAAAACCAGACCGACACCACGGGACAACTCGAAGGACGAGGCGGCCAGTGCAAGGGGGATGGGGATCACGCCACCGGCCAGGGCGGCCATCCGGAAGTCGCGAACCCGGCCCCGGAGCAGATCGGTCGAGACCGCCCCGGCGAAGGTCACCAGCAGGCCCGAGGATGTCGCCAGAAATGCGGCGAAGGCTCCTGCTGCGACCAGTGCCGCGATCAACTGCCCCGCCAGTCCGCCGATCGAGGTCGGCAGCAGTAGTACTGCCGCGTCCGCGGCACCGGTCATGAGCAGTTGCGGGACATAGAGGCGGGCCAATGCCCCGAGCAGGGTGGGAAACAGGTAGAACAGCGATAACAACGCGATCACCGCCAGCGCGGTCCGTCGGGCGGCGCGGCCGTCCGGGTTGGTGTAGAACCGCACCAGCACATGTGGCAGACCCATCACTCCGAGGAACGTCGCCACGATGATCGACAGCACCTGATAGAGGGGGTGTGTGCCGCCGAGTCCCCCGCCGCTGCGCAGCCAGTCCGTACCCGAGGACGGTGTCCCCTCGACTACCGGCGGGTGGGCGCCGGGCGCCAGGACGACGCGGGTGCCGGCTGCCAGCGCGTACCGTCCGGGCCCGGACAACGAGCCGTTCCGTACGGCAACGCCGTCCACTGTTCCGCTGACGCTGATCCCGGTCGGATCGGTGATGTCGACGATGACGTCGGTGTCGACGCTCACCGTGACCTGTTCGGTCACCACCGGCGGAAGCGGCCCGGTCAGGTTGGCGGGGTCCGGCCCCGCCGTGATCAGCAGCATCAGGGTGGGCACCGCGATCGCGGTGAGCTTCAGCCAGTACTGGAAAGCCTGAACAAATGTGATCGACCGCATACCACCGCCCACCACATTCACGATCACGATTGCCGCGACCGCAAGCGGACCGACCCAGATGGGAAGCCCAAGAAGGGTTTTCAGTGCCAAACCGGCACCCTGGTATTGGGGCACCAGGTACAGCAGACAGATCGTCACGACCACGACCATCGCCGCCCGCCGCACCAGCGCGGAGTTGAGCCGGAACTCGGCGAAGTCGGGCACCGTGTAGGCGCCGGAACGCCGCAGCGGTGCGGCGACGAACAGCAGCAGTCCCAAATAGCCGGCCGTGAAGCCGACCGAGTACCACAGCGCGTCGGCGCCGTACTTGGCGATCAGCGCGGCTACGCCGAGAAATGAAGCAGCGGAAAGGTACTCACCGGAGATCGCCGCCGCGTTGAGGTGGGGTGTGACGGTCCGGGAAGCCACCAGGAAGTCGGAGGTGGTGCGGGACCGTCGCAGACCGTAGGCGCCGACGGCGACGGTGGCCACCGCGGCGGCCAGCAGAGCGCCTACGGTCAGGGCGGTGTTCACCATGGTTCGCCATCATCGACGGCGCCGACGAAGTCCCGCTCGGCATCGTCGGCCAGCCGGGTATAGAGCCGTCCCACGCCGTAAATCACCGGATAGACCAGCGCGCCGAGGAACATCCAGTTCAGGGGGACTCCCGCCACGGTGATCGCGCTCAGGGCGGGGAAGGTGGTGTTGACCCAGGCGATCGCGGCGAGCCCGCCGAACACCAGCCCGGCCAGTCGCAGCGCCAGTCCCAACTGTGCTCGCACCAAACCTCGTACCAGGGCGTCACCCACCCCGGTCTGTTCGCGGACCTCGGCGCGGGTGCGCACCATCCGGGTGCCGCGGCGATGGGCGAGGACGACCCGTTGTCGCGGTGGCCGACCGTTAGTCATGACCGCCGCCGGGCCGGAAAGTGCGCATCGGCTCGCGGATCAACCGGTCGCGAAGCTCCCGCGACTGACGGCGGCTGACCGGTAATTCCACCGCCTTCGACACGCCGTTGGCCCGCAGTCGCACCAGGGTTGAGGTGGCTGAAGTGCGCAGTCCGGTAACCATCCCGAGTGCCACCAGATAGGAGCGGTGAACACGCTGGAATCCGCGTGCCCGCCAGCGCTCCTCAAGGGTGCTCAACGGGATCCGCACCAGATGGGCCCCGGAGGAGGTGTGCAACCGGGCGTAGTCGCCCTCGGCCTCCACCCAGCCGACGCTGTCGCACCGCACCAGTTGGGTCACCCCGCCGAGTTCGACCGGGATGACATCGTCACCGGGCGGGCGCTCTGACTGCCCGGCCTCCGGGGTCCGACTGCTCCGCACCCGGCGCACCGCCTCATCGAGCCGTTCCTCGCGGATCGGCTTGAGCAGATAGTCCAATGCGCCCACCTCGAAGGCGGCCACCGCCCTGTCGTCGTGGGCGGTGATGAACACCAGTGCGGGTGGTTCGGAGAAGTTGGCGAGCACTCCGGCCAGTTCCAGCCCGGACAAGCCGGGCATGTTGATATCGAGGAACACCGCGTCGAACGGATGCTCGCCGATAATGCGCAATGCCGCGGTGGCGTCGGATGCCGCAAGCACCTCACCGATGTCAGGGTGCCGGCCCAGCAGGTAGCTCAGCTCGTCCAGAGCGGGCGGTTCGTCATCGACCGCAAGCACCCGCAGCTGCGCCGTCATGACACCTCCGCCCACGGTGTAGCCCCGTCAAGCCCGCACCCCGGATCGGAACTTGGGCACTCGCATGATCACCTTCGTGCCTGCATCCGGGGCCGTTTCGACAACCAGACCGTAATCGTTTCCGAACGCCGCCCGCAGTCGATGATCGACATTTGTCAGCCCGATATGGGCCGACCGATCACCGTCGCCCAGGACATCCCCGGAGCCGGACCGCAGCGTCTGCGGGTCCATCCCGACGCCGTCATCCTCGACGGTGATGACGCAGTCGGCTCCCTCGTCACGCGCGACGATCTCCACCGATCCATGCTGCCGACCGGCCAGCCCATGCCGAACGGCGTTCTCCACCAGAGGCTGCAGGGCCAGGAACGGTAACACCACGGTCAGCACCTCCGGGGCGATCCGCAGCGTCACCGTCAGGCTCGGACCGAAACGGGCCCGCTCCAGGACCAGATAGCGATCGATATTGCGCAGCTCATCAGCCAGGACGGTGTAGGGACCGGCGGATCGGAACGAATACCGGGTGAAGTCAGCGAACTCGAGGATCAGCTCGCGGGCCCGATCGGGGTCGGTGCGCACGAACGAGGCGATGGTCGTGAGGGCGTTGTAGATGAAGTGCGGGCTGATCTGCGCCCGTAATGCGAGTACCTCGGCGCGGTCCAGGCGCGCCCGGGAGGCGTCGAGTTCAGCCAGTTGCAACTGACTGGCCGCATAGCGGGCCACCTCTCCGATGGCGCCGAGCGTGCCGGGCGCGGGCTCGTTGTGGTTAACCGCCACCAACGCTCCCAGGACGGTCCCGTCGTCGTCGAGCAACGGCTGGCCCACCACAACGGGGCTCTGTTCCCGGCGCAGGACCCGGCGCCCGCCGTCGATGGACTCCCGTGCGGTGCGCAGGCATTCCGTTCTGGTTGTCGATGTCCAGATCTCGTCGCCGGGCGGGTCGGCGGCCAGGAACTCCGCGTCGGGGCCGTGCAGCGCCAGCCCGTCAGAGCCGGTCAGCGCCCGCAGGTGCGGTGCGGCATCGAGTGCGGAGTTCGGATTCAGACCTTTGCGCAGCGGGCGGGCGGCCAATGACGCGGTGTGCAGGGCGGCGTGCACCGTCCGCTCGCCCGGTGTGCTGACCACCCGTCGGGTCAGCACCACCACGAGGCCCAGCACCGTGGCCGCGACCACCAGGGCGAGGGCCAGCATGAGCGCTGCGCCGTCGGTCATCTCACCTCCCGGACGGCCACATGCCGAAATCGCCGGTGAACTGGCAGCGGGTGAACCCGTGTGTCGCGCGATCCTATGCGCGAACGATCATGGCGGTCAGGACAACGCCGAGGTAGGCCAGGAACAGCCAGAACTGAATGGTGTCCGGTACCCGGTGTGAGATCCGGATACCGAGCGGCGAGCCGAGGAGCGCGCCGATGGTCATTCCGGCGAATGCCGGCACGTATAGGTATCCAATTGCGGCGGCCGGCAGTCCGGTGGCACCCAGGCCCCCGAGCAGGTACCCGGCCCCCGCGCCGATGCCGATCACCGCCGACAGTGCCGCCGCGATCCCCGATGCGCTCTGGATACGGTAGCCGGCCGCCCGAAGGTACGGCACTGTGATGATGGCAGCGCCCGCACCCAGAAGTGCACCGGTCAACCCGGTAGTAAAACCGGCTACCAGGCGACTGGTCCGGGAAGGCATGACGGCCCCGGTTGCGTCGACGGCAGGGGACTCCGCGGCCCGGGTCACTGAGAAATGGCGGCGCAGGGCAAACACGATCATGTAGGCGACAAAGCCGACGAAGAACACTCGGAGGGCCGGACCGGGCAGGCGGCCACCCGCCCACGCGCCCACGGCCGTTCCGAGCGCGACGGGTAGCACCATGCGCCGGAGCAGGAGCCAGTCGAGGTCTCCGTGGCGGCTGCGAAGGAAGGTGGTGTAGAACGCGCTGAAGAACATCACCGCGAGGGACGTCCCGATTGCCAGGTGCATCACGTGCATTTGTGCGACACCCTGCAGTGGCAGGGCCACCGCGAGGGCCGGCACGATGGTCAAACCGCCCCCGAGTCCGAACATTCCGGCAACCAGTCCGGCGATAACGCCCGAAAGCAGGTAGGTCAGGTAGACCTCGAGGCCATTCATAGTGGGTGGCGCATAGTTGGGTGGCGTGGCTTACCGGTCCCATTGAACGGTCGTTCAGTGCATTCGAGGGCAAAATTCGGCATATCTTCTCCTGTGACGGGCGGAGTGGCAGTGATGGGGCTGATTCGCATTCATTGACCGCGTACCCGGGCGCCGGTGGTCCGGTCAGAATAGGCTCGGGATTATGACAGCCAGTCTCTGCCTGACACAGGATCCGCGGGCCGACCAACTTCTGTCCGACGAGCCGTTCGCCCTGCTGGTGGGGATGCTGCTGGACCAGCAGATCCCGATGGAAGTCGCTTTCGCCGGACCATGCAAGATCCTCGACCGGATCGGCGGGATCGATCCAGCGCTGATCGCCGACTTCGACCCGGAGGAGTTCGCTGCGATATGCGCGCAAACCCCGGCGGTGCACCGTTTTCCGGGCTCGATGAGCAAACGTATCCAGGATCTGGCCCGTGAGATCGTCGACCGCTACGACGGTGACACCGCGGCCCTATGGACCCAGGGTGATCCCGACGGGGCGGAGGTGCTGCGCCGACTCCGGGCGCTCCCCGGGTTCGGTGAACAGAAGGCGAGGATTTTCCTGGCCCTGCTGGGCAAGCAGTACGGTGTGACACCACGGGGCTGGCGGACCGCAGCCGGCGACTACGGCAGGTCCGGCACACACATGTCCGTTGCTGACGTGGTGGACAAGGCGTCATTACATCAGGTGCGCAGCTACAAGAAGGAGATCAAGGCAGCTGCGAAGGCGGCAGCCGCTAAGGCAGAAGCCTGAGCGGCCCGGGATGACGGAGACGAAGGAGACATGATGAAGACCCACCTGAACTGTCCGTGCGGTGAGGCGATCCGGGGCAAGGACGAGGACGAACTGGTGGAACTGGCCCAGGCGCATTTGGCCGAGGCGCACCCGGGTATGCAGTACGAGCGTGAGCACATCCTGTTCATGGCCTACTGAGTTCATGAACTGCTGAGTCCGTGGACTGCTGGGTCCGTGGCCTCTGGAGTTCATCGCCTCTTGGGGCGACCGCGTCAACGCTGGCTCTGCAGAGCGAGTTCGAGATCGGCCAGCGCTTGGTCGGCAAGCGGGATGAGTCTGGCGATATCGGGCATCACGTCGCGATCGGCGACGTAGCCGATGCTGATCCGATCGGCGTAGGAGCACACCGTCACGTTCAGCGCCATTCCGTCCCAGATCGAGGAGACGGGGTAGATCTGCTCGACCCGGGCGCCGTTGAAGTACATCTGCTGCTGCGGCCCGGGCACATTCGATATCGGGATATTGAAACTCGGCGGTACCCCGGCGTCGAACGGCAGCATCGGCAGCAGAATCGTCGGGCCGATCGCCGGGCCCATGGCCACCAGCATCGCTCCGGGTCCCTGCTCGGCGACTTGTTTCTTGACGTGGACCATCCCGGCGTGGATCAACTCAAGCCGCCGCGCGTCGTCGTCGATGTCGGTCCCCAGCGGGCACAGGCCCATACCGAACTGGTTGCCGTGGCTCTCAGCCGCGGCGGAGCCCGGTTTGCGGACCGTGACCGGGCAGATCGCCACCAGCGAGCGGTTGGGTAGTTCGTCGTGTTCGGCCAGCCAGTGACGCAGCGAAGCCGAAACGACGGCCATGATGACGTCGTTGCCGGTCACCCCGCCGGCTTCTTGCAGAGCGCGGATGCGGCTTCGGTCCAGGCTGGCTCCGGCGACCGCGCGGTACGGGCCCAGCTTGGCGTTGAACCGGGTGGCGGGCGCGCTGAACGGTGCCACGATGCTGTCGGTCAACAGACTGCCGACCGCGCCGGCCAGTTGGGTGCGGACCGCCCTGCCGGTCAGCTCCACTCCCGCGGCGGCGGCACCGACGATCCCGCGAAGCGCCGAGAGCAGGCCGGGCCGGTGCTCGGTATCGGCGGAAAGCTCGCCGGCAGGCGCTGGCGCGCCGGCGGTAAAGAAGGGCGGCTTGCCGCGTTCGTCCGGATCGGTGCTCAGCGCCCCGGCGATCATCTGCAGGCCCGCCACACCGTCGACCACTGTGTGATGCACCTTGATGTAGAAGGCGAACCGGCCGTCTGGCAGGCCGTCGATCAGATAGGCCATCCACAGCGGCGCGCCGCGATCGAGCCGCAGCGCGTGCAAGTCGGCAACCATCTCCCAGAGAGCGCCGAGGCCGCCGTCCCTCGGCAGGGTCCGGCGCTGAAAGTGGTGCCGGATGTCCAGATCCTCGCCGGTATCGGCGATATCACGCCACACCCACATGAAACCGGTGTCGACCCCGCTGTGCGGCACCCGGCGCAGTCGCCGGTCGATACCGCCGGCAGCGTTGAGGGTGTCCTCGTAAATCCGCTTGACGTAGCCCCGCGGCTCCTCGCCCGGTGGGGGAGCGAGGACGATCAGCGCGGCGACATGCATTGGGCTGGAGACCAACTCGGCTGTCAACATCAGCGATTCGAGCGGGTCGAGCAGGTCCATGCGACCTCAGCCTAGACCTGCACCCGTCACGGGACGACGGACGATCCAATCGTCGGCATGAAGGTGCACTGGTTGTCCGTGGTGGTGACCTCACCGAAGATCGTCGACATGATGCTGCCCGACCCGGTGTCGACGATGGCGGTCAGCGTGGTCGGTCCCTCGGGGTTGATTTCCGGGTTGGGCTTGAGTGTGGCGCTACCGGATCGCCCGCTGGTCAGGTTGACCCAGGTGACGTTGAGCGGCAACTTCTGTTCGGCTGCCGGTGCCGGCGTACCCATCGCGGTGAACACGTAGGCGGTCTGCCCGGGACCGGGCCCCGGTGTGGGGATTGCGGCCGGGCCGGCCACCGAAATCGCGGTCGCGATCACGTTTCCGCCGTCTTGCAGGCAGTCGTTGCTCATCGACGGATACAGGAAGTCCTGTGTCGGAGGGGTATTCGGGTCGTAGGCGGTAGTCGCAGCAGCAGCGGGTCCAGCAGCGGGCGCGGTTGCCGGGGCCGGAACCGGGGCGGCCACCGCGGTGGGTACCTCCGGCATGGTGGCGGCAACCGGACCGGCGGAGTGCGCCGGGTTGACCCCGGTGGGCAGGTGGGCCTCGGCACCGGGGACGACCCCGGCCGGGGGCACATGCTTGGGCAGCGGGATCGGGCCGTTGCCGGGACCGGGGGTGAACAACGGTGCGGTGCCGTGCGCGATCCCGGTGGCCGCTTGCTGGGTGAGCGGGGCCGAGGACGGCTGCGCGGCGGGGCCCGCCGCCGCCCCGCCGTGCTGGATGAAGCGGGTGACCGCCTCGGCCAGTGCCGCCGAACCCCCCGGGGTGGTCGCGTTGCCGGCCAGCTGGGAGGCCGCCGCCAGGATCAACTCCTGCGCTGACGCCGGATTGGCCGCCGCCTGCTGGACGACCGGGCTGAGGTTCTGCACCGCCGCCAATCCGGGCAGCTGGACCGGATCCAGCGGGATCGCCGGGTCGGCGGCGGCCGCCGGGCTGGTAGCCACGGTCAGTGCCACTGCGGTCAGGCCGATGGCCAGCTTGGCGATGGTGTGCACGAAGTGCTCCCTCGGGGTTGTCTGGGCGACTAGTCGATCAGCTGTCAGGGCAGGGCGTTGAGGAGCGGAAGCGGGTTGATACCGGCGCTGGGGGCTGCGGGGGCCGGCGGTGCGGCCACCGGGGTGAACGGCGCGGTCACCGGAGCCATAGCCGGGGCCGGACTAGCAGCGGCCTGGTTACCGAGTTGGATCGGGAAGTCAGTGGGGGTCAGGTTGACCAGGCTGGCCGGGATGCCGAACTGGTTCAGCAGCGGCACCAGCGTCGACCCCGCGCCCAGCGGGGCGGTGGCCGGCGCGGCCGGCGCGACCGGCATAGTGGCCGGTGCGACCGGCAGCGTGGCCGGCAGCGTGGCCGGCGCACCCTCGATCGGTGACACCGGCAGGGTCGACGGGGCCGGTGCGCCGACCATCGTCGACGCGCCGTTGAGGGCGGTCGCGGCCGTCTGGAGTACCGCGCCCACACTGGCCGGGTTGGTGGCGAACTGCTGAATCATGTCCAGCCCCGGGACGCCGGGAACGGCTGGCGGGACGCCCGGGTTGGCAGCAGCCGACGAGCTCAGTGCGATCGCCGCCGAGCACAGTCCGGCGGCGGCAATGGCGTTGGCGGCGAACAGCTTTGCAAAACGTGACATGTGGTCTGACTCCCTTGATTGCAGGTCTTGACACCGAAGGTATCCAGTTGCGGGTGTGACTCAAGTGACACGTGTGGCGTTTATTCAACCGTTACGGGAGTGATGGTCGGCGGTGACCCGGCAGATCGGAGCGGGGCCGGCATATCCGCTGCGCGGGAGCGTGCCGAACCGCGCATCGATACAGTCGGCCGGTGGGCACCGGATCGGCTGGACACGCTTCCGCCGCACGTTTGGCACCGGTGCTGCTGCTGGCCAGTGTCACCGCCCGGCTGGCGTGGACCTACCTGGTGCCCAACGGCACGAACTTCGTGGACCTGCACGTCTACCTCGGCGGCGCGGCGGCCCTCGACGACCCTGGCACGCTCTACTCCTACGTCTACTCGGAGCAGACCCCGGATTTCCCGCTGCCGTTCACCTATCCGCCGTTCGCCGCACTGGTGTTCTACCCGCTGAGCCGGCTGCCCTTCCCGCTGGTGGCTGCGTGCTGGCAGCTCGGCATCATCGCGGCCGTGTACGCCGTCATCCGGGTCAGCCAGCGTCTGACCGGTGTGGCCGGCGGGGCGGGGCGCCGGGTGGCGATGCTGTGGACCGCGGTCGGGATATGGCTCGAGCCGTTACGGAGCACCTTCGACTACGGCCAGATCAACGTGTTCCTGGTGCTGGCGGTGCTGTGGGCGGTCTGGAGCACCCGATGGTGGTTATCCGGTCTGCTGGTCGGACTGGCCGCAGGGATAAAACTCACCCCGGCGATCGCGGGCCTGTACTTCCTGGGCGTGCGGCGCTGGGCAGCGGCGGCTGCTGCGGCCGGGGTGTTCGTCGGCACGGTGGCAGTGTCGATCGCGGTCGTCGGTGAGCAGGCGCGGTACTACTTCACCGACCTGCTCGGCGATGCGAGTCGGGTCGGCCCGATCGGGACGGTCTTCAACCAGTCGTGGCGCGGCGCGGCTTCCCGGATCCTGGGCCATGACGCGGGCTACGGACCGGTGGTGCTGGCCGGGGTCGCCGTGACCGCGCTGCTGGCGAGTCTGGCCTGGTGGGCGCTGGGGTGCACCGGCGAACGTGACCGGCTGGGCTCGCTGCTGGTGGTTGAGTTCCTCGGGCTGCTGATCTCGCCGATATCCTGGACTCACCACTGGATCTGGGCGCTGCCGCTGATCATCTGGCTGATCCAGGGTCCGTGGCACACGCGACCGGGGGCGCGACTGCTGGGCTGGGGCTGGCTGGTGCTGACCCTGGTCGGCGTGCCGTGGGTGCTGAGTTTCAGTCAGCCGACGATCTGGGAGATCGGCCGGCCCTGGTATCTCGCCTGGGCCGGGACGGTGTACCTGGTCGCCGCCCTGGCCACGCTCGGGTGGATCGCCGCTAGCGGGCTAATTCTTCGTCGATCTGACGTGCCAGTTCGACGTCCTGATTGGTGATACCGCCCGCGGAATGTGTCGATAGCGCCAAATGTACTGTGCGCCAGCGGATATCGATGTCGGGATGATGATCTGCCCGTTCGGCCAGTTCAGCGATCCGCCGGACGCCCTCGATACCGTCGAGGAATGATTCGAAGGTGATCGAGCGGCGCAGTGCGCCGTCGGTGCGTTCCCAACCGTCCAGGGTCCGGGCTGCGGCATCGACTTCGTCATCACTGAGTAGGGCCATACAACGACGGTATACCTTCGACAACCATGGCTGGTCAGATCGTCGTCGCCGGGGCGCTGATCCGCGGACCGGCCCTGCTGGTGGCCCGGCGCCGGCGCCCGCCGGAACTGGCCGGGTTGTGGGAGCTTCCCGGTGGCAAGGTGGCCGCGGGCGAGACCGATGCGCAGGCACTGGCCCGTGAACTCCGCGAGGAACTCGGTATCGGGGTCATTGTGCAGACCCGGATCGGCGGGGATGTTCAGGTCGGGGAGTCGCTGACACTCCGGGCGTATTACGTGGTTCAGACCGGTGGGACGCTGCATCCGCACGACCATGGCGCGCTGCGCTGGGTCGAGGCCGCCGAACTGGAGGATTTGCCCTGGGTCCCGGCTGACCGGGCCTGGTTGCCGGCGCTTGTCCGGCGATTGGCCGGACCCCGATAGCCGACGGGAAACCGACCCGGGTCGGGTCCGCCCCGGCTGTCGCGTTTTCGCGATCGGCCCCCTGTACTGCGACAATCGGCGATGTGACTAGCCCCGGACCGCGCCCCGATTTCCGCAACGTCGCCATCGTGGCGCATGTCGACCACGGCAAGACCACCCTGGTCGACGCCATGTTGCGGCAGTCCGGTGCGCTAACCCACCGCGGCGACGACACCGTCGAGCGCCTGATGGACTCCGGGGACCTGGAGAAGGAAAAGGGCATCACCATCCTGGCCAAGAACACCGCGGTGCACCGGCATCACCCGGACGGCGGTATGACGGTGATCAACGTCATCGACACCCCGGGGCACGCCGACTTCGGCGGGGAGGTGGAACGCGGGCTGTCGATGGTGGACGGGGTGCTGCTTCTCGTTGACGCCTCGGAGGGCCCGCTGCCACAGACCCGCTTCGTGCTGCGCAAGGCGTTGAGTGCCCATCTTCCGGTGATCGTGGTGGTCAATAAGACCGATCGGCCGGATGCCCGGATCGCCGAGGTAGTCGAGGAGAGCCACGACCTGCTCCTCGATGTGGCTTCTGACCTCGATGCCGAGGCGCAGGAGGCCGCCGAGCGGGCCCTGGGCCTGCCCACCCTCTACGCCTCCGGCCGGGCCGGTATCGCCAGCACCACCGAACCGGCCAACGGGAACAACCCCGATGGTGAGAACCTGGACCCGCTCTTCGATGTGCTCCTCGAACACATCCCGCCACCGAAGGGTGATCCGGAGGCACCGTTGCAGGCCCTGGTCACCAACCTCGATGCCTCGGCGTTCCTGGGCCGACTCGCGTTGATCCGGATCTACAACGGCAGGCTGCGCAAGGGCCAGCAGGTGGCCTGGATGCGTGAGGTGGACGGACTGCCGGTGATCGCCAACGCGAAGATCACCGAACTGCTGGCCACCGTCGGCGTGGAGCGGTCCACCACCGAGGAGGCTGTCGCCGGGGATATCGTCGCCGTCGCAGGTATGCCCGAGATCATGATCGGTGACACCCTCGCCGACCCCGATCACGCCCACGCGCTCCCGCGGATCACCGTCGACGAGCCCGCCATCTCGGTGACGATCGGCACGAACACCTCGCCGCTGGCCGGTCGGGTCTCCGGTCACAAGCTGACCGCGCGGATGGTGAAGTCCCGGCTGGACAGCGAACTCGTGGGCAACGTCTCGATCCGGGTGCTCGATATCGGCCGGCCCGATGCCTGGGAGGTGCAGGGCCGCGGTGAGTTGGCGCTGGCCGTGCTCGTCGAGCAGATGCGGCGGGAGGGTTTCGAGCTGACCGTTGGTAAACCCCAGGTGGTCACCCGCACCATCGACGGCAAACTGCACGAACCGTTCGAGGCGATGACCATCGACTGCCCCGAGGAGTTCGTCGGGGCCGTCACGCAGCTGATGGCCAACCGCAAAGGGCGCATGGAGCAGATGACCAACCACGCCGCCGGCTGGGTTCGGATGGACTTCATCGTGCCCAGCCGCGGCCTGATCGGCTTCCGCACCGACTTCCTCACGCTGACCCGCGGCACCGGTATCGCCAACGCGGTGTTCGACGGCTACCGGCCGTGGGCGGGTGAGATCCGGGCCCGGCACAGCGGATCGCTGGTGAGCGACCGGGCCGGTTCGGTGACGCCCTTCGCGATGATCCAGCTCGCCGACCGAGGGCAGTTTTTCGTCGAACCGGGCGATGACACCTACGAGGGTCAGGTCGTCGGGATCAATCCGCGGGCGGAGGATCTCGATGTCAACGTCACCCGCGAGAAGAAGCTGACCAATATGCGCTCGTCGACCGCCGATGTGATGGAGACACTGGCCCGGCCGCTGGAACTGGATCTGGAACAGGCGATGGAGTTCTGCGCCGCCGACGAGTGCGTCGAGGTCACCCCTGAAATCGTCCGGGTGCGCAAGGTCGAGTTGGACGCCACCAGCCGTGCGCGGAGCCGCTCCAGGGCGAAGGCACAGAAAGCGTGAGAGAGCCGATGGCCGGGTCGATACGCTCAGCGGCGTGTTGACCGGACCACGCAGGCCGCGAACCGCCGGCGCACTGTTGACCATGGTGCTCCTCGCCGGCTGCGCGGCGGACCCGCCTCCGGCACCGCAGAGCACCAGGACCCCTCAGTCGGCAGCCCCGGCGCCGGCCGCGCCCAGGATCATCATGGCCATCGACTCCATCGGTCCGGGCTTCAACCCGCACCTGCTCTCCGACCAGTCTCCGGTCAATGCCGCGATCAGTGCGCTGGTGCTTCCGAGTTCGTTCCGGCCGGTGCCCGACCCCGACACCCCGACCGGGTCGCGGTGGGAAATCGATCCCATCCTGTTGGACTCGGCGACGGTGACCGACACCGACCCTTTCACCATCACCTACAAAATCCGGGCCGAGGCCGCCTGGACCGACAACGCCCCCATCGGGGCAGATGACTTCTGGTATCTGTGGCGTCAAATGGTCAGCCTGCCCGGTGTCGTGGACCCGGCGGGCTATGACCTGATCACCAGCGTGCAATCGGTGGACGGGGGCAAGACCGCGGTGGTGACGTTCGCCCAGCCCTACCCGGCTTGGCGTGAACTGTTCAACAATCTGCTGCCGGCCCACATCGTCAAGGATGTGCCCGGCGGATTCGCCGCCGGGCTGGCCCGCACTCTGGTGGTGACCGGGGGTCAGTTCCGGGTGGACACCATCGATCCGCAGCGGGACGAAATCCTGTTGGCCCGCAATGACCGGTTCTGGGGTCCGCCCGCGGTGCCGGACCAGATACTGTTCCGCCGGGCGGGCGCCCCCGCGGCCCTGGCCGACTCCATCCGTAACGGCGACACCCAGGTCGCTCAGGTGCACGGCGGCGCGGCCGCCTTCGCCCAGCTGTCCGCCATCCCCGCGGTCCGCACCTCCCGGTTGCTCGCGCCGCGGGCGCTCCAGCTGACTTTGCGCGCCCAGCGGCCCAAACTGGCGGATCCGCTGGTGCGCAAGGCGCTCATCGGCCTCCTCGACGTCGACCTGCTGGCAGCGGTTGCCGCCGGCACCGACAACTCGGTGACCCTGGACCAGTCCCTGGTGCGGACCCCCAGCGATCCGGGGTACGTCCCCACCGCTCCGGCCCCGATAGGAAGGGATCGCGCGCTGGAGTTGTTCGCCGAGGCCGGGTACCAGCCGGATCCCCGGGCGACCGAAGCCCCCCGACCGCCGACTTCCGCCTCGGGCGAAGCCCGTCCGTCGCCCGCCACCGGCGGGCGTGTCGGAGGCCGCGGGAAGACCTTGTCGCTGGTGATCGGTGCGGCGTCGAACGACCCGACATCGGTCGCGGTGGCCAACACTGCGGCTGATCAGCTGCGCAGCGCCGGCATTGTGGCAAGCGTGCTGGCGCTGGAACCTCCGGTGCTATTCGGGTCGGCTCTGGTCAACAACCGGGTGGATGCCATCGTCGGCTGGTATGCCGCCGGTGGCGATCTCGCGACCGCCCTGGCCTCGCGTTACGGCTGCCCGGCGGTGGAGGCGGCCCCGGTGTCGACACTGCCGGTGGCACCGGAGCCGCGGCCGACGGGAAGCCCGCAGCCCTCGCCCACCCGGGGCCGAACGCCTGAAAACGACCCGTTGGTGCGCGCGCCCTCCAACCTCAGTGGTATCTGCGACCGGAACATTCAGGCGAAAATCGATGGCGCCCTGGACGGTTCGTTGGATATCGAGGATGTCTTGGAAGAGGTTGAACCGCGGCTGTGGGCTCTGACGGCCGTGCTGCCGATCATGCAGGACACCACGATTGTGGCTGCCGGGCCGACGGTACGTCATGTCAGCCTCACCGGCGCGGTACCGGTGGGGATCGTCGGTGACGCCGGTCGGTGGGTGAAGGTGGGTCGCTAACCGGCGGGTAGCCCGGCTAGCGGGCCGAGCGGGACCCGGTGCCGCCGTCCGCCGCTGCGGCAGCACCGCCGGCGGAGGTTCGGGCGGTCCGGCCGGCGGGACCGCCCGTCTGGATACCGGAGGCGGCTGCCGTCGCTGCATCGGTCCTCGCTGCCCGCCGGGACGTCGCGACCCGGGGCGCCGGTTGCGCCGCGGCCGTCACGGCCCCGATTTTCTCGCCGTCCGGATCGACAGTCAGCACGGCCCCCTCCGTGCCCGTCACCGCGGACCCGGCCTGCGGTGGTCCGGTGACCGCCGCAGGCGGCACCGCTGCCGCCGGGGTGGACACCGTTGGGATGGGGAAGGTGGTTCCGGTCGGCGCAGCCAGCAGGTCGTTGTATACCGTGGTGCGGCCCTCTTCGACCTCGGCGCTGAGGGCGGCCAGCGAATCGCTCACCGCATCCCGCAGCGGCACCGAGCCGGCGTTGAACGCCGCTATCGGGTCGCCGGTGGCGGCCAGCGTGGTGGCGAATGTCTGCCCGGCCAGTACGAGCCCGGCGCCGACGGTCAGCGGGCCGTTCACCAGGGCCTGGGCGGCGATCGCCGTGGTGTGGACGATGGTGTCCACCAGCGCGACGAATGCACGCGCCAGTGCACCGGAGATCTCGAAACCGCCATCGGGAATCCGACTGGCCTCCAGCAGAAAGAGGGTGTTGGTGATCGGTGTCTGGACCGCCAGCAGGGCGGTGCCGATGGCCTGCCCGACATCGCCGGTGTCGCGCAGCGATTCGACGAATGCCATCGGGCTGCTGAGTAGGCCCGCGGTGATACCGACCGCGCCCCAGCCGGAGAACGGGACCGGTGCGGAGCCGGGTAACACCGGTACCGGCCCGAGGCATGTCGTGCACTGTTCGGTGCTGCCCAACACGATGGGGCCCACCGCGATCACATTTGCCAGCTGGTTGATCAGCACCTGATAGGGGAGGGCGCCCAAGGCCGGCGCAGCAGTCAGCTCGACCGCCGGGGCGCGCAATATCGGGACGGATACGTCCACGGCCGGGGCCACTGGACTGACGGCGATCACACCGGCGCCGGTCAGCGCCACGCCTGCGGTGAACGCGGTTCGAATAACGGCAGCCATCTGGGAATTCTCCTCAGGTTGATCCGACAGAGGTACCGTACCTGAGAAATAGCTGAGTGCGATGCCGGACGCCTTGGTGGCGCGCCGGTACGCGCCTGGTCTACCGGGGCCCACGGCAGTTCACCCGGGTAGGCTCCCCCTCGCGGTCGGCGCCGGATCGCGGGCATGGTGGGGTTGTCGGCGAGGGATGATCGAACATCTCAGTCAGGAGGGACGATGTCGGGGGATGCTGGTGTCGGGTCGGCCCCCGCGGAATACCCGCGCGGCCGCGGTCAACTGCCGTCCAGGGACCTCGGCCGGCTGTTGCTCCGGTGCGCCGACCGGCCGGGGCTCGTCGCGGCCATCAGTGCGTTCCTTTCCGGGGCGGGGGCCAATATCGTCTCGTTGGACCAGCATGCCACCAGCCAGTCGGGCGGGACCTTCATGCAGCGCACGATCTTCCATCTCCCCGGCCTGACTGCGGCCCGTGAGGCGCTGGAACGCGATTTCGCCGAACAGGTCGCCGATCGCTACGAAATCGACTTCCGGTTGACCGAGGCCGCCAAGCCGAAGCGCGTGGCCATCCTGGCCTCGAAGGACGACCACTGTCTGCTGGACCTGTTGTGGCGCAACCGCCGCGGGGAACTCGACATGTCGGTGGCCATGGTGATCGCCAATCACCCCGACCTCGCCGAACAGGTGCGCCCGTTCGGTGTGCCGTTTTTTCACATCCCGGCCAATAAGGAAATCCGCGAGGAATCCGAACAACGCCAACTCGATTTGTTGCGCGGCAATGTCGATCTGGTGGTGCTGGCCCGTTATATGCAGATCCTGACGCCGGGATTCCTCGAGGGTGTGGGCTGCCCGCTGATCAACATCCATCACTCGTTTCTGCCCTCTTTCATCGGGGCGGCCCCGTACCGCCGGGCACGCGAGCGGGGCGTCAAACTGGTCGGGGCAACGGCGCACTACGTCACCGCGGAACTCGATGAGGGGCCGATCATCGAGCAGGACGTGGTCCGCGTCGATCACCGCCACGCGGTGGACGACCTGATCCGGCTCGGAGCCGATGTCGAGCGGGCGGTGCTGTCCCGCGCAGTGTCGTGGCACTGCGAGGACCGCATCATCCGGCACGGCAATCAAACCGTCATCTTCTGACGGCCGGGCCAGGGCAAGTTTGCGGCCAGCCTACCCCCGGGGCCGATCGCCAGTACCGCGCAGCCGAATTCGAGATTGGCACGCCCCACCAGGTGAACCCGGTCGGTAATGTGGCGCCGACAGCTGGTGATGGCGACTGAGGGAGGCGTGATGACGGTTGTGCCGCGGCTGTTGTTCGTACACGCCCATCCCGATGACGAAACCATCAACAATGGCGTCACCATCGCCCGCTACGCCGCTCGCGGTGCGCAGGTGACGGTCATCACCTGCACCCTGGGCGAAGAGGGCGAGATCATTGGTGAGCGCTGGGCGCAGCTGGGTGCCGATCACGCCGACCAGCTCGGTGGCTACCGCATAGCGGAGCTGACCGCGGCACTGGGACACCTCGGGCTGGCCGGACCACGGTTCCTGGGCGGTGCCGGTTGCTGGCGGGACTCCGGCATGGCCGGCGCGCCGCCGCGCCGCCGGACCCGGTTCGCCGACGCTGGCTTCGGTGAAGTGGTGAGCCAGCTGGCGGATGCCATCACCGAGCTACGCCCACATGTTGTCGTCACCTACGACCCCGACGGTGGATACGGCCACCCCGATCACATTCAGGCCCATCGCGTGACCACCGCCGCGGTGGCTGCCTCGGCCGTTCAATGGCGGGTCCCCAAGTTCTACTGGACGGTTCCGTCCGCGGCCGCCGTCCGGGCCGGAATCGATGGCCTGCGCGCCGAGGACGTTCTACCGGACTGGATCCGGTTACCCGGTGATACGACGCTCGGCTTCGCAGACCGGGAGATCACCGCGGCGATCGAGGCCCCGGAGCACCTCGACGCGAAGGTGGCCGCGATAGGTGCGCACGCCACTCAGATGGTCCTGGGGCCGACCGGGCGATCATTTACGTTGTCCAACAAAGTGATTCTGCCGGTGCTCGCAACCGAGCACTATGTCCTGGTGTCAGGTGAACCGGGTGACACCGACCCGAAAGGCTGGGAACGCGACCTGCTGTCGGGTCTGGACCTGTCCGCGTGACGCGGATACTCGACCGACGGCCGAACGAAACCGCGGTGCTGGCCCTGCTTGCTGTCGACGGCGTGCTGTCCGCCCTCGCCGGCGCCTTGCTGCTCCCCGTCCATCTGGGACCGGTGCCATTCCCGGTCAGTGCCGTCGCGAGCGGTCTGGTCAACGCCACGTTGGTGTGGGCCGCGGGCCACTACGCGGAGTCAGCCAGGCTCGCCGCGTTGCCGCTGTGGACCTGGATGGCGACGGTCGCGGTGCTAACCGTGGGCGGACCCGGCGGCGATATCGTCTTCGGGGGCCGGGGCGTCATGGCCTATTCGGTGCTGCTCTTCATGGTTCTGGGTGTGCTGCCGGCGGCCCTCGTGCTGCGCCGAATGTCCTGAGTCGGCCTCAGCCGGCGCGGGCGGCACCCCGGGAAGCCCTGGCCGCGTTGGCTTTACCCGAGCCGCCGGCGGTCGCCGGTGCGGCCGTGCTCGCCGGTGCGGTCACCTCGGCACTACCGGGTGCGGCCTGGTTGGTGCCCGGCAGTGCCCGGCCGGGGGTGACCGGTCCGGACCTGGGCGCACGGCCGAGCTGACGGCGCGGAGTCTCGGCCTCGACCGTGGCGGGGAGATCCACCTCCTGCGCGGGGGCGACCGCCAGCACCTCCACGGGCGCGTTATCCGATTCGACCGCGGCGGTATCGACGGTTTCGGCCCCGGTGACGGTCTCGGCGTCGGCCGGCGCGGTGATGGTCTGGGCGGCTACCGGGCCGGACCGCCGTTCGGTAACCAGCGATGCGGCCGCCGGGGCGTTGGCCGTCGAGGCACCGGCAAATGGCGGTGTGGGCGGGAATGGCGGGATCGGCGGCAGCGGGATCAGGCTGCCGATCCAGGCGATCGAATAGTCGACGAAGTTCTGCACTGATTCCTCGACGCCGTTGCTGATCGCCTGGGGAATCTGGTCGAACTGCCCGAATAGCACGTAGGACCCGCTGTACACCGCGGCCTGGACCAGCGGCTCGATGGTGAAATAGGCCAGGTCGATTCCGGGGGCGACCCACCACAGGACCGGAACCACACTCAGCGCGTAGTCGATGAGTTCGAATCCGTAGGCCACCCACGGCTCGATGGAATCGTAGGCCTCGGTGATCGGGTTGCTCGCCGTCGGCACAATCTGCGATGCCGCCGCGCTGAGCCGAAACGGCGAGAAGTCGATCATCGGCAGCGTCTCGGCGGGGCGGGTGCCCGATACCGGCATCAGCACGGCCCCGCCGACCAGCGCCGCGCTCATCCCGGCGATCAACACCGAACGGGCCGATGGCCCACCGATTGCAATCATGACATCACCCTCACGCTTTCCTGACAATTTCCTGAGAGCCTACTGGCTGGGCTGCCCAGCGCCCAATGAATCGGTCGGGGGTGAGCCCCGTCCAGGGTGCAGCTGCGCGCGACTACTGTGGTGTCCATGCTGGCGGCCCGGGTCGATGAGCGGACGACACCGTGACGGAGTCGGTTGCGGCACTGCGCCGGGTGTTACGTCGCGCCCGCGACGGTGTGGTCCTCAATATTGACGAAGCCGCCATCGCGATGACCGCGCGCGGTGAGAACCTACTGGACCTGTGTGCCAGCGCGGCCCGTGTCCGCGACGCGGGCCTGATGTCGGCAGGCCGACGGGGGACGCGTGGGCGGCTGCCGGTCTCGTATTCGCGCAAGGTGTTTATTCCGGTGACCCATCTGTGTCGGGACACCTGCCACTACTGCACTTTTGTCACGGTGCCCGGCAAGCTGCGGGCCTCCGGGCGGGGTATGTACCTGGAGCCGGATGCCATAGTCGATATCGCCCGCAAGGGCGCCGCAATGGGTTGTAAAGAGGCGCTTTTCACCCTCGGAGACCGGCCGGAGACCCGGTGGCCGGAGGCCCGGCAGTGGCTCGACGAACGCGGCTATGACTCCACATTGGATTATGTGCGCGCCGCCGCGATACGGGTGCTGGAAGACACCGGTCTGCTGCCCCATCTCAATCCGGGAGTGCTGAGTTGGGCCGAGATGTCCCGATTGAAGCCGGTGGCCCCGTCAATGGGGATGATGCTGGAGACGACCTCGCGGAGGCTTTTCGAGACCCGCGGCCTGGCACATTTCGGCAGCCCGGACAAAGACCCGGCCGTGCGGTTGCGCACCCTGACAGATGCCGGCCGGTTGTCGATACCGTTCACCACGGGCTTACTGGTCGGCATCGGGGAAACGCTCACCGAGCGGGCCGAAACCGTGCACGCCATCCGCCGGGTCCATCGGGAGTTCGGGCACATCCAGGAGGTCATCGTGCAGAACTTCCGCGCCAAGGAACGCACCGCCATGTCGGCCGTTCCGGACGCGGACTTCGATGAGTTCCTGGCTACCGTAGCGGTGACACGGCTGGTTCTCGGCCCCGATATGCGGATCCAGGCTCCGCCGAACCTGGTGTCCCGGAACGAATGTCTGGCTCTTCTCGGTGCAGGTGTCGATGACTGGGGCGGAGTCTCCCCGCTGACCCCCGATCACGTGAACCCGGAGCGGCCCTGGCCGGCACTGGACGAACTGGCCGCCGTGACCGCCGACGCCGGGTTCGACCTGGTGCAGCGCCTGACCGCGCAACCGCGTTACGTTCAGGCGCCGACCGGGTGGATCGATCCCAGGGTGGCCGGTCACGTTGCCGCACTGGCCGATCCGGAGACCGGGCTGGCCCGTGATCTCAACCCGGTCGGCCGGCCGTGGCAGGAACCCGACGAGACCGCCCAATCACTGGGCCGGACCGATCTGGGTGCCGCGATCGACACCGAAGGCCGGCGGACCGCGGTACGCAGCGATCTCGGCAGCGCATTCGGTGATTGGGATGCTGTCCGGGACCGGGTCGGACAGCTGGAGGCGAGGGCGCCGGAACGTATCGACACCGATGTGGCTGCGGCGCTGCGGGCGGCGGAGCGCAATCCCGGGGGCTGCAGTGATGCCGCCTACCTCGCCCTGGCCACGGCCGACGGCCCGGCGCTGGATGCCGTTGCTGCACTCGCGGATTCGATCCGCCGCGATGTTGTCGGAGATGACGTCACCTTCGTGGTCAACCGCAATATCAACTTCACCAACATCTGCTATACCGGCTGCCGGTTCTGTGCCTTCGCGCAGCGGAAAAGCGATGCCGACGCTTTCTCACTGTCCACTGCGGAGGTGGCCGACCGCGCCTGGGAGGCGCATGTCGCCGGCGCGACCGAAGTGTGTATGCAGGGTGGTATCGATCCGGAGCTGCCGGTCACGGCCTACGCCGACCTGGTTCGGGCAGTCAAGGAGAGGGTGCCGTCAATGCATGTGCACGCCTTTTCGCCTATGGAGATTGCGAACGGAGTCACCAAGAGCGGCACGAGCATTCGCGATTGGCTCATTGGTTTGCGGGCGGCGGGACTGGACACCATCCCGGGTACAGCGGCGGAGATTCTCGATGACGAGGTGCGCTGGGTTCTCACCAAGGGAAAATTGCCCGCTTCGCTGTGGGTCGAGATCGTGACCACGGCCCACGAAGTCGGATTGCGATCGAGTTCGACAATGATGTACGGCCATGTCGACAGACCCGTGCACTGGGTGGGGCACCTCAATGTGCTGCGTGGCATCCAGGATCAGACGGGGGGGTTGACCGAGTTCGTACCGCTACCGTTCGTGCATCAGTCCTCGCCGCTCTATCTGGCCGGCGCGGCCCGGCCGGGACCCAGCCATCGAGACAACCGCGCGGTGCACGCGCTCGCTCGAATCATGCTGCACGGCCGCATCTCCCATATCCAGACCAGCTGGGTCAAACTCGGAATGCAGCGGAGTCAGATCATGCTCAACGGGGGAGCCAACGACCTCGGCGGCACCCTGATGGAGGAAACCATCTCCCGGATGGCGGGCTCGCAGTACGGTTCGGCGAAGACCGTCGCCGAACTCGTGGCGACCGCCGAGGGCATCGGTCGGCCGGCGCGGCAGCGCACCACGACCTACGCGCAGCGTGTCGCCTGAGTTGGTCCCCCCGCCCGGACGGCGAGGCGGCATACTGCCACCTATGGTCAGGCAAGTGCCGCTGTTGGCCGCTGTGGCTTTCGCGGTGCTTTCGGTGCTGGCGGTCGTGGTGGTCCCGCTGCGCCCGGGTGTCGATCGACCCGGATCCGAGATTGTCGACCACCTCGGTGCGCACGCGGGGGCGATTCGGCTGCAAGCCCTGCTGACCGCGCTGGCCCTACTGGCGCTGGCGGTGGTGATCGGTTACGCACGGGGTCGCCTGGGCGGCCCGGCCGGTCATATCTTCACCCTCGGCGCCGCGGTATTGATCACCCAGGTCGGGATTGCCGCGTGGTTCAGCGCGGGGCTGGCGCTGCACGCCGAGACGCTGGATCCGGCCACTGCGCGGATCCTTGCCGATATCTCTTCGATGCGGGGGCCGATTCTGACGGTCGCCGCGATCATGCTCGCCGGCCCGGTGGTCTGGGCCGCCCGCCAGGGCCGGTTTCCGCGCTGGCTGGCGGTGATCGCTGCGGTGTTCGTCGTCGAGCAGTTCGTCGAGCTGCTGACGATCATCGGTCCGGCCGGCAGTTTCATTGCCCCGGGGGGACCGATGAACGTCTTCCTGGGTGGTGCGTTGTTCGGGGTGTTCTTCCTCGCGCTCGGGGTTGCTGTGGCGCTTCCGGAGGCCGGATCGCCGACGGCCGCGCCCGACCAGTTCACGGCGACGTAGGGACAGCGCCTAGTATCAGCACGAGCGCGTCCCAGGGCACGCCGTTGCCCTGCTCCGGCTTACACACAACGAAGCGCATATCGAGGAGAACCTTCGTGACCTACACGATCACTGAAGCCTGCGTCGACATCAAGGACAAGGCCTGTATCGAGGAGTGCCCTGTCGACTGCATCTACGAGGGCGAACGGATGTTGTTCATCCATCCCGACGAGTGTGTGGACTGTGGGGCCTGTGAGCCGGTCTGCCCGGTGGAGGCGATCTACTACGAGGACGACGTACCCGACGAGTGGTCTCAGTACACCCAGATCAACGCCGATTTCTTCGCCGAGCTCGGCTCGCCCGGCGGTGCATCCAAGGTGGGGATGACCGCCAACGATCCGCAGGTCGTCAAGGATCTGCCACCCAAGGCCGAGGACTGACCTCGATCAGCGCGGGCGGTGCCCGGCGCCATCGGCTGTCGGCGTCGCTGCCGGTGTTCCCGTGGGACACCCTGGCCGAGGCGGCGGCAGCGGCTCGCTCCCACCCCGGTGGCATCGTCGACCTGTCGGTAGGTACCCCGGTCGATCCGGTGGCCCCGGTGATCCGCGCGGCTCTGGCCGCTGCTTCGGCCGCACCGGGTTATCCGTCGACGGCGGGAACACCGGAGTTGCGGGCCACGGCGGCGGCGGCACTGCGCCGCAGATACGGCATCACCGGCCTGGTCGAGGATGCGGTGCTGCCGGTGATCGGCAGCAAAGAATTCATCGCCTGGCTGCCGACACTGTTGGGTCTGGGGTCCGGGGACCTTGTCGTGATTCCCGAGTTGGCGTACCCGACCTACGAGGTGGGGGCTCGGTTGGCGGGTTGTCAGGTGCTGGCTGCGGACTCGCTGACCCAGCTGGGGCCGCAGGCGCCCGCGGTGATCTACCTCAACTCGCCGGCCAACCCCACCGGCGCGGTGCTGGGGGTTGAGCACCTGCGCAAGGTGGTGCAGTGGGCACGCCAGCGCGGGGCGCTAGTGGTGTCCGATGAGTGCTATCTGGGGCTGGGCTGGGAGCAGCGTCCGGTATCGGTGCTCCACCCCGAGGTCAGCGGGGGTGACCACAGTGGTCTGCTCGCGGTGCACTCATTGTCGAAGAGCTCGTCGCTGGCCGGCTACCGCGCCGGGTTCGTCGCCGGCGACCCGGAACTTGTCGCCGAGCTGCTCGCGGTGCGTAAACACGCCGGGATGATGGTGCCGACTCCGGTGCAGGCGGCGATGGTGGCCGCGTTGGGCGATGACGCCCACGAGGTCGAACAGCGGTCCCGTTACGAACACCGCCGCACGGTTCTGCTGACCGCGCTGCGCTCGGGCGGGTTCGCCGTCGAGCATTCCGAGGCCGGGTTGTATCTGTGGGCCACCCGGGGCGAACCGTGCCGGGACACGGTAGCCGCCTTGGCCCGACGCGGAATTCTGGTCGCACCGGGTGATTTCTACGGGCCCCGCGGCGCCGAGCACGTTCGGGTGGCCCTGACCGCCACTGATGAGCGGATCGCGGCCGCGGTGACCCGGCTGGCGGGCTGAGCCGGGGCCGGGCTCAGTTCATGTTCCAGGCTTCGCCGTAGGTGGTGACGCTGTCGCCGGTCTTGGAGATCAGCCGGGCGAACGGACGCAGCAGGACCCCGCCGGCCGCGCCGGTGACAGTGCCGTGGGCGTTGGC